>Ga0210039_1003548_pt1 | contig 11933 bp, 16 predicted proteins | sample CryGeyCG2114_250_3_FD_185460 | JGI IMG/M metagenome (GOLD analysis project Ga0210039, IMG submission 185460) | Groundwater microbial communities from aquifer - Crystal Geyser CG17_big_fil_post_rev_8/21/14_2.50 (SPAdes) (version 2) | ecosystem: Environmental > Aquatic > Deep subsurface >...
AAGGCAAGGGCAAAGCCCAGAGCCCTCAAACTGAAGGCTGTAAGCGGTAAGGCAAGTCTGGAAGCTGGAAGCTGGAAAGGCTGGAAAGCCAGGAAAGCCTTATAAATCAAGCACTTAGCAAGGGCTGAAGGCTGGAAAGCAGTCTAAACCCTGAAAAAGCTATATAAATCAGGTAGTTGGAGGTCTAGGTAGGCTCTAAGGGCAGGCACAAGGGCTGAAAGCCAAATCTGCACTGTAAGACAGATGGTTATCAGCTCCCTCCATTCTTCCCCCTTCCCCCTGCTCTTTCCCTATTCCTATAAACCTACAGTGAGTTAAAGAAGGAGCAAGAATTGAGGGATAGAATAGAATTGAAGGATAGAATAGACTAAACTATCGTGGAGCGATTTTTCGGGGGCGCGTTTTTGGCTGACTTAAAAACTTAAAAACTTAATTTCTTGAAAACTTAAAAACTTAAAAACTTAATTAAAAACTGAAGTGGGTGCTAACATTTACCAAAAAGGGGTGATTTTTGTCCCGCCTACAGGGTAGTCAGTCTTATGAGTTAATCCCCTAAAGGGATAGCCCGGATAATGGAAGGTAGAATGGGGGAAGGTAGAAGGTAGAAGGGCAGAATAGAGGAGGAATAGTAGATATAAGCCCTATAATAAGCATAGGGATTGATAGACTATACCCCCATACCAAAAATAAAAAACTTTGTACCCTAAATAATAACGCTAAGACACCCCTTTCTAAAGGACTTACTCTATTTCCCCTCTTAAAAGGGGACTTTCCGAGGTAGTCACTGTCATAATAGAATCTTTCCCCCCTTAGAATGGACTTTTTCCCCTCATTTTCCCGACCTTGCCCCCGTCACTGAAAAAAAAATTAAGTTTTCAAGAAATCAAGAAATTAAGTCGAAACCTCTTGCATCCATCGAGAGTTCCGACTATAATCACCGTAAGCACTCGAACAACCCTAACTTTATCCTATTCAATCCCCTTATTCTAAAGGAATATATTATGCCTTTCCCTACTGTAAGCCCCTCTGATTCTGATTCTTTAGATTCTGATTCCTACTCTTCAGCTTGTGTAATTTTTACCGGCTCCCTTTATAAAAATGGAAAGCCTGCTGTTCTGATAGAGGGAAAAGTTAAAGACTTTCAAAGAGTTCTATACGAGACTGAAAACAATTTAGTCTTGAGTAAAAAAGAAAGACTAGAAACTACCTGCGCAACACCTCTTTGTCTAAATCCCCTGCATCTAAAAATCAAAAAGAGTAAAGAGCAAATGAAAGCAGAACAAAGAACAAAGAAAGAAAAGGAACTCGAAGACTTTGACTACTCGAGTTTAATTTAATTTAATTCAATCTAATTCAAAGCAATTCAAATTCAAAGGAAAAACAGAATGAAAACTCTAACACTTGAAACAGCCTGCAAGAAAGTGACAAGCCTAGCAAAAGGGAAAGCCCTTGCAATCTGTCCAATAACAGGAATTGCGCAGGAACTTTCTATCCCAGCAATTCCTGAAGTCTACTTCCCTTTTATTCATCCCTTCGCTAATGCCCTAATAGTAGCAAAGGCAATAAAGGTTCCAAACTATATGGAACAACTTCCCCCTTGCATTTTAGCCGGCTGCCTATTAACAGTCTACAGGGATTTGAATTTACTAGGAAAATCCTCCTTGTCAATCAGTGAACAGAATATCCTACTCCAGCAGATAATCCCTACAAAACAAAGAGAGATTCTAGAATTCTTTGCTCAATTCCTAGAATCAGCAGAATTGAAAGAAACGATGGACTTTCCAGCAATTGCCATTGAAGAAAAGGATGACTTAGAAAGGCAGAAAAGTTCAATATCAAGCCTAGTGATGCAGCATTACTTAGACTGCAAGGCAACAAGAGAGATTGAACTGGAAGAAATGGAAGAGATTAAAGAAGCTGATAGAATCTACAGGGAAAGAAAAGCATTTGAGTTAGCCCAATCCAAGGCAAAGAATTCTAGTAAATCCAAATCTAAACTCCTACTTCAGGAAGGCAAGAGTTTATTCAAAGAACTTACAAAAATGGGGATTCTTTCCCCCGCACTAATTGCCTTGTTAAAAGGAATTCTGATTGATGAAGAGACCCTAATCCTGACTGAAGAATCAGTTAAAACTAGAATTTTCCTTGCACTGATTAAAAGGTCTACAAAGGAAGGAAATAGATTAGCAGAGATAGTATCATCCCCTTGCTTCAAAGAATCCAACGGCGGACTGTTTGATGATTTTGAACTCTTTGATTCCCTTGATTCTGAACCTGCATTAAATAATTCTGAACCTGAATTAAATGAATCCGTTGAATTAGTTGAAGACCTTAGCTCTGAATTAAATAATTCTGAACCTGAGGATGAAGAACTTGATTCTGAAGACCTTAATTCTAAGGTTGACGAAGTTGAAGTTGACGAAGTCAGTTGATTCCAGTGACAACGTTGAAAGGATAGAATAATGAAAAGCCTAAAAGAGATATTAGACGAAAGAAAAAGACTGCTGGAAGAAAAGAAAATAGGGGGAAGATTAGAACAAGCCACCTCACCTTTAGCAGTAAGACTAAAAGAAACATTCTCTCTCTCAATAGAATTAAACAAAGAGCAGATACTAGCAACAGAACTGGCAAGAAGTGGGAAGAGTTTTTGCTTGGTAGGAGCAGCAGGAACAGGAAAGACTACTGCATTGAGAGAGATAGTAAAGGAAGCAGCAGAATCCTTAGATGGAACTCTAGGAAGTCTAAGGGTACAAGGAACAGGAGAATATGTAGCAGTCCCCCCAATAGCAGTTATTAGCTTCACCAATGTAGCAGCTAATAATAGTAGAAAAGCAATCCATAAAGACCCAAGCCTTGCCGAGCAGCTCAAGTATAACATCACGACAATCCACAATCTGCTAGAATTCGCACCTGTATTCTTTTGGTCTGATACCCTACAAAAAGAGACTATGCGATTCCTACCTAGAAGAGATGCCTTAAATCAGATAGAGATGCAAAGCCTAGTAATAGAAGAAGCCTCAATGGTAGGATTAGACTTATGGGATAAGCTCTATGCAGCAATGCAAGAAGGAACAACGCTTATATTCTTAGGGGACTTAAACCAGCTTCCACCGGTCTTTGGGGATTCTATTCTGTCCTATGCTTTAACAAGATTGCCAGTAATTGAACTGACACAGGTCTATAGACAAGCAGGAGATTCCACAATTCTAAAGAATGCTCACCACATTCTAGCAGGGGAATCCCTAGAATCGGCTCCAGACTTTGCAATTCTACCTTGTGGCACAGTAAACCACACTCAATTAAAGTTAGCCGCTTCATTGTCTGTTACCTTTCCAAAGTGGATAGATTCAGGAATCTATGACCCTGAAGAAGATATGGTACTATGTCCATGGAATAAGAGAGACCTAGGAACTGACGCCATGAATAAGCATATTGCACAAACTCTAGGAGAAAGAAGAGGGGCTGTAGTCTATGAGATTATAGCAGGAATGAACAAGGTCTATCTAGCAGAGGGGGACAAGGTATTCTGCAACAAGAAACAGGGACACATAGTAAAGATTACCCAGAATTCCAGATATTTTGGAGCAACCCCTAAGGCAGCCTCACAGAATCTTACTAGATTTGGGCTATACCAAGCAGCTATAGGGGAAGAAGAATTCCTGCACGAAGAAGACGTAGACTTTTCAAATCTAGACTTAGATGCAATGATAGAAGAAGCAGAGAACAGGGTAGCTGAAGCCTCGCACTTTGTGGATATTAAGATAGATGACACAGGAGAAATAGTTACCTTGACTACAATGGGAGACTACTCGCAGAATAATCTAAGCCTAGGATATTGCTTAACAGTGCATAAGGCTCAAGGTTCAGAATGGAGGAAGGTATTCCTAATTCTTCATAGAGACCACAATGTTTCCTTATGCAGGGAACTCCTTTATACAGCAGTGACAAGGGCGCGGGAAGGCTTTGTTCTAATCAGTAAGCAGGATGTAGTAGAAAGAGCCTTGAAGACGCAAAGAATAAAAGGGAACACTGTTCAAGAAAAGATAGAATACTTCAATAGTGGAGTTGCTCTTAATAATGAAGTACGGATTCTAAAGTAAAAAAAGTTATCCGAAAAATCCAAACGGGGGTAAAATGCAAAAAGTGATAATCAGTTTATTCCTTTCAAATAGAATAACTACCCTAACAGAATGCAGACTATTAGCAAACTGGTTAGATAGTTATAATTATATCTTACCGAAAGACAGGGAAGTGATAGAGGGCTTAGTAGAAAGAATGCTAGAAGTGATTCCCCTAAGCCTCCCTGCTTACAGTAGATGCTATAAGCTATTAGAAGCAACCCAGTGGGTAGAGGTTACCCAAAGCAGAGCAGCTCAACTAGAACTACTCGAACAACTTAAACTTAAAGGAGCAACAGAATGACTAATCAGAATCCTGCAATGATGAAACTCTCGGACTTATATGAGAATCTGAAAGAATACGGGGAAGTCCATGTAACAATCCCAATGGAAGTAGAAGAAAGAATAAGAGTTGGAATAAAGAACAGGAAAGCCAAAGAAGCTAAGGCTGAAGGGATTACTGAGACAGATTCTATCCTAGAATTCGTCTCCGTCCCCTCGCAAAAATTTGAGGACGCTGTAGACCTTATAATCAGACTGAAGGATAAAGGAGTATTTTCAGCCTTTGCCTTCACAATCCCCGAGGGAATCTAGGAATTCTAGTTTTCAATTAAATTCTAATCAAAAAGACAAGGAGATTACAATGGGTAATATAAATGAAGTAGAACAAAAGGCATCTGAATTAAGCCTTCGTATTGCAGCTTTAACTTCATTCGAGGGACTTTCCCTAAGGAGAGAGATGCAGGAGCTAAAGGAAGCCTTACTAAAGAATCCGGCAGCTTGCCTGCTATTGCATGATACAGATATAGGACTGGCAGTTGCAGCCCTTCGCAGAATGGTAGGAATTGCACAAGTAAGTGCCACAGCCCCTAAGACTAGAGCTAAGTCAGCAGGACTTACGAAGAAGATGACACAAGCCGAGCTGAATCTCTTACTAGCCAGTGTATCAGATGATGAACTGTAAAATAGACAAGGAGCCTATTATGAACCCAGCCCAGCTATCTACAAAAGGATACTTACTGCTGTCCTTAGAGTCTCTCAAGGAACTAATTCCTACCTTCGAGGAGCAAGAACTTACAGGAGAACCTCTTAGAAAGAAGCTGAAGAAAGTAGTTCAATTATACAGATTCCCAACTCCTGACAAAAAGAGCATCACCCTAAACATTATTGAAACACAAATTAAGGGCTTGTACAGAATAAATTACACTATACAAAATGGAAAGAAGAATGGGAAGAAGAATGGGAAGAATGGGAAGATTGGAGAAGGAGAGTATTATGGACAGTAATGGAAATGAGCTGCTTAAAGACGTAATGTCTGACCTTAAGACTATGGAGCGTGAAGGAAAGGTAAAAATTACAGCTTCCACCAGAGAGAAGCTAAAGAAGCTAGTCCGATGGTCTATGCTTCATTCACTGGATAGAGAGACTTCCTTACTAGAGCTTAGTAAGATACTCAAGAACCGTTTATGCGGGAGAGACTATGATATAGATACTTCAAGGGAAGAGGGAGGTAAAAGTCATGGAACAGTACATTAGACTGTCTCACAGTGCATTAGCTTCCTTCCTAACCTGTGAGAGAATGTTTCAACTGGACAGACTTTTGGAAGGGGCACCCGAGAAGAGGGACTATCCTGCAACAGTCTTTGGGAAAGCCTTTGGTGCTGGAGTGGCAGAGTACATGCTAACTCAAGACAAGGAGATAGCCCTATTCAAAGCCTATCTAGCTTATACCCCAGTCCTAGAAGATGATAAGAGAACAGAAGAAATTCTAATCAACATGCTCCTCGTCGCCTTCCCTAAACTGGACACCTTATTACTGGATTATGAAGTGGCAGTATTCGAGGGGAAGCCTGCTATTGAACTCTCCTTCCGACTTAACTGCACGCCGACTATCTTTTTTGTAGGCTATGTAGATATGATTCTACGCAACAAGTGGACAGGGGTATATGCTATTGTAGAGAATAAGAGCACAGGGATGAACTTACTAGACCTCGACCCTCTCTTTAAGAATAGTGGGCAGGCTTTAGGTTATTCCATTATCCTAGACAGGATTGCAGGAAAAGAGAAGTCAGCCTATGAAGTAATCTACCCAATAGGGCAGCTTAACTCTAAGTCTAATGGAGGATTTTCCCCTAACTTCATTATAAAGACTTTCAACAAGACCTTGAAGGACAGGCTTAATTGGTTTATTACCCTTAAGATGGACATACAGCGACTAGAACAGATGCAAGCCTTGTCCGTATTCCCTATGCGAGGTAATAACTGCTTACAGTATATGAGACCTTGCAAACACTTCGGAACCTGTGGAATGCAGGGACTGGATAAACCCAAGGAGCTTCCACCTGACCTAACAGAATATCAATTCACCTACTCCTTAGACGAGCTGGTTGCAGAGTACCTAGAAAGGATGGAATAATATGAGTGCTACATTGAAGAAGACAGACAAGGAAGTAAGGAAGAAGATGAAGGTTGCGCTCTCCTTATATCTCAATACAAGGGATGAAGCCCTCACTTCAGAAGATATACTGGAACTAATGATAAAAGCCTTCTATAAAGGAAGAGACCAAGAAGTCCTGCATATCAAATACAAGAATTAAAAACTATCCCTACAGAAAGGAAAGTAGAATGAACTTAACTGACCTAGCCGCGAAAATAAAGAAGTCCCCTATCTCAAGGAGTATCCTAGTATATGGAGCACCGAAGACTGGAAAGACAAGACTGGTAGGAACTGTTGCAGCCCTTCCTTCTGTCAAGCGAGTATTCTGGTTTGATGGAGAGAATGGAGCAGAGACTTTATTGCATATGGGCTTATCAGAAGAAGCCTTGCAAAAAGTAACCCTTTTTCAAATCCCAGATACTAGAGCTGTTCCACGCTTCATAGAGACAGTCTTGAAAGCCTTTACTTCAAAAACTCCTGTATCTATCTGCGATGCGCACGGCAAGGTAGGATGTATAGAATGCCAGAAGGCAGGAGCTGGTTCAGCTGAAATCTTTATACCCTCCCTTACCTCACAGGATGTAGTAGTGGTAGACTCAGGCTCTCAGCTAGGAACTTCAGCTCTAGCCCTTGCTATGATAGAAGCTGGAGCATCCCCAAATGCGAAGCCTTCATGGGATGAATACACTGTTTCTAATGGTGAATTGATAACCATTCTGAATGTCATGCAAGCTGCTGCTACCTGCACTTTCATTCTAATTACTCATTCCCTTCCTATTGAAGAAGAGTATAATAAGGTGAAGAGGGACAGACTGATTCCTCTAATGGGAACTAAAGCCTTGAGTGTTAACGTAGCCAAGTATTTTGGTTCAGTCATTCTAACTGAAGTAAAACTAAAGAAGCACACAGCAGGAAGTTCCTCTACCTATAGGGCAGATGCAGTCACAGGCTCTAGGACAGGAGTATCCCTGGAGACAGAAGGAGCAGTAACATTAGCAACTATTATGGGAGAACTTAATATGAAGACCTAAATCAAAACTTAGACTTAAAACCTATACTTAAAAGCAGACTTAAAAATCAGACTTAAAACTTAAATAAAAGAAAAGGAATTATCATGAATGATACTACATTGTTGGGCTTGGAAGATATGTTGGCCGCTACTCTGGATTCGATAGAAGTAGCTCCAGACTTTGTATCCCCACCAGACGGAGAGTATGAACTGCGCTGCATTTCAGCAAAGGCGGAGACTTACACCTCTAAGGTAGGGAAGAACGGGGCGCGGATTAAGCTGGTCTATGCTATCCAGTCTACTATCAGTACAGTAGCAGGAGAGATGCCTGTTCCAGATGGTAGCCTAATCTCCGAGACTTTTATGTTCACGCCTCAAGGACTGCCCTACTTTGTTACTAGAGCCATTGCTCTGCTGCATGTGTCAGATGTAAAGGGTATTCCAGTAGCGGAGATTCTAGCCGCTCTGGAAGGGGCAGAAGCTAAAGCCCGAGTTACTACTAAGCGTACCCCAAAGGTAGCTTCAGAGCCCAACGGAGCTTTCTACGAGAACTTGAACATTCGAGTAATCTCTTAATAGAGTAACCTGATAGCCTCTAGTAATGGGGGCTATCAGCTTTACCCTAGGAGCTTTTTTACAGCAAGAGCTTTTTTACAGCAGGATAACAGATAAATTAAGGAGATGATAATGGAATATCCAGAAGACCCATGGGACGGTTGCTATGAAGGAAAAGAATTCTTACACGAAGAGGAGAGGCGAGAAGCCATTGACTGCGCAGAGTGGATTAGCCGGGCTCGCACGCTAAAATATGAACTCACGGAAGCCCAAAAGTACGCAGGGACTGCCTTGTATAGAATCAGAGCCTTGAAATCTTTTAGGGATATAAAAGAAGGAGACTTCGGAGGTTGGGTAGAAAGCCCGCAAGCCTTAAGCCAGTCAGGGGACTGCTGGATAAGTAAGGATGCCATAGTAGTAGATAGAGCAACCGTAAAGGAGGATGCCAGAATATCAGATAATGCCATTATAAGCGGGGATGCGACTATCAGTGGGCAGGCTAGAGTAGAGGGAGAAGCTCGCATAGGTGATTATGCAATAGTACGAGGACATGCCCTAGTAGGGCAGTTAGCTGCAGTACGAGGCCATGCCATAGTAGAGGAGGAAGGCTATGTAGGGGGCACCGCTGTAATCAGCGGGAAGGTAATAGTAAGAGGTAGTACCCACATATCTGGTAAAGCCAGAGTGCAGGGACATACGGTTCTATCAGAGGGTATCATAGCAAGGGATGCTCCTCAGGCTCTTACAAAGGATGTTGTGCTAACTAGCCTTTCATCGAAGAATAGTAAGGGGGTGGAATAACACTATGAATACTTTATTAGAAGACCTAAGACTGGAAATACGGAATCTGTCAGCGGATGTATTCAGCATGAAAGACTTACATTCAGGGGAGATTAGAGAGAGGAGGGCTCTTATAAAGAAAATGGCAGAGGATAAAGAACTTGTACGCACAGCCTACAGGGTAGGAAAAGGAGTGGAATACAGATTAAAAGGAGAGGCTCCTTTTGATTCTTCCTTCCCCCTAAGTGTTTGGAAAGGAGTCTATCCTTCCTTATTCAAGATTCCTCCAGTGCAAGTCAAAGGAAGATATAAGCATTTATTAGACATGAGAGGCAAGCAATGAGACTGTTATTGAATTGGTCGAAGAAAGAGCAGCCCTACTTAGGGATGATACAGCATGTAGCCAAGCAACTATGCTTTGAAGTAATAGGTACAAGTTCTGTTCTATCCATAGGGCAACTAATGAATATGGCAGAAGTTGCTAAGTGCAAAGGGGTATTCATGGTAAATGAAGAAACCCTCGCCAATCTAGTTCCTGGCAGCAGTCCTACATTAGATGAATGGCGAGGCTCTAAGTTAGATTATTCTATCCCAATCATCGTGGGGAATTCCCTCGCTAACCTTGCCACTGTACCTTATGCTAAGATGGTAGCAGAGCAGGACTTAGGAAAGTTCCGTACATTGCAACCAGCAGTTCCTTTCAATTACACAGTACTAGAAACTCCAGAATTACAAAGAGAGGCAGAAGAAAGTCTAAGCCACGCCGACCTTATTGCTTATGATATTGAGACAAAGACTATCAACAAGGACGAGGCTAATCTAAAGGCTGGGGATACTATAATTACTTGCTGTTCTTGGACAGGGGTATTTCCAGATGGAAGCCTAAAGACTTACGTGCTCCCTTTTGTAGACTTCCTAGTAGACCACTGGCTATTAGATTCTCAATATGCTGCTGCAATTCAGTTAATGCAGAGAATCAACAAGTTGCCAGTCCCCAAGGTTATGCACAATGGGATGTATGATTCTACCCACTCAATTATCTATAATGCAGAGCCTTATAACTGGGTGCTAGATACTATGGCGATGTGGCACGCAACCTATTCAGAACTTCCCAAAACCCTCGACTTTGTTGCGTCCCTTACACTGCATGACTATTACCAATGGAAGCCTGAAGCTAAGGCTGCATCAGGTAGTAAGGATATAGCTAGATACTGGGCATACAATGCTAAAGATACTTGGACAACCGCGCGGATTTGCCTAGTCCTATTACACAACTCTGCAGCTTATGCAAGGAAGAACTATCAGTCTCAATTCAAACTGGTCTATCCTTCCCTCTACTGTAACTTTGTAGGAATTAAGATAGACCAAGAGAAGCGAAAAGAATTAAGGCTCGCAGAAGAAACTAGGGTGCAGGGTTCTTTAGTAACTCTAAGAACTCTACTGGCTGACCCCGGATACAATCCAGGCTCTCCTAAACAGACTGCTACCTATATCTATGACGTACTGGGTGGAGCTGACCCTAAGATAGGAACAAAGAAGAATTCTGACGGGAAGAAAGTAAAGAAGATTAGAGCTACGGATGAAAAGAATCTGCTCTCCGTAGGGAATCAGCACCCAATCCTACTAAGGGTAGTAAAGGCAATAGTCTCTTATAGGGAAGCTAGTAAAGCTATCTCTACTTATATGGACTTCCTGCAAAAGAATGGAAGACTTCTATATGCCTTGAACCCTTTTGGTGCAGAGACAGGAAGAATGGCTTGTCAGTCATCATCCTTATGGTGTGGGACACAGGTGCAGAATATCCCACCTTATGCCAAGCCCATGCTGGTGGCTGACGAGGGATTCATTATGGCAGAGATAGATAATAGTCAAAGTGAGGCTAGGTGCACAGCCTATCTTGCCCAAGACTGGGTACTAGCAGCAGCTCTAGAAGACCCTAATAAGGACTTCTACACTTCTCTAGGAACCTTGTTCTTTAATATCCCCTATGAGGAGGTAACTCTGGACTTCCGTAATAATGTGTTAAAGAAGATTGTGCATGGAACAAACTACATGATGGGGGCTAAGACCTTTGTGGAGAATGTAGGGGCAGAGACTCTCCTAGAAGCCGCAGATAGACTGGGGGTTCACCTAGCAATGACTCCACAGAGTCTCCAGGAGTTTGCACAGTCCTTGCTAGAAGCCTACCATGTTCCTTTCAATAAGGTTCGAGTATGGTATCAAGAAGTAAAGAATGAGATTGTAGCAACTAAAACTCTAACCAGTCCCTTAGGGCATGTTCGCTGGTTCTTCGGAGACATGCTCAAAAGTCATATGGCATTTAATTCTGCTGTAGCCCATGCCCCGCAGAATCTTTCTGTAAGTATTCTAAACATCGGGCTATGGAAAGTCTGGAAGCTGGTGAAGGAAAGCAACGGGGACTTAGTCCTACTAGGACAGGTGCATGATTCTGTATTATTCCAATATAGGAAAGGAAGGGAAGACCTAAAAGATAAAGTAGTAGATGCAATGCAAAATACGGTATCAGTTAATGGGAGGGTACTTAGAATTCCAACTGTACTTAAACAAGGCAATTCTTGGGGGACTATGAAAAAATGACACAAGCTAATATCTTTACCATACTGGCAGGGCTGCTTGTAGTAATTTGGGCACTTCTGTTAGCTCTTATCTTAATAATTATATACTAATCAAAGAAGGAGAATCAAAATGAATTACGAATTGGAAGAGGAACTAAGAGAACAGGCTCAAGTATTAAGGGAAAGACTGGAAGACCAAGTAGAGTTGCTTTCTCTATTTACAGTAATCCCTTGGGCAGAAGAGCTTAGGCAGAAGAGGCAAAGAGAACTTCTAGAAACTATCGCAGCAAGCTGTGAACTCTTCTATAAAATTCTACTTAAGGAAGGGGATTCAAAATGACAAACGCAAACAATTTCGCAGCAATGGGTAAAACAGAACTTCGTGCAGCTTGCAAAGAACACGGCGTGAAGAATTACGGGAAACTGACTAACGATGGGATGCGCGCTGCTTTGATAGC
>Ga0210039_1003551_pt1 | contig 11925 bp, 11 predicted proteins | sample CryGeyCG2114_250_3_FD_185460 | JGI IMG/M metagenome (GOLD analysis project Ga0210039, IMG submission 185460) | Groundwater microbial communities from aquifer - Crystal Geyser CG17_big_fil_post_rev_8/21/14_2.50 (SPAdes) (version 2) | ecosystem: Environmental > Aquatic > Deep subsurface >...
CAAATGGTGTCACATCAAACGCCGGGTTATTAGCTGCAACGCCTGCAGCGGCAATACGGATACTCTGAAGTCGCCCCGAATTATCCACACCGTCCATACATAGCAATTCATCATCATTTCTTTGCTCAATGGGTATGTCGAAGCCTGTATGACAGCAGATATCAAAAGTCGAAGAGGGTGCTGCCACATACATCGGGATACCATGTTCTTTTGCGGCCAGAGAGAGCCCATATGTTCCAATTTTATTGGCCACATCGCCATTTGCAGCTATCCGATCCGCACCAACCACAATGGCATCGACTTGCCCTTGTGCCATCATCCAGGCAGCTGCACCATCGGCCTGAATACGGCAATCGATTCCCTCCTGGTGCAACTCCCAGGCCGTCAATCGCGCCCCCTGCAAGCGCGGACGCGTTTCATCAACCCAGACAAATGGCTGTTCGCCGGCATGCGCCAGGTGATATATACCTGAAGTCGCGGTTCCCCAGTCTACAGCTGCCAACCAACCAGCATTACAGTGCGTAAGAATTCGCCGCTGGCCTACTGCGAGGTATTCAGCCATGCACTCTCCGATAGACTTGTTAGCGCGCACCTCTGCATCCGCATACGCATTTGCATACTCAATGATCTGCTGCGTTGTCGGATCTGCTTCTGCACACAGCTGCATGGCGTCACAAGCATGAAACAGGTTTACAGCTGTTGGTCTGGTTGCTCGAAACCTCGGCAGCCATACATCAGAAAAATGCTCCTTATCTTCTTTCCATGCCAGAGCCAAGCCATAAGCGGCAGTAGCCCCGATACTAGGCGCACCGCGCACCTGCATTGACTCAATAGCAATGGCAATTTGCTCAGGATCCAGGCTGACTACCTGCTCAAAACGATGTGGTAAAAGCCGCTGTTCAACCCACTGGACACCACCGGAATCCATATGCCAGTTTACTGCCCGCTTATTCGTCTTGCCTACACGCACGCCCCCTCCACCTCATCACAACCTATTGATTATAAAGGATATTATGACCTAAGCTTTCTTAAGACACCATCAAGTTCAGCTGGCCGGGTATACGCAATACGTAGATCACCCGAACCGTTCGGCTTGCATGTTACCTCAACGGGTAGCCCCAGCTTGCGGGTTAACTCATCCTGCAACGCTATGACATCGGCATCAGGCGCTTTCTTCAATTTATCCACTGGTTCTTTAGAGGCCTTTTTAGCCTCACGCTCCATCTGGCGTGCGCTTAACCCTTGAGCAATACAATGGCTGGCCAATTGCTCAGCGACATGCGACGGGAGCCCCACAAGCGGGCGTGCCTGTCCCATGCTTAGCTGTCGATTTTCAATCATTTCTTTAATCACAGGGGAGAGTTGCAACAGTCGAATCAGATTACTGACCTGAACGCGTGATACGCCGATCTTTTCAGCGACTTGTTGTTGAGTACAGCCAAATTCATCCATCATACGGCGATAGGCCCGTCCCGATTCAATTGAAGTCAGATCATCTCGCTGCTCATTTTCGACAATGGCCAGTTCCAGTGCCTGCAGATCATCAACGTCTCGAATGACTGCCGGAATTTCTTTCAAACCGGCCGCCTGTGACGCTCGCCAACGCCGCTCGCCTGCGATTAGCTCATACCCATCACCCTGTGGTCGTAAAAGGACAGGCATCAGTACCCCTTCCTTGCGAATTGACTCTGTTAGTGAACTGAGTTCATCGTTCGAGAAATGCGTTCGTGGTTGATACCTGTTCGGTTTGATTTTCGAAATCGGAATCAGCGATGCCTGCCTCATCACCTCGGGCGTAGGCGTATCGGCCAAAAGTGCGCTAAGGCCACGACCAAGGCCCCTGTTTTTCACTACTGCCATCGTACTCTCCCTAAATACTTCTGCGTTGCATCAATTCCTGCGCAACGGCCAGATATGCCTGGGCACCCTTCGACTTCAGATCATGATACATAACCGGCACTCCAAAGCTTGGAGCTTCGGATAATCGAACATTGCGAGGAATCGTATTCTCATAAACCTGAGACCCGAAATATGCACGCACATCCTGCTCCACCTGTACTGAAAGATTATTCCGTCGATCAACCATCGTCAGCAAGATGCCTTCCATATTCAAATCAGGATTCAATCCGCTTCGAATTCTCCGGATGGTATCCATGAGCTGAGTTAACCCTTCCATAGCATAAAATTCAGTCTGCAACGTCACCATGACATAATCAGAAGTAGTGAGCGCATTGACTGTCAGCAGACTCAGCGCTGGCGGGCAGTCAATAATAACATGATCGAATACCTGCCCGCTAAAGGCAGCAAAAGCGTTTTGCATGCGCTGTTCACGCCCTGGTTTATTTACAAGTTCAACTTCTGCACCTGCCAAATCCATGGTGGCAGGTAAAAGAAACAGCCGATCGCAATCGGTGTTAATGATTGAATCGGCAAGAGGTAAATCGCCCATCAACACATCATAAGTTCCCGATTCAACCTGCTTTTGATCAACGCCAAGTCCGGAGGTAGAGTTTCCCTGCGGATCCAGATCAATCAGTAAGACGCGTTGATCCAGAGCAGCCAAAGACGCTGCCAGATTAATACTGGTAGTAGTTTTGCCGACACCACCTTTCTGATTAGCCACCGCTGTAACAGGGCCTAACCCATTATGTTTCACGTGAAACCTCCACCCCACAGTCAATCAATCATATTGATAGCAGCGAATACATTGAATATCGTTATGATCACCTTTAATAGCAATAGTATGTTCTGCCATTATACTCCATCCAACCACATGCTTGGGACGATGGGAAAGCGGGACCGGAAATACAGCAACAGCCCCCTTGTTGGCATGTGGTGTACACATTTGCAGCAGGACCTCTTCATCAGTAACAGCACGAGCGACACAAATATCCACATGCAAACAGGGCAGATCATTGATGTCGGCATCATAAACCTCTGCAGTTAATCCCAACTTTCTGACAACATGCCTGATAAACTCTGCCCTTTTCTTTCTGCGCTCAACCAATACACCGGTTAAATTCGGTTTGGCAATCAGAAGAGGAATCCCCGGAACCCCCATTCCACTTCCAATGTCCAGCATGCGACCTGTTTCCGGCATCCACTCAGCAATAGCAATAGATGGCAGTATAAAACGATCATAAAACACTGCTGGATCGTTAATTGAGGTCAAGTTCAATGCTTTTCTGAACTTCATGACCTCATTTACATAAGCCTCAGCGGACATGACCTTTCCTTAAATAGAGCATGATACTTGTGATAGCGGCAGGAGTGATTCCAGAGATACGTGAAGCATGCCCAAGGGTTCTGGGTTTCGCTCGAATTAACTTCTGACAACACTCAATACTCAAACCTTTCACTACTGAATAATCAAACCCTTCCGGAATATCCTGACTCTCAAGTTGCTTAAAACGATCTACTTCCAACGATTGCTTATCTAAATATCCATCATAATGCACAAGGGCCTGTAAGCTCTTGAGGTCACGGGCACTACAGACTTCGAACACATCCAGAAGCTTTAGCGCATCAGTTACTTCCACATCATTCCGGTGGGCATAAGAGGCAATACTCATAGGTTGAGATGGAACAGGAAGCCCCAGCCCACCCAGCCTTTCTTTCCATACCTTACCAGTACCAACAATCGTCTCCTGGGAAGCAAGCAAACCACTTTCAAGATTTTCTCTGCGGATGTTGAAGCTATGGATGCGATTTACACCATACAGGCCAAAACGAATAGCTACATCACCCAGGCGCAAATCTGCGTTGTCTTCCCTCAATTGAAGGCGAAACTCTGCGCGCGATGTAAACATGCGATATGGCTCTGTTACACCTTTTGTCACCAGATCATCTGCCATGACACCCAAATATGCCTCTGAACGGTCAGGAACCCAGGACTCCAGCTCCAAGGCTCGCGCAGCAGCATTTATACCAGCAAGCAACCCCTGCGCTGCCGCCTCTTCGTAACCTGTCGTTCCGTTGATCTGCCCTGCATGAAACAGGCCCACAATTTTCTTGCTTTCAAACGTTGCTTTTAACTCAGTTGGGTCCACATAATCATATTCAATGGCATAACCCGGCCGGATAATATTAGCCCGTTCCAGACCAGGAATAGCTCGCACAAAAGCCCATTGAACATCTATAGGCAAAGAAGTCGATATCCCATTCGGGTAGATTTCATTATGATTCCTGCCCTCCGGTTCCAGAAAAATCTGGTGACTGCTTTTTTCTGCGAACCGCACGACTTTGTCTTCAATACTCGGGCAATATCGTGGCCCAGTACTTTCAATTTGACCGGAATACATGGGTGATCGACTCAAATTACCACGTATAATTTCATGAGCCTGCTCACTGGTGCGCGTTATGCCACAAGGTATCTGATCCTGAATTACTTCTTGGTGCGTCGCTGAGAATGGCAGGACATCTTTTTCGCCCTCCTGCATTTCCAATGTATCCCACGCTATACTTTTCTTGTCCAACCGTGGTGGCGTACCTGTCTTTAAACGACCAAGATTGAATTCACGACGATAAAGTTCATCTGTTAGACCTATTATCGGTGCATCACCTGATCGTCCGGCAGGAAATGTTTTTTCGCCAATATGTATCAGGCCTCCCAAAAAAGTTCCTGTAGTCAACACCACAGAAGTCGCATAATGGTGAATACCCAATTCATCAACAGCGCCGCACACACTATCACCGGCGAACAATAATTCTGAAACAGAGCCCTGATGCAGATGAATGTGCGGATGAGTGTCTAACATTTGTCGCATCACCATATGGTAGGTTGTTCGGTCACACTGCACTCTTGTCGCCTGTACCGCTGGCCCCTTGCGCCGATTTAGAACTCTGTACTGCAGTGCGGCGCGGTCTGCCACAATCCCCATCAGGCCACCCAGCGCATCCACCTCATGAACCAGGTGCCCTTTGCCAATGCCGCCGATAGCCGGGTTACAAGACATCTTAGCAATGGTATCAAGGTTTTGGGTAATCAGCCGAACTCGAGCCCCTCGACTAGCTGCCGCCCAAGCAGCCTCACAGCCAGCATGGCCAGCACCAATCACCAATACATCAGTTTGATCTGGATGTTTCACGTGAAACCTCTCTAAAACCATCACTCCTTCGAAGGAGACCGGTAGCGTAAGCTGAAATATTTTCAACGCAATAAAAAAGGGAGGCCATTGGCCTCCCTTAATCAGAATGAGCGTATAATTTAGCCCTTACGTCTTTTTTCCATCATATCATGAATTACAGGAGCAAGAATCAACTCCATGGCAAACATCATTTTCCCTGCAGGCACGACAATAGTGTTGCGACGTGACATGAATGAACCACTCAGCATGGAGGTCAACCATGGGAAATCAACACCCCACTTTTCAGGTTTACGAACACGAATAACGACAACACTTTCATCAGGAGTTGGTACATCTCTAGCAATAAATGGATTGGATGTATCAACCAGTGGAACGCGCTGGAAGTTAATATCGGTATTCGTGAACTGCGGTGTAATGAAGTGAACATAGTCATGCATACGAGACAGGATATTTTCAACAACAGCTTCTGGTGAGTAACCACGAAGTGCTGTGTCACGGTGAATCTTCTGAATCCACTCAAGATTTACCACCGGCACAATACCAAGAAGCAAATCAGCATAAGGAAGAACCTCTTCTACACCGCCATGCAAGCCTTCGTAAAACAACAGGTCAGAGCCCGCTCCAACATCACGCCAGTCGGTAAAACGACCTGGCTCAACGCCGTAAATCTTAGCCTCTTCATCATCGTGGATATAGGTACGGGCCTTACCAACACCGGTATCGCCATATGCCTTAAAGAGATCGGCAATATTATCGAACAGGTTAGCCTCATCAGAGAAGTGGCTCAGACGCTTGCCAGCTGCTTCAAACTCCTTGGACTTTTCACGGAATTCGTAACGATCGAAGCGGTGGAAACAGTCGCCCTCAACAATTGCAGGTGTTACATTTTCACGCCCGAAAATATGCTCAAGTGCTACCTTTGCAGTACTGGTGCCCGCGCCGGAGGAACCCGTTACTGAAATCACTGGATGTTTTACTGACATGCTATCTCCCAAAAAACTCTTTTAAAACAAGTGGTTATGCGTTAGTTCGCGCACCAATCCCCTCATCTCCTCTTATTTAAACTTCAAAAGGTTGGACATTATGGCGCAAACCCACCCTTAGTTTCAAGGAGAAAACGAAAATAACTGATCAAAACCTATTTTCCAATGCAAAATTCAGCAAAAACATGGTCAAGTATATGTTCGACGTCACCAATACCAATAATGCCACCAAGAAGAGACCATGCCCGGCGCCACTCCATCGCGGTGAGTTCGAGTTGATCTTCGTTATAAACAGTGAGCAAACCGGCTTCAAGATGCAGTTTACTATCGACTAGAATGGCTCTATGCCGCTCACGCGTAACAAGCACCCCTTCATCAGCCAAACTCATATCTCCAAGCTGACTTGCCAGCTTGTCTTTTAACAGGCCCAAGCCAGCCCCGGATTTAACACAGAGTGAAACGAAATGATCTGGAATGTCATCATAATTGAGGTCTGTTTTATTCATCAGATAAACATCAGCATGGACTGAAGGAACCCATGTATCAGGCCTGCTGGCATCTGCTACAAACACGATGACATCGGCCTGTAGGGCCGCTTGTTCGGCCCTGCGCACCCCTTCCTGCTCAATTGCATCATCGCTCTGTCTTAAACCTGCGGTGTCGGCCAGGCGAACGGGAATACCATGCACTTCAAAATCAATTTCCAGTACATCACGTGTTGTACCCGGTATATCACTGACAATGGCACGATCCCGGCCTGACAAGGCGTTCAGTAAACTGGACTTACCGACATTAGGAGCCCCGACTATAGCGACAGTTGCACCATCAAAAAGACGCTCTCCCAACTTCGCAGTTGATAGCATTGCCTCAATGGGCTGAATCACTTCATCTCGCATCTGATTGGCAATGCGATCAAAAAACAGCGCTGGTATTTCTTCTTCCGGGAAATCAAGGCTTGCTTCGACATGGGCAACAAGCCCGGTTAATTTCTTCATTAACCCTTCAATATACTGGCCGAAAGCACCCTGAAGCTGACGCTGTGCCTGTTTTCCGGCCCGCACAGTTGCAGCATCAATACACGCTGCAACAGCCTCAGCCTGCGACAGATCAATTTTTCCGTTCTCTACCGCCCGACGCGTAAACTCACCGGGTTCAGCCGGTCTGCAGCCCAGTTGAAAGACCCTGCTTAACAAGGCTCGCAACATCACTGGCCCGCCATGGCCCTGTAGCTCCACCACATCTTCTCCAGTATAGGAGTTAGGCCCGGGAAAATAGAGCGTCAATCCCTGATCAAGCACGTCACCATCCTCATCCAACCAGGATGAAAGCTGTGCAACTCTGGGCTTAACCGTTCGATCTGAGGCAGAGATAGCCTCAAGTACACTTAAGGCGCATGGGCCGGAAATTCGGATAACCCCGACTCCTCCACGACCAACCGGCGTGGCAATAGCCGCAATTGTTGTGTAATCCAATGGGTTAATCGACGTTCATCCTCTTCATTACCATACGCTGCTGGATAATAGAAAGAACATTGTTCACAACCCAGTACAGTACGAGACCGGCAGGGAAAAACAGGAACATTGCCGTAAACAGGAACGGTAAAAACTGCATCACTTTGGCCTGGATAGGATCTGGTGGCTGCGGATTCAGACGCTGCTGGATATACATGGAGATACCCATTAACACAGGCAATACAAAAAACGGATCCTGAACCGACATATCATGAATCCAGCCGATGAATGGTGCCTGACGCATTTCAATAGACATCAACAGCACTTTATACAAAGCAAAGAACACAGGAATCTGGATGATAATCGGAAGACATCCGCCCAGAGGGTTTACCTTGTGCTTCTTATACAGCGCCATGACTTCCTGCCCCATGGCCTGACGGTCATCACCATACTGTTCTTTAAGGCGAGTCATCTCAGGCTGCAGCTTGCGCATGGAAGCCATGGATTCGTAAGATTTCTGGGTTGGGTAAAAGAAAAGTATCTTCAGGCAGATCACCAACACGATAATACAAAAACCAAAGTTGCCCAGATACTGATGGAGATACATCAGAAACCAGTGCATCGGTTTTGAAATCGGAGAGAACCAGCCGAAATCGACTGAACGTTCAAGCTCACTACCTGCCGCCTCGAGCACAGGGATGGATTTAGGGCCGACAAATAACTTGGCGCTAAAAACAGCATCACGGCCTTCAACTACACCATCGTCAATCAAGCCGGCCTGATAGGAGCGCCCGTCGCCTTTAAAGTAATAAGGGTAGTCATGTTCCGGGTTGGTAATCAGGGCAGCAATAAAATAGCGGCTCATGATTGCAGTCCAACCACCCATGGAGGCCATGCGTTCCGCGCCTTTCTCATCCAGATCATTATAGTCAGGTTCGATCAGCTTACCATTGAGCAGCGCGGTTGGGCCCATATGCTCATAAAAGGTGCTGGCATCTTTATCCGGGTGACGCTCAACAACCTGGCGATACATCTTCATGCCGGAGCCATCAATGATTCGATCATTAATATCAATAATGTATGAACCGGCAGTCAGGTTGACCTGACGCTGCCATAGGCGTCCATCATCCAAAGTGGCTTGCATAGTCACACTGTTTCCAGCCTGATTGATTACAACAAATGGCTTCGCAATAGTCCGGCCGAGAACGCCCGCATTAGCATAAACCGAGTGCCCTTCCCCCATATTCAGCGCTGCAACATTTCCTGAGTCAGCTTCCAGAGTCTCATTGAATTTACTCAATGATGCGTGGGTAAACCATCCCTGATCATTGATCGTCAACTTCATTAAATCATTATTGATATTAAAACTGGCCGCGCCTGCTGATGTTGTGGTGACAGTAGCAGGTGCAGCGGCCTGTGCGCTCACCGCTGGAGTGACGATATCGACTGGGGGAGCTTCTGCTGTGATTCCCGGTAATTCAGCAGCTGGGGGGGTCAGGTCAGGCAGGGCAGCAGACTCGGTCTGGGCGGCAACCGGCCTGGCTTCCTGCTCAGGAAACATCGCGCCCCAGCCCAGCATAACCAGCATCGACAATGCGAAGGCCAGAATCATATTCCGTTGTTCCATGTTATTTCTCCCTAAAACTATTGAGTCCCTTGTTCTGAGCCACTTCCGGCACAGGGTCGTATCCGCCTTTTGAAAACGGATGGCAACGTAACAGACGCTTCACAGCAAGCCAAACACCGCGCAACGCACCATGGGCCTGAACTGCCTCAATAGTATATTGCGAACACGTTGGTATGTGGATGCAATGCGCAGGCATCACTGGTGAAATACAGAGTTGATAAAATCGGACAAGTATAAGAACCAGTTTGCGCATGAGTAAACCTATTTGCTAGTTTGCTGGCTAATACTGGCTAAAGCTTCAGAAAAGTCATGTGCTGCGTGTTCCATCTTCACTGCGTTCACACAGGGAATCACCAAAATATCAATGTCAGCGGTGAGATGGCTCTTTCGGAAAACGTCCCGCAACTGTCGCTTTAAACGATTTCGTTGTACCGCGTTACCATATTTTCGCGAAACGGCCAAACCTAAACGGGAATTACCTAACTGATTTAATCGATAAACCAGACGGAAAGCGCCAAAGCTGACTTTTCTACCCTTTCGCATGGCAGAAAAATCAGCTTTGGAACGCAATCTTAACGTGTTAGGAAAACGCTGGTTCAGATCGATTAAGCTGAAAGGCGAACGCGACCTTTAGCGCGACGGCGACTGATCACCGCACGTCCTGAACGGGTTGCCATACGTGCACGGAAACCATGACGGCGGGCGCGGCGGATTCGGCTTGGCTTATATGTGAAGCTCATGGTGTATCTCCTGATTCATTGAAAAGCAGTAGTTCAAAAAGGGTCGCGCATGATAAATAGCCTGCAACCAGTGTCAAGAAATCATATCTTGCATTAATCGTAGTGGATGAAGGTCTGTAAGCATGTACTATTCAGCCAATGACAGACACAGTTGAATATTCGCACTGGAATATCGTTGCGGAAAAATTAATGGATGAGGTTCCAGCATCACGATTTGATGCCTGGATTCGTCCGCTTGCGGCAGAATTTAACGATCACATTCTTACCATTAAAGTGCCGAGCCGCTTTTTTCTTGATGGCCTTAAAACCCATTACGGTGTCCGGCTGAAAGAGATCAGTTGTGAATTACTGGGTGACAGCACTCAGGTTCACTATGAAATTGACCCGACCCTGTCGATGCGTGAAGAAAAAAAGGATGTGAGCGAAAAAACATCGTCAGCATCTTCAAGTGTTGATGGTTTTATTGACCCGCGCTTCACGTTTGAAAATTTCGTCGTTGGCTCCGGTAATGAGTTTTGCCATGCGGCAAGCCGCGCTGTCGCTGATAAACCCGGTGAGATTTATAACCCGCTCTATCTTTATGGCGGTGTGGGTTTGGGTAAAACACACCTGATCAATGCTGTGGCAAACGAACTGATTAAAAGGGATCATACCCGCATTGCCTACCGTACCGGAGAGCGCTTCACCAATGAGTTGATTCAGGCTATTCGCAATGGCTCTACCGATGCGTTTCGTAACCAGTACCGCCAGGTTGATGTACTGATCATCGATGATATCCAGTTTATTGCCGGTAAAGACCGAACCCAGGAAGAGTTTTTCCATACGTTCAACGCCCTGCATGAAATCAAAAAACAGATTATTCTAACCTCCGACCGCAGTCCCAGGGAGCTAACCAACCTTATGGAAAGGTTGCGCTCCCGCTTTAACTGGGGGCTGGTCGCCGATATTCAACCACCCGATCTGGAGACCCGTCTGGCTATTTTATCGAGCAAGGCAGAACTGGCAGGTGTTCACCTGGATAAAAATGTAGCGCACATGCTGGCCTCCCGTATTACCAACAACGTGCGTGAGCTTGAGGGTGCACTGACACGCCTGACAGCCCATGCAACGCTGACCGGGCGTACCATCGATATTGATTTTGCCAGACATGTGCTACGCGACCTGCTGCATGAAGAGGTGCGCGCCATATCTGTGGAGGATATACAGAAAAAAGTTGCCTCCTATTACAATATCAATTTACGTGAAATGTCTTCGAGTAAACGGACACGCACAGTGGCTTTTCCCCGTCAGGTTGCCATGTATGCATGCAAGGATCTGACAACGATGTCACTGCCGGAAATCGGCAGCCATTTTGGCGGCAAGGATCACACAACGATATTGTACGCCGTAAGAAAAATTGAAAAAATGCGTAAAGAGTCGGATGATTTTGATGATGAAATGAGCCGGATTATAGCTCTTCTGAAGCAGTAACCCGGAAAAATAACTTGCAGGCTGAAAAGGTGTGAGTCTGTGTACTGATAGCCTGTGGATAATTTGAGTATAAAGTGATTGAACGATAAACTTCGACTCAACATAATAAGTTATTCACATACTGTTCACATGGTGTACGAATTTAACTCACACTATCAGGGACTGGATAAATGAAGCGAGAGCTGGACAAACAGCACTTCTCCACACTATCCACAACACCTATGATGATGAATAGATTTATGGAATAAAAAGAGATTAGGGAGTAGGTATGAACATAACATTGTCCAGAGCAGCTTTATTGCAAGCTGTTCAGCGTTGTCAAAGCATTGTGGAAAAACGCCATACCATTCCAATTCTGGCGAATGTATTACTGCAGGCTGAAGGAAACAGGCTGCATATTACAGCCACAGATCTGGAAGTCGGCATTCGCAGTGAGGCAGTAGCTGAAGTTAAAAGTGCAGGATCAGTAACTGTTTCAGCGCGTAAGCTTTTTGATATTATCAAGGAACTCGATCCTGAACAGGATGTCAGCCTGCAAACAGGTGATGCCTTTATTTCGATTCGCAG
>Ga0210039_1003554_pt1 | contig 11921 bp, 11 predicted proteins | sample CryGeyCG2114_250_3_FD_185460 | JGI IMG/M metagenome (GOLD analysis project Ga0210039, IMG submission 185460) | Groundwater microbial communities from aquifer - Crystal Geyser CG17_big_fil_post_rev_8/21/14_2.50 (SPAdes) (version 2) | ecosystem: Environmental > Aquatic > Deep subsurface >...
CGATCTGGTTGGTAACTGGCTGCAGGGCATTCTGCATGGCGGCGCGATTTCTACCGCGCTTGATGTAACCGGCGGGGCGATGGCGCTAATCGCGACCTGGCAGCGCATGCACAAAAATGAAATCCCGAAAGAAGACCGCCCCAAACAACTGGCTAAACTCGGCACCATTGATATGCGTGTGGATTTTCTCCATCCCGGCAAAGGTAAAGAATTTATTGCCAGTGCAACCCTGTTGCGTATCGGCAACAAAGTGGCCGTAACGCGTATGGAATTTCATAACGAAGAAGGGCTGTTAATCGCGGTAGGTACCGGCACCTATCTGTGCGGCTGATGCCGGGTATGCTGAGTTTTATTCCGGGCCGAGCTCGCTCAGCAGAAGATCAATAAAGGCCCGCAGTTTAGCCGGTTGCAGCTGTCGGCTGGGGTATAGAAGATGCAGCGACAGCTGCTGTGTCACAACGTCCGGCAGCAGCAACGTCAGCTTTCCATTGGCCAGATAATCTGCGGCCAAAAACGCCGGCAACAAAGCAATGCCCGCACCAGCGAGGCATGCATGCAGAGTCTGATCATAGCTGCTGGTTGCCAAGCGCCCTTCAACGTTCAGCGCGGTCTGCGGGTTCAGTTGCCACTGGCAGCGGCGGCTGGCATTGGCATTAAAGACAATCAGATCGTGCTGCTGCAGCTCTGCGCTGCTGCCCGGTAGTCCGCGCTGCTGCAGATATTCCGGTGCTGCCGCCAGAATTAATGGCAATGGTTTCAGTGGCCGGGCAATCATCGCCGAATCATTTAACTCTCCGGCCCGAATAGCCAGATCCAGCTCCTCGTCAATCAGATTGAGCCGGCTGCGTGAGGCAACGATCTCTACCTGAGTGTCCGCATAAAGAGCCATAAAACGGCAGGCAACGGGGGTTAGAAAAAAGTGCGCGAACAAAGGTGGCGCCGTTACCCTTAATACTCCTTGCGGTTTGTTGCCGTCGTTTTGAAGTGTTTGCTGGGCATTGGCAATCTCCCGCAGCGGCAGACTCATTGCGCTGTATAAACGCTGCCCTTCCTGAGTCAGTGACAGGGTACGGGTATTCCGTTGCAGCAGCTTTACCCCAGCCTGCTGTTCCAGCGCCGCGATACGCCGGCTGACAGTTGAGCTGGGCAAAGACAGAGCTTTAGCAGCGCCTATCAGACTGCCTTTTTCGGCTACTTTGCAGAAAATCCTGACGTCATTCAGATCAAGCATAATCCCGAAATTGCACTAGTTATTTGCATTTTTCAAAGTTTATTCCATTTTCTGGATTGTTCACACTGCAGAGCCCTCTTACGGAAATGATCAGATTTAAGGAGATAGTATGCAAAGCATTATTCTGGCCGGGCGCCTGCCCAGTATTGTTAATAACCTGACCCAGCAACTCAGCCGCGACGATGTACGCTTTTTAGGTGCAACCAATGCTGCGGAGCTGGCCACTCATCTGGATAACCCTGACGTCAGCGCTGTGATTATGGGAGGCGGTCTGGAGGATGTCGTGCGTGCTGAACTATGCCTGTTGGTGTGGTCAAGCAGGGATGACCTGCCAATTCATATCAAAGACAGAGCATCCGGCCCGGCAGGTATGGCCGATTTTGTTGCTTCTGTGCTTGAGCGTCGATAACTTCGGTGAAAGCGACACAGAACTTGCCTGCTGTCTGCGCTGTTCTGCGTCGTTGGTTTTGGGTTGAGCCTCTTTTGCTAACCACATCCGTTTAGCAGCAGGGCCGGTCTCTTTGACGGCTCTTCTTCTTCAGTGAACAATACACCGTAATTATGAGCAGGCTATTAAGGCCCGGTGGTATTTTGTTTTCAGGAAGCTGTATATGGATGAATTAATCAGAATGATTTTCCTCACCGCCGGTGCCTTACCCTTACTGGCGTATCCTTTTATGGCGGTGGCCAGCCTGATGGGCCTGGCCAGCAAGCCCGGCATAAAAATTCCCTTGTTTAACCGCCTGATGAACAAGTTCTTTTTGTGGGGAACGCTGCTGTATCCGCTGGTGTTTTTTGGTTGTTATAAATTGAGTGAAGCAGATAGTGGAATCAGCGGTGAATCTTCGCTGATAGCGGAGGTTTTTCCGGCGATTTTCCCGTTAGTCTTTCTGTGTTTATTGTGGGTGAGTTTTAAATTTATGGATGCGCCGGGGAAAGGCAGAGAGTAGCCGTTGGACGGATTAGATCAGAAAAACATCGTTCGCTGTGGCGGGTCTCAGGAGCATAATTCAGACGCAACGCCGTACTTCATATCAGACGCTGTATTGTAGGAGTGGATCTTATCCACGACAGGCCGGAGCACTTCATTCACACGGAAATGTAGGGTGGGCACTGCCCACCAGATCAGTGCGGTTATTGCTTAAAAGAATGAAGAAGTAATCTCCCGTACCTGTCCGCCGTCATATCAACAACATGGTCGCGTCGTTGGGCTCCTCGCAATGACGATATTCATAACCAACACCGCACCGTAGGAGCGGGCCATGCCCGCGAAACTTCAGAGACAGTTTTCTGCTGTGGGAGCGGCGTATTAATTCGGTGAGTTCAGCGCCAGCTTGTTGCCTTCTGAATCCAGAAACAAAGCAAAAAACCCACTGTTATCGGCGTGAGCCGTCTTTTCCAGAATGACCTGACCACCACTCCCGGCGACCCTATCCAGCATTGGCTGTAAATCATCGCCGGCATTGAGATAGACAGTGACTCCATCTGAAGAAGGGATATAGCCCTCACCCTTTACAATCACAGCGGGAACCAGCTGGCCTTCGTAAGGCAGGATACCCATCTCCATATCCGGCATCTCCATACATTCGATGTCTACACCCAGTACCGCCTGATAAAACGCCACGGCTCTTGCAAGGTCGGTGGCAGGGATTTCAAACATTGCGATATAACTGTTCATACTGTCGGCCTTTGATAATTAGCAGAATGGCGGTTAGTTGATAAACCGTATTCAGAGACTACATCAACAGCCTGACAGCTCATTGTACAAATACGACAGCGCTTATTGGTAAAACAGCGATGACAGCTCCATATGCTTATGCCCAAGAAACTCCTTTGGACTGACCCCGGTAAACTCTTTAAAATCCCGGATAAAATGTGCCTGATCGTAGTATTTGCTGGCGTAGGCGATGTCCATCAGTTTGTCGTCTTTATTGTTAAGCAGCATTGTCAAAGCTTGCTGCAAACGAATCACCTTCCCGAGTTGCCTTGGACTGAGCCCCACCTGTTGCTGAAACTTTCTTTCTAGGCGGCGTCTCTGGGCCAGATCCTGTTTGGTTATCGCAGCGATCGGTGTATTCCCGGATGAGGCTATCAGGGCGTCGATCGTTGTTTGTATGATGTTGTCGACAACCTGTTGCTCATTCAGCTTTGACTTCAGGAACGCTTCAATAACAGCAATTCTGGACGATGTATCCTTCGCCTGAACAATTGCCTGGGTTAAATCATCAGCCGTCTTTTCGCCAAACAATTCAGCCAGCCGGGTTTCGGTATTCACCAGATTTTTAATTGGCGTGGAGATAAGGCTGGCAAAACTGTGCGGATAGAAGCGAATGGCAAAGGTATTAACATACCCCAGGGGTTCAATAAAAAATGGGGTAGTGATCTGACCCAAAACCATCGCTCTTGGCTGGATAATAAACTCGTCATCCGAGACATAACGTTTTATATCGTCACCCAGAATAAATGCCATCTCAATGGTGCCATCGGGAACAATACGCTGCTTCTGGTGATCATCAGAAGCCGGTACTTCCAGGGTCCAGTAACAACTGATAATGGCATCCAGTTCCGCATCGGGTTGAAAGGTCTGATAGTCCATTTTTATGCTCCTTTGTCAGGCTCCGGTCACCGCCAGTGAGTGCGCCAGTATGAGGTGAGCATGCCCAAATCACCAGCAGAGGCTTTAACGCCGGTTGTGATGAGCGGCGCTTTCCGGCTCAGGCATGCTTTACATTCGTGCTTGCCCGCTTTGCCGGAGGATAGTAAGTTAAACATCAAATGCATTAACAGCTTGCAGATATGGTTTAAAAGCTGACGGATTGATACAGCTCGCAGGAAAAATGAGTTAACAGGCGCGCGCGTTTCCGGAAGGAATTTTCGAGATATGGATGCTTTCTCAGTGGGGTCAATAGGTTGCGCGGGGTTTCTCGAAAGAGTCGCCCGGGGTAAATACGCACACACACTAATACACCGTTATAACTCTTTATGAAATGGATTCTCTTAATACTACTGGTCGGATTGATTCGGGGCGTTTTACTTCCTGATTACAGATGGCAGCCAAGCATATGGTTAATCCCGTTCGCCACACCGATAGTTCTGTCAGCATTGGCTGTTTATCTGGCTAGCACAAAGCACCTCGGTAAAGGTGTTGCTATAGCTACAGCACTTTTTTCGCTATTGATGTCTACCTGCATTGGGGGGCTAGTCTATGGAGTTTCAGTTGGTTTTCACTATGTCACTGAAGATACAGAGTCACAGGCAGTTCTCTTGGCCACTATAGGTATACAGCTGATCACTTACATCGTTGCCACATGGTTATTTAGTTACTTGGCAACGCGTTATAACAAAAAAAAGCAGCGGACGCAGTAAACTGCGGCATTGTGTTGAGCGTTAGGGGCTACCGTGATTCCTGAGTATTGGCGTAATTTTATTACTATTAATGATATAATCGGTTGTGACTTTGAAGTTTCTGAAGAAGATGACTTATCTGAGTTTTGCGCTATATGCTCGGAAAGCAAATAGGAAATATACAGGCGCTCTAATTATTCAGGTTGTGTTGGGCAGATCACGGATTCGATAAATGGCCGCTTACCTGCCGCCGGAAAAATGCTAAAGTCCGGCATACCTGTATCAGGTCATTTTATATCAATAACTTCCTCAGGAAATCAAGAGGCTATTTATGTCTGGAAAAGTTAACAAGGAATTCTGGTTGGGCCAGTTATTTACTTTATTAGCGACGGTGGTTGGTGTTTATCTGGCAGCCAATTCCGGTTTTGAAAAAGCCATCGAATTTGAAAATCTGCAACATCAGCGGGATGTTTACCATGTGCAGCAGTCGTTGCTGGGAGAAATGCAGGTGAATACCGAACGTTTACAAAGCTGGGTCGATGAATTTGATAAGGCACCACAGAGTAACAGTATGAGTATGCAGCCCGATAAATATCAGCTGGATACGTTTTTCTGGAATGCTGCCCAGGAAGGGTCTGCAATTTTTGAAATGCCACATCAGTACGTCAGTGGTATTTCGGCTTTTTACCAGCGTGCTGAATATCTTCGCAGCCAGCTGTTGTCCGGTAACCCGTTTGAAGCACCGAAAGCTTCGGAAAAACTGCGCCAGTTAACCACTGAAACCCGCATTCAGTTATTAAAAAATATTCAGCAACATATAACAGAACAAAAGCAAAAGTTACAGAAAACCGGGTTAATCTGATGCTATTGGGAGTGACCCCGCCAGTTAAAATTTACCGGACTTTTTAAGCCCGACTGAAATTTCAAGGAAAGTAATAAATGCCAGAGCTATCAGTGCTTAAAGCTACACATGTTACGGGTCATATTCTAGAAATTGAGTTTAGTGATAATCATGTTTCGGTAGTTGATTTTGCTCCATTTATCTTTAGTGATGGCCATCCTGATTACGATGTATATAAAGACATCTCTCGCTTTGTGCAGTTTGATTTGCTTGATGGAAACTTAAGCTGGGACGACTACACAATGATCTTTCCAGTTGAACATCTATACGAAAATAAGTTGTAGGGTGTGTTTATGACGGACTGTTTAAGAGTAATTCGCAGCGAGTAACATTTTTAGCATGCGTCGGGTTAAGCGATTAAGGCTCTGTGCGGTAACTTTTGTAACGCGTGCATGCACCCCTTAACGTAGCGTCAGGCCTTTCAATATTTACCAAACATTACACCTTTCGCCCTGTTGTTTATTGCCTCCGCTTCCGGGCCTTGCTACCTTCGCCGGCCAATGTGGTGCTATACCGCCTTACTGTCCATATCTGAGTGAATATCGCATGTTAAAGCTGTTCAGGATTTCAAGCCTGCTGGAAGGCGTCTCTTATCTGGTTATTCTGTGTGTAACGCTGGGCGTGATCAGCCGGGATTTCGTTTACGTGCTCGGGATGACGCACGGTGTGCTGTTTATGCTGTATTTTGTTCTTTCGCTGGCAGCCTCCCATAAGCAGGGCTGGTCGGTGATGACCTGGCTGCTGGTGTTGCTGGCGTCGCTGATTCCTTTTGCCTTTATTCCGGTTGAGCTTTTTGTCCGCAAAGAGCTGTTAAAGAATGAGCAGGCTGCCGCTACCGACCCGGCACTGGGTGCCTGATGTTCTTACTGTCCGGGGCTGTGTCCTGCTTATAGCGAGACACAGTCACGGAGTCTGTCAGGGGGCTGGCTGGCAGGTCTGTGTGCCGATGAAAATACCCGCCAGCCAGATTGAGTCGCTAACCCGCCTTGTCTACAATGGGGCACTTTTTTCTGATGTCAGGTTATAAACATGAGCGACACTAACGCCAAGCCGGCTTTGCCGGATCATCTCTCCGGTAATCCACGCAGCCCACATCACGTTGCTGAGTGTTTTGAGCACGATATTGGTATCCGCCTGAATGGTAAGGAACGTACCGACGTTGAAGAATACTGCATCAGCGAAGGCTGGGTAAAAATCCCTTCCCCTAAGGCAAAAGACCGTTTTGGCCGTCCTGTTCTTATTAAACTGAAAGGCGAAGTAGAAGCCTTTTATAAGTAAGTATTTTCCGGGATTTTCTGTAAGTTCTTTCTCTGAGTACCTGCTGTAAATCCTCAGACGCAAAGCACAGGCTTCAGCTCTGTGCTTTGCGTTTTCCCACAAGTATCTCCCGTCATTCTTTTTTATCTGTCATCCTGCCTGTGCTGCGGTGGAAGCTTCTTTTGCGTTTGGTTGCTTAAACACTGCGCATAATGCCGGCACCAGCAGCAGGCTGATGATGGTTGCGAACAGTACGCCGAACCCTAAAGAAGCCGCCATAGGTATCAGCAGTTTTGCCTGAATGCTGGTTTCGCTCAGTAAGGGTAATACTCCGGCAAAGGTTGTCAGCGAGGTCAGAAGAATCGGCCGGAAACGGCTGCTGCAGGCCTGTAGTAATGCTTCTGCTATTGGCAGCTTTTGCGCTTTTAACTGATTAAGCCGGTCGAGCAGCACCAGATTATCATTTACCACCACACCGCTGACGGCGACCATGCCGACATACGACCACAGGGTCAGGTCGAGCCCCAGTATCAGGTGTCCGACAACCGCACCGAGTAAACCAAAAGGAATGGCAAACAGCACCAGCAACGGCTGGGCATAAGATGCAAAGAGTACGGCCATCAGCAGGTACATCGCGATGATGGCGAGCAGATAATACTGCGCCAGTAGATCGAGAAAAAACTGTACTGCACGCTGATAACCGCCCACGTCCCAGCGCACACCGGGCAGGTCGTGCAGCAGGTTTTGTACAGCGCCCTGTTGCAGGGTCTTTTTAATTCTCTCGGCGTTATTCTGGCTGGGGTCGACATAGGCCGACACCATAACCACAGGTTCACGCATAAAATGGCGGATATAAGGGTTAACCGCCTGCTGGCTGTGTGTGGCTATATATTTCAGCGCTACCGTCTGGCCGGGTGCGGTTTCGACCGGCAGGTTATCCAGATACCAGGCGGATGCACGTTCTTCTGCAGTCAGGCTGGTGCGTACTTCCACTTCGTCATCGTTGTCGTAAAAACGCTGAATAGTGGTGCCATAAAAAGCCTGATTAACCTGTTGCAGAACCGGGCCGCGGTTGATGCCTGCGGCAATGGCTTCGTCGGTTAAGCGGATATCCAGTTGCTGGGCATTGTTATCCGGCTGGCGCTGCAGGCTGTAAATACCGGAGAAACGCTGCAGATAATCACTCAGGCGTTGTGCTGCAGTATTTAATGCCTGTTGATCGCTGCCGGAAAATTCAATCTGAATATCGGCCTTGGAAGGGTTTACCGTGGCGCTGTATTCCACGTTATCGACACCGGTTATGGCGCCGCTTTCAGCCCGCCACCAACGGATCATATCCTGGCCGCTGAAAGCCCGGCTGTTTGCCGCCGGTAATTCCAGCATTATCTGCCCGGTATGGTCGGCACGGGCATAGACTTTCTGGTTGGATGGCAGGGTGTTGGGCGCGACCACCTGATAAATCCGACGGATCATTTCACCTTCGGCATAACCCGCGCTGGTTTCGACTTTACGGGCGGCAACCGCGAGCTTCTGCAGTGCCTTTTGGGTTGCCTCGCGTGGCGATCCTTGCGGAAAAGTAACTTTGGCTGTGACGACATTGCCTTCTATTTCGGAAAATAATGCCGATTTAATCCAGCCCTGACTAATCAGTAATAACGTCAGTATAAAAGCGGCGGTAAAGACGGCGATAACCGGGTAAGGATTGTGCACAATCCGCCGTAGCAGAGGCAGATAATAATGCCCGACAACCTGTTGTAAAAAGCGGCTGAAGTATTGCTGCAGGCGATGGGGCTTTGTCGCCTTGGCAGGCGTATGGCTGAGATGCGCGGGCAGAATACAAAGCGACTCAAATAACGAAAATAACAGTGTGGTAATAACCACAATGGGGACTGCTTTTATCAGCATGCCTTCAGGGCCGGGGAGAAACAGCAGCGGCATAAAAGCAACCAGCGTAGTAATCACCGAAAATAATACCGGCTTATAAACATCCAGTGTGCCGGACAACGCTGCCTGTGTGCCATGCTCGCCAAGTTCCTGGCGGGCGAAAACAGCTTCGCCGACAACGACGGCATCATCAACGACAATGCCGAGTACCAGAATAAAAGCAAACAACGAGATAAAATTAACCGATGTTGATGTCAGTGGCAGAACAAACAGGGTGCCAATAAAGGATACCAGAATGCCCATGCTGACCCAGAACGACAGTCGTGCATTCAGAAATAACAACAGCACAATAAATAACAGCAATAAACCGCTGAGGGCATTGTCCAGCAGCAGGTTTAAACGCTCGCTGAAATTAACCGCTTCGTCCTGCCAGACGTAGTAACTGATATTGGCACTGGCCGGGTGTTGTTGCAGATAGGTATTTACCGCCGCCGATATGGCGGTAATGTCATCGTTGCCACTGCGGTAAATATCCAGCGCCAGAGCGGGTTTACCATTCAGCAGCGCCAGTGCTGTGGCATCGGTACGGGTATCCTGAATGCTGGCAACATCGGCCAGGAGCAGGCGGTTACCGGCGCCATCGCTGGCAATCAATAAGTGCTCATAATCACTGGCAGAACGGAAATCACGGTCATTACCAATCAGTATGTCACCGTCGCCGGTTTCCAGCAGGCCACCGGCAGCCGGTGCTGCCTGTTGGATCAGCTGGCGGTTAATTTGTTGCAGCTGCAGTGGGTAGCGGTAGAGATCGGCCAGCGAAAACTGAATGCGTATTTCGGGCTTTTCCCGGTCCTGAATTTCTGCTGTTGAAACGGCGGGTAAGGCCAGCAGCTCACGACGTAAACTTTGTGCGCTGCTGAGCAGGTTGGCATAGCTTTCATCACCGCTGACAATAATACGCAGCGCGCGGTTACGTACCTGAAGAATCTGAATATCGGGCGCTTCGGCCTGCGCGGGCAGTAACGCCGGGTCTGCAAGGCGGCTGCGGATTTCGGCCAGCAGAGCATTGGCATCGTAGCCTTCGGCGATATCCAGCGTAAGGCTGCATAAACCGGGATACGACCAGGAAATTAATTCTTCGCCACCGGCAATATCGTGGATAGCATTTTCCAGTGGTGTGCAGAGTGATTGTTCTGTGGTGCTGACCGAGGCACCGGGATAAAGCACCTGAATACTGATGCGGTCGAGTTCAACATTGGGAATTAATTCCTGCTGCAGGCGCGGTACGGCCAGCAGTCCCAGAACCAGAATACAGAGCATGGCCAGATTAGCGGCCACGCGATGGGTGATAAACCAGCGGATTACTGCACTCATGGTTGCCTCATTCTCCGGCCGCCGTGGCCAGTTGCTCTCTGCTGCCGGTATTAACCGGAATAATCTGGCTGCCGGGCAGCAGGGCGTGACGGCTGCTGTTAACCAGCAGAACCGGTGTTGAAAATTTATTACGCAGATACAGCTGATCTTTACCCGCATACAACAGATTGGCATTTACATCGTGCAGCAGGTGTTGCTGATCAACCATTAATAAATGATTACCGGCCTGCAGAGCTGAGCGTGGAATACGACTGATGCCGGTAATGACCGGACTGAGAATTTCGGCTTCAACAAAGGTGCCGGGCAACAGTGGCGTTATATCCGCAGAATATTGTGGCCGGGCCAGCAGAATAATTTGCTGAAAGGCATCACGGCCGGCTTCGCTGCCGGTAATCTGCGCTGGTATTTTTGTACCGCCTGCTGTTGTCAGGGTGACTGCCGGCGATGGATTTTCTGTACCCGGACGGATGCCTAATAACTGTGCTTCATGATCGCTGACCGGCAAGCGGATTTCCTGCCAGTTATCGTCATAAATAACCCCCAGAACCATCGCCGGAGAAACCTGCTGCCCTGGCTGTATGCTGGCGCGGGCAATACGTCCGCTGACCGCCGCATATATACGTGTGTCACGCAGTTGCTGTTGTGCGTATTGCAGAGCGGCGCGGGCCGCAGCAACCTGGCTGTTGGCCATGCGCAGATGCGGAATATAACGGGCAAAATCATTTTCGCTGGCCTGCTGGCGTGCCACTTCAGCCTGAGCGCGGATTTCTTCCAGCTGCAGCAGGCGGCTGTCGAGGTTGGCCTGGTGCTGGCGAACCTCCAGCTCGTAAGGTGCGGCATCAATACTCAGCAGCAGTTCGCCCTGTTGTACCTGCTGACCATTAATAAAATGCTCGCTGACGTATTGCACCTGCCCCTGCACCTGACTGCTCAGGTAAAACTCCCGCGCCATACGGACATGCCCCTGGCTGTGTACCGGAATGGTTATATCCTGCGCGACAACGCTGATAACCGGTACGCTTGGTGCCATGCTGGCAGGCGTTTGTGTGGCCGGCAGCGGTGCCTGTAGTACCAATAATGCTGCGATTAATAACAGGGCCAGAACCGCGGTCAGCCAGACTGCAATATGGCGGATCTTGTGCGGACGTCTGTTATCTGTGCTGCTGGCAGAAAATACATCAGGCATAGCTCAGCTCCTGCAATGACTGTTGCCACAGCTGCAGGCAGCGCTGCTGTGTTTCCTGCGCCAGAGCAATTGAAGGGTGAAATTTAAGTGCCACTGTCAGTTGCCCGTTGCACTCAGTCACACCGGTGGCAATCGGATAATTCGCGCTGCCGGCACCGCAGACACCAACAACACTGTGCGGATGCTGTGGCAGTGACCAGTCTCCCAGATAGCTGAACGAGCCAAGATAAAACTGCGAACCGCTGATGCGCCGGTAAATAAAGCGCACCCCGGTTTTACCAATCCAGCGGCCAATATGAGCCATCTTCCATAACCACCAATGTTCTCTGGCGACCAGCTTTGCTTTTACCTGTGCATGAATGTGTCCGGCACTGCTGTGTTCGTCCAGTGCCAGATAAAAACCGGACGATAAATTACTCTGTGCCGGCCCGCTGACAGCGCCACGGACATTCACCGGATAAAACCACCAGGCGCGGCTTCCCGGTTGCAGGCAGACGGAAAAAATAACCTTATTCAGACAGGCAAAGGTAAGGCTTGCCAGAGAGACTCCCCGTGCAGCTGCCACTTTTTTTAAGCGGCTGACGGTGGTTGTGTTAAGCACGGTAAATTCAGGTTCTGTAACAGCCGTGGCTGTTTCGCCGGTTTTTGTTGCACTGGCTTTTTTCCAGTGTACGGTTTTCGGTGTGCGGTCTTTGCGTTGCCGCCGTACCTTATTCAGGGTTTGCCAGAAACCGGGCTCGGTC
>Ga0210039_1003555_pt1 | contig 11920 bp, 5 predicted proteins | sample CryGeyCG2114_250_3_FD_185460 | JGI IMG/M metagenome (GOLD analysis project Ga0210039, IMG submission 185460) | Groundwater microbial communities from aquifer - Crystal Geyser CG17_big_fil_post_rev_8/21/14_2.50 (SPAdes) (version 2) | ecosystem: Environmental > Aquatic > Deep subsurface >...
TACTCATCATGATACTTTAAAGACTTATGCGTATCTAACTGAAGGGGTAAATAATGCTCGTGTTGAATTTGATGAAAAGACCTTAAAACCCACATTTCAGATTTCTATTGGATTACCTGGCAAGAGTTGCGCTTTTATAATTGCCCGAAGTTTAGGTTTAGCTCCAGAAGTAATTTTACGAGCTCAGAGCTTTTTATCTCAAGAAAAAATTAAAGCAGATAGTTTAATTGAAAAGATCGAACAAGATAAAAAATTAATTGAAAAAGAAAAAGATCTAATAAAGATAACCAGAGAAGAAAGCTTTGAAATTAAAGATAGATTAAAGAAGGAACTAAATAAAACAGAAGAGGATAAAAATGAAATAATTCTAAGGGCTTACCAGGAAGCAGAAAAGATATTAAAAGAAACTCAGAATAGAGCTGAAAAGATAATAGAAAAAATGAATAAAAAGAGGACTATAAATACGCCATCTAAGGATTATCTATTAAAAGAAATGCAAGTAATTAACCAAGAGATAAAAGATGAGATAGTTAAAATAAAACCACCTGTCTGCGTGCAACCTGCCTGCCGCGCCAACGGCGCAGGTAGACGCACAGGCAGAGAGGAAGAGTTAATTAAAAATCAAAATATTAGAATAGGAGACTATGTACTAATCAAGAATTTAAATAAAAAAGGGATAGTGCTTTCTATTGAAAGCGAAAAGTGTAAGGTTCAAGTAGATAATATGAAGATGTTAGTCCCAGTTTTAAATATAGAAAAAATAGATATGCCCTATGAGACAACTAAGAATATTATTAAAAAAAAGAATACCATTACTAAAGAATTAATTAATAGAGATAATCTTTATTTGACTAAAATGAAAACCTTTAAAAACAATATTTTTCTACGTCGATTCAGAGTTGAAGAAGCCCGGCTAATATTAGAGAAATATTTAGATGACGCTTATTTGTTAGGAGTTTCACCAGTATATGTGATTCATGGGAAAGGTAAAGGTATCTTGCGGGAAGAAGTTAAAAAATTATTAGATAGAACACCTAATATTAAATCATTCAGATCTGGAGATGCAAGCGAGGGAGGTATGGGAGTAACTGTGGTGTATTTTAAAAATTAAATTCGGGTAGCGTTTAGCGGATAGCGTATATATAGAAGCGCAAAGCGTAGAGCGAAAAACGCAAAACTATAACTCAAAACTTAAAACTAAGAAGAAGGTTTTAAATTTTGAATTATGGTTTTACGCTTTTAGTTTTAAGTTTTTAACTTAACATAATCAACATAATATACTCGTTAATTCTGCCTTTTGGCTCCAAAATACCTAATCAGTTAGTTACCTGGTTTTTTGTATTTTTCTCTAAGCTTATTTATTAGAGATTGAAAAGTTTCTTCTTCTTTTTCTTTAGTCTTTATAGGTTCTTCTTCTTGTTTTTTCTTAAATGTTTCAATTTCTTCATAATAAGGCTTTTTAATCTCTTGATATTCTTCCGTTTTTGGTTTTTCAAAAATTGTTTGGTGAATTATACAGTAAGATGTAGGCTCGGTGCCCTTTATAAAAGATACAGTTAATGTTTCTGGGCAGGAATTTATTGGAAGAAGACCTGATTCTTTGCAAACAGAAATATTTATTACTTTATCCGGTTGTAAAAAATCTTTTTTATCATTATTTTTAAGGGCACTTTTCATAAATTTTGCCCAAACTGGGGCAGCAACTACTCCACCAGTCATTTTGTTCCCCAAAGGTTTTCTATCGTCATTTCCAATATAAACTGCAGTGACTAAGTCTGGAGTAAACCCTATAAACCAGGCATCGACAAAATCATTGGTGGTACCGGTCTTTCCAGCTGCTGGCCGGCCTATTTGAGCGCTCAAGCCAGTTCCTCTTTCAATCACTCCTTCCATCATCTTAATAAGCACATAACAAGTTTCTTCTTTAAACAATTTCTTTTTTTGAGGAATATTCTCTTTTATAATTTTGCCGTTATAATCTTCTATTCGAATTATAGATATAATAGGGTCTACTCTTACCCCTAAATTGGCAATAGTAGCATAAGCAGAAGCAATTTCTAAAGGGGTTATCTCAGAAGTTCCTAAAGCCAAAGATAGATCTGAGCGAAGTTCACTTTTTATTCCTGCTTTATGGGCATAATTTATTACCTTATTTACTCCTACTTGTTCTAATAACTTTACTCCCACTACATTTATAGATAATTCGAATGCCTCCCTAAGGGTTACTGGCCCTCTAAATTCCTTTTCATAATTTTTAGGAGACCATCCATTTTCAAAAGTAACTGGAGAATCTTCTATAATATTACTAGGAGTAAATCCATTGTCTAAAGCTGTAAGGTAAATAAAAGGCTTAAAGGCAGAGCCAGGCTGACGATAAGCTTGAGTTGCTCGGTTAAATTTACTTTTCTCAAAATCCTTTCCTCCCACCATAGCCTTAATATAACCTGTTTGAGGTTCAATAGCTATTATTGCTCCTTCATAAACAGATTCTTGAAGTGCTTTTTCGGCGAAATTTTGCATCTCTAAATCTAAAGTAGTATAAATTTTTAACCCACCTTTGTAGACTATATTAGCTCCATATTCTTCTAAAAGTTGAGAAAGAATAAAAGTAGAAAAGTAGGGAGCGGTAATTTTATCTCTTTTATTGTTGTAATCAAGTTTAATAGGGTTTTGTTTAGTTTTTTCCATTTCTTCTTTAGATATATAACCTAACTTAAACATTCTATTTAATATAATATTTCTTCTATTTAATGAAACTTCTGGGTTAAGAATAGGAGAATAATAAGAGGGACCACGAGGTAATCCTGCTAATAAAGCACATTCTGCAAGGTTTAAATCTTGTACACTTTTATTAAAATACATTTGAGCAGCAGCTTGAACTCCATATGCGCCATGTCCAAAATAAATTTCATTTAAATACATTTCTAAAATTTCATCTTTCGTAAAATTTCTCTCTATTTGTAATGCTAATAGAATATCTTTTATTTTTCTATTTAGACTAATTTCACGATTAAGGAAAATATTTATAGCTAATTGCTGAGTTATGGTACTGCCTCCCTGAGGTTTACCTTCTTTTGGCGATAAAATTGTATTTTTAAAATTTTCCCAGAGAGCTCCTCGTAGAATACCTCGGAAACTTATTCCCTTATGTTTGTAAAATTCTGAATCTTCGATTGCAATGAAGGCATTGATTAAAGCTGGAGGAATTTCAGAAAGTTTAACTGGATTTCTGTTTTCTTGAAAAAACTCGGTGATAATTTTACCATTAATATCATATACTTTGCTATTTATAGCATCCAAAAAATTATTTTCTTGAACCATTTCAGATATTTTTTGAGTATTAAGGCTGGTTAAACCAATAAAAGTAATAATAAAGGATAGGGAAAAAATTAATACTACCAGCAATAATTTTTTAGAGAAAGGAATATGATAAAGTTTTTTCTGTTTATTTTTAGATAACAATATTATAAACTCCTTTTTTTCGTATTACGCATTTCACATTTGTTAAACTAAAAACTTATAGCAAAAAACTAAAAACCATAATTCAAAATTCAAAACCTTTTTCTTAGTTTTAAGTTTTGAGTTATAGTTTTGCGTTTTTTGCTTAACGCTTTACGCTTCTTTGTAATATTATACCATAAAGTTAGAATAAAATTAGGAGGGTATTATTTTAACTCTTTTAATATAAAATAAACTATGTTATAATTTCAGAAATTAAATATGTTTATTATTGGGATATTTTAAAATGATTAAGCTTAAATTTATAATTCGTGTAGCCATGATTGCAGCGATTTACGTGGTTCTTAATATTATATTTGCTTCAATAAGTTATGGCCCTATACAAGTAAGAATTGCAGAAGCTTTGACAGTACTACCTTTTATTGATCCTTCTGCCATTATTGGATTATTTGTGGGCTGTATCTTAGCAAATATTTTAGGACCGGGGGGTATGGTGGACATAATTGGAGGAAGTCTTTGCACCCTGGTTGCTGCATATTTGACCTATAAGTTAAAGGATCCAAAATTAGCTCCTCTTCCTCCTGTATTAATAAATGCTTTTGGAGTGAGTATTTATTTACATTTACTCTTTGATTTATCCTATTGGATAACTGTTTTATATATTGGAATAGGAGAAATCATTGCTGGTTATATTTTGGGTTATCCTTTATTAATTTTATTGATTAAAAATAAAAAAAGATTGGGTTTAGAATAGAGATAAAAAATTACCAATTAATAATTAATAAGTTTATAGTTTATTTTAGATATTCGATGGATTGTATCTATTGGCAAGTTATCTAATAAGTAAATTTATTATTAAATGAAAATTTGCAGAAGATTAAGTTTTTTATATAGGTAAATTAAAGAATTGAAAAATTTTATGATAATAAATATAGGATGATTTTTATAAAGCGGGGTAATTATTATGGATATTAAAGAAGAATTAAGCATAATCAAAAGAGGGACAGAAGAAATAATTTCTGAAGAAGAATTAATAAAAAAAATAGAAAAATCGAGGAAAGAAAAAAAGCCTCTTCGGGTTAAGCAAGGATTTGATCCTAATGCGCCAGATATACATTTGGGACATACAGTGGGCTTACGCAAGATGAGACAGTTTCAAGATTTAGGCCATGAGATATATTTTTTAATAGGTGATTTTACCGGAAGGATTGGTGACCCAAGTGGTAGATCAGTAGCCAGAAAACAATTAACTGAAGAAGAAGTTAATAAAAATGCTGAAACATACAAAAAACAAGTCTATAAAATATTAAATCCCGAAAAAACAAAAATAGTATTTAATAGTAATTGGCTAGGGAAGCTTTCATTTTCAGAAGTTCTAAAATTGTGTTCCAAATATACAGTTGCTCGTATGTTAGAGAGAGATGATTTTGCAACAAGATATAAAGAAGAAAAACCGATAGGTATTCATGAATTTTTATATCCCTTAATGCAGGGATATGATTCCGTAGCGTTACAAGCTGATATTGAATTGGGAGGGACAGATCAGAAGTTTAATCTATTGGTGGGTAGAAATATTCAAAGAGAATATAACCAAGAACCTCAAATAATTATTACTCTGCCTCTGCTTGAAGGAACAGATGGGATAGAAAAAATGAGCAAAAGTCTTGGTAATTATATTGGGATTAATGAGTTACCTCAAATAATGTATGGCAAAGTTATGTCCATTCCTGACCGCCTCATGATTAGATACTTTGAGTTAGTAACAGATGTTTCGTTAAATGAAATTAATCAGATAAAAATAAATTTAGAAAATGATAATTTGCATCCTCAGGATGTAAAAAAGAAATTGGCGAGAGAAATTGTTAAGCTTTATCATGGACAAAATGCTGCACTGATAGCAGAAGAAGAATTTGAAAAAGTATTTAATAAGAAACTTTATCCAGAAGAAATGAAAGAATTAGTTTTAAAGAAAGATAATTTAAAAGAGGGGAAAATATGGCTGATTAAACTTATCGCCCTATCTGGTTTAGTAAATAGTAAAAGTGAAGCTCGTAGATTGATTGAACAAGGTGGAGTAAAAATTAATGGAGAAAAGGTGGACGATCCCAATCTTGATTTAACTGTCAAAAAAGGCATGGTTATAAAGATTGGAAAATTAAATTTTGTAAAATTAGTTATTCGCTAACTACAATATATTAGGTTGATAAAATATTAAAAATATATATATTCTCCTCTTGCAATTTCCCCTTAATTGTATTATAATTATTTTGGAAAGAGGAAATACTCCTACCCTAAAAGAAAAATATTTAAATAACTTCTTAAAAAAATTAACAAATTAGTAATAATCCCTTGACAAGAGTAATCTTCTTTGTTAGGATGTAATCTGTCACTTCAAATTAAAACTTAAAATCATCGTTCTTTGATAATTATATAGCACCACAGCCAGATGCTCAAATATTTAAAGACTACCCTTTACCCAAAGGGTAGTCTTATCAAAGATGAGGATGAAAGAGGAGCCTGGATTTATTCAAGTTTCTTGCTTATCCTCAGAAATACGGAGAGTTTGATCCTGGCTCAGGACAAACGCTGGCGGCGTGCCTAACACATGCAAGTCGAACGAATCAGTGCTTCGCACTGATACTTTGAGGGACCGAGTCCCCCAAAATACCAGTGCGGAGCACTGGTTAGTGGCGAACGGGTGAGTAACGCGTGGGTAATCTACCCGGGAGTGGGGGATAACCCTCCGAAAGGAGGGCTAATACCGCATAATATCTTCTCCTCAAAAGAGGTAAAGATCAAAGATGGCCTCTGTATATGCTATCGCTTCAGGATGAGCCTGCGTCCTATTAGTTAGTTGGTAGGGTAATGGCCTACCAAGACTACAATGGGTAGCCGGTCTGAGAGGATGTACGGCCACACTGGGACTGAGATACGGCCCAGACTCCTACGGGAGGCAGCAGTGGGGAATATTGCGCAATGGGGGAAACCCTGACGCAGCGACGCCGCGTGGATGATGAAGGCCTTCGGGTTGTAAAGTCCTGTTTTGGGGGAAGAAAAATTAAGGGTCCAATAAACCCTTGAACTGACGGTACCCCAAGAGAAAGCTCCGGCTAATTATGTGCCAGCAGCCGCGGTAATACATAAGGAGCAAGCGTTGTCCGGAATTATTGGGCGTAAAGAGCTCGTAGGCGGTCTTAAAAGTCAGGTGTAAAATGATCAGGCTTAACTTGATACGGTCATCTGAAACTCTAAGACTTGAGGTTAGAAGAGGAAAGCGGAATTCCCGGTGTAGCGGTGAAATGCGTAGATATCGGGAGGAACACCAGTGGCGAAGGCGGCTTTCTGGTCTATCTCTGACGCTGATGAACGAAAGCTAGGGGAGCAAACGGGATTAGATACCCCGGTAGTCCTAGCTGTAAACGATGGATACTAGGTGTGGGAGGTATCGACCCCTTCTGTGCCGTAGCTAACGCATTAAGTATCCCGCCTGGGGAGTACGGTCGCAAGACTGAAACTCAAAGGAATTGACGGGGGCCCGCACAAGCGGTGGAGCATGTGGTTTAATTCGACGCAACGCGAAGAACCTTACCGGGACTTGACATTATTTTGACGGTCTAAGAAATTAGATTTTTTTCCTTTACCGGAAGACAGAATAACAGGTGGTGCATGGTTGTCGTCAGCTCGTGTCGTGAGATGTTGGGTTAAGTCCCATAACGAGCGCAACCCTTATGCCTAGTTGCTAACTTGTTTTACAAGTGCACTCTAGGCAGACTGCCGCAGATAATGTGGAGGAAGGTGGGGATGACGTCAAATCATCATGCCCCTTACGTCCCGGGCTACACACGTGCTACAATGGCCTGTACAGAGGGTAGCGAAAGAGCAATCTCGAGCCAATCCCTTAAAGCAGGTCTCAGTTCGGATTGGAGGCTGCAACTCGCCTCCATGAAGTCGGAATCGCTAGTAATCGCGGATCAGCACGCCGCGGTGAATACGTTCCCGGGCCTTGTACACACCGCCCGTCACACCACGAAAGTTAGCGATACCTGAAGTTGCTGGGCCAACCCCGCAAGGGGAGGCAAGCACCTAGGGTATAGTTAGCGATTGGGGTGAAGTCGTAACAAGGTAGCCGTATCGGAAGGTGCGGCTGGATCACCTCCTTTCTAAGGAGTAAAAATAGATCGATCATACTGGCTGGGTGCTTATTTAAGTATATAGTGAATAGTATTTAGTCTTTAATAGGACAGGCATTCCTCATTTTCACGAAGACAGTTCAGCCTGCCTATCCTTTGGTTAGCGCAGTACTTAGTGAACTAATTAACCAGGTAACGGTAACCAGCTAACCATTTAACTATATACTAACGACTATTTATTAAATATACAGACATCGTGGACTCTTCTTAGAGGTCTTTAAGTATATAGACATAGTGAACTCCTAATGATAATGAAATATATAGACATAGTGAACTCTAGAGATCGAACCTTGATAAATCAATAGAGCTTTTTAGTAAAGGATAAGGGTATTCTACTATTAATTTAGAATCATGGTATACAAACAATTTCTCCTTGGCAGTATCAATATTTGTAACGCTTTAACCATTTAAAGAACCAGCTTTTGCCTTTACCAAGACTCTGGTAGATCTCCTTAGGAGATTCACCATTTTCGTATCTTTTTATAGCTTTTTCTCTTAATTCTTTACTGTTCATAACTGACCTCCTTTTTTAAGGTCAGTATAGAACATTTTAAGTTGTACAGTTCACGATGTGTTGATATAAAATACCATTAAGGTTCACGATGTGTGTATATTTTTGGGTTCGCGATGTCTATATATTTGTCAACTATTCACTAACGACTAAGTTCGAGCGACGAATTGAGAGGGGGATGTAGCTCAGTTGGGAGAGCGCCGCCCTCGCACGGCGGAGGCCAGCGGTTCAAACCCGCTCATCTCCACCAGATTTTGTATTGCGTATTGCATAAGATAGAAATAAAAAGATGTAGGGGCGTATTGTATACGCCCTAATAGTCTATCAATCAGTTATCTCTGGTTAACTAATTAACTAATTAACCAATTAACTAATTAACGTTCATTGAAAACTAAATAGAGAGTGTATAAGGTAGTAAACATTTAAATTTAACGGTCAAGTTAATAAGGGTGTACGGTGGATGCCTTGGCACCAGAAGACGATGAAGGGCGTGGTTAACTGCGATAATCCTTGGGGAGCCGTAAGCAGGCTTTGATCCAGGGGTGCCCGAATGGGGAAACCTACCATAGCAAACCTATGGTATCCTTACCTAAATAAAATAGGGTAAGTGAGGTAAGACGGGGGGAACTGAAACATCTAATTACCCCCAGGAAGAGAAAGTAAAAACGATTCCCTAAGTAGCGGTGAGCGAAATGGGAAGAGCCTAAACTGTAAAGGTGTGATAGTCGGTAGATGTTGCTTTTACAGGGTCGTGGGACCTGAGCGGTTCCTGCTACCGCAGGAGCAAAGAGTTAAAAAATCTTTTTCTAGCCGAAATGATATTGGAAAAGTCTACCCTAGATGGTGATAGTCCAGTAAGCGAAAGGAAAAGATCTCTTCTTCAGGCACCCGAGTATCACGGGTTAAGGGAAGTCTTGTGAGAATTTAGGAGGACCACCTCCTAAGGCTAAATACTAACTGGTGACCGATAGTGAACTAGTACCGTGAGGGAAAGGTGAAAAGTACCCCGGAAGGGGAGTGAAATAGTACCTGAAACCGTATACCTACAAGCAGTGGGAGCACTATTTTTAAGATTTATCTTAAGAAGTGTGACCGCGTGCCTTTTGCATAATGAGCCGGCGAGTTACGATATCTAGCCAGGTTAAGCAGCAGCTGCTGCGGAGCCGTAGCGAAAGCGAGTCTGAATAGGGCGATTTTAGTTAGGTGTCGTAGACCCGAAACCGAGTGATCTAACCATGGCCAGGGTGAAACAGATCTAATCGTCTGTGGAGGCCCGAACTCACCAGTGTTGAAAAACTGGGGGATGAGCTGTGGTTAGGGGTGAAAGGCCAATCAAACTCGGAGATAGCTGGTTCTCCTCGAAATAGCTTTAGGGCTAGCCTCAAATGTTTACCTATGGAGGTAGAGCACTGAATGGACTAAGGGCCCCACCAGGTTACTGAACCCAATCAAACTCCGAATGCCATAGGTTTATAGTTTGGGAGTCAGACTGCGGGGGATAAGCTCCGTAGTCAAAAGGGAAACAGCCCAGATCAGCAGCTAAGGTCCCTAAGTGCAAGCTAAGTGTTAAAGGAAGTAGAATTACCCAGACAGCCAGGATGTTGGCTCAGAGGCAGCCACCATTTAAAAAGTGCGTAACAGCTTACTGGTCAAGTGATTCTGCACCTAAAATGTACGGGGCTATAAGCTTGCCACCGAAGCTCTGGATCCAGAATTTATTCTGGGTGGTAGAGGAGCGTTCCCTTCCAGGATGAAGGGTAACCGTAAGGATGCCTGGACTGAAGGGAAGTGAGAATGCCGGCATAAGTAACGATATGGAGAGTGAGAATCTCTCCCGCCGAAAACCTAAGGTTTCCTGGGGAAGGCAAATCCGCCCAGGGTTAGTCGGAACCTAAGCCGAGGCCGAAAGGCGTAGGTGATGGACGACCGGTTAATATTCCGGTACTACCAGATTATCGCTTTAAGTGATGGGGGGACGCAGGAAGGTAGATCAGCACGATAAAAGTTACGTGTCCAAACTGGAAAGGGGAGGAGATAGGAAAATCCGTCTCCTTATCAACCCTAAAGGAGTGACGGGGAGCCACTACGGTGGCGAACTGATTGATCCTACACTGCCTAGAAAAGCCTCTAAACAAGATAAACTGGTATCCGTACTAAAACCGACACAGGTAGGTAGGTAGAGAATACCAAGGCGCTCGAGATAACCCTCGTTAAGGAACTCGGCAAAATGACTCCGTAACTTCGGGAGAAGGAGTGCCCCATTAGGGTGAGTTGATTTACTCAAACCAGCCTGAAGGGGTTGCAATGAAACGGCCCAAGCGACTGTTTATTAAAAACACAGGTCTCTGCTAAATCGAAAGATGATGTATAGGGACTGACGCCTGCCCGGTGCTGGAAGGTCAAGGAAGGAGGTTACTCTCACCTTAGAGTGAGGGGAAGCTTTTGACCGAAGCCCCAGTAAACGGCGGCCGTAACTATAACGGTCCTAAGGTAGCGAAATTCCTTGTCGGGTAAGTTCCGACCTGCATGAATGGCGTAACGATTTGGGCGCTGTCTCAACGAGGGGCTCGGTGAATTTGTAGTGTAAGTGAAGATGCTTACTACCCGCGACAGGACGGAAAGACCCCGTGAACCTTTACTATAGCCTGATATTGAACTTTAGCCTGCTCTGTGTAGGATAGGTGGTAGGCGATGAAAGAGGGGCGTTAGCTTCTCTGGAGCCATCCTTGAAATACCACCCTCGGCATGTTTGGGTTCTAACCTTTCGCCGTTATCCGGCAAGGGGACAGTATTTGGTGGGTAGTTTGACTGGGGCGGTCACCTCCTAAAAAGTAACGGAGGTGTCCCAAGGTCTCCTCAGTGTGGTTGGAAATCACACTAGAGAGTGTAAGGGCATAAGGAGGCTTAACTGTGAGAGAGACATCTCGAACAGATGCGAAAGCAGGGCCTAGTGATCCGGCGGTAACTAGTGGATGTGCCGTCGCTTAACGGATAAAAGGTACTCCGGGGATAACAGGCTTATCTCCCCCAAGAGTCCATATCGACGGGGAGGTTTGGCACCTCGATGTCGGCTCGTCGCATCCTGGGGCTGAAGCAGGTCCCAAGGGTTTGGCTGTTCGCCAATTAAAGCGGTACGCGAGCTGGGTTTAGAACGTCGTGAGACAGTTCGGTCCCTATCCGTCGTGGGCGCAGGATACTTGAAGAGGGTCTGCCTCTAGTACGAGAGGACCGAGGTGGACGAACCTATGGTGTACCAGTTGTCCTGCTCAGGGCATTGCTGGGTAGCTATGTTCGGTCGGGATAAACGCTGAAAGCATCTAAGTGTGAAACCCACCTCAAGATTAGGTATCCCTTCTGGATTTATCCAGAGAGAGACTCCGGGTAGACTACCCGGTGGATAGGTCAGAAGTGTACGGACAGCAATGTCTTTAGCTAACTGATACTAATAAGTCAAGGACTTGACCGTTTTTTTTACCTTATACCCTCTCTTTTAATTTTCCCGGTGGTAATGGCGGAGGGGTCACACCTGTTCCCATCCCGAACACAGTAGTTAAGCCCTCCTGCGCCGATGGTACTGCAGGTCATCCTGTGGGAGAGTAGGGCACTGCCGGGATTTTTTATTTTCTGGATTTTATTGTATAATGTAGGGGGCAGACACAAGGTCTGCCCCCTACGACTTATTCACTATCGACTAAATCGATCGGTAGATTGGAGAATTGGTAGATTGGAGAATTGGTTAATCGGTGAATTGGCTAATTGG
>Ga0210039_1003558_pt1 | contig 11912 bp, 10 predicted proteins | sample CryGeyCG2114_250_3_FD_185460 | JGI IMG/M metagenome (GOLD analysis project Ga0210039, IMG submission 185460) | Groundwater microbial communities from aquifer - Crystal Geyser CG17_big_fil_post_rev_8/21/14_2.50 (SPAdes) (version 2) | ecosystem: Environmental > Aquatic > Deep subsurface >...
TCAGCTTTCGCAACGCGGCTGTGATTCTATTCAACTCTGGCTTCCTCATTTCTCGCTCCTGGATGATTCGACGCAACCGCGCCATAACATCCAGTATCCACTACAGGTGGCTCACTACGTGAGCCACCAACACGGTTTGCGAAAAGAGCCTATTCAATTCTCCTACTTGATGGGTACTATTCAAATTAGTTTATCATGAGCGAACATTATATGAAGTGCAGAAAAAATAGATGACAACACCCCGCTTTTACTGCCCGGAAATTTTAGCCCAAAACGGCATAGCGGAACTGCCCGAGCAGGCCGCGCACCACGCCATGCGGGTGCTGCGCCTGCAAGCTGGCGACAGGGTCAGCGTGTTTAACGGACGGGGCGGGGAAGGCGATGCGAGCATCACGGAAATCGGCAAGCGCAATGTCACCCTGGACATCGTGGACTGGCACACTGTCGAGCGCGAATCGCCGCTGCAAGTCCGGCTGGCCCAAGCGGTTTCAGCCGGGGAAAAAATGGATTTCACCCTGCAAAAGGCGGTGGAGCTGGGTATCGGCAATATTCAGCCGCTGGCGAGCGAACGCAGCGTGGTGCGACTGTCCGGCGAGCGGGCGGAAAAGCGCGTGGCGCACTGGCAAGGGGTCGTGATCTCTGCCTGTGAGCAGAGCGGTCGCAACCGCGTGCCCGAGGTCGCCCCGATCCGCCCGCTGCTCGATTGGTTGGGCCAACAGGATGGGTCGGGACTCTGCCTGATGCTGTCGCCCACCGCCGAAGTCGGGCTGCGTGGCCTGCCCCAACCCACCGGCAGCGTGACGTTGCTGATCGGTCCGGAAGGCGGCCTTTCCCCGGCGGAAACCAAGGCGGCACAGCGTTACGGCTTCACCCCGGTGCGGCTGGGCGCGCGCGTCCTGCGCACCGAGACAGCGGCGCTGGCGGCGCTGGCAGCGATGCAAACGCTGTGGGGGGACTTTTAAGTCCTGAGTCCTGAGAATTGACGCGATGCAAACAGATTGGGGTAAACTTTGTATTTGTTTGATTCGCTAACGGGTTGACTGTCGATGACGCTCAGGACTCAGGACTCAGCACTCAGAACTTACTTCGTCGAGTGGTTTCGCTCGGCCGCGCCCTATATTCACGCATTTCGCGGCAAGACTTTCGTGGTAGCTTTCGGCGGCGAGGTGGTGAGCGAAGGCCAGTTCATCGCGCTGGCACAAGACCTCAATCTTCTCAACAGCCTCGGCGTTCGGCTGGTGCTGGTGCATGGCGCGCGGCCGCAGATCGAGGAGGAGCTGACCGAACGCGGCGCGGCGATTCGCTATGCCGGGGGAATGCGCGTCACTGACAACGACGCCCTGAAATGTGTCAAGGAGGCGGCCGGCACGGTGCGGGTGGAGATCGAGGCGCTGCTTTCCATGGGTCTCGCCAATTCGCCGATGGCGGGCGCCGATATCCGGGTGGCCAGCGGCAATTTCGTCACCGCCATGCCGATGGGGGTGCAGGGCGGCGTGGATCTGATGCACACCGGCGAAGTGCGCAAGATCGATGCAATCGGCATCCGGCGCCGGCTCGACGCCCATGAAATCGTGCTGCTTTCGCCGCTCGGCTATTCACCCACGGGCGAGGTGTTCAATTTGTCGCTGGAAGATGTGGCGACTTCCACCGCGATCACGCTGGATGCCGATAAGTTGATCTTCCTGATGGACACGACTGGGGTTACCGGCGAAAGCGGGGATTTGCTGCGCGAACTGACCACGGCAGAGGCGGAAGCGATTCTTGCCCCCACCGCCACGCTGCCTGCGGACGTGGGCTATTACCTGCCCTGCGCGGTGAGGGCCTGCCGCAAGGGCGTGGCGCGGGCGCACCTGATCAGCCGCCATATCGATGGCGCCTTGCTGCAGGAGCTGTTTACCCATGAGGGCATCGGCAGCATGGTCAGCGAAGATGCGCTGGAAACCCTGCGCGACGCCATGATCGACGATGTCGGCGGCATTCTCGCGCTGATCGAGCCGCTGGAAGCCGACGGTATTTTGGTGCGGCGTTCGCGCGAGCTGCTGGAAATGGAAATCGACCGCTTTTCCGTGCTGGAATACGACGGTCGGATCATCGGCTGTGCTGCACTGTATCCGTTTCCGAAAGAGAAGGCGGCAGAGTTGGCGTGCATGGCGGTGCATTCAGATTATCGCAGCGCCGGACGGGGCGAGGCATTGCTCGAATACATGCAGGTCAGGGCGCTGGCCAAGGGCTTCAAACAGTTGTTCGTGCTGACTACCCGTACCGCGCACTGGTTCCTGGAGCGTGGCTTCACCGAGGTTGGCGTGGACAAGCTGCCCAAGGCCAAGCAAGGGCTGTACAACTATCAGCGCCGCTCCAAGGTGTTCGTGAAAAAGCTGTAGAGTAGTTTCTTGAAATAATTCAACCTGGATTGTCCATTATTAGCCTAAAACCAATGGATTCCCATGTAGGAGCGACCTCCAGGTCGCGATTTTCAAAACCTTATCGCGGCCAGGAGACCGCTCCTACGGGAGTGGCGCAATTTTCACGAAAGGCTATTTGGAAATATAATCAATTAACACTATTTTGAACGGAGTGATGAAATGGCAAGAACAGTGAAATGCGTGAAGCTCGGTCGGGAAGCAGATGGGCTGGATTTTCCGCCCTATCCTGGCGAACTCGGCAAGCGGATTTGGGAAAATGTTTCCAAGGAGGCCTGGGCAGCCTGGCTCAAGCACCAGACCATGCTGATTAACGAAAATCGCCTCAACATGGCCGACCCCAGCGCACGCAAATATCTGGCGGAGCAGGTGGAATCCTACTTTTTCGGCGCCGGGGCGGATATGGCATCGGGTTTCGTGCCGCCGAAGCATTAACGTGAAACTCGCGCAGCGATTCGTTTGCCCCCTCGCCCGTCTCGCCAGAGCGGCAGCAAAGCTGCTCGCTCTGGCGAGACGGGCGAGGGTTGGGGTGAGGGAAACGGGCATAGCTGGTTTCATTTTTAGGGACGACATCCTTGCCGTGCCCGTTAAGCTGAGCTCATGACCGGCCCTTCGACCGCGCTCAGGACAGGCTTGCACGCCCGGAAATACTATCTCAACCGCGAATTGGGTCAGATGGCCTTCAACCGGCGCGTGCTGGCGCAGGCCGAGGATGGCCGCAACCCGTTGCTGGAACGGCTGAAGTTCCTGTGCATCGTCAGCAGCAACCTGGACGAGTTCTTTGAGGTTCGTGTCGCCGGACTGAAGGAGCAGATCGCCCTTCATGCCACGGCGACCGGGCCGGACGGCATGTCGGCGCGGCAGGTGTTCAAACGGGTTACCGAGCAGGCGCACGAACTGGTGGAACAGCAATATCGGCTGTTGAACGAGGGGATACTGCCCGAGTTGGCTCGCCGCGATATCCGCTTTTTGCGCCGTACCCACTGGCACGATGGCCAGGGCGAATGGATCAAGGATTTTTTCTTTCGCGAGTTAATGCCGGTGCTTTCCCCGATCGGCCTCGATCCCGCCCATCCTTTCCCTCGCGTACTCAACAAGAGCCTGAATTTTGCCGTCGAGCTGGAAGGCAAGGATGCTTTCGGTCGCGCCTCCGGCGCCGCTATCGTGCAGGCGCCGCGCTCGTTGCCCAGGGTAATCAAGCTGCCGCCGGGAGTGGCCGACTGCGAGCATGGCTTCGTCTTTCTTTCCTCGATCCTCCACGCTCATGTCGGTGAGCTGTTTTCCGGCATGGAGATCAAGGGCTGCTACCAGTTCCGCGTTACCCGCAACTCCAATCTGTTCGTTGACGAGGAAGAGGTCAAAAACCTGCGCGAAACACTGCAAGGCGAGCTGCCGCAGCGCAATTTCGGCAATGCCGTCCGCCTGGAAGTGGCGGACAACTGTTCGCCGGAAATGGCCGGTTTCCTGCTGGGACAATTCGGTCTGAGCCAGGAAGATTTTTACCAAGTCAACGGTCCGGTCAACCTGGTGCGGCTGATGCAGATTCCAGACCGTGTCGATCGGCCCGATCTCAAATATTCGTCCTTCATTCCGAGTATCCCGCCGACGGTGGCGCAACAGCCCGACATGTTCCAGGCGATCAGAAGCGGCGATATTCTGCTGCATCACCCTTTCCAGTCGTTTTCCCCGGTCGTCGATTTCATCCAGCAGGCGGCTACCGACCCCAACGTGCTGGCGATCAAGCAGACCATCTACCGTACCGGCACCCATTCCTCGCTGATGGAAGCGCTGATCAAGGCGGTGCATAGCGGCAAGGAAGTCACCGTGGTGGTGGAGCTGCTGGCGCGCTTCGACGAGGAAGCCAACATCAACTGGGCGGGGCGTCTCGAAGAGGCGGGCGCCCACGTGGTGTACGGTGTCGTCGGCTACAAGACCCATGCCAAAATGTTGCTGGTGGTGCGGCGCGAGGAAGACGGGTTGCGCCGCTACACCCATCTCGGCACAGGCAATTACCACCCGCGCACCGCCAAGCTGTACACCGATTTTGGCCTGTTTACCTGCAACGAGCAGATCGGCAGCGATGTCAACGACATCTTCATGCAGCTTACCGGCATGGGCAAGGCGAGTAAGCTGAACCATTTGTTGCAGTCGCCGTTTACCCTGCACCAAAAAATGGTGGAAGCGATTCACGCCGAGGCGGCGCATGCTCGCGCCGGCGAAAAGGCGTTCATCGTTGCCAAAATGAATTCCCTGATCGAGCCGCAGATCATCAGCGCGCTGTACGACGCGTCCGGTGCGGGGGTCAAGATCGACCTGATCGTGCGCGGGGTGTGCGCCCTGCGGCCGGGGATTCCGGGCGTTTCGGAAAATATCCGGGTGCGCTCCGTCATCGGCCGCTTCCTCGAACACTCGCGTATTTTTCATTTCTACAATGGCGGCGCGCACGATGTCTATCTGTCCAGCGCAGACTGGATGCCGCGCAACTTCTTCGGCCGGGTCGAAGCCTGTTTTCCGGTGCTGGATGCGAAGCTGAAGAAGCGCGTCATCAAGGAAGGGCTGGAGCCCTATCTCAAGGACAACTGCCAGGCATGGGAAATGGACGCGGAGGGCAATTACCGGCGCAAATCTCCACGCCGCGGCAGCAAGATCGTCTGCGCCCAGGCGCAACTCATGGAGGAGCTGTCGCAGCCGCTGAAATAGCCGCTCGGCGCGGCGTTATACTCCTGTCACAATTCAGGTTTAGCATCTCTCGCACTATGACCAAAAAACCGACTCGGACTACACCGCCCGATCCATGCCTGGCTTTGCCTGATGAGGACGACAAGAACCTGCGCGTCATCCACGAGGCGATCGTCGGTACTTTCGGCCTGCCGCCGGACAAGCTGTTCGTCAGCATCAAGGGCGACCCCACCCTGCGCGAAACCGCGTCGCTGCGCCTCCGCCAGGAAAGCCGGATCGACCTGGAAGCGGGAAAAGTACTGAAAACCTGCGAATGGTTGCTGCGGAAAACCGGCTGTTTCAGTATCTACGTCGGCTTCAACAGCAGCGAGGTGCGCACCGAGTCGGTGTTCAACCCGTTCAATTACGAGATTCACGATGCCATCGCCCTGATCCAGCCGGGCTATGTGGAGCGCCACTTCGTGCAGGTCCCCTATCAGAAAAAAATGAAAATCATCGGTCGCGCGCGCAAAACGGTGCAGACCGGTCCGCTGCGGGAGTATCTTCCTCCCCACTGGCGCACGCTGATGGATCGCCAGCGCGAGGAATGGCAGCCGATGGCGAAGAAGGACATCAAGCAGGCCGTCCAGTCGTTCAACCGCCTGCGCGGCATCGATGGTTTCTATCTACGCAATGCCGCAATCTCCCTGAGCCAGGGAATCGTGCGCGCCTCGTTTAACTGCGACGGCACTTACATCGTCATGGCGGATTATTTCCCGCAGTTTGTCGAGGAAAACACACCCTGATAAGAATTACAGTTAAGGCAGCGAGCCCGATATTCCCAGTTTCACCCCGGCGCTTTTCCATTCCCGGACTTCATTTTCCAGGGCGTTTTCGGTGAGGGGGTTTCGGGTCAGCCAGTCCTTGCTCAGGGCAAGTTCGAAGCTTGCGCCTTGCCAGCCCAGCCAGATTTCCGGCAACTCGAAATCCATGCGGCTGCGGTAGAACAGCACCGCGAGGCGCAGGGCCAGAATCTGGGCCCAGGCTTCGTTGTCTGGCAAAAGTTGCGCCGCCTTGCTCAGCGAGCCGCGTTGGGCGAGAACCAGGCGCGCGAGCTGGGCCTGCTCTTTTTTGGAAAATCCGGGCATGTCCGCGTGTTCGATGATGTAGGCGGAATGCTTGTGGAAGCCGCTATGCGCGATGGAAAGCCCGATCTCGTGCAGGCGCGCGGCCCAGGACAGACGTTGCCGGGCGGTCTCGAGATCGAGTGGCTGTGAGCCTGCAAGCTGGCGCAACAGATCGATGCCGAGCTGTCCGACATGCCCGGCCTGTACCGGGTCGACGCGATAGCGCCGCATGAATTGCCGCACCGTGGTTTCGCGCATGTCATGGTGGTGGAAGCGGCCCAGCAGGTCATACAGCACGCCTTCCCGCAAGGCACTGTCAGACACGCTCATGCTGGCGATATCCAGCTCGGCAAAGATCGCCGCCATGATGGCGAAACCACCACCCAGAACGGGCACCCGGTCCGGGTGCAGGCCGGCCAGACGCAGCTTGCTGAAATCGCCCGCCTTAAGCATGGTGTCGCGCAGCCTGGCCAATCCTTCCGGGGTGATACCGTTGTCGCTGTAGCCGTTCATCTGCAAAATCTCGGCCAGCGCCTTGGCGGTGCCGGAAGATCCCACGGCCTGTTGCCAGTGGTCGGCGGAAAATTCGCCGCAGATTGATTGTAGCTCGGCGCGAGCGGTGAGATCCGACTGCCGAAGGGCGCTTTTGCTGATTTTCCCATTTGGGAAGAAACGCTGGCTATAACTGACGCAGCCCATGTACAGGCTTTCCATTTGCTGCGGTTTCAAGCCGCTACCGATGACGAACTCGGTCGAACCGCCACCGATGTCCACCACCAGGCGCTTATCGTTCGAAGCCGGCAGACCGTGGGAAACGCCGAGGTAGATCAGGCGTGCTTCCTCGCGGCCGGCGATGATCTCTATCGGGAAACCGAGTGCGGCCTCGGCCTGAAGCAGAAATTCCTGGGCATTTTTTGCGACGCGGAAGGTGTTGGTGCCGACAGCGCGTACCGCATCGCGCGGCAGGCCGCGCAGGCGCTCGCCGAAGCGGCCAAGGCTGGCCAGCGCACGGTTGCGGGTGTCCTGATCGAGGGTGTTATCCGCACCCAGCCCGGCGCCAAGACGAACGGTATCTTTCAGCGAATCCAGCGGGTAAATTTGATCGTCCTCCACCCGCGCAACGTGCAGCCTGAAGCTGTTGGAGCCGAGATCGACCGCCGCAACGGTGGCATACTCTTTCACTGCTGAGCGGCTCTTATTCCACCTCGCGCTCGATTTCTTCGAGGGAGGTGTGGCGTACGTCCTTACCTTTGACCATGTAGACCACGTATTCGGACATGTTCTTGGCGTGGTCACCAATGCGCTCGATCGCCTTGGCAGCGAACAGCACGTCGAGCGAGATGGAGATGGTACGCGGGTCTTCCATCATGAAGGTGATCAGGTGGCGAAGGCAGGCGCTGAAGGCATCATCCACCAGGATGTCCTGGCGCGGAACCTGGATCGCAGTGTTGAGGTCGAGCCGGGCGAAGGCGTCGAGCGACTTGCGCAGCATTTCCAGCACGATGCCGCTCATCATCGTGATTTCGGTGAAGCGGGGTGTGGACAGTCGGCCAGACTGGTAAATGAGCTTGCTCATGCGCGCGATTTTTTCGGCCTCGTCACCGATGCGCTCCAGGTCGGTGATGGTCTTGATCACCGTCATCACCATGCGCAAATCGCCAGCGGTGGGTTGACGGCGCGCAATGATGTGGGCGCAGGCATCGTCGATCTCCACTTCCATGGCGTTAACCTGCAAATCCTTGGCGATGACTGCGTCGGCGAGGTCGAGCTTGCTGTTGATCAGTGCTTCGATGGCGTTAACGATCTGTTCCTCCACCAAGCCACCCATCTGTAGCACTCGAGACCGTACGGTTTCCAGCTCGGCATCGAATTGCTTGGAAATGTGTTCATGCAGCATGGTGTTTCTCCTAATCCTTAAACTTACAAAGTCTACGAGCCGATTGTGGCATTAATGTGACAGCTACACCTTAAAGCGTTTTCACCCCTTCGCTGGTGCCGAGCAGCAGCACGTCAGCCGGTCTCCGGGCGAACAGGCCGTTGGTCACCACCCCGGTGATCTGGTTGATCTGGGTTTCCAGTTCCACCGGGTTCATGATTTTCAGGCCATGCACGTCGAGGATGATGTTGCCGTTATCGGTGGTGAAACCCTGGCGCAGCACCGGTTGGCCGCCGAGCTTGACCAATTCGCGGGCAACGTAGCTTTGCGCCATGGGGATGACTTCCACCGGCAGAGGGAAGTTGCCGAGCATACCGACCAGCTTGGAGCCATCGGCGATGCACACAAATTTTCTGCTGCAGGCGGCGACGATTTTTTCCCGCGTCAGAGCCCCGCCGCCGCCTTTAATCATGTGCAGATGCTCGGTAATTTCGTCAGCGCCATCGACATAAACCGCCAGCTCGCCTGCGCTGTTCAGGTCCAGAACCGGGATGCCATGGCTTTTCAGGCGCTGGGCAGTCGCTTCGGAGCTGGCTACCGCACCGTCGATGCGGCCCTTGATTTTGGCCAGTTCGTCGATAAAGTAGTTAGCGGTGGAACCGGTACCCACGCCGATGATGCCTGCCGGCACGTATTCGATGGCGGCACGCGCGGTGGCCTGTTTGAGTTCGTCTTGCGTCATATTTCCAAATCCTTGTTTTTAAATTCTCATACCAGGTCGAATTATTGCAGGATTCGCCGGATTAAGAAATACGCCTGCGGTCGCAAATCTTCTGGTTTCAGTTAATTCCTGTTAACCTTGGAATAATTAAATTATTCGAAATATCATGCAAAACGACTACCTGGAAAAAATACTCACCGCCCGCGTTTACGACGTGGCCATCGAAAGCCCGCTGGAGCCCGCGCCGAATCTGTCGCGCCGCATCCAGAATGCAGTCCTGCTCAAGCGCGAGGACTTGCAGCCAGTGTTTTCGTTCAAGCTGCGCGGCGCCTACAACAAGATGGTGCAGCTCCCCCGCGCCACGCTCAAACGCGGGGTAATCGCCGCCTCCGCCGGCAACCATGCCCAGGGTGTGGCGCTTTCCGCCCAGCGCCTGAAGTGCGAAGCCACCATCGTGATGCCCGCCACCACCCCGCAGATCAAGGTCGATGCGGTGCAGAGCCGTGGCGCCCAAGTGGTGCTGTACGGCGACTCCTACAGCGACGCATACGTCTATGCCATGGCCCTGGCGAAGGAGCGGAAGCTGGCCTTCATCCATCCCTACGATGACCCGGAGGTGATCGCCGGGCAGGGCACCATCGGCATGGAAATCCTGCGCCAGCATCCGGGTCCGATTCACGCCATCTTCGTGCCGGTGGGCGGGGGCGGCCTGATCGCCGGGATTGCCGCTTACGTGAAGCGCCTCAAGCCGGAAATCAAAATCATCGGCGTCGAGCCGGTCGACGCCGATGCCATGTACCGTTCGCTGAAAAAGAAGGAGCGGGTGACGCTGGCACAGGTCGGCATCTTCGCCGACGGCGTGGCGGTCAAGCAGGTGGGGGAAGAAACCTTCCGCCTGTGCCGCGAACTGGTGGACGAAGTCATCCTGGTGGATACCGATGCCATCTGCGCCGCGATCAAGGACGTGTTCGAGGATACCCGTTCCATTCTCGAACCCGCCGGGGCGCTTTCCATCGCCGGGGCAAAGCTCTACGCCGCGCGCGAAAAGATCAAGAACAAGACGCTGGTAACGATCGCCTCCGGCGCCAACATGAACTTCGATCGCTTGCGCCATGTCGCCGAGCGCGCCGAGCTGGGCGAACAACGCGAAGCCGTGCTGGCCGTCACCATCCCGGAAAAACCCGGCAGCTTCAAGGCGTTCTGCGCTCTGATCGGAACGCTCAGTATTACCGAATTCAACTACCGCTATGCCGATTCCGGCGCGGCCCATGTGTTCGTCGGCGTACAGGTGCGCAACCGTTGCGAAACCGAAAAGCTGCTGGCGCTGCTGGAACGCAAGGGGCTCAAACCGGTCAATATGAGCGACAACGAGATGGCCAAGCTGCATGTCCGCCACATGGTAGGCGGCCATGCCCCGCAGGCGAAAAATGAGACGCTCTACCGCTTCGAGTTTCCAGAGCGCCCTGGTGCGCTGGTGAAATTCCTCGACAGCATGGGGCAGAACTGGAATATCAGCCTGTTCCACTACCGCAATCACGGCGCCGACTACGGGCGGGTGCTGGTGGGCATACAGGTGCCACCACAGGACAAGGCTGCTTTCAAGGAATCCCTCAAACGCCTGGGCTATCCCTATGTGGACGAGAGCAAGAACCCGGCTTATAAATTGTTTCTCGGTTGAAGCCCGGTGGGGTTGTTATGGGGGAGATGCATCGAATCTAGACCTGACCCCGCAGTTCTTAAGATTCCCAGCAATAGAGAGGTACTGAATTGAAAATCTCACATGTCTAACATTCGAACCCATTACGATAATTTACAAATTGCACGGACCGCTTCTGATGCCGTAGTTCGGGCTGCATATCGAGCGCTTTCGCAGCAACATCACCCAGATAAAAATCCAAACGACCGGATGAACGCCGAAAGGAAAATGAAGGTCATCAATGAGGCATACGCTGTTCTGTTAGACCCCGCGAAGAGACGTGAGCATGATCAATGGATCATGCAAATGGAGGCAGAGTCACGACCCCATAGACCAGACATTAATCCATCCGTAGCGGCTACGTCAGTCGCTTACGATTTCGCCCTATACCCAAGCAAGAAAAAGATGGCTTGGATGTTTCTAAGTTCAGTAGTTTTTGTGGCCATTGCAATTTCGTTAGAAACAGGTTTCTTGCGTGGTGCAACGATATTTTTCTTCGGGTTGTGTGGACTTTTGATTTTAGCTAGGTTAATCAATCCATCGCCAAGTATCATTATCAATGAACACGGCATCCAAGTTATGACATTCGGTGGCGCGACGTTACGATGGTCTGAGATTGCCGATGTGAGAATCGAGGAATACCAAAAAAACAGGTTTCTGGCGATCTTCCCCACAAACCCCGAGATTGTGATGAAGAGGCAATCCTTGTGGGGAAGAGCAGGCACCAAGTTCAACGCATCTTTCATGGGGAGGCCACCGGCAATTGTTATTGCCGAGACTTTAGTTGGTATGCCTCTGGAACAGTTGATTGGAGAGATGACGTCACGGATGCCGAGGGCATGAATATGGATAATCAATAGAATCAATAGCAAAGATCAATGGGGTCAGACTCCATTGAAACGACTATTCTCCTACAAGCCAATAGACACGGACATCCCCATCGAATCAAAGCGAATCAAAGGGGCCAGGGTCATAAGGAATCAATAGGGTCAGTCTCGATTGATCTGGTATTCACCCTTTACCCAATCAATGGAGTCGCACTCGGTGGAAATCGCCGCATCTCCTTCAAGCCAATAAATACGGGCGTCTCCGAGGCATATGCTTGTAGATTCCCTATTGACGCGGCTTGTGGGGCGGCCATCCGCAAGGGGGAGCGACTTTCTCATAACGGCGCAATGCGCTTCGCTTATTGACACCCTACCTCGATTGCGCCTTACGCGTTGATGAACCCATCAGGCCTTCACGGTGTTCAAGCGCAGCATCAGCGTCATTGGATGCTGTGGCGATTCCTGGAAACCATAGTGCTCGTAGAACTGCTTGGCGCGGTCGTGAATCGCATGCACCAGCAGCGCTCGGACACCGGCGTTCTGAGAAACCGCCACAGCCCGGTTGACGGCGTCTTGCAGTAGGGATG
>Ga0210039_1003560_pt1 | contig 11906 bp, 10 predicted proteins | sample CryGeyCG2114_250_3_FD_185460 | JGI IMG/M metagenome (GOLD analysis project Ga0210039, IMG submission 185460) | Groundwater microbial communities from aquifer - Crystal Geyser CG17_big_fil_post_rev_8/21/14_2.50 (SPAdes) (version 2) | ecosystem: Environmental > Aquatic > Deep subsurface >...
GAAATATTTAATTTATCGGCGGGTGGAGACAAATAAGGAATTCCCAAGCCTAGCCCTCTTAAAATAAATAGTAAACCTATTATTATTACAAATATAGGAATTGCTTTTTGAATTTTATTCCTAATTGACAATTTTATGAAATTACCAAAAATTAATGCGCCTGTCATCATCGGTACTGTGCCCAATCCAAACAAAAACATATACAATGCACCGTTTAAACTTGAACCCATAGAAATGGCTCCCAATAATGCCATATAAACCAATCCACAAGGTAAAAATCCGTTTAACAAACCCATTGATAAAAAGGCTTTATAAGATGATTTTTTGAGATACAAACCCATCCCTACTTTTACTTTTGAAATTAGCAAATAAAATGGTTTGGTAATTTTAAATTGATGAAATATTGTTACAGGTAAAATGGTTAATAAAATCATTAATAAACCCATAAAAATTGATAAATATTGTTGAAAACCAGCAAGATAAAGTCCTTTGCCTAGCAAACCAAAAATTAGTCCAATGGTGGCATAGCTTAAAAGGCGTCCTAGATGATAAAGACTTGCTTGAGTAAAACTAACCCATTTATGCGTTCGGTCAAGTGGTAAAACAAAAGCTATTGGACCGCACATTCCCAAACAGTGAAAACTCCCTAAAAGTCCAAAAATAACAGCGGTTAAAAACATTACTAATAGGCGTAAGATGATTTATAGAGGTACAAATCGTCATGATAAGACCAATCAATTTTAATGTTATAATTGCCAGCAACCAATTCTTTATCAGTTATTAAATAGGTATTTGAAGTTAATATCAGATTCTTTTTAAGGTCCAATTTAGAATTAGAAGGTCTCATTAGATTAATTGTGCCTTTTAATTTTGAAAACTCAAATTCACTTGGAAAAACAATTTCCAAACCTTTATCCGTTTTGATTAACTTGACATTTTGTTTTAAGGCATTGGCTTTATTTTCTTTATCAATTTCTTTTTGATAGTTGAGTTCTTCTTTATAATAATCGTCCGCAACTAATTGATAATCATATTTTTTATTAACTGCAGCCCGAAATACAAATTGTAGAATAAAAATCATAAATAAAGCCATGGCTATCACAATACCAGTACCCCAATTAATTTTTATTTTCATGTATTTTAATTTTTTATAAAAGTACTATTTTAATTTTAAAGGTGACGGAAAGTTAGTTGTTGTTGTTTCAATTAACTTAGTTCCCTGAAAGATGCCAATTTTGAGTGCTTCTCTATCCGTTTTAAGATTTGCTTTATCAATAGTGATAAATATAGTACCTTCTTTAAGGCTTTCTTTTTCTAGGCTCACCAAATTTCCAACAACCTTAATATCACCTTTAACAGAAAGTAATTTAATATTTAAATTGCGATAATCATTTACGGTTTTATTGACCAAAGTAAAGGTGTAAACATTTGTTACAGAAGTATCAGTTGTGGTAAACATTTGTCCCGGAATCTTTAATATTGTCGCTTCGATATCGCTTCTCAACAATAATAAGGTAATAAGCGCACCAAACATAAAGGTAAATAAAGCTACATAGATTTTTATTCTAGTATTAAATAAGAATTTCTCCCCTTTTGCAATATTGTTTTCAGAATAGTAACTGATAAGTCCTTTTTCAAAACCCACATTTTCCATTATGACATCACAGGCGTCAATGCAGGCGGTACAGTTAATGCATTCTAACTGCGTACCGTTTCTAATATCAATACCTGTTGGGCAAACTTTTACGCATTGTTTACAATCAATGCAATCGCCGTAGGCTTTTTCAGCTCTAAGCTCACCTTTTCTAAATTTTGAACGGCCATTTTCGGCTTCACCGCGTTTGTAATTATAGGCTACAACCACCGAATTATCGTCTAACAACACCCCTTGAAGTCGGCCATAAGGACAAGCAATAATGCAAACTTGTTCTCGAAACCACGCAAATACAAAGAAAAATACGCCCGAAAAAATGAGCAACTTTACAATAATGTCGAGGTGATTTGCGGGTCCTTCAAAAATATACTTCAACAAGTCATCACTGCCAATAAAATAGGCTAAAAACACATTGGCAATGGCAAAAGAGAGGAAGTAAAAAATAAGCCATTTAATTCCTTTTCTAAATATTTTTTCGGCATTCCAAGCTTGTTTTTCAAGTTTTATTTGTTTGCTGCGATCGCCTTCAATAAGGTATTCAATTTTGCGAAACACCATTTCCATAAATATGGTTTGAGGACAAATCCAGCCACAAAATATTCTGCCAAAAATAACGGTAAATAAAATTACCAAAACAACACTTACGAGCATTGAAATCACAAGAAGATAAAAGTCTTGTGGCCAAAAAGGTTGTCCAAAAATATTATACTTTCCCTTTAAAACATTAAACAGTAAAAATTGATTTCCATTGACTTTTAAAAAGGGCGAAACCACCAATGTAGTCAACAAAAAATAGCTTAAAATACTGCGGTATTTATAAAATTTTCCTTTTGGTTTTTTGGGGTGCAAAAAATTGCGAGTGCCCTCTTCGGTAATGGTTCCAATGGAATCTCTAAATTTTTCGTTATTAAATTCTTTCATCATTTTCTAAAAAAAAGGCTATCAAAAATTAAGATTACAAATGTACAACACCTTTACGGCAACTTCTGCAACATTTATAACAGAACCTTGATAGCCTTCCTACTACTAACTAAAAAAATCAAAAACACATTAATGCAGTCTCAGAAGGAGAATACACTACTGTTTTGTCCATACAATATCCCCTTCAGAAGCCTTAGGATTAGCTGGCTTTGTTCCCTGTAAAGAAATAACATAGCTCGCAACTTGCTGCCGTTCTTCTGGATTAAAGGTTGCTTTCCATGCAATCATTCCTTTTCCAGGTCTTCCTCCTTCAGATATTGTATGATATATTGTTTCAATGCCACCGCCTAAAATCCAATGGTCATCGGTAAGATTTGGTCCTATGCCACCGCCACCATCAATCATGTGGCAAGCTAGGCAGGTAGTTTCAAATATTTTTTTCCCTGAAGTTAAGCTCTCGGCATCCGTTAATAAAACCACATCGGTTTTAAACAACTCTGGGTGTTCATTTTTATAAATTTCTACCTGAGCATTGCTTTCAGTAATGTCGGCATTTAATTCATCTGCTTGTTTATAAGCTCCAAAATAGACCACTTTTGTGGTATAAAAAATGCCGATAGCGATGGTAATATAGAATCCGTAAAGCCACCAAGGCGGTAAAACATTATCTAATTCTTTAATGCCATCATAATCGTGGTCGGTCAATAATTCGGCTTCTTTGCCAAGATCATTTGCTTTAGTTAACGATTTTATAATTCGTTTAAAAAATGATTGGTTTTTATTTGTTGTCATATTTTTTTAATTTTCTGTATCAAAAGGGATTTCACTATGTAATTCAACATTTTTTTTTGGCATTTTAACAACAATGAAAATCATTGTTACAAATACGGTTAAAAATAAGAACAATGAGATAATGGGATAGATTTCAATTCCATTAATACCTTCAAAATAGTGTTTTACAAAACGTATCATAATGTTATTTTATAGCTGTTTTATTAGCCTTAATATCGGTTCCTAATCTTTGTAAATAGGCAATCACTGCAACAATTTCTTTATCTTGAATGTTGCTTTCGCCGTATGCTTTTTTAAACTCAGGGTCTTGAATTAAATTATTGACAATTTCGGATGCTTGATTCTTTAACAAATACAAGGCTTTATCAACTTGAAATTGGGTGTAAGGCACCCCTAATTTGACCATTGCTTCCATTTTATCTGCTGTGAGTGAAACATCTAAATCATTTGAAATTAACCAAGTATATCGTGGCATAATTGAACCAGGCGAGGTTGATCGTGGGTCTAATAAGTGGTTAAAGTGCCAATTATCATTATATTTTTGACCTTCGCGATGTAAATCTGGTCCGGTGCGTTTTGAGCCCCATAAAAAGGGGTGGTCATAAACAAATTCACCAGCTTTAGAGTATTCGCCATAACGTGCAACTTCTGAACGGAACGGACGCACCATTTGAGAGTGACAATTATTACAGCCTTCTCTAATGTAAAGGTCTCTACCCTCCAATTCTAAAGGCGTGTAAGGTTTAACACTTGTGATGGTTGGAATATTTGAAGGCACTACAATTAAAGGCACAATTTCAACAGCACCGCCAATTAAAATAGCAACCGTAGCTAAAATAGTGAATAAAATGGTTTTTCTTTCGAGCCAAGAATGGAATCCTTCACCAGGTAATCTACCGGCGCTAATGGGTGATAGTGGTGCTGCTTCGGCAAGTTCATCTCCAACAAAGTGTCCTATTTTAATGGTTTTTATAAGATTGTAGGCCAACAATAAGAATCCCGTTAAATAGAGCGTTCCTCCTGCTGCGCGCATCATATACATCGGCATAATTTTAGTTACGGTTTCTAAAAAATTACCATAAACTAATGTGCCATCAGGATTAAATTCTTTCCACATTGAAGCCTGTGTAAAACCAGCTACATAAAGCGGTACGGCATATAATAGAATTCCAATTGTGCCAATTAAAAAGTGTGTATTAGCTAGTTTTTTAGAATACAATTCCGTTTTCCAAAGTTTTTGAACCAACCAATACAACATACCTGAAATTATAAAACCGTTCCAAGCTAAAGTGCCAATATGAACGTGCCCTACAATCCAATCGGTATAATGAGCAATGGCATTTAAGCTTTTAAATGAAAGCATTGGCCCTTCAAAGGTGCTCATTCCATATCCAGTAATGGCAACAACAAAGAATTTTAAAATTGGATTTTCTCTCACCTTATCCCAAGCACCGCGAAGCGTCATTAAACCATTAATCATACCACCCCAAGATGGAAAAATTAACATCACTGAGAATACAGTTCCCAGATTTTGTGCCCATTCTGGCAAAGCGGTATATAATAAATGGTGTGGTCCTGCCCAAATATAAATGAATATCAAAGACCAAAAATGGATGATTGACAAGCGATAAGAGTAAATAGGGCGGTTAGCGACTTTGGGTACAAAATAGTACATAAGTCCTAAAACTGGGGTTGTTAAAAAGAACGCCACGGCATTGTGCCCATACCACCATTGAACCATAGCATCTTGAACACCTGCATAAACGGAATAGCTTTTAAAAGCCGAAACAGGCAATTCTAAATTGTTGAAAATGTGTAAAACGGCAACGGTTACCAAGGTGGCGATATAAAACCAAATGGCTACATAAATATGACGTTGACGACGTTTTAAAATGGTGCCAATCATATTGATACCCATCACCACCCATATTATGGTAATGGCAATGTCAATTGGCCATTCTAATTCGGCGTATTCTTTTGATGATGTAAATCCTAAAGGCAAGGTAATTGCTGCTGCAACAATGATGAGTTGCCAACCCCAAAAATGGATTTTGCTCAAGGTATCACTAAACATTCTCGTTTTTAGGAGGCGCTGCATAGAATAATAGATTCCTAAAAAAACGCCATTTCCAACAAAGGCAAAAATTACAGCATTGGTGTGTAAAGGTCTTAATCTGCCAAAACTAAGCCAAGAAATACCCTCTAGATAGTTTGGAAAAATAAATAAAAAAGACACCATTAAGCCTACAAGCATTCCCACAACGCCCCAAAGAACTGTTGCGTATAGAAATAGCTTCACAATTTTATTGTCATAATAGAATTGTTCTTTTTCCATATTAATTTGATTAATTAGTTATTAGTATATTTTATAATTGTTTCTGATTTTCTTTTTTATTTTCAATGACAATCTCATCATCAAAAAGCATTCTAACCGACGGCGTGTAAACATCATCATATTGACCAGTTTTGACTGTTCTTAAAAACAAAATGAAAAATAACAAAGCGATAATTAGACTCACCACAATCATGATGTAAATGACATCCATAGTTAGAAAATTTGATTTTTTTATTAATAGTTGCGTCAAAAGTAACGCATTGATTAATTTTATTTACTGACAAATGTCAGCTTTTTAAAAATATAATTTGTGCCAAATGTTACAAATAGCACTACCGAAATGGAGCTTAATGGCATAAAAATAGCAGCAATAATAGGCGATAATAGGCCTTGAACCGCTAAATAAATTCCAATAAAATTATATACAAATGAAATAATGAAACTTATTTTTATAAGATTTAAAGTCTGTTTTGAAGCAATCAGATAGTTTGGTAAAAACCCAAACTTTTCGGCCTTTAAAATTCCGTCGCAGGCTGGAGAAAAAATATTAATATCTTCCGAAACCGCCAAACCAACATTGCTTTGCGCCAAGGCTCCCGCATCATTTAAGCCATCGCCAATCATCAAAACATTTTTGCCTTTTGATTGCAAATCTTTTATAAAATCAAGTTTTTGTTGTGGTTTTTGATTAAAGTAAAATTGAACATTTAAAGGTAATAACTGGCTGAGTTTTGCTTTTTCACCTTCATTATCGCCAGATAAAATAATCAATTCATAGTGAGCATGTAATTGTTTAAACACCTGTTGAATAGTGGCTCTATAGGTATTTTCAAAAATAAATTTTCCTCTTATTTCACGGTTTATTTTAATCCATATTTTAGTTTGTAAAATGGCATCAGCTTCAATTGCGCCTACAAACTTAGCCGAACCTAAACAAATTTCAATTTCGTTGATTGTTCCTTTAATGCCACCGCCAACAATTTCATTAAAATCGGCTACTTTTTCTACTGCCGGATATTTTAAATAATCGTAGAGTTTTCGGCTTAGCAAATGATTAGATTGTCGTAATAAGCTTTTTATAGCTCCAAAATCAAACTCCGATAAGGGCAGCCCACTGTATATAATTTTAGATTCGCTTGTAGTTAAAGTTCCTGTTTTATCGAAAACGATGGCATCAATTTTTGAAAGACTTTCTATTACATCAGCCTGTTTTAAATAGCATTTACTATTGCCAAAAAGTCGCAACATATTACCTAAAGCAAAGGGTGCGGCAAGTGCTAGCGCACACGGACAAGCAATAATAAGCACCGCCGTAAAAACGTTAAAAGCGGTATTTGCATTAATACGAAACCAATACAGCGCTCCAAAAAAAGCAATGGCAATGATTATAATTGTAAAGTTCTTGCTAATGGCATCGGTTAGCGATTTGATATTTTTAGTCAATTTTTTACTAAAAACGGCATTGCCCCAAAGCTGTGTTAAATAACTCTGCGACATTTTTTGAACAACGGCTATCTCGATGCTACCTCCTATTTGTTTACCTCCGGCAAAGACTTTATCACCAGATTGTTTTGTTATTGGCGCAGATTCTCCAGTTACAAAACTGTAATCAATCAAGGCTTCACCATTTATAATAATGCTGTCAACAGGAATCAATTCTTGATGCCTAATAAGTAATCGGTCACCTTTTTTTACGTCATAAACAGGAATATAACTTTCGCTTTTATCATTTTCAATAATGGTTACGGCAATGGGAAAATAGGATTTATAATCGCGCTCAAATGACAAAAAATGATAGGTCTTTTGTTGAAAAACTTTTCCTAAAAGCAAAAAGAACACCAAACCGGCTAAACTATCAAAATAACCTTGTCCCAAGTTAAAAACAATGTCATAAGTACTGCGAATAAATAAAATGCCAATTCCTAAAGCTATGGGAACATCAATATTTAATATTTTATGGCTTAAACCTTTAAGGGCTGAAATAAAATAATCTCTTGCCGAAAAAACAACAACAGGAATAGCAAAAGCAAACATAATTGCCCTAAAAAATGGTTTGTATTGGTTGAGCCAAAATTCGTCAAGTTGAAAATATTCAGGCAACGACATCAACATAATATTTCCAAAGGCAAAACCAGCAACTGCAACTTGATAAATTAATTTTCTGTCAATTTTTTTCTTGCCAGAAGAAGCATCTTCAAGGCTAATATTGGGTTCATATCCTATTGAAGTCATCAATTCTACAACCGTCTTAAAACTAATTTGGCTTACACTAAAAGTCAATCTAACGGTTTTTTTAGGAAAGTCAACTTGCGATGATTTGATGCCATTATTTAATTTATGAAGATTTTCTAAAACCCAAATACAACTGCTGCAATGCATATTAGGAATATTGAATTCAACAACAATGGTATCGCCATCATCAAAGGCAACTAATTTAGAAACAATATCTTGATTGTCTAAGTAGTTGAATTTTCCTTTAATTTCTTTTGGAATGGTTCCCGGGTTTTTTGTTAAATCGTAATAACATTGCAATTCATTTTGGTTTAATATTTCATAAACCGTTTTGCAACCGTTGCAACAAAAGTTTTTATCATCAAAAATTATTTTTGATAAATCGCAATCGGCTCCACAATGAAAACAAGGTTTATCAGACATAAGCGCTCTAAAAGTTTACAAAGATTAACATTTTTATGTAATAATTATCACATAAAAAAGCAGCTAATTTTGCTTATATTTGCATACGACTAACAAAAGAATTAAAAAGTAAGTATTTATGACAAAATGTGATCATTGCATGATTAGAGAACTCAATTCATTTAATTCGCTTACCAGAGATGAATTAGTTTCATTAGATGAAAAAAGAACGATAATCCATGTAAAACGCGGTCAACCTTTATTTGTAGAGGGCACGGTTTTAAATGGTATATATTGCTTGCAAAGTGGTGAATGCAAGGTTTCTAAGCTAACGCCAAATGGCAAAGATCAAATTGTGAGATTTATAAAAGAAGGTGAAATTGTTGGGCATAAATCTATTTTAAGCGGCACAAGTGCCAAGCTATCGGTTACCGCTTTAGAGGATATGGATGTTTGTTTTATCCCTAAACAAGAGCTTTTAGATTTATTTGCCAAAAATAAAGAATTTTCGCTTGAATTAACACGTTCTCTTTGTCAAAGTTTAGACAAAGCAAATTTGACAGTGGCTACAATGGCACAAAAAAATGTTAGAGAGCGCTTGGCGGAGTTTTTATTATACTTTGAAAGGATGTTTGGCGTAGATGAAAAAGGTTTTATCGCTGTGAAATTAACTAGAGAAGAAATTGCGAATGCTATTGGTACCGCAACCGAATCGGCTATTAGACTTTTGTCAGAATTTAAACACGATGGCTTTATTTTATTGCACGGAAAACAAATTAAACTATTAGATAAGCCCAAATTAATTCATATTTCTGACGGATTTTAAATCCTATTTTTAATAGCTTTTATTTTTTACATAAAAAAAAATGAAAAGTTTGCTACGAATGCACAAATAATAGCTGTTATTTTTAGGAGAATAATTTTATGAGTGGGGCTAATCTTATCTTATAAAGTCAAATTTCAAATGAATTTACTTAAATTTCATTCTCGTTTTAGAATTTACTTTTCAAACTCTGATATGGTTTTTTTGATGATTGAAACACAATCTAATAGTTGTGCTTTAGTCATAACAAGTGGTGGCGCAAACCGAATAATATTGCCGTGTGTAGGTTTTGCTAAGAGCCCATTTTCTTGAAGTTTTAAACAAATATTCCAAGCCGTTTCACTGGTTTCTATATCATTAATCACGATGGCATTAAGCAAACCTTTTCCACGTACTAATTTTATCAGCGGATTTGTTTTTATAAATTCGTTTAATTCTGCTCTAAATAATTGTCCCAATACCTCAGCATTTTCGGCTAGTTTTTCATCTTTTATCACTTTTAGGGCGGCAATAGCCACTTTTGCAGCAATGGGATTTCCACCAAAAGTTGACCCGTGCTGACCTGGTTTAATAACCAACATAATGGCATCATTAGCCAAAACAGCCGAAACAGGATAAGTCCCTCCAGAAAGGGCTTTGCCCAAGATTAAAATATCGGGTTTTACATTTTCGTGATCAACAGCTAAAAGTTTACCGGTGCGGGCAATGCCAGTTTGAACTTCATCGGCAATAAAAAGTGCATGGTGTTTTTCGCATAAAGTCTTGGCTTTAGCCAAATAACCCTCATCGGGAACAAAAACACCCGCTTCTCCTTGAATGGGCTCTACTAAAAATCCCGCTACATTTGGTGTTTGCTCTAAAGCTTTTTGAAGGGCTTCAATATTGTTATAAGGAATTTTCACAAAACCCGGTGTATAGGGTCCAAAGTTTTTGCGCGCTTCGGGGTCATTTGAAAAAGACACAATGGTAGTTGTTCGGCCATGAAAATTGCCTTCACAAACTATAATATTGGCTTCATTTTCGGGGATTCCATTTTTTTCATAGGCATATTTACGGCACAATTTAATGGCAGTTTCTACGGCTTCGGCTCCGGTATTCATCGGTAAAACCTTATCGAATCCAAAATAATTGGTTACATATTGCTCATATTTTCCTAAAACATCATTGTAAAAAGCTCTTGAAGTAAGGGCTAAAGTGCTGGCTTGTGAGATTAAAGCTTCGGTAATTTTAGGATGACAGTGACCTTGATTTACAGCAGAATAAGCCGATAAAAAATCGTAGTAACGCTTGCCATCAACATCCCAAACATATACGCCTTCACCGCGTTGTAAAACCACGGGAAGTGGATGGTAATTGTGTGCGCCATATTTGTTTTCTAAGTTGATATTTTGTTGAGCTAAGGATACTTTTTCTGCAATCATTTTTGTATTATTTTAAGGTACAAAGTAAAGAAAAAGAAAGCTGTTTTTGGGTGCAATTATCAAAAATATTCAATAGATTCAACAAATAAATACAACTTTCAATAGGCGTGTTGCCATTTAATGATTTTTAATGAGTGAGATTCAAAGCTACTTTTTCGCAGCCGTTCTCACAAAATAGATTCCAATTAATATCAACGGAATGCTCAACCATTGACCCGTATTTAACAGCCAAGTGGTACGTTCTTCAACTTGTGGTTCTTTTAAAAACTCAATTAAAAATCTAACCGACCATAAAAGGGCAAAAAACAACCCAAACAAATAGCCTTGTTGTTGTTTTAAATTGGTTTTCCAGTATAGATACCAAAGCAAGAAAAAGATTGCTAAATAGCTAAAAGCCTCATATAATTGTGTTGGGTGTCTCGGAAAATCCTCACCCAAACGTTGAAAGATAAATCCATAATCGGAATTGGTTGGTTTGCCAATAATTTCAGAATTCATCAAATTGCCTATCCTAATAAAAAATCCCGCTAAGGCAACCATTATTCCCACGCGATCTAATACAAATAAAAATGGTTTTTTAACCACTTTTTTACTGTAAAAATAAAGTGCCAAAACAATACTAACCGCTGCACCGTGGCTTGCCAAACCTCTAAATCCAGTAAAGGTGTAATCTTTAATTAAACCAAAAAACAAGCTTTCGCCCGGTTGTTGCCTTATGGGTAAAATGATTTCGGCTAAGTGATGTTGAAAATAAGCCCAGTCATAAAAAAACACATGACCTAATCGCGCACCAACAAGCGTAGCAATTACAACATACATAAACAAAGCATCCAATTTTTCAATATCAACTTTATCGGCTATATAGATTTTTTTCATCAATTTAAGTCCTAAAACAAAAGCGATGATAAACATTAAACTGTAATAATGAATTACTAAAGGCCCTATTTTAAATAAATCAGGTGAAGGATTCCAATTGATACTTAATTCAAGCATTGTATAAGTGTTTTAAATTTATAAATAATTGTTTTTTATGCTTCATACTTTTATCTTTTATCTTTGCTATTTTTTATCTGGAACCGGATCAAATCCCTTTCCACCCCAAGGATGGCAACTGCTAATTCTTTTTATCGCTAGCCAACCTCCTTTAAAAAGCCCGTGTTTTTGGAGCGCTTCAACCGTATAGTGCGAACACGTTGGCGAATACCGACAACTTGCAGGTGTGTAGGGCGAAATTGCTATTTGATAAAACCGAACCAAAAGAATAAAAGGAAAAGTAATTATTTTTTTTAACACGTTTTGTTCGTTTTTAACTTTGATAATATTAAT
>Ga0210039_1003564_pt1 | contig 11898 bp, 12 predicted proteins | sample CryGeyCG2114_250_3_FD_185460 | JGI IMG/M metagenome (GOLD analysis project Ga0210039, IMG submission 185460) | Groundwater microbial communities from aquifer - Crystal Geyser CG17_big_fil_post_rev_8/21/14_2.50 (SPAdes) (version 2) | ecosystem: Environmental > Aquatic > Deep subsurface >...
GTTCTGGTCGCGCGGCAGGTAGCCGAGGCTCTTGCCATTCCAGTCGAGGCGCACGGCATCGGCGTCATGCGGGTTGGCGGGCTCGCGCACCAGTTGCAGGCATTGACCGGGCTCGAGCTCGTCCAGCAGCTGCGGGCCATGGTGATAGTGGTGGCCGGCGATTCGGGTTCGCAGGATCAAGGTCGGTACGGATGCAGATGGCGAGCTGGCACCGGCCGCGAGCGGCCCGGCAGTCAGTGCAGCGGCAGACAGCTTGAGGAGGCTTCGGCGTTTCATCGCGTGGTCAGTCCCACAGGGTGGTCACGACCCGTTCTACCACCCCGGTGGCTCAGAGGATGAGCCTGCGATGGAAAATTCAGGATTCGGCGGGCAGTTCTGCTCATGGCGCGGCCGCGTCGTCGTCGCCGGGACGATAGCGTGCAAGGGCCTGTTCCAGTAGCGCGCCTGCCTGATCACGCAGTTCTGGTGGCGCGAGGATTTCGGCCTCTGGACCGTATCGCAGGATTTCCATCAGCAATTCGGTTGGCTCGGAGTAGGGAACCTGCAATTCGTATTGCCCGTCGACCCAGTAGCCAAGCTGGTCGCTGTGCCATTGCTCGTCGGCAACCCAGCGCGCGGCATCCGGCGTGAAACGGATTCGCGCCCAGGCAGCAGCCTCACCGGAAAAGATGCCGAAGCTGGCGCTCAGGAAGCGGTCCAGCTCCTGCGCCGTCGCCGGTATCCGAGCCGGTTCGGCCGGGTCGGAAATCTCGCCGATGCGCTCCAGCGAGAACAAACGCAGCCCCGCGGCTCGTTCACACCAGGCCAGCAGGTACCAGTTGGCGCGGTAGTGCACCAGCCGCGCGCAATGCACACGCCGGCATGTAACACGATCCTGCGTTCGCGCGTGGTAAAGAATCTGCAACGCCTTGCCGCCAAGCACCGCGGCGGCGATGCTGGTGAAGCGGTCGGTATCGGAGCGACGGCCGGCAAATCCATGGACGTGCACGCGCTCGGCCACGGTTTCGGCGTCGTGACCGCTTTCGGCCAGCAATTGGCGAATGCGCGTTTTCAGCGGGCCGAGCTTGGGCGCCAGAATGCCCGGCTGCACCGATTCGAGAATCCGCTCCGAGGCCAGCAGTGCGAACAGCTCCGATTCATTGAAGAACAGGCCGGGCAGTTCGAACGCCGGCGCATCAGGGTCGTACTGGTAGCCGTTGTGCTCGCGGTCATACACTACCGGGGCACCGAAAAAGTTGCGGAGATAGGCGATCTCGCGGTTTACGGTGGCGCGCGAGGCCTCGCCGAGCTGATCCCGGAGCCGCTCCAGTGAAACCGGGCACCGACCGCTGAGCAATTGATGCAGCCGATAGATTCGTTCCGCTCTGTTCAAGACGCCCCCGCACTCGTCTGCCGATCCGACCGCGCCTCGCCGCCTGCAACGCCGGTACTTGAGGTGAAAGGTGATCGGAATTCATTCCGCCTGATCCAAGTCTATAGCGCGCGCCTCAGGCGAGCAAGCGTCGGTTGGCGCATGTGTTGGCGCATGGCCGGTTGGCCGGTCAGACCGACTGTGCGTCCAGAAACGCCTGCAGCGCGGCCGCCATGGCAGTCGGGTGTTCCAGCATCGGGAAGTGGCCGCAGTCTTCCAGCCAGGTGAGTTCGGCGCCGGGGATGGTGGCGGCCAGGCGTTCGGCGATGGCGGGCACCGCGACCGGGTCGCGGCGGCCCCACAGGATCTTGACCGGCAGTTCGAGTTCAGCCAGCGGCGCCGTCCAGCGTTGATGGTGCCGATAGCGCTCGCCGACATAGCCGATCGTGGTCGGCATGCGGCGCAGGCCGTCGTTGTGCTGCATCAATTGCCACATTGCACGCCACTCTGCCTCGGCCACCGGCCGGGCGACGACCCGGCCGATCTGGCGTCGGAACAAGGGCCAGCGCGCCAGCCGGGCATAGAGGCCGGCCAGCGGCGAGCGCAGCAGCTTCTGCGACAGGGTCAGATGCGCCAGCTCGATGTAGACGCTGCCGTTGGTCAGCACCAGCGAGGCAATCCGGAACGGTAGTTGAGCCTGTGCCTGCCGCGCCAGCAATTCACAGGCCACGCTGGTGCCCATGTCGTGGGCCACGAGATGGATCTGTTGGATGCCGCGCGCGGCCAGCAGCTGCTCGACCCGATCGGCCTGCTCGAACAGCGAGTAGCTGTATTCGACCGGTTTGGCTGACAGGCCGAAGCCCGGGAAATCGAGCAGCAGCATACGGCGCGGGCAGTCGATGGTCTCGATCACGGCGCGCCAGTCCAGCGAACTGGAAGGAAAGCCGTGCAGCCACAGCACCGGGGTCTGGTTCGGGTCACCGGCGCGATCGTGCACGAAGCAGTCGATGCCAGCGAGCGATTCGATCCGGCCGGATTGGCGCCAGCCGGACAGGATCGACTCGGGTTCCGGGGCTTGATTCGGGTTCATGTCGATGGCGCTCGCTGTGCCGACGGCAGGTTCATTCCCGTGCCGGGCGTGGTGCGACAAGAGTAGCGCAGGCGACGTCGGCCGCGCCATCCGGAATGCCGCGGGCTGTACTGTCGCGCGCGGCGGTGTCACCATGCAAGGTGATCAACGAGCCAGGAATTCATGCATGAACCACGCTGACCCATCAGGACTTTTGATCCGTCCGGCCCAACCCGGTGACGCGGCGATGCTGCTGGGGCTGGTGCGCGAGCTGGCCGTCTACGAGCGCGCGCCGGATGCTGTGGTGGCCACGCCCGAATTGCTGCACCAGGCGCTGTTCGGTGTCCAGCCGAGCGCAAATGCCGTGCTTGCCGAGTGGCACGGCACGGCGGCCGGGTTTGCCCTGTATTTCTTCAATTTCTCGACCTGGCTGGGTCGGCCCGGCCTGTACCTGGAAGACTTGTTTGTGCGCGAATCGATGCGCGGCCGCGGCATCGGCAAGGCGCTGCTGCTACATCTGGCCGGTATTGCCCATGCCAGAGGCTGCGGTCGGATGGAATGGTCGGTGCTGGACTGGAACGCACCTGCGATCGACTTCTATCGCAGCCTGGGTGCGGTGGCGATGGACGAGTGGACCGTCTATCGGCTCGACGCGGCGGCGCTGGAGCGATTGACCAAAGGCACTTGAGTGAGCGCGAGCGATTGCCTTGCCGCCGGCCCGGCCCTCCGCCGCGCGCAGGCCAGGGCGAAAGCATCGACCGGCAGTCACGCGGTTCGGCACTTGCATCTGCGCCGGTTCGCTGCCATGTAGATCAGCATCAACCCACTTCGACCCGAGGACGCAAACGATGAACCTGCTGAAAGGCCTGCTCGGCACCGGCACCCGTCGCATCGTCAGCTTGAGCCTGCTCGGCCTGGTGGTGCTGTGTGCGGCGATGATGTTCTGGCTCAACGAAGAGCCAGAGCCCTTCGACCCGGTCGCGCGCGCTGAAGTGCGTGCCGCGAAGCTCGGCCACGAGATGGCCCCGGGCTATGTCACGACCGCGACCCTGATCGAGGTGATGGACCTGCTGCTCGGCAAGCGCGGCGGCTACATGAACAACGACGTGATGCCACCATGGAGCCTGCTTGACAACATCCCGAACTGGGAGGTTGGCGTGGTGTTCCAGGCGCGCGATCTGGCGCGCTCGATGCGCAACGACTTCAGCCGCTCTCAGACCCAGTCCAGCGAGGACCCGGACCTCGCGATCGCCGACCCGCAGTTCAGCTTCGACAACGGCTCCTGGCTGCTGCCGTCGACCGAGCGCGAGTACCGCAAGGGCATCCGCGCACTGGAAGCCTATCTGGAGCGCCTGGGCAACGCCGATGCCGCCGACGCCCGCTTCTACAGCCGCGCCGACAACCTGCGCGAATACCTGGCGCTGGTTGAAAAGCGGCTCGGCAGCATCGGCCAACAGCTCTCGGCCAGCACCGGCGAGCAACGCCGCAACACCGACCTGAGCGGCGATCCGAATGCCACCGAATCGGCCGCCATCGGACGTGAGGTCCGGGTGCGCACCTCGTGGTTCGAGATCGATGACGTATTCTACGAAGCCCGTGGCACGACCTGGGCGCTGGTGCATTTCCTGCGCGCGATCGAGCATGATTTCGCCGGCGTACTGAACAACAAGAACGCCGAGGCCAGCCTGGGGCAGATCATCCGCGAACTCGAAGCCAGCCAGCGTCCGCTGTGGAGCCCGATCGTGCTCAACGGTGCCGGCTTCGGCATGTTTGCCAATCACTCGCTGGTGATGGCCAACTACATCGCGCGCGCCAATGCCGCGGTGATCGATTTGCGGCGGTTGCTGGAACAGGGCTGATGTACCCCGCGGATCGTTCGGCCGGGCATCGGTTTTCGCGGGAGCGTGCCTGCGCGCGAAAGGCTCGAAATCCGCTCCGCATGCCGCGCCCACGAATTCGCCTGCAAGCAGACTTGCCGACAGGGCACCTGTCTACGACCGAGCGTCACTGAGCCCCGCGATCGGTCGATCGGGCACGACCTTGGTGTCCCCGATTCCAACCTTTTGCCGTCTGCGCGCATCCTTGGCTATAGATGAACGATGCCCTCGCCCGACCCCTGCCCGATGCCGCCGCTGAACGCGCCGAAGACGCCGTGCGCGTGGCGGCCGCCCGGCGCGGCGACCGGGCGGCGTTCGAGGGCCTGTACCGACGCCATGCCGGCTGGCTGCTACCGATGCTGTGGCGGCTGGCTGCAGGCGATCGGGGCCGAGCCGAGGACTGGTTGCAGGAAGCCTTCGTGCAGGCCTGGCAGAAGCTTGACCAGCTGCGCGATGGCGCCGCCTTTCCGGCCTGGCTGAAGCGTCTGGCGGTCAACCTGGCGCTGGCCGATCAGCGCCGCGGTCAGCTCACTCTGGTCGACCAGACCTCGGAGCAAGCCGCGCCGGAGCCACCCTGGCCGGCGGCCGATCTGGACCTGGAGCGCGCCATTGTCAGCCTGCCCGAGCGGGCTCGGCACGTGCTGGTGCTGTTTCACCTGGCCGGCCTCGGCCACACCGAGATCGGCCTCGCGATGAATATCGACCCCGGCACTTCGAAGGCGCAACTGCATCGCGCCCGTACCCTGCTGAAGGAGCGACTGGCATGAAGATCGACGACAGCAGACTGGACCCGTCTCTGGACCGGCGCCTGGCCGCGCTGACGCGCGAATATGCCCCGGATCCGGCGCTCTGGCATGGCATCGAAGCGCGGCTGCCCCCGCGTCGCCGGAGCCGACGACTGGCCATCGCCGCAGCGGTCGGCGGGCTGGCGCTGATCGTGGCGACCCTGACTGCACAGTTGCAGCGCGAGCCGCTGCTCGACCCCGGCCGGATGACCGTCGACGCCGAAGCACAAGCTCTGCGGGCACTGGAACCCGAATCCATACCGGCTGCCTGGACCGAGGCTGCTGCGGGGCTCGAGAGCGCCTGGCACGACAACCAGGCCGCAATTGCCGAACTGGAACAGGCGCTGGAGCGCTCGCCCGGCAACCGACTACTGCTCGACTTCCTTGCCCAGGCGCGGCTGCGTCAGGCCCGGTTGATCGGACAGGCAGCGACCAGGAATTCCGTCCCCATCTCCACCGAAAGGAAAATCGACACATGAAGAGCAATCATTTTCTGAAACCCTTGCTGACATTGATGTTTATCATGGCCGGCCCGTTGGCCGCCGAGACCGTCAGCGAGTCACGTCCGACCAACACCGACGCGCGCATCGAACTGATCGCGGTGACCGGCGACTTCGAAATCATCGGCCACGATGGCAACAGCTTCGAGCTGAGCGGCGAGCTTGGCGAAGACGTACGCGAACTGGTGATCGACGGCTCCCCGGAGCACTGGAAGATCGAGCTGAAGATGGTCAGGAACCAGCGCGGCTGGGGCCGCAAGAAAAGCTCGGAGCTGAAGCTGCTGGTGCCGCGTTCGGCCCGTCTCGAGGCGCGCACCGTCAGCGCCGACCTGGAGCTGATCGATCTCGACGGCGCATCGATCGAAGCCAGCACGGTCAGCGGCGACATCGAACTGGTTCGGGTGCGCCCGTTTGAGCTGCGGATCAAGACCGTCAGTGGCGACATCGAAAGCGATGGCGGCGGCTCGACCATGAACCGCATGGAGTCGGTGTCCGGAGATCTCGAACTGAGCGGCGCGCGGGGCCGGGTGCAATTGCAGACCGTCTCCGGCGACATCGAGATCGACGGCACGGAAATCGATGACTTGCAGGCCGAGACCGTCTCCGGCGACATCGAGGCGCGAATCCGTCCGACTGCCGAGGCGTGGATCAAGCTCAGCGCCCACAGCGGCGAGGTCAATCTGCAGCTGCCGGCGGGTACCGAACTGCGCATCGAAGCCGAGACCTTCTCCGGCGATATCCGCAGCGCCTTCGGCGGTGATGTCGAGCGCGGCCGCGGCCCGGGCAGAAAGCTGCGCTTCGAGGCCGACGGCGCGGCCATTCGCGTCGAAGCCGCGACCTTCAGCGGCAACGTGGTGCTGAGCGAATTCGACTGAGGAGCTCAACACCGGCCCGCACCCCGACCTCACCCGAGCGACGCAAGGCGCTTGACTCTGGAGCTTCGAAACCGGTCCCTTCCCCCGCCTGCGGGGGAAGGTCAGGATGGGGCGATTTTCCCGATGGTCGCGACTCAAGGCCCGAGACGCCTCCGGTGGACGGCTACTTCCCGAACACCAGCCTGCGCGACAGCAGAAAGTTGAAGCACATGCCGACCGTGCCACCGGCCCAGACTGCCAGCAACGGCAACAATGCGGCCCAGTGACCCTGCAGCTGGGCACGCGCGCCCAGCACCACGATGACCGAGAACACCGCGTAGTTCAGGGCCCCACCCAGCGAATGTACGCTGAAGAACCGCAGTAGTTCGTGCCACAGGGTGCGGAAACGGTCCAGGTGATGGAACGTGAAATAGCGGTTCAGCAGGTAACCGGCGCACATGGCCACCGCGTAAGACGCCAACCGTGCGCTATAGATGTTGAAGCCGGGCGCGTCCTTGAGCAGGTACAACAGGCCGACATCGATCATCGCGATGGCACCGCCAACCGCGGCGAAGCGCAGGAAGGTCGCGCGCTTGCTCGATGAGCGCACCACGCGCAGCAGCAGATCGATCGGCGCAGATAACGAAATCGGACAATCTCCGGGCAAAAGGCAATGCCCGGGGCGCACACAGCCCGAGCGGACGACAGTGTAAACGCAGCTCCGCGCGCCCGGAACGACACCGCGGCGACGGTATACTTTCAGCTCTGCTCCCTCCACGGACCTTTCCGCCTTGAATTTTCAGGATTTCATCCGCGCGCTCGACGACTACTGGGCCGCCCGCGGCTGCGTGTTGACCGCGCCGCTGGACATGGAGGTCGGCGCCGCCACCTTTCACCCGGCCACCTTCCTGCGCTCGATCGGACCCGAGCCGTGGAACGCCGCCTACCTGCAGCCCTGCCGCCGCCCGACCGATGGCCGCTATGGCGAGAACCCCAACCGGCTGCAGCACTATTACCAGTACCAGGTGGTAATGAAGCCCTCGCCGCTGGACTTCCAGGAGCTCTACCTGGGCTCGCTGGAGGCGGTCGGCATCGACCCGATGATCCACGACATCCGCTTTGTCGAGGACAACTGGGAATCGCCGACGCTGGGTGCCTGGGGCCTGGGCTGGGAGGTCTGGCTCAACGGCATGGAAGTCACCCAGTTCACCTATTTCCAGCAGGCCGGCGGCCTGGAGTGCAAACCGGTGATGGGCGAGATCACCTACGGCACCGAGCGCCTGGCGATGTATCTTCAGGGCGTGGAAAGCGTCTATGACCTGGTCTGGACCGAAGGCCCGAACGGCATCGTGAGCTACGGCGACGTGTTTCACCAGAACGAGGTCGAGCAGTCGACCTACAACTTCGAGCGTGCCGACACAGCGGCGCTGTTCCAGGCCTTCGCCAATGCCGAAGCGGCGGCCCGCGCGCTGGTCGCCGACAACCTGCCGCTGCCGGCCTACGACCAGGTGATGAAGGCCTCGCACAACTTCAACCTGCTCGACGCGCGCCAGGCGATTTCGGTAACCGAGCGGCAACGCTACATCCTGACCATCCGCGACCTGTCGCGCGCCGTGGCCGAGGCCTACTACGCCCGACGCGAAGCCCTGGGCTTTCCTGCCATCAGGACCGCGGAGGTACGGTCATGAGCGCGCCGCTGCTGATCGAACTGGGCTGCGAGGAACTGCCGGCCAAGGCCCTGGTCGGCCAGGCCGAACTGCTGGTAGCCGGCTTAAAAAAGCGTCTTGGCGACGCGGGGCTGCTGCTGGATGAGCGGGTGCGCTGGCTGGCCACGCCGCGCCGGCTGGCGGTAATCGCCGAATCGGTCGCCGCGCGTCAGCCGGACCGCAAACTGGAGCGCAAGGGCCCGGCCGAATCAGCTGCCTTCGATGCCGACGGCAAGCCGACCCGCGCGGCCGAAGGTTTCGCCCGCAGCGTGGGGCTTGCGGTCGACCAGCTGCAGCGGCTCGAGAACGAGCAGGGCCGCTGGCTGTATGCCGAGATCGACCAGCCCGGTCAGGCTCTGGCCGAAATGCTGGGCAGGATGCTCGACGAGGTCGTGCGCGAAATGGCCGGCGCCCGCAGCATGCGCTGGTCGGACCGCAGCGACCGCTTTCTGCGCCCGGTGCGCTGGCTGCTGGCGCTGCACGGCTCCACGGTCGTGCCCTGCGAACTGTTCGGACTCGAAGCGGGCAACACCACCCGCGGCCACCGCATCCATGCCCCCGGCGAACACGTCGTCGCCTCGGCCCACGACTACGAAGCCGTGCTGGAGCAGGCCTTTGTGCTGGCCGACTTCGACCGGCGGCGGGCGCGGATCGCCGAGCAGGTATACCAGTGCGCTGCCGACCACGGCCTGACCACGCACGACGACCCGACCCTGGTCGACGAGGTCGCCGGCCTGGTCGAATGGCCGGTGGCGGTAGTCGGGCAGTTCGAGGACGAGTTCCTCGAAGTTCCGGCCGAGGCCCTGGTCAGCTCGATGCGCGAGCACCAGAAATCCTTCCCGCTGTTCGACAGCGATGACCGGCTGGCGGCGCGCTTCATCAGCGTGGCCAACCTCGAGAGCCGCGACCCGGCGCTGATGATCCACGGCTTCGAGCGCGTGATCCGGCCGCGCCTGGCCGACGCGCGTTTCTTCTACCGCCAGGACCGCCAGCAGCCACTGGAAGCGTGGCTGGAGCGGCTCGAACAGATGCTGTTCCAGGAGCGTCTCGGCAGTCTGGCCGACAAGACCGGCCGTCTGGAGCAGCTGGCCGCCGCGATCGCGCCGCGGTTCGGTGCCGAAGCGAGCGTGGCCGCGCGCGCCGCACGGCTGGCCAAGTGCGACCTGATGAGCGAAATGGTCGGCGAATTCCCGGAACTGCAGGGCACGATGGGCCGCTACTACGCACTGGCCGACGGCGAGCCGGGCGCGGTCGCGACCGCGATCGAAAGCCACTACCTGCCGCGTCATGCCGGAGACACGCTGCCGGGCGATCCTGCCGGCCAGGCGCTGGCCGTGGCCGACCGGCTCGACACCCTGGTCGGCGTGTTCGCCGCCGGCAAGAAGCCCAAGGGCGGCAAGGATCCGTTCGCGTTGCGCCGGGCCGCACTGGCACTGGCGCGCATTCTCGAAGCCACCGCCTGTGGTGCGACCGTCGCTGAACTGCTGGCGCACAGCGCCGAGGTGCTGCGCCCACAGCTGGAAGTCCCCGAGGCCCTGCTGGTCGAGCTGGCCGACTTCATCGACGACCGTCTGCGCGCGCATCTGGGCGAGCGCGGCATCGAGACCAACACGCTGCACGCGGTGACCGCCGGGGCTACCGGCACGGTGGCCGACTTCGTCGCCCGTGCGGCCGCGGTACAGGCCTTTGCCGCTGACCCTGACGCGGCCAGCCTGATCGCGGCCAACAAGCGTGCGGCGAACCTGCTGGAGCAGGCCGGCGCAAAGGATTTCGGCGACGTTGAGCGCAGTTCACTGCAGGAAGACGCCGAAATCGCCTTGTTTGATGAAATACAAACCTGCGCGGACGGCCTCGACCTACTGCTCGAACGAGGCGACTATCCGGCCGCGCTGAAGCGCCTGGCGCAGTTGCGCCCGACGCTGGATCGCTTCTTCGACGAGGTCATGGTGATGACCGACGATGCAGCGCTCAAGCGCAACCGCCTGGCGCTGCTGCACCGGCTGCGACGCCTGTTCCTGCGCATCGCCGATGTGGCGCGACTGGGCCGCGTATGAAGCCCCCGGTGCTGATCCAGGCCGAGCTGGTCGGCACCCCGGAGCAGCCGGTACATCCGGCACTGCTGCCGGCCCTGGCCGAGCTGCATCAGGCCGGTCTGCCGCTGCTGCTGATCGCTGCACGCCCGGATCGCTGGGCGCCGACCCGCAACCGGGTCGACCGCGCCTTCATGCAGCAGGCCACGATCGAGGCTGAACTGCGACGCGCCGGCGGCGCGCTGGACGCGATGATGTATCTCGACCTCGGCCTGTTCAGTCGGCGCAAGCAGCACGAGCTGGACCTGGCCGACATCGCCAACCGCTATGGTTGCCAGCTCGAAGAGCTGCGCCTGCTGGCGCGTCCGGGCAAGCTGCTCGATGCGCTGTCGCCGCTGGTCGGTCAGGCCACGACCGTCGATGAAGGCCATGATGTGGCCCGCGCCATCCGCGCCCTGTTCGATGCGTCCTGAAACGACTGTTGCTGCAACCGCAGGACCGGAAACGCTGGCCCGGACGATGACACTTCAGCGCTTCAGCGTCTGCCACAGCGCATCGACGAACACCGCACCGAGGCGCTTGCTGCGCTCGCCCGACCAGCCGGTGCTCGGCAGCGGGTGGTTGGCGGTGTCCTTGAACGGCATTTCGAGGGTCATCGCCAGGCAACCGAAAGTCTCGGCGACATAGTCGGTGCACTTGCGCAGATCGGCCGTGCCGGGTGCATCGCGCTCGTAGCCGAACTCGGTCTGGAAGTCGGGTGTGATCCGGCGCAGAAGTTCCTTGAACCCCTGCAGTTCGGCTTCCATCGCATCGCTCCAGCGCGCCACGCCCTCGCCACCGGCGATGAAGTTGTACGGCAGCGCCTCGTCGCCGTGCACGTCCAGCGCCAGGTCGACGCCGGTGGCGTGCATGCGCTCGCGCACGTAGTACACCTCGGGTGAGGTCTCGGTGTCGGGATCGCGCCAGGCGCGGTTCAGGTTGACGCCGCAGGCGTTGACCCGCAGGTGGCCACGAACGCTGCCGTCCGGGTTCATGTTCGGCACCAGGTAGATTGTCGTCTGCGCCAGCAGCGACCGTGCCACGCCATCCGCTGGTTCGAGCAGGCGCTCGAGGAAACCTTCGACCCACCACTCGGCCATGGTTTCGCCCGGATGCTGGCGTGCGGTGATCCAGATCCGCGCCTTGGGTGCATCCTCGTTGCCCACTGTCAGCAACGTCAGCGGACGACCATCCGGAGTTTCGCACAGCACCTCGGCCTCGACTTCGGGGTGGCTGGCAGCCCACTGCACCAGGTCCTGGTGGCGCTGGAAATCGTAGGGCGCGAAATAGGCCACCTGGGTGATGTCGGACTGCGGACAGTAGGTGATTTCCAGCGCCCTGCCGTCGAAGCTGGTGGGCACCCGGAACCAGCTTTCGCCGTCCTCGGTCAGCATCGCCTGGTAGTTCTCGAAGCCGTCGGGATAGGACATCTCGCCGGCATTCTCGATCGTCATCCGGCAATCGATGCCGCGCGCGTTGGCAAGCTGGAAGTGGAACCATTGGCCGTGTTCGCCGCCGACATCACGGCGGATCTTGAGACGAATTGCAGCCGGGTCGGCGGCATCAAGCACTTCGATGTTGCCGGAATCGAAACCGCTGGTGATTCGGATCATGTCGGGTTCACTGAATGGGGCACGCGCAATAGGGTAGCGTCATCATGCCAGGATTGCCGGACGCTCGTCGATCG
>Ga0210039_1003570_pt1 | contig 11882 bp, 5 predicted proteins | sample CryGeyCG2114_250_3_FD_185460 | JGI IMG/M metagenome (GOLD analysis project Ga0210039, IMG submission 185460) | Groundwater microbial communities from aquifer - Crystal Geyser CG17_big_fil_post_rev_8/21/14_2.50 (SPAdes) (version 2) | ecosystem: Environmental > Aquatic > Deep subsurface >...
TGGTCGCTGGCAACGTGTCGGTGAGCGTCTTGGCCTGCCGTTTGCCGAGCGCTATCTCAGCGGCGTGGCCCTCACCCGCCCCGACCAGGCACGTGCGCTGTGCGCACGCGCCGGTGGCGATGGCCATTACCACCTGCCCTTGCTGGGCCAGACCGATAGCGATCTCGGCGCCGGCCGCTCGGCGCTGGATCGCGCGGTCGCCATCGATCTGCAAAGCTACCTGCCCGACGACATTCTGGTGAAGCTCGATCGCATGGCGATGGCCACCTCGCTGGAAGGGCGGGCGCCGTTTCTGGAGCCTGGTCTGGCACAGTTTGCGCTGCGCTTGCCGGGGTCGTTGCGGGTGCGCAATGGGCGCGGCAAATACCTGCTGCGCAAGGTAGCAGCGCGGTGGTTGCCGGCCGATGTGCTCAGCAAGCCCAAACAGGGATTTGCAATTCCGATCGCCGAATGGTTTCGCGGCCCGTTGCGCAGCTTGGCGCAAGATACCTTTGCAGCCAGCGCGTTTCGCGAGCGTGGCTTGGTTGACCCGGCCGCTGCTGATGCGTTGCTGCGCGAGCATCTCAGCGGTACTGGCGACCGCAGCGAGACGTTGTGGCAGGTGCTGTGTCTGGAGCTTTGGGCGCAGCGATTCGTCGATTCGCCAAGTGCAGGGGCGTAAGCGTGTTGCGCCGCGGCCTGTTGGCGCTGGTGATCATCTATCTGCCCAACGCCCTGCATGTGCCGTTGGAAACCGGCATTCCCGGGTTGAACCTGTCCAATGTGCTGTTTGTGATGGTGCTGGCGGCAATCGTTTTCGGCGGCAAGGATCGCGCTTTTTCCAGCGCCGCGCGCGCCGCGCTGGCTCCTGCGTTGCTCGGCTGGTCGCTCGCCCTCACGATCGGCTTCTTGCTGGCACTGGCGACCCTGCCGATCGACTTCATGGCCGACTTCACCTACTGGAAAAATGCGTGGTTCTACCCGTTGTTTTACTTTGTGTTTCGAAATTGCCGTGAGGATTTCACGGGTACCCGGCAGCTCATCATTGTGCTCTTGCTGGTGGCGGTGATCGCAGGCCTGGAGGCCGTGCGCGAAGGGCTCGACTACGGCATTGCCAACTATGCCGAAACACGCCGCGCATCGGGGCCGTTCGGCGTGGATTACCGCAACGCCAACCGTGCGGGCGTGTTCTACGCCATGTTTCTGCCGATGCTGGTGGCACTTGCCCTGTTCCTGCACAAGCAGCGACTCTGGCGCATTGCCGCGTTCATCGGTGCTGCGATTCTCGCTGTTGCGATCATGGTGACATTCTCGCGGCAGTCCTATCTCATTGGTATCCTCGCGCTGTCATTATTGTTGCTACGACGCAACATCATCATCGCGTTGCTGGCATCGGTGCTGATGTTGTCGTCACTCTCCTTGTTGCCTGACGCGGTCACCCAGCGTGTCGAGGAAACTGAGCAAAGCACTGCCGCTGGCGATGCAGAGCTGGACACCAGCACGGCGAGCCGATTCGAGATATGGAGCGGCGCAGCCAGCATGTGGAGTGAGCATCCGCTTGGCGTTGGCATCAATCGTTTCAAACGCTACATCGGTCAATACACGAGTTACGCAGGTTACGACGCGCATAACTTTTACGTGCTTACCATCGCTGAACTTGGGCCGCTTGGGCTACTCACGTTGTTGTGGGTACTGTGGCGTCTCTGGCGGCTTTGCACAGGCTTCCGTGCCACCGCGGCGAGGTCGGGCAATTCCGAAGCGGTTGCACTGTCATTGGGCTTTAGCGTGAGTGTGATTGCGATGGCCTTGGGCAATGTTTACGGCAGCCCATTCCTGGAAGGTGCCGTGATGGCCAATTTCTGGATTCTGTGCGGCTTGCTTGAGCGGTACTTCGCCTTGACCGCCGGCCACCGCAGTTTACGTTTTTCTGGAAAGACAGATGAACCGCACGACCCAATTGGCAATCGATTCGTGTTGGCTGCACGCGCATCGCCGGGTCGCACGCAGCCACAACGCAAGTGAATATTGGCACGCGGCAGCCCATTCCCGTCATGCAATGCATCACGATCAGGTAGCTCAGGAGCAACGAAGGATGGACGCACACAGTCGAAAAACATCGGGTGATACCGCCGAGCGACAACGGCTGCAACGCGAGGCCGAATACCATGATCGCCGCTTTGGTGAAAACACCCGCTCCAGCACCGACAAGTTTTATGCAATCACGCAGACTTCATTTGCGTGGTATCACCAGCGCTTGCTTGAGAATGTCAGCGGACTGCGTGTCCTTGAGTATGGCTGCGGGCCTGGCGACATCGCTTTCGCTGCGGCACAATTGGGTGCCGTCGCGCATGGCATCGACATCTCGCCCGTCGCGATAAATCAGGCAAGAGAGCATGCCGCCGGGAGCGGTCTTCATGCGGCCTTCTCGGTCGACAATGCCGAGCAAACTTCGTTTGCCGATGCCAGCTTCGACCGCATCGGCGGCAGCGGCATTCTGCATCATCTGAATCTGCACAAGGCGTATGCGGAGATCGCGCGTTTGCTCAGGCCCGGTGGGCGTGCCGTTTTTCTGGAGCCGCTCGGGCACAACCCGCTGATCAACGCGTACCGTGATCGCACTCCGCTGATGCGAACCGAGGATGAACATCCTCTGCTGCGCAACGATCTGCGTGAATGTACCCGCCACTTCAGCAGGGTGCGGCCACGATTCTTCCACTGCCTTTCGCTGGCTGCCGTACCCCTGCGCAACACCGCCGCGTTTCGACCGGCGCTGGCTGTATTGTCGGGTCTTGACCGGCTGCTGCTGTCGGCACATGCGCCGACGCGTTGGCTGGCGTGGATGGTGGTACTTGAGTGCGAGCGCTGAGACGAGCAGTCAGCCGTGCGCTTGCCGGGGTTCGCCGGGCACGCAGTGCAGAACCTAGCCGCAACGAGATTCTTGCGCCGTCATCCCGGCGCTTGCTGCGTGCGTTGATCCCGAATGCCGGCGACGGCAGCCGCCAACGTGTGACGACGATCACGTATTGACATCACGCCAGTTGTCAGTTAAGAGTTGTGCGTCACACATTTTTAATGGCATATCGTTATAGTGCGCACGCGGTTCAGGGGGGCCGCGTCACCCATCCATTCCCGGAGTACCTCCTGTGACCAACCCCATGGCGCAGCATGCGCTTGTCCATCGTTTCATCGGGATTCTGTTCGCGGCCACTCTTGCGTTTCACTCGAAAACCGCCGTAGCCATCGATCTCAATGCGGCCTGTGCGGATTTGTACGGCACTGGTTTCGCTACCGTGGAAGGGATGGTTGCGGCACCGTCGCCGACGTCCGCGCGGCCGGCAAAGGGGGCCCCATTCAAGGACCCGGCATTTGGCACCTGCGTGGTGCGGGCGACCAGCCACACAACTGAGCCACCATCGGGTTTCGCGCGCAACGACTATTCGCGCCGCCAGGCGTTCAACGTCGACAATACCCGCTTCCTGACGTATTCCTACGACGGTGGTTGGCATGTCTACGACGCCAATTCGCTGGTCTATTTGCGCGAACTGAACGCGCTCGGTGGCGATGCCGAGCCGCAGTGGGATCCAGTGGATCCCAGCCAGCTTTTCTACATTCCCACCAATGGCGGCATGACCCTGCACCGGGTGAATGTCGAAACCAACGTCAGCACCACGGTAGCCGACTTTACCGGAAAACTGCCGTGGTCCAATGTTGCACACGTGTGGACAAAGTCCGAGGGCAGCCCCTCGGCTGACGGCCGTTACTGGTGCTTCATGGCCGAAACCGCCAACTTCGGCATCCGCGGCGTGTTCACCTACGATCTGCAAACACAGAGTGTTATCGGTGCGCGCACGATGAGCTCGCGCCCCGATCACGTCAGCATGTCGCCGTCCGGGCGCTACTGCGTGATTTCCGGTGGTGATGTCTCCAATGGCACCGTCGCCTGGGATCGCACCTTCAGCAAGTCACTCAGCGTGCATCAGGGCGGAGAACATTCGGACATCGCGCTCGGCCGCGATGGCAGCGACTACTACGTGGCGGTGGACTACCAAAGCGACGGCGGCGACCTGTACATGGTCAACCTCAGCAGCGGCGTGCGAACCGTGTTGTTGCCGACCTATATCCAGGGCACGGCTACCGCCTACCACATCTCCGGCAAGGGATTCTCGCGCCCGGGTTGGGTGCTGATGTCCACCTACGCGCGCTTTGGTACGGAAAAATGGCTGCATGAGCGAATCATGGCGGTGGAGCTGAAAGCCAACCCGCGCATCATCAATCTGGCGCACCATCACAGCACGTACAACGAGTACTGGACTGAACCACATGCATCGGTCAGCCGCGATTTCACTCACGTGTTGTTTTCATCCAATTGGGGTAACGCATCCAATCTCGACGTCGATGCGTTCATGATCCGCCTGCCCGAGCGTATCCTTGACCTGCCCGTGGCAACGGAGCAGCCGCTGCTGCCGAGCGATGAATATGTGTGGACGGTGCCGTCATCGTTCAACAGCCAGCAGCAGGGCTTCGTACGCCTCAGAAATCTCGAAAATCGTTCCAGCGAAGTGCTGGTATGGGGAATCGATGCCAGCGGGCATCGCTCACCTGGCACGATGAGTCTCACGTTGGGGCCCAATGAATCGCGCCAGTTCAACTCGCAGGATCTGGAGTTCGGTCAGGATGTGCAATTTGGCAATACCGACAAAGGACTGAGCGGCAGCATCGGCACCGGCGTCGGCAGTTGGACGCTGGTACTCCGCAGCGATCTGAACGTGGAGCCGTTGGCCTATATCCGCACCCCGGACGGCTTTCTTACCGCAATGCATGATCGCGTTTCTGTTTCCGGCGATGGGATGGACTGGCTGGTGCCGATCTTCAACCCGGCTGAGAACCCCAACCAGTTGAGTCGGTTGCGTATCATCAACACCAATCTGCAGGCGGTCGATGTGCAGATTGGCGGTCGTGACGATAGCGGCCTGTTCGGGCAATCCGCGGTAACCACCACCCTGGCGCCGCTGGCGTCGATCGAATTGAGTTCGATTGATCTGGAAAACGGCAACGCTGGCAAAGGCCTGCTGGGCAAGCTGGGCGACGGCACGGGCAAATGGCAATTGAATGTTTCCGCGACCGGTCGCGTTACCGTGCAGAGCCTGCTGTTCGATCCGCTGGGCAAGTTGACCAATCTGTCTACCGTTGCCGATCTCTCGCAACCGCTACCCGGCGAACGTGTGCTGTGGCTGCTGCCGCCCGCCTCCAATGCGCAGCAGCAGGGTTTCGTGCGACTGATCAATCGCGAAAATCGCAGTGGCGCGGTGCAGGTCTGGGGAGTGGACGACAACGGCCAGCGTTCGCCGGGCACGATGACACTGACCCTTGCGCCGAACGAATCGCGGCAGTTCAATTCGCAGGATTTGGAGAACGGCAATCCGGACAAAGGACTCAGCGGTAACCTGGGCGCGGGTAGCGGCAACTGGCGCCTGCTGCTGCAAAGCGATCTGGATCTGCTGCCGATGGCATTGATCCGCACCCCGGACGGCTTCCTCACCACGATTCATGACATTGTTTCCGGTACTGGCCTGATCACCCAGGTGCCGACATTCAATCCTGCCGAGAACCTCAATCAGGTCAGTTCGCTGCGTCTGATCAATCCCAACCTGGTCGACGTTGTGGTCACCATCACCGGCCAAGACGACGACGGACAGCCGGCGCCGAACGGCGCGATAACCGTGCTGCTGCCAGCGGGCGCCGCACGCGATCTCAGCGCTACCGATATTGAATCGGGTGACGCGCTGCGCACAGGCAACGGGATTGGCGATGGCAACGGCAAGTGGATGCTTACCGTCAGCGCATCGCAGCCGATCAAAGTCATGAGCCTGCTGCGTGATCCCAATGGCGTTCTAACCAACCTCTCCACCGCCAGCAAAGGTACGGCGGCCGCGCTCTGAGGAAAAAACCGTCATCCTGCGCGTTGACGTGCGGATCGTTCGCGCAAGGCCGGCAGATGCCGGCCTTGCGCGTTTGCGGCGGCGCGCGCGGGTCGCTCACGAGGTGGCTTGGCGCAGCTCTCCGCTTGTGGGAGCGCGCCTGCGCGCGAAGCTTCTCGCCAGTTCGTTCGCCGGCAGAGCCTACCCCAGACTTGATCTGGGGCCGGCCCCCACCAGCGCTGGTTCGCGCGCAGTGCGTGCACGTGGTCGCACAGGACGAGAGAAAAATGGGTGAATCTCGCGAAGGCATTTCAAATCCGTGACCGCCATCGCGGTTTTTTCGAAATGCCATCGTCGAAGTGTGTGGGCTGTCTCAAATCGATATCCGGGTCGCCGGGAGAATGCGCCCTACGGTCAGGGGGCCGTATCACCGGAAATCTCGGAGCCCCCCCGTGCGCACATCAAACTTTTTCCAGCGTTTTTTCCCTTCCCTTCTGAGCCTGGTTGCAGTGCCGCTGGCGCTGTTGTCGTCAGGCCCCGCCCATGCTGTCGATGTCAACGCCGATTGCGCGGCGATGTATGGCAGCGGCTTCACTGCCGTAACCGGTCAGGTCGCCTCGCCGGCACCGAGTTCGTCGCGTCCCGCCAAGGGCGTGCCATTCAAGGACCCGGCGTTCGGCACTTGCGTCGTGCGCGCCACCAATCATGCCGCGGAGCCGCCGTCGGGCTTCGCACGCAACGATTATTCGCGCCGCCAGGCGTTCAATGTTAATAACACTCGCGCGCTGGCCTATTCGCTCAACGGCGCATGGCATCTGTATGACGCCAACAGCTTGCAATACCTGCGCGAGTTGAACGGCCCCGGTGGCGATGCCGAGCCGCAGTGGCACCCCACCGAGCCCAACTCGCTGTACTGGATTCCGATCAACGGCGGCATGGTGCTCAACAAGCTCAATGTCGAAACCAATACCAGCACCGTTGCCGCCAACTTCACCGGCAAACTGCCGTGGTCCGATGTCGCCCGCATCTGGACCAAGTCCGAAGGTAGCGCCTCGGCCGATGGCCGCTACTGGTGCTTCATGGCCGAAACCAACAGTTTTGGCATTCGCGGCGTGTTCACTTACGACTTGCAGACGCAGACCGTGCTCGGCACCCGCTCGCTCAGCGAACGCCCGGACCACGTCAGCATGTCCGCTTCCGGGCGCTGGTGCACCATCTCCGGCAGCCAGACCGTGGCTTGGGATCGCACCTTCACCCAGTCGGTGCAGTTGCATCATGGCGGCGAGCATTCCGACCTGGCGTTGGGCGTCGATGGCCATGATTACTACGTGGCAGTGGATTACCAGAGTGACGGTGGTGATCTGTACATGCTCGACATCGATAGCGGTGTGAAAACCGTGTTGTTCCCGACCTACATCGCCGGCACCGCCACCGCCTACCACATCTCCGGCAAGAGTTTCGCCAAGCCCGGCTGGGTGTTGATGTCCACCTACGCCCGTTTCGGTGCCGAGAAGTGGTTGCATGAGCGGGTGATGGCAGTCGAGCTCAAGGCCAATCCCAAGATCGTCAACATCGCGCACCATCATTCCACCTACAACGGCTATTGGACCGAGCCGCACGCGTCGGTAAGCCGCGACTTCTCGCATGTGTTGTTCACCTCCAACTGGGGCAATGGCTCGGATACCGACGTCGATGCCTTCATGGTGCGGTTGCCCGACAACCTGCTTGGCGCGGCTGCCCCGCCACCGCCACCGCCAGCCGACATCACCGCACCCGCAGCGACAGCGGCCGTATCTGGCGGCAGTGGCAGCATCAGCCTCACTGCCACCGCCAGCGACAATGTCGGCGTCACCCGGGTCGATTTTCTGGTCGATGGTGTGGTCAAGGGCAGCGATGCAACCAGCCCGTATGCGATAAACCTTGATTCCACCACGCTGAGCGACGGCGATCACACACTGGTCGCCAAAGCCTACGACGCCGCCGGCAATGTCGGCACCTCGGCCACGGTCAACTTCATGGTGAGCAACGCCGGTGGCGGCACCAGCGACACCACGCCGCCGACCGCCACAGCCACGGCAAACGGCAACAGTGGCAGCATCGCGCTGACCGCCACCGCCAGCGACAATGTCGGCGTCACGCGCGTGGAGTTTCTCGTCGATGGTGCGCTGACCGGCACCGATACCAGCAATCCGTATGCATTCGCGCTGGATTCGCAGACCCTGAGCAATGGCGTTCACACCTTGGTTGCCAAGGCCTATGACGCCGCCGGCAACAGTGGCAGCTCGCCGGTTGTGTCGTTCACCATCGATAATCTGGTTCTCGACCCGACCGACCAGTACCTGTGGATGGTACCGCCGGCATCCAACACACAGCAGCAGGGCTTCGTGCGCCTGATCAATCGCGAGAATCGGCCCGGTGCGGTCACGGTGTGGGGCCTCGATGCGAGCGGCACGCGCTCGTCAGGCGTGATCACTCTCACCTTGAATCCCTATGAGTCGCGTCAGTTCAACTCACAGGACATCGAGTTCGGCAACCCGGGCAAGGGCCTCGAGGGTAACCTTGGAGCCGGCAGTGGAAACTGGACGCTGGTGATCCGCACCGATCTGGATATCGAGCCGTTGGCGTATATCCGCACCCCGGATGGCTTCCTCACCGCCATGCATGATCGCGTCAGCGGTGACGGCGTGGACTGGCTGGTGCCGATCTTCAACCCTGCGCAGAACCCCAATCAGTTGAGCCGGCTGCGCGTCATCAACACCAACCTGCAGGCGGTTGACATCCAGATTGAAGGCCGTGACGACAGTGGCCAACTGGGGCAATCGATGGTTACCACCACGCTCGCGCCATTGGCATCCATCGAGTTGAGCTCGGTCGATCTGGAGAACGGCAATGCCGCGCTTGGGTTGACTGGCAAGCTCGGTGATGGCGCCGGCAAGTGGCAGTTGACGGTTTCCGCCACCGCGCGCATCACCGTGCAAAGCCTGTTGTTCGATCCCGTAGGCAAGCTCACCAATTTGTCCACGGTATCCGATCTGTCGCAGCCGATGCCGGGTGAGGAGGTGTTGTGGATGGTGCCACCGGCATCCAACACCCAGCAGCAGGGTTTTGTCCGCCTGATCAACCGCGACGCTACCAGCGGTGTCGTGCAGGTATGGGGTATCGATGACAGCGGCCGACGTTCTACCGGCACGATGACGCTGACATTGGCCGCGAACGAATCGCGTCAGTTCAACGCGCAGGATGTCGAGTTCGGCAACACCGCCAAGGGATTGACCGGAAGCCTGGGCGATGGCAATGGCAATTGGCGGTTGGTGCTGCAAAGCGATCTCAACCTGATGCCGATGGCGCTGATTCGTACTCCGGATGGCTTCCTCACCACGATTCATGACATCGTCAGCGGAAACGGGCTGAACACACTGGTTCCGACCTTCAACCCGGCCGATAACCCGAACCAGGTCAGCGCGTTGCGCATCATCAATCCGGGATCGCAGGCAGTTGCACTGACCATTCAAGGTGTCGACGATACCGGCGCAACTGCTCCGATTGGCGCAGCAGCGCTCAGCCTCGCGGCCGGTGCGGCGATCGAGCTGAGCGCATCCGACCTGGAATTGGGTGCGCCTGGCAAAGGACTCAGTGGGCGCTTTGGCAATGGTAATGGCAAGTGGAATCTGCAGGTCACGGCCACCGGACCGGTAACGCTGATGAGCCTGCTGCGTGATCCCAAAGGCTTCCTCACCAATCTCTCCACCGCGAGCAAGGGCACCAGTTCCACGTTGAACCCCTGATCCACGCCCGAACCGCGTTTTGTGGGCAGGCTCGGCGGATGTGCCGCCAAGCCTGCCCTTTTTTCTTGCGCCCGGCCCTTTTCGAAACCAGCATCGCACTACCGGATCTGTCCGAGTGCTCCGCGAAAGCACGTTGTAAATGGCACGACTCGTCAACGGATAGGTTCGTGTGTGGACAATGACGCCATAGCTGATTTGCCACTGCGCACACCCGCTGCAAGCAAGGCGATACCGGTGATCGTCATCGCGCGCGACTATACCGGGCTCGGCATGCTGCGCTGTCTGGCGCAAGCCGGCATCCCGTCGTACATCGCGTGTCCGCCTGATGATCTCTGTATGTATTCGCGTTGGTATCGTCCGCCACCTGGCGTTGGCGCGTGGCACGGCGAAATCAACGAGCACACCCACCACTATGTCAGCGCGGTCACGCTTGATCGGGCCGTACTAATGCCCGGCGCGGACGATGCGGCGCTGTGGATTGCAGGGCTTGCTGGCAGCAGACTCGCCAACCGATTCCATTTTTCTTCCAGCAGCCATGAGACGCTAGACATCCTGCAAGACAAACAGCGATTCGGGCAGTTCCTGGCCACGGCGGGTTTGCCGCATCCGCGCACCTTCACTCTCAACTCGCAGGCGGATGTATTGGCGGTTCCATTCGACAAGATGGATCGTGTCTTCGTCAAACCCATGGATTCACAGCATTTCAACAACGCCTTTGGCAAAAAAGGCATATGGGCACATGATCGCGACGAACTGACCCGGCTGTGGGATGAACTGCATACCGCGGGTTTTGGCGTGATCGCACAGGAGTACGTCCCCGGCTCAGCGGCTGATCACTATTTCATCGACGGCTTTCGTGATCGCCTTGGTGACATCAGCGGGGTGATGGCGCGTCGCAGAGTGCGTATCTACCCCCCGGATTTCGGTAACAGTTCATATTGTGAAACCGTCGCGCTGCGCGACGTCTCGGGCGCCTACGACACTTTGTGCGACCTGCTTGCCCGATTGAATTATCGTGGCATCTTCAGTGCCGAGTTCAAACGCGATTCGCGTAACGGTGTGTTTCGCATCCTGGAGGTCAACACGCGTGCGTGGTGGTACGTGGAGTTTGCCGCCCGCTGCGGCATCAACGTATGCGCGATGGCGTACAACGATGCGTTGGAACGGCCCGTGCCGCGTGTGGTTTCATCGCCGCCAGTCGGCGTCGGCTGTGTAAACTGGGTCAACGATGCCAAGAGCGTACTCTCACCCGCTGGGCGTCACGGGGCGTCATGGTTGCGCATTATCCGGCAGTGGTTGCACTCCTGCTTTCACGTCTTGCGCAGCAACGACTTGCGCCCAGGGCTGCATGTGATGGGCATTGCATTGATGCAACGGATCAAAAGTCTGGCGGGTATTGAATACAGGGGTTGAAGACAGCCCAGTGGATGCGCTGCACCCGCAGCATCAGCCGTGCGGCGATTCCGGCGACTGGTGCTTGCCCATCCATCGATGATGCTTTGCGCATGCAGCACAGCCCCGTTGCCACACCACCGATGGCGCGCCTTGTCTCTGGCTGTCCATAGAAGCGTTGCACGGGTCGCCAGAGACGAAATACGCCACCGATGTCAGTCTTGTGGAGTGGTTCGCAGTTTGTGGTGATGATCGCTTCACGATCTGTGGAGCAACACGCAAATTGCATCAACACGTATCCGGAAAATGTGCGTGCAGTTCAGGGGGCTGCATCCATCCACGTTCCGGAGTACCCCCCCTGTGTACAACCCATCCAAGCGTCCCCATGCCTCCGTGGCCTCGGCACTGTGGCTGTTCGCCGCGCCGCTGATCTTGCTTTCCGCAAACCCCGCCCATGCTGTCGATGTCAACGCCGATTGCGCGGCGATGTATGGCAGCGGCTTCACTGCCGTAACCGGCCAGGTCGCCTCGCCGGCACCGAGTTCGTCGCGTCCCGCCAAGGGCGTGCCATTCAAGGACCCGGCGTTCGGCACTTGCGTCGTGCGCGCCACCAACCATGCCGCGGAGCCGCCGTCGGGCTTCGCACGCAACGATTATTCGCGCCGCCAGGCGTTCAACGTCAATAACACTCGCGCGCTGGCCTATTCGCTCAACGGCGCATGGCATCTGTATGACGCCAACAGCTTGCAATACCTGCGCGAGTTGAACGGCCCCGGTGGCGATGCCGAGCCGCAGTGGCACCCCACCG
>Ga0210039_1003579_pt1 | contig 11857 bp, 8 predicted proteins | sample CryGeyCG2114_250_3_FD_185460 | JGI IMG/M metagenome (GOLD analysis project Ga0210039, IMG submission 185460) | Groundwater microbial communities from aquifer - Crystal Geyser CG17_big_fil_post_rev_8/21/14_2.50 (SPAdes) (version 2) | ecosystem: Environmental > Aquatic > Deep subsurface >...
CGTGGGAAGCGGTCACGCCCTCCTGGTAATTGCTGAGCACGACCTTGAGCGGGTTGAGCACGGCCATCACGCGCGGCACTTTGGCTTCCAGGTCTTCGCGGATGCAGCCTTCCAGCACCGCCATGTCGATCACGTTGTCGCTCTTGGAAATGCCGATGCGGCGGGCGAATTCGCGGATGCCAGCCGGGGTGTAGCCGCGCCGACGCATGCCGTGGAGGGTGGGCATACGTGGGTCGTCCCAGCCAGCGACGTAATTCTGGGCCACCAACTGGTTGAGCTTGCGTTTGCTGGTGACGGTGTAGCGCAGTTCCAGACGAGAGAACTCGATCTGGCGCGGATGCGAGGGCACCGAGAGTTGCTCCAGCACCCAGTCATAGAGCGGGCGGTGATCCTCGAATTCCAGGGTGCACAGGGAATGGGTGATGCGCTCCAGGGCATCCGAAATGCAGTGGGTATAGTCGTACATCGGGTAGATGCACCACGCATCGCCGGTGCGAATGTGGTGCGCGCGCTTGATCCGGTAGAGCACAGGATCGCGCAGGTTGATATTGGGGCTGGACATGTCGATCCTGGCGCGCAGGGTGCGCGAGCCGTCGGGGAATTCGCCCGCCTTCATGCGCCGGAACAGGTCGAGGTTTTCCGCGGCGGCGCGGTTGCGATACGGGCTTTCGCGCCCCGACTGGCTCAGCGTGCCGCGAAACTCGCGCATCTCCTCGGGCGTCAGATCGTCGACATAGGCCAGACCCTTGCCGATCAATTCTTCCGCATAGGCGTAAAGCGCGGGGAAGTAATCGGACGCCCAGCGCACTTCGCCATTCCAGTTGAAGCCCAGCCAACGCACGTCTTCCTGGATGGCGCTGGCGTATTCCTCAGTCTCTTTTTCCGGGTTGGTATCGTCGAAACGCAGGTTGCAGGTGCCCTGGTAATCCAGCGCCAGGCCGAAATTCAGGCAGATCGACTTGGCATGGCCGATATGAAGATAACCATTGGGTTCGGGCGGAAAGCGGGTGGCGATGGCGGCATGTTTGCCGCTGGCCAGGTCGGCTTCGATGATGGAACGGATGAAATGCTGAATCGGGGCGGAATCGCTCATGGCTTGATCAGGAGGGGAGGCGGTGGAGGCGAGAGAATAGCGGGGGGTAATTTTGCAATGCGCCCCGCGCGGGCTAGAATCCGCGCGGCCTGGGGCTTGCTCCATCACCCACAAAAAACCGCGAAAAAGCTTAGCACATATGGTTCTCTCCCGTTTTTCCTCCCGCCTCGCCCGCGCCGTTCCCGTCGCGCTCCTCCTCGTCTGGTTTCCCGCCGTGGCGCCTGCCGCCATGCCCAGTGTTCAAGACGCCAATCAGGCATTTCGCCTGGGCAACAATGCCGCCGCCCTGGAAAAGGTGAATGCCTTCCTGACGGCGAATCCGAAGGATGCCCAGGGGCGCTTTCTTAAAGGTCTGATTCTTACCGAACTGAACCGCCACAACGAGGCGATCAAAGTCTTCACCGATCTCACCGAGGATTACCCGGAACTGCCCGAGCCCTACAACAACCTGGCCGTGCTCTACGCCGCCCAGGCTCAGTACGATCGCGCCAAGAACAGCCTGGAAATGGCCATCCGCACCCACCCCAGCTATGCTACCGCGCATGAAAACCTGGGTGACATTTACGCCAAGATGGCCTCGCAGTCCTACGACAAGGCCTTGCAACTGGACAAATCGAATACCTCGGCGCTGACCAAGCTGGCGATGATTCGCGATCTGTTCAGCCCCACTCACATGCAGGACACGGGCAAGGCCAAAGCCCCCGCCAAGGCCGCCACCACGAAAACCGGCCAACTGGCGCAGGCCACCATCACCTCGACCGAGCCGGCCCGCTCCACATCACCCGCCCCCCCCGTCAAGGTGGCGGAGGCCGCCAAACCCCAGGCCGTGCCTGCCGCAACGAACAAACCCGTTGAAGTGGCCGCCGTGGCGATCGACCCCAGCGCGGAGATCGAACGTACCGTCCATGCCTGGGCCGAGGTATGGAGCCAGCGTGATGCCGAAGGCTACCTGGCCTTCTACGGCAAGGACTTCAAAGTACCGGGCGGGAGTGATCGCGCGGAATGGGAAGCGGATCGTAAAACCCGCGTCACCCGCCCGGAATTCATCAAGGTGGAACTGGACCGGATCAAGATCAAGCTGCAAGGTGACACCGCCCATGTCAGTTTCACCCAGCGCTACACCTCCAACACCTACAAAGACAAGGGCAAGAAAACTCTGATCCTGGAACAACAGGGTGACGCCTGGAAAATCGTCGAGGAGCGTTGAAAAACATGGGCAAATGGCTGTCCACCCTCGCACGGGTTCTGCTGGCCGCGCTGCCCGGCCTGGCGGCGGCCAATGGCGCGGCGCCCATCCTGGTGGCCAGCGCCGACACGGCGCGCTTCCTGCCTTCACCCGACGCCCTGATCGGCAAGACGATTCAGGATATCCGCAGCAATCGCCTGGATGACGCTTTCAGGGAAGTCAACCGGGTCATTTCCATCCGCCCCGATTTCAAGCTCGCCCACCTGATCAAGGGCGACCTGCTGATGGCCCGCGCCCGCCCTCTCTCCGGTATCGGTACGGTGGCATCGCACTCGGCGACTTCCGCGCAATCGCTGTCCGACCTGCGCGATGAAGCCCGCGTCCGCTTGCTGCGCTATATCGACCAGCCTGATCCGGCGCAGTTGCCGCGCCAGATCCTGCAACTTGCCAGTGGCCAGAAATATGCCCTGCTCGCCGATGCCTCGCGCGCCCGCCTCTATCTGTTCGAAAACGTGAATGGCGAGCCGCGCCTGAAAACCGATTTCTACATGACCATCGGCAAGAACGGCACCGATAAGCACAGCGAAGGGGACAAGCGCACGCCGATGGGGATCTATCAGATCGCCAAGGAACTGCCGCGCAAAGGCCTGGCCGACCTTTACGGTGCCGGCGCTTTCCCGCTCGACTACCCGAACGAGTGGGACCGTATCCAGGGGCGCGGTGGCCACGGCATCTGGCTGCATGGTGTGCCTTCCGATACCTACAGCCGCCCGCCCCGCTCCAGCGACGGCTGCGTGGTGGTGACCAATCCCGACTTGAAAGAAATCAGCCGTTGGGTGCAGCCGGGCGCCACGCCGGTCGTGCTCACCGAGCGCGCCGACTGGATCGACCGCGAAGCCTGGGAGCAGGCCAGGAATGATCTGCTGACGCGGCTCCAGACCTGGCGGGCGACCTGGCAGGGACGCGATGCGGATCGCTTTCTCGGCCATTACGCCAGCGCCTTCCTGCGTGGCGAAGGCCGCGCCTGGGCGGACAGTAAACGCCACAACATTACCGAAAAGGCCTGGATCAAAGTGGAACTGGAAGACATCAGCCTGTTCCTCTACCCCGGCGCCGAGAATGAAAAACCCTTGGCCTATGCCGAGTTTACCCAGCGCTACAGCAGTGATCGTCTCGTAAGCCAAAGCCGCAAACGCCTCTATTGGCGCCTGGATGAGGGGCTTTGGCGCATCGTGATGGAAAAAACCACCGATTTACCCACCAGACTCGCGCAACACTGATCCCCCCTCATGCAAAACCTGACCCGCTTCATCCTGGCTTTTTGCCTGCTCAGCTTCACCGCCGTGAGCTTCGCGGCACACTCCACCGCCAAGAAACCCAACCGAGCCCACCCCATGATCAAACTGCAAACCAACTTCGGATCCATCACCCTGGAACTGGACGCCAAGGCCGCTCCCGATACCGTCGCCAACTTCGTGCAATACGTGCGCGACGGCCATTACAACGGCACCATTTTTCACCGCGTGATCGACGGCTTCATGATTCAGGGCGGCGGCTTCACCCCCGACATGGAACAGAAAGCCACTCGCGCGCCGGTCCGCAACGAAGCCGACAATGGCCTCAAGAACGTCGCCTACAGCGTTGCCATGGCGCGCACCCCCGACCCTGACTCCGCCAGTAGCCAGTTCTTCATCAATATCGCGGACAACGCCTTCCTCAACTTCCGCGAAGCGTCCGCGCAAGGCTATGGCTACTGCGTGTTCGGCCGCGTGGTGGAAGGCCAGGATACCGTCGACCGTATCCGCAAGGTGCGCACCGGCATGCGTGCCGGGCACCAGGACGTGCCGGTGGAAAATGTGATGATCGAAACCGCGGAGGTCGTGGAGGGCTGAACGCCTCCATGCCACTAGTGGCTACGGCCACGCTGTTTCTCTCCGATCTCCACCTCACGCCGGAACGGCCTGGCGCCGCCGCGTCGTTCCGGCGGTTTCTCAACCAGAAAGCGCCGCGCGCCGACGCTCTCTACCTCCTGGGTGACCTGTTCGAAGCCTGGGTGGGCGATGACGATCTCGCGCTGCCGTTCCACGCCGGGATCGCCGCCGCACTGAAGCAGCTTGCGCAAAGCGGCGTTCCCCTCTATTTCCTGCCGGGCAACCGTGATTTCCTCGCCGGCCCGGATCTGGCCCGCGCCGCCGGCCTGGCCCTGCTGAAAGATCCCACCCGCATCGACTTGTACGGTAGCCCCACGCTGCTGGCCCATGGCGATGCCTGGTGCACGGACGACGCGCAATATCAGGCTTTCCGCGCCCAGGTGCGTGACCCTGGCTGGCGTTCTGAATTCCTCGCCAAGCCCCTGGCGGAGCGCCACGCCCTCGCCGCCGCCCTGCGCTGCCGCAGTGAACAGGCGAAAGCCGGCAAGCGCCCGGAAATCATGGATGTGAACCCGGAAGCCATTGCCGAAGCCTTCCGCCGCCATGCGGTAAGCCGCATCATCCACGGCCACACCCACCGCCCCGCACACCACCGCCTCAACGTCGATGGCCGCCCCTGTGATCGCTGGGTGCTGCCGGACTGGTATGGAGACAGCGGTGGCTATCTCGCCTGCGACGCCTCAGGTTGCCGCGCCGAGAAGTTGGCAACGGATGTACTGGCAACGGATGTGTGGCAATGATGCCTATCCCGCCAAGGCCCCTCAGACGAAGTCAACAAAATAGGGAACCCCTTAAGCCCAGGAAGGTCATCATTGCTGCTCTTGCTCTTTCGCCGCCCCGCCATTTTTTGAGCAGGCTGCGAAGGCTCCGGTAGCGGTATTATCCCTAAGGTTTTTCTCCCGATTGCAGCGGCAAGCCGGGATCACCGATTCATAGAGGACGGACTAATGAAAGCATTCCCTCAGCTTCTCAGTTGCCTGCTCGTCGCCGCCGTTGCGTTACTGAACAGCGGCGCGGCCTGGAGTGGCACACAGCCCAACAAGGTCGAGGCCGGGTCTACGGCGAAAGCTATGCTGCAAAAGGCCAAAAATCTGCACAGAACCAAGAAGCCGCGCAGAAAAGTGAAACGTGTTGCCAGAGTGAAAGCACCCGCCAGCGATGCGCGACCGGTCGCCACGCTGATGAATCCCTATCAGCCCGGTTCAGCCGCGGCCGTTGTAGCGAAGTCGAATCCCCATCTACCCGCGGCTATCCAGGCCACAGCACCGGTTTTGGCCAAGCCGATAGTTTTGGCGGCGCCGGTGGTAGCGCCGTTGCCCGTGGCAGCGCGGGTCGTTGCCGCCCCCGTTGCCGCCCCCGCGAGCGCGATCGTCGTGGCCACACCAGCTACCCCGGCGCTTGTCGCGGCCGCGCCTGCAACGACGGGCGTGCCGGCCCAGGCAGAGAAAGCCGCGCGCAATGCGCAGCCCTACATCAATCCTTATCTGGCCAACAGCGTAGCCTTCAATCAGACCGCCATGGCCCCATTCCAAACGAGCCAGATTCCACTCCCAACGGGCATGATTCCATTCAACACGACCGTCGACCTGGGCCAGATATTCAGCGACTTGAAGTCGTTCCTGCCCGAGCCCCACCTGCCGTCAGCGGACATATCCATCCTCCCGAGCATCAAGAAGGTTTACCCCACCGGAGAAAAGCCGCTGTATGTGCTGACCTTCAAATGCCCCACCGAACTGATCGGCATCACTCCCCTCCCCACCAAAGCCCTGCGTTGGCTGATCACCAGCGGTATGGAAGCCCTCAACAGCACCGATCTGCTCCCCTTCAACATGCAGCAGGTCTGCCAGTAGCCTGGCGGGTAACAAGACAACGGGCCCGATCGGGCCCGTTTTTTTCGACCAAAGCCGTGAAGCTCAGTGCTCGCCCTTGGTCTTGCGCACCCCGGCGATGCGGTTGCCCTGTTTTTGTGGGCCGCCCATCGGGAAGAGGTCGTGCAGATAGCGGCTGTTTCCCCGATCCGGCCCCCACGCCGCGCGGAAGTGTTTGACCATGTCGCGCACCTGGGCCTGGACGTTGTGGTCTTCGTAGTATTCGCGAATGAAGTGGATGACCTGCCAGTGCTCGTTGCTGAGCGTGAGGCTTTCCTTGGCCGCCTGGGCGCGGGCAAAGCCTTCGCTCCAGGCGTCCATGTCGAGGATGTAGCCTTCCTGGTCGGTCAGTACTTCCTGGCCGTCGACCAGCAACTTGCAGGTATAGATGGCGTAGGGGCTGGTGCTGTCACGCGCTTCTTCCAGGTAGTTGATCTTCGGCATGTGCGCGGTGGATCGCATGGCGGCCTCCATCACACGGCGCGCTTGGCGCGCACGATCTGGTAGGCGCGGAACAGGTAGCCGACCGGCGCGCTCCAGATGTGGACCAGGCGGGTGAAGGGGAAGAACAGGAATACGCTCATCCCCAGGAACAGGTGCATCTTGTACACGGTATCGACATGGCGCAGCAGTTCCGGGTTGGGTTGCAGGGTGACCACGCTTTGCACCCATTCCGCCAGGCGCAGCATGATCGTGGCGTCGCCGTGTTCGGCATGTCCCACCGAGAACGGCAAGGTGGACAGGCCCATCATTAGCGTGAGCAGAATCCAGCCCAGGATGTTGATATCCATCCAGCGGCTGGCGGCGCGCACCCGCTTGTTGAACAGGCGGCGCAGCCACAGGCCGAGGCCGCCGATCAGCGCCAGCAAGCCGAAGATCGCGCCGGCCAGGATGGCGATGCCCTGGTGCGCCATATCGGAGACGCCCAGCGCGGTGAACACGCTGTGCGGGGTCAGCAGACCGACGAAGTGGCCGAAGAAGATGGCGATGACGCCGATGTGGAAGAAGTTGCTGGCCAGGCGCATCCCGTTCTTCGACAGCAACTGGCTGGAATCGCTTTTCCAGGTGTATTGCTCGTGGTCGAAACGAATCCAGCTTCCCAGCACGAAGGTGGCGATGCACAGGTAGGGGTAAACCCCAAAGACGATTTGATGCAGGTCCATGATCTGAACTCCTTTCAGGCGGCGGCCCTGACCAGCAGGCTGCGTTGTTCGACGAGGCGGATGAGCGGGGCGTAAGGGCTTTGCGCGTCTTCCAGGTTGGTCGCGAGCTGGTTCAGCACGCGGGCCCACTGCGCCAGGAAGAAGCGCGACTCCTCCAGCGAAAGCTGGGCGGCGAATTCCAGCATCAGCGGCAGATAGTCCGGAATCTCGTTGCTGCCTTCATTCGCGGCCGAATCATTTGCCAGCACATTATTGGCCACCATCTCCAGGCCGAATTCCTTGTAGAACTCGGACAGATCGATCAGCGCCGGGCCCCGGTTCTTGTCGTCGCCGAACAGGTGGTGGGTGAGATGCAGGGCATGTTCCGGCGTGAGGTCGAAGGTCATCACATAGGCCGCTTGCGCCTCGGTCAGATCGAGCTTTTCCAGGTGGTTCAGGAAGCGGTCCAGCACCAGCCATTCAGCGGCTTCCAGACCACGCCTGATTTCACCGCGCAACTCGGGAAGCGCGGCCAGCAGGGCCTCATCCGGGTAGTCGAGCAGTTTGGATAAGACTTGATAGAACATCGGGTTCTCCTGGTTCATAGTTCATCCGCCGCCGGGGCTTGTTGCAGGGATTCCACCGACTCGCGACGGCGTTCCGGGAACAGGGAGTTGGGCGAAATGCCGGGCGAGGAGTCGTTGCCGAAGGTGAAGCCGTTCTGGCCCTGGAAGGCGTGGAAATCGTCCAGGCGTACTTCCTCATGGCCGGTGGGAATGACGAAGCGGTCTTCGTAATTGGCGATGGCCATGTAGCGATACATCTCCTTGGCGATGTCCTCGGTGATGCCGGCGTTATTCAGGACCTCGACGTTGGCCACGCCTTCCACATGGATGGAACGCATGTAGGAGCGCATCGCGATCATCCGGTTGAGCGCCGTGCGCACGGGTTCTTCCTTGCCGGCGGTGAACAGGTTGGCCAGGTATTTCAGCGGCAGGCGCAAGGTATCGGCGCGGGGGATGCAGCCGTCGGCTTCGGTCGGCAGAAGTCCTTGGTCGATGGCGGACTGCACCGGCGACAGCGGTGGCACGTACCAGACCATCGGCAGGGTGCGGAACTCGGGGTGCATGGGGAAAGCGATCTTCCAGTCCACCGCCATCTTGTAGATGGGTGATTTCTGCGCGGCGATGATCCAGTCTTCCTGGATGCCGTCGCGGCGGGCGGCGGCGATCACCTCGGGATCATTCGGGTCGAGGAAGATGTCGAGCTGGGCCTGGTACAAGTCCTGCTCGTTGGGCGTGGAGGCCAGGGCCTCGATCTTGTCGGCGTCATACAACATGATGCCGTTGTAGCGGATGCGGCCGACGCAGGATTCCGAACAAATGGTAGGCATACCGGATTCCACCCGCGGATAGCAGCCGATGCACTTCTCCGCCTTGCCGGATTCCCAGTTGTAGAACACCTTCTTGTAGGGGCATGAGGAGATGCACATGCGCCAGCCGCGGCATTTGTCCTGGTCGACCAGGACGATGCCGTCTTCCTCGCGCTTGTACAGCGAGCCGGACGGGCAGGATGCCACACAAGCCGGGTTGAGGCAGTGGTTGCAGATGCGCGGCAGGTACATGTGGAAGGTGTTCTCGAACTTGCCGTAGATCGCCTTCTCCAGGTTGCGCATGTTCTGGTCTTGCGAGCGCTTGGCGAACTCGCCGGCGAGGTCGTCTTCCCAGTTCGGCCCCCAGGTAATCTTCTCCATCCGCTCGCCGGTGATCTGCGACACCGGCCGCGCGGTGGGGGCGGCTTCGGACAGCGGCGCGTTCTGCAAGTGGGCGTAATCGAAGGTGAACGGCTCGTAGTAGTCGTCGATTTCCGGCAGGTCCGGGTTGGCGAAGATATTGAGCAAGCGGTCCAGCTTGCTGCCGGATTTCAGTTGCAGCTTGCCATTCTTCAATTCCCAGCCACCGCGCCAGATTTCCTGGTTTTCCCACTGCTTCGGATAACCAATGCCGGGCTTGGATTCGACGTTGTTGAACCAGGCGTATTCGACGCCCTTGCGGTTGCTCCACACGTTCTTGCAGGTCACCGAACAGGTGTGGCAGCCGATGCACTTGTCCAGGTTGAAGACGAAGGCGAATTGCGCTCTGACTTTCATTTCACGCTCCTATTTCGTGGCGGATGCCAGTGGGGCAATCCGCCGCTCACATCGGCGGAACCGCTTCGCGTTCCGCCCTACGATCACAAATGCTTGTTAACCACCGAGGCCCTCGGGATGCGAAGACCCAGCCATGAGACCCGTAACCTCTGAAACCTCGGCGGTTAAACCCTTTGCTCCCCTCTCCCGCAGGCGGGAGAGGGAGAAAACCCCTACTTCTGCCCGATCCCCGGAGGGTTCAGTTGCGCCTCCCGTTCCGAAGTCAGCGGCCGCTCCAGCCAGTCGATGGCCTGGTCTTCCACCTTGTGCAGGATCACCACTTCGTCGCGCTGGCAGCCAACCGTGCCGTAGTAGTTGAAACCGTAGGCCAGTTGCGCGTAGCCGCCGACCATGTTGGTGGGCTTGACGATGACCCGCGTCACCGAGTTGAGGATGCCGCCGCGTTTGCCGGTGGACGGACTGCCGGGCACGTTCACGTTTTTTTCCTGGGCGTGGTACATCAGCGCCATGCCTATTGGCACCCGTTGTGACACCACCACGCGGGCCATGGTGGCGCCGTTGGCATTGATCGCCTCCACCCAGTCGTTGTCCTTGATGCCCACGCTGTCGGCGTCGGTCTCGGAAATCCACACATAGGGGCCGCCGCGGAACAGGCTGAGCATGCGCAGGTTGTCCTGGTAGGTGGAGTGGATGCCCCACTTGGAGTGCGGGGTGATCCAGGACAAGGTCAGGTGCGGCTTGTTCAGCACGCTGGCGGGCACCTTCTTGTGCGCGCCCAGGTCCTGCGGTGGGCGGAAGGCGCAGAAGCCTTCACCAAAGTCCAGGAACCACTCGTGATCCTGGTAGAAGTGGGCGCGTCCGGTGAGCGTGCGGAATGGAATGTGTTCGTGGATGTTGGTGTAGCCCGCCGTATAAGAGACGTGCTCCGATTCAATCCCGGACCAGGTCGGCGCGGTGATGATCTTGCGCGGCTGCGCCTGGATGTCGCGGAAGGTGATCTTGTCTTCCTGGCGCCCGGCATAGAGGTGGTGATGGTCGATGCCGGTTTTCTTGGAGAGGGCAGACCAGGACTTGTGCGCCACCTCGCCGTTGGTTTCCGGCGCCATGCGCATCACCGAATCGCACACCGCGATGTCCTCCTCCAGGCTGGGCATCCCGAACGACACGCCGGGCTCTTTCACCGTGTAGTTGAGCTTCTTCAGTTCCTCGTATTCCTGCTCGGTGTTCCAGTCGATGCCCTTGATATTGTTGCCGAGCTTGACCATCAAGGGGCCGAGGCCGATGTACTTGTTGTAGGTGCTGGCATAGTCGCGCTCCACCAGCTTGATCAGCGGCATGGTCTTGCCGGGGATCGGCTCGCAATCGCCGCGTTTCCAGTCTTTCACCTGGCCCAGCGGTTGTGCCATTTCGAAGGCCGAGTCGTGCTGCATCGGCAGGGCGACCAGATCCTTTTTCGTCCCCAGGTGCTTGGCCGCCAGTTTGGAGAAGGACTGGGCGATGGCCTTGAAAATCTGCCAGTCGGACTTCGACTCCCAGCCCGGGCTCACTGCTTCCGAGAGCGGGTGGATAAAGGGGTGCATGTCGGTGGTGTTGAGGTCGTTCTTCTCGTACCAGGTGGCGGTGGGCAGGATGATGTCGGAGTAGGCGCCGGTGGAGTTGAGGCGGAAGTTGATGTCCACCATCAGGTCCAGCTTGCCGGTGGGGCCCTTCTCATGCCACTTCACTTCCTTGCAGTGGTTGCCGTCGCCGCCTTCGCTCATGACCCCGTTCTGCGCGCCCAGCAGATGTTTGAGGAAATACTCGTGGCCCTTGGCGGAGCTGCCGATCAGATTGGCGCGCCAGACGATCAGGTTGCGCGGCCAGTTGACCGGGTCGTCAGGGTCGGCGAAGGCCACATCCAGGGCGCCGGATTTGAGCTGCTCGGCGATGTATTTGGCGGCTCCGGCTTCATCGCTGGCCCCGGCTTTTTCCGCCTCGGCGGCCAGTTCGATCGGGTTGCGGTTGAAATGCGGCGCCGACGGCAGCCAGCCCATGCGGGTGGCGGCCACGTTGTAGTCGGCCAGGGAATAGCCCTTGTTGCGGTTGCGGCCGGCGGGGGAGAGCAGGTCGTCGGCCTTCACCGCCTCGTAGCGCCACTGGTCGGTGTGGAAATACCAATAGGACGTGGCGTTCATCTGCCGTGGCGGACGGTGCCAGTCCAGGCCGAAGGCGATCGGCGCCCAGCCGGCTTGCGGACGCAGCTTTTCCTGGCCTACGTAGTGCGCCCAGCCGCCGCCGGACTGGCCGACGCAGCCGCACATATGCAGCAGGTTCATGATCGAGCGGTAGGCCAGGTCGTTGTGATACCAGTGGTTGATCGCCGCGCCCATGATAATCATCGACTTGCCCTTGGTTTTCGCGGCGTTGTCGGCGAACTCGCGGCCGGTGCGGATCAGGTCGGCGCGCTTCACGCCAGTCACCTTTTCGGCCCAGGCCGGGGTGTAGGCGC
>Ga0210039_1003587_pt1 | contig 11836 bp, 7 predicted proteins | sample CryGeyCG2114_250_3_FD_185460 | JGI IMG/M metagenome (GOLD analysis project Ga0210039, IMG submission 185460) | Groundwater microbial communities from aquifer - Crystal Geyser CG17_big_fil_post_rev_8/21/14_2.50 (SPAdes) (version 2) | ecosystem: Environmental > Aquatic > Deep subsurface >...
TGCAGTTCTTCTTTTTCGGCTTCCAGCCGTTCTTCCTCCTCCACATATTCTGCAATCATTTGGTCGATAATTGCAAAGAGTTTTGTGGTGTCGAGTGTAGCCAGATGTTGAAGGCTGTCCTGAAGGTTGATTACCTGAATGTGAACGACTATCTCCGACAGGATGCCAGCCCTTGCTTTTATCTTTTCGTAATCAGGGAAATCCTTTGGTAAGGAGGAAACAGCCGTGTCATAATAGGCTTGTGCATCCATATAATTACTTTGATCAAAATACAGGTCAGCAAGTTGAAGTGAGGAGGTGGTCTTCTGCGCGTTATTGGTCATGCTACTGCTTACCGATTTCCTGAGGTAAAATACAACGAGGGTGTCTTTGCCGTCTTTTTTGGCAACCTGGGCCAGGGCATAATATATTTGATCAAGATAATCCTTGTTTTTGGTCTCTTTGGCCATTTTTGCCAACACCTTATTAATATACTTGCTTTCGCCTGAGCCTTCGTCGTAACATTGTGCCAAATTCATTTTCGCCTGAAAAGCCATCTGGTAAGGAGGGTTGCGTTTAATGACTTTTGAAAAATACGAAGATGCTTTGCTGTAATCCTGGTTCGACTGACTAATTTGACCTAGTATAAAATAGATGCGTGTAACCAATTGTTTATTGTTGTTTAATTCCAGTCCCCGTTGCAGGTAAGAGGATGCCAATTCGTAATTTTCCCGGGCGATGTAATAATCGGCATATACCAATGGTATGGCATTGTATACCTGTGTTGGGAAATTACTTTCTTCCAATTTGCTTTGCAACAAGTTAAGAGTAGCTTCTGCTTTCTCGTAGCGCTCGGTTTCAAGATATGTTTTGGCCATCCATAGCAAGGCTTCATATTGAATGGGGGAATTTGAATATTCTTTGGCTACATAATCAAATACACGACGCGCACTGGTAAAGTCCTTTTTATAGAAGTGGGCCAGGCCCATCATAAAGTAGCTTTCGCGAACCCACTTATTAAGTTCTTTACCTTTAAAATACATGCTGTGCCGCTGTATTCCGATGGATGCTTTTTTGATGGCGCGATCCATTTTTGGATTGAGCGCCAATGCATCCTGCTGGTTTCCGTAATTATATACCCTTAAAATGTGGTTGTAATCCTCTTTGATTGATCTGTCCAAATCGCCAGCACCCTCTTCTACACTTACCATTCCGTTCCAATACACGTTATAATGACAGGTAAGACTGTGATAAGCCCTGCGTGTAAAGGTGTTTTTTTTTGTAGAGCACGAAGCTCCAATCAGCAGCAATGCAATGCCCGCTATTACGATGATCCTTTGATATTTACCAAGTTGTATCAACTACTCAATTTTTTCTTTATAACAGATAAATGGCCGTTTTATTACTTCTTTCGGTGGAAATTTCGATGCAAGTATAAACATTATCCTGATGCTCCTACATGTATTTACATTCATGAACTAATCCTTTCTAAAGAGCTACTCCGACCTTTGGCAAAAATAGCCAGAGTTTATCTAATTTCCACGGTTTTATTAAAAAAGGTGATCTATCGTAAATTTTACTCAATATAGTTTGGTATGGGTTTCCAGATAAATCACCGATATATCCCAATATCCCCGATCCATCTCCATTTCATGTTCAGCATGATCAAAGTCATTTTAAACCGGCTTTTATTACCTTTGCGCATATTTTTAGTTTATGGGTAAAAATAAAAAGGTAACCAACAAATGGTTTAGGAACCTGCGGGCAAAGTACCGGTTTGTAATTTTAAACGACAGTACGTTTGAAGAGCGGTTTACCTTCAAACTTAATAGGTTAAATGTCATGATTTCGTTGTTTAGCCTGGGAATCATTTTTATCACCCTCACTTTTTTCCTGATTGCCAATACCCCAATCAAGCAATTAATACCCGGGTATCCTGACGTTGATCAGAAAAAGGAACTTTACCGACTCAACGTAATGGCCGATTCGCTACTGAGCGAAATTGAAATCCGTAATAAGTATTTTGAAAGCTTTAAAGCCATTTTGAACAACAAAGTTATTAAAGATGAGCATGGTGTACCAGATACAAGTCATGTTCGATACGATACCATTTCAAATATTAAATCAGAAGAAGATAGTTTGCTCAGAACAGAATTTGAGAACCAGAGTCTGCACAACCTTTTCTTTAATGATGGAAGTCAGCGGTTTGAATCTTCCAAAACCTCCATTAAAAGTTTTAACTTTTTTTCTCCTCTCCAGGGTGTCATTACTTCCGACATGGACATGGCAGAAAAGCATTTTGGAATCGACATTGTTTCCTCATATAATGATGCCATTAAGGCCACGTTGGACGGATCAGTTGTTTTTTCGGCCTGGACCCTGGAAACCGGAAATGTAATTGTACTTCAGCACGAACGCAACCTGATTTCAGTTTATAAGCACAACGCGGTGTTATTAAAGACCGAAGGGGATCATGTCATGGCCGGTGAAGTAATTGCCATTTCTGGCGAGTCCGGAGAACTGTCCACCGGCCCACACCTGCACTTCGAACTTTGGTACAATGGATCACCCATCCGGCCTCAGGATTATATCATATTTAATTAATCTTACGGCAATATTACAATGGAATATGCAAAATGAAAGAAAAAGCCTGGCCATATTCGGGTCAACGGGTTCGATAGGAAGGCAGGCCCTGGAAATTGTAAAGGCCAACCCTGAGTTGTTTTCGGTGGAGGTGCTGGTGGCAAACAACAACCTCAAACTGCTCGTTGAGCAGGCCCGGATATATAAACCGAATGTGGTGGTGATTGCCAACGAAATCCATTACCAAAAAGTGAAAGACCAACTGCAAGATGAACCCATCAAAATATACGCCGGGCAAGAAGCGGTATGTCAGGTGATGGAGATGGATTCGATTCAACTGGTGATCATGGCCATTGTCGGTTTTGCTGCACTTAAACCTACCATTGCTGCAATTCGCAACCATAAAACCATCGCTTTGGCCAACAAGGAATGTTTGGTGGTAGCAGGAAAACAGCTGGCTAAAATGGTTGTTGATTACAAATCGGGTATTATTCCTGTTGATTCTGAGCATTCTGCCATTTTTCAGTGTTTAGTGGGTGAAGGCAACAATGTGGTAGATAAAATAATACTCACGGCTTCGGGTGGCCCCTTCTACAAACTCCCTCTTACAGAGATTGCAAAAGTAACGCCAAAGATGGCTTTGCATCATCCCAATTGGAAAATGGGAAATAAGGTGACCATTGATTCGGCCACACTCATGAATAAAGGACTTGAGGCCATGGAAGCCAGTTGGCTTTTTGGTGTAGATGCCAAACATATCGAAATATTAATTCATCCTCAAAGCATCGTTCACTCATTTGTAACCTTTGCCGATGGCTCAACCAAGGCCCAGTTAAGCCAGCCTGATATGCGGTTGCCCATCCAATATGCCATGACGTTCCCAAACAGAATGCCTTCTTTGGTGAAGCCTCTTGATCTGGCAAAGTCAGGAGCACTTACTTTTGAAGCACCCGATGTGAAAAAATTTCGTAATCTTGCACTCGCTTTCGAGGCTCTGGAAACGGGAGGAACCCTGCCATGCGTATTGAATGCTTCCAACGAAGTGGCTGTTCAGGCGTTCCTGGAGCAAAAAATTGGCTTCCTGAATATTTCTGAAATTGTGGAAGAATCAATGCTGAGTCATGTTCTGATTGCCCAACCTTCGATCGATGAGATTATCGAAATAGATAGAATTGCTCGTACAAGAGCACGTGAAATTGTTAAAAGATATTAAAAAGTAACATGGAAATTTTAATTCAAATACTTCAACTACTGCTCAGCTTATCCATTTTGGTGGTAGTGCATGAATTCGGGCACTTTTTTGCTGCAAAAATATTTAAAACGCGTGTCGAAAAATTTTACCTCTTCTTTGATCCGTGGTTTTCGTTGTTTAAATTCACCTACAAAGGAACTGAATATGGGATGGGCTGGCTTCCATTGGGAGGGTATGTTAAAATTTCGGGCATGATTGATGAGTCCATGGACAAAGAGCAAATGAAGCAACCTGCCCAACCATGGGAATTCAGATCAAAACCAGCCTGGCAACGTCTTATCATCATGCTGGGTGGCGTAACCATGAACGTAGTATTGGCCATCGTCATCTACATTGCCATGTTGGCCAGTTATGGTGATGAATATTTGCCCACCTCCGAAGCCAACAAATATGGTGTACGACCCGATAGCCTGGGTATGGAAATGGGGTTTATGCCCGGAGATAAAATTATGGCTCTCGATGGTTTATATGTGGAAGATTTCAGCAAAATTCCCATGAATATCGTGCTAAACGAGGTAAAAGTAGTTGAAGTTGAACGAGATGGGAAAAATATTCAGGTACGTCTTCCTGAAGGTAGTTTGAATAAACTGGTGAATCACAGAACTCCCATTTTTAGTGTTAGGATTCCTTTTGTTGCCTTTAAATTTGCTGAAAACTCCGTTGCCAAAGAGGCGGGCATGTTACTCGGAGATACCATTTTTGGTATTAACGGTATGAATATTAAGTATTTCAATGATTTCAGGGAAGAAATTCAAAAGTATAAAAATGAAGCTGTTACCATAGCCGTAATACGTGGATCTGATACACTTTCGCTTCCGATGACCCTGGATGAAAGTGGTTTGTTAGGTGTTTTTCCGCTGGGGGATTTTACCCAATTCTTCAACTTCAGCAAAAAGGAGTATTCCATCACACAAGCTATTCCTGCCGGATTTAACCGCACCTGGAGTGGTATTGGCAACTACCTCAAACAGCTTAAACTGCTGTTCTCTCCCGAAGTGAAAGCCTATGAAGGTGTTGGCGGATTTATTACCATTGGGAGCATTTTCCCCACCTATTGGCATTGGGAAAGCTTTTGGAGATTAACGGCCTTCTTATCCATTATGTTGGCAATTATTAATGTATTGCCCATTCCGGCACTTGATGGTGGTCATGTATTGTTCCTTCTGTATGAACTAATTGCCCGCCGTAAACCCAGCGACAAATTTTTGGAAAGAGCCCAGGTGGTGGGAATGGTGATCTTGTTCAGTTTACTCATATTGGCTAATGGCAATGATGTGGTTAAGCTTATCGGTAAATATTTTTAACTATTTAGGTTCTAATCTCTGTTTTTTGAAATACCCTTTTTACAGCATAACAGTTGCTTAAACAGAGATGGTTTTGGTGCAGTCGGCTAAAGCCTGACTGCAATGGATTGATTCTATTCAGGTTTATTCATCTACAATGAATGTAATTAGTAGACATCCATTGCAGCCGGATTTATCCGACTGCAAGTCGATCAGAATTATGGTTTAATTTCCAGGTATTTATTATTAATGTGACATCCGTTCACCTCCCGAGCTGATTTTTAATGATATTTTACAAAATAAGCGTTGCTTAAACAGAAATGGTTTTGGTGCAGTCGGCTAAAGCCTGACTGCAATGGATTGATTCTATTCAGGTTTATTCATCTACAATGAATGTAATTAGTGGACATCCATTGCAGCCGGATTTATCCGACTGCAAGTCGATCAGATTTATGGTTTAAATGACTTTACAGTCCCGGAATAGATCCAGATCAAATGAAATCACACCGTTAGTTTTTCATGACTTTGGTTGCAACCATTCCATCTGTGCTGGTGATGGTAAAAACATACATGCCGGGTTTCAAAGAAGAAACATCCAGGGTACGCGATTCATTTCCTGCCAATTGATCAGTCATTACTGTTGTGCCCATGATGTCCGTTAGTTTGTAAACCGCATCCTCACTTTGTCCTGAATACGTGAAGGTAAGGGTGTTGGAAACAGGATTTGGATAGATTAAAATTTTATTTTTGTCATTTACAGGTGTGTTTTCATCCACTCCCAGCCATTGATATCCAAAGTAAGTGGGGTTTTTATAATACTCCGTTTTTACCTCATCCACATAACCCATCAGCGTTTCAACGGCTGTTTCATTGTCTGCATGGAAAGCTGCCACATAGGCTATATCAACACGTTCCATGGAGCCCTGTTCAAAAGTAAAAGGTCCCATTACACTTAATCCGCGGCGATCACCGGGTGAGTTACCGGACGAAACCTCGGTCCAGTTTATCGGGCCAAAGGGTTCAATGCCGTTGGTTCCCCAATAACAAGGATCGCTCAACCCCGGAAACATAAAATTGGCAAATGGTCCATAAGAACCACTGCTTACATGGCCATTGCCTCCATATTCCATAGCAGTGCCATCCTTCCAAACACTTTTCAGATAATTGTAAAAATCCAATGCATCTTCTGGTTCACCCTGAAGGCCCAGATTTTTATCGAACCAGATGAACTTTTTCATGCCATATCGCTCATTGTCAGCAATGCCATCTCCAAACCCGACACCGTTGATGCTTTCATCGCATTGTAACGGCGTATCATCCAATCCGTTGGCAGCTATTTTGGGACCGCCAAGAATCACAATTCCCTGGGCAGGAGCATTATTTCCATAGGTACCGGCTCCCCCATTTCCATCGATTGAATCTCTGTTGTAGCCATAATAAACTCCTCTGGACACATCGCAGCCAACAAAATCATCATTTGAATAACCTATGTCAATGTCGGTATAAAGTCCTACATAGGTATCGTGATAGGTTCTTGACGAACGATTGAAAATCTTATAACTATAAAAAACTGTATTATTCAATGCTTCTGTTACCTGAGAATGAAACTCATAGGCCATTCCATGGATTTCAATGCCCAGAGCCTTACTATGCGATTCCATGTGGGGTCGTACATCGTTTATAATAAAATAGATACATTCATCACCACGGATAATAGGGTAATCTCCTGACAAGGGTTCATAGTTACCATTGCCATTGATATCCACAAACGGGGCCAGGTATTCCGATTGATTGCGATCGGTGTCGCCATGAGCAGGCCAGGTGGAGATATCGATAATAGGCTGGTAACCATTTTGCCAATAGTGCAACTTATGAAACTCAACATCTACTTTGGTCAATTTCCACACTTTTTGCCATTTCACTGCAGTGGTGGTATCAATAGAAAGTTTGTTGCCATTGATACTTAATGGACCGGTCCAGTAATCCAAACCCACCCGCCGGTTGAGTTCGGCGGCCAATCGGAGGGTATCGGTTTCATCCAATCCACCCACCCATATTGTTGAATTGTATATGGTGTTTTTACCGCTTTGTTTAGGAAACTCAAACACACCGGGATCAGCCACCGCACTTCCCCAAATAGGACCCTGATAAAACTGAAGACCGCTGGCTTGCACCCTGGCCCTGATGTTGTTGTAATCCAGGTAATTAAAATACCGATCATTTTTAATGATGATAAACACGTTGCCAATGGATTCAAAACCCGAAACCCCGTATTCATCCTGCAAAGTGTACCTGAACAGAATGGTATCGATGATGTTGTAATAGCGATCGTAACTAAGTAAAAAGGTGATGGTACTATCGGTAAACGAATACGAAAGTGAAGTGCTGGAAACCCGAAAGGAAGAACCATCGGGATGGGTATCGTTGTTAATAACATTTACTGTTATCATTTTACCCAATTCCGCAATGGCATAATCATCATTGGCTATCGGCGCATGCTGCGACCACAACAGCTGACTGGTGCCAAGTATCAAAAATAGTAGTACTACAGGTTTCATCTTCACAATTTTAATTTAATCTTTAATATTCCACCAGGTTCTTTAATTCAAAGACTAATCCCTGGAGAATTAAGTTGTCAAACCTATCTGATCAGGGTTACAAACCCTTTTTTTTCCCGCTTCACCAGGATGCCAAGTTCATTATAATAGCTATAGTTGACAAACCAAACAAAGGTGTCATTCATGCTATATTGACCCAAAATCCTTCCGTCCCAGCCTTGTACAACCCCATTTCCATGATAAACGATCTCTCCTTTCCCGGTTACTATCGACATGGAGAAATCTACCACCTCGATGTTGCAGATCGCCATAAAAACATCATTCAGTCCATCGCCATTGGGTGTAAAAGCATTTGGGAAGGCCATTACCTGCCGGTATTCCCTAACCTGTGCGTTGCTGGTGGAAAAGCACCCGTTCTTCCCTATGGTTACTGAATAATTGCCCGGATCATAGACTGTAATAAACCTGTTTTGATTTCCATTGCTCCAAAGATAGGAGTCGAAACCATCTCCGGCATCGAGCACTACGGAACATTCAGGGCAAACTGCCGTATCAGCCACCAACGGTGAAACCGGATAGGGATTAATGTTAATCTGTTTGGAAACGAATTCAAAATCTCCACAATGATAGAGTTTTAGATATGCCTGATAATGCCCCGTATCCTGATACTGGTGCAGGTTAAGCAGGTAATTTTCAGGAGTGAGTCTTTTTTCCGTACCATCACCAAAATTCAAAACAGCAGAGTCAATATTCGCGGGCAGATAAAAATTGAAACCAGTAGAGTCGGCAAGACAGGTGTTCTCAGACTTTAGATCCGGTTTATACATCCACGACTGAACCAAATTAGGCAACCCCATTAAGGATCCTCCCGTAGCAAAGTTGACCGCCTGGGCTTGATAATCGCATGCAACTCCGCTAACATCAGGATGGTTGATTATGTTCAGGTAAGAGCGATTTAAACTGGCAATGTAAATCTTGTTATCGGGAGCCAGCTGCATGGCGAAGTTGTTTCCTGAAGCGATCAGATTTGCAGAATTGTTTAACTGTAAACTGGTTTTGGCTTTTAAATCAAACTGCCACAGCTCGTAGCTTTTACCACCAGTAGTGGCATAAAGCAAGCCTCCATCGGGTGAAAATTCTACTCCGTAGCAATAGGTGTTCTCCTCCATGGAATTGATCTGTAATGGCTGACTAATCATCCCGGTTTGATTATCAAATGGATAAACCTCGGCCAACAGACTATCGTTGTTAATGGGTAACACCATTTTATCCGCAGCAGGCGAAACCTTTAAATAACCGATATCCACCTTTGGCTGAGTTCCGGTTTTACTTGTGACGGGTGGCAATTGGAGACCTGCTTCCGTAAGTAAATAACTATAAAAAACATTGTTTGCCCCATGTGTTACTATCCAGTAATCCTCTTTGTTACAGTGTTGAATGGCAGTAAGTTTTTCAAGAATATGCCGGGTAATCAGGAGGTTCTTTTGGGTGATGCGCCCCAATCCATTATCCAGGTGTAGATTAACGATGGAATAGGTAAAACTTTGAAGGCTATCGCTGCCAATAACGGCAAATAAGTAATACAACGAATCCGATTTGGGTTTGGGAACGATGATACAATTTTGATTTCGCAACTGACTGCCCAGGAGCGAATCGCCATTGGCCATGACCACATGATTTTTGTTCCAGACTGTATTTCCATTGGTATAGAAAAGCAGATTCCCTTGATTATCGCAAATAGTGGCACATCCGGCTTCCGCCTTCATCTCTCCATCCGTTAAAACTACCGGGCTGTCCCCGTTAAAATCGAGGCCGACATGATCGCCAAAGTACCAAACCATCGCATTTTCCTGCCCAAAAGCAGAAACCGCTACCGAAAGTAACACAAACAATGTAATCAAATACTTCATTTTCAATATCTACAAACTGGCAAGGAGAGTCTGCTGCCACTAAAACATTACATTTACACCAAAATTAATACCAAAGGTGTTGAAACGTTGCTTTTGCTGATATGTATTGGTGAAAACAGATTGTAGGTTTTGCTTATAATAAGGAGATGCATAGATACTGACCCTGTTGCTCAAATGATAGTAAAGTGAAGCGTTGGCGATAAAATTAACCATGGTTTTGTTCACGGCTTTGGCTTCAACCATTTCATTGTAGTGGTATAGATCAGGGATGCTGATTTTTGAATAAGTAAGAAAACCTACAGAGGCCCCGGCGTTTAACTCGATGGTAAATCTGCTTGTGCTGGTGGAATAACCAACCAGCAAGGGGATTTCAAAATAACGCACCTGGTTTTGTCCGGAATGATCCCGGATTTTGTCCTGATACACTTTCACCCAACTGCTGTCGATTCTGGAAATAATTGGGATTCCAAAATCAGGCGGGTCGAACAGCCAAACCCAGGTAGTATCGTAATGATAATAGCTGTCTTCGGGAGAATATTCCTGGTAATGAAACTGATACGATCGTTTTTGATTGTATACAGCATAATTGATTCCGGTGGTAAATACCCAGTTCTTAACATGAAACCTGAGGTCTGTACCCAACGACCAACCCGGCAAGGCCGATTCGTTGGCATTTCGATAATCTGTGTATTCAGAATTAACGCCCGAAATATGGGCACTCGAAAACGAAGGTCCACCATAAAAATTCATCGAAAGCCATCTATTTTTCATGGATGTTGGAACCGATTCAACGTACCGGTTGGCACCCATTAACAAACTATCCGGGTTTAAGGTAAGGTCGATGTTCATCGACAGGCTGGTCATTCCTGAAAGGAATAAGGCATGCTCCATCCTGGTGGTTTCGTTGCTGAGGGAATTATCGAATTCAACCAGATCGTTAACATCCTCTATACCAGCTTCAAAGGAATGGATTCCGTGGCTTGACAGGTTGGATCGTTCTGCATTCTGATATTCGGATACCAGCTGTTCCGACTCAGAAGTAGATTCAATTGCATACAATGCATTGTTTTCATTTTCAATATTATAAGCCAGCATCACTTCTAATGTATGATCAGAATCCCGGGCTATTTTGGAAGAAGTATCAGAGCTGTTGGATAGATTATAAAATCCAACTGCGGAGGCACCCAGTAAAAGGACAATGGAGTTTAAGCCGATAAACCATTTATACTTCATCCAGAACAAGGTCCACCGAAGGTTTTCCCACACCTCTTTCCCGGCTTCTACTTTGTAACCGGAGAGGCTGTTTTTATAAAATTCGTCTATGTATTTATAACGATCATTCATTTTGAGCATATTTTAATCTCGGTAATGTGTTTAACTTAGCAAGTCTTTCAATTAAACTCCGGCGGGCTTTCAGCAGTTGCGATTTGGAAGTGTTTTCGGAAATGCCCAGTTGGTCACCAATTTCTTTGTGTGAGTAACCTTCGATGGCATACAGGTTAAATACAATGCGATACCCCGGAGGCAGTTGTTGTACTGTATTTAATATATCCTTTAATTCGAGGTTATCAGGAATTTCTGTTGTCAGGTATCGTTCGCCGTTGAGTTCATCGAAATTGTGGTGGTAATAAAATTTGTTGCTTTTTCTGAAATTATCGATGGACACGTTAATCACAATGCGTTTCATCCATCCCTCGAAAGAGCCTTTTCCGGCGAAAGAACCAATATGTTTAAATATCCGGATCATGCCCATTTGCAGAATATCTTCGGCTTCTGTTTTGTTTTTTGCATAGCGCATACAAATCCCCAATAAGGTGCTGTGGTAAGTGTTATACAGCAACTTTTGGGCTTTGGAATCCTTTTGGACACAGCGCCTTATCAGTTCTTCTTCGTTTATATTCATTGTTTCTATCTTTCAGACAGACGTGTTTTCTACCTAAAAAGTTGTATGTTTAAAATTTTGATTAAAACTACAACAATAATATACACAATTGGGTATTGAACAGAAGAATACCCTGGAAAATAAAGTGACTTCTATTCCACTTTAGCATACAAAAAAGCCATCAACCCCACAAAAATGTGAAGTTAATGGCTTTATCTTTTAATCCTGTCTGGAAAATGTCTTTTTCTATGGGATGGCCAAACTCAAGACAAATAACGTCATGCGTTATTCAAACTGTTTTGTTTGCTTGGTATACAGCAATCTCATGAATACATGCAAATTTCAGCAGAAGCGATAGGAATGGGGATTAGTCTATATGGTAACCACCA
>Ga0210039_1003590_pt1 | contig 11831 bp, 10 predicted proteins | sample CryGeyCG2114_250_3_FD_185460 | JGI IMG/M metagenome (GOLD analysis project Ga0210039, IMG submission 185460) | Groundwater microbial communities from aquifer - Crystal Geyser CG17_big_fil_post_rev_8/21/14_2.50 (SPAdes) (version 2) | ecosystem: Environmental > Aquatic > Deep subsurface >...
ACTGGGGATCGACCACGAGCGCTTCCTGCTCGCACCCGAGGACGGCGTACCCGACGATCCGATGGCGCGGATCGCGTTCGAGAAGGCGGGTATCGTCAAGCCCGGCTGCTCGCTGGTCACGCTCGACTATGCCGACGGGCCGACACTCGAGATCGAGCGCGCGGCGATGGCGGCTGGTGCTCCACTGGCAATGCGCGGGCGCGAATGGAGCGCGAACGTCGGAACAGGGATCGAATACGAGGACCGCCACGGCCGCATCGTGCTTCCCCTCCCGGCCATGCCCGGGGCGCACCAGGCAGGCAATGCGGCGCTCGCGGTCGCCATGCTGCGGCATCAGGACTTCGTGAGCGTATCGGAAGAGGCGCTCGGGCGCGGCGTGGTCGATGCCCGCTGGCCTGCGCGGCTGCACCGGCTGGCGGACGGCCCGCTGACGCGCGGCCGCGAGGTGTGGCTCGACGGCGGGCACAACCGCTCGGCGGGCGAGGCCCTTGCGCGCCACTTCGCCGGACAGCGTCTGCATCTCGTGCTCGGCATGCTCGCGAACAAGGACCCCCTCGCGATCGTCGACCCGCTGGGCGACAGTATCGCAAGCCTTTCCGCGGTGCCGGTGCCAGGACACGAATGGCACGCCGCCGGGGCCTTCGGCGAGGACGCGAAGGCATTCGACTCCGTCGAGCAGGCGCTGGCCGCGCTGCCCGAAGACGGCTTGCCCGTGCTTATTGCCGGCTCGCTCTACCTCGCCGGCGAGGTCCTGCGGCTCAACGACGAGGCACCCGACTAGCTCCCGGCCCCTTCGTGATGATCGGGCGTCACGACGCCCGACTTCTGGCCGTAGCGTCGCTCGCGCCACCATTCCGCGAGGCAGAGCACCACCGCGATGAAGCCGATCAGCGTGGTCAGGATGAAGACGTAGTAATAACCCTTGTCCTCGATCATCTCGCCCAGCGCCCCGCGTCCCAGCGTCCCGATCAGCAGCGTCAGAGAGGACAGCAGCGCATATTGCACGGCGGCATATTTCTTCGACACGATCGAGGACAGCCACGCGACATAGGCCGCCCCGGCGATCCCGATCGCGAGGTTCTCCCACATGATCGTGAAAGTCAGCCGCGGCAGCGCGTCCGATCCGAACGGAGCCATGAAACTGATCAGCGCTGAAAATCCGATCGCGTCGCTCGCCGCCTGCATCGCCGCACCGCCGCGCGCCATGTCGGCGTAGAGCAGGTTGGTGAGCGCGGCGAGCAGCGCGCCGATCGTCAGCGTCGCCATCCGGCCGATGACGGTCAGCAGGTAGCCTCCGAAGGCAAGCCCGGCGATGATTGCGCCGACACCGAAGAACTTGGACGCGAAGGCGACTTCGTCGTTCGTGTATTCGAGTTCGCCGAGATAGAACGGATAGGCGAAGGTGCCCCAGATCGCGTCGCAGATACGATAGGTCAGCACCAGCGACAGGATCAGGATCAGCGACCAGCCGAGGCGGCCGACGAACTCGACCAGCGGGACGACCAGCGCGCGATAGAGGTGGTCGAGCGCGCCGGGCATGGGTGCGATCTCACCCGCCTCGCGCTCGGCGATCACGTTCCTGCCGTCCCGCTTCACCTTGGCCAGCCCCGCTGCGATAATTGCCGGCAGCACGATTGTGGCGAGAATGATCAGCGGCCCCATCTTGGCGGTGAATTCGGTCGGGTCCGGGCGCCCCTCTTCGCCGAGCGGGAACATCCCCAAAAACCAATTGGGGTTGAACACATAGGAGTCGCCCAGCGGGACCAGCGGCAGCATCGGCACGAAGCCGCCCAGCGCGCGAACCATGAAGATGCCGAGGATCGTCAACGCCCAGCCCCACAGCAGCAGGACCTGCCACAGCGCCCGGCGGCGCGCCTCGGGATGGACTTCGCCCGGCGCGTAAAGCTCGGCGAGTTCGTCCTCGCTCGCGCCGATCGTGGCCGCGCTGTCACTTCCGCTATCGGGTGCGAAGGTGCCGAAGAAACCGATCACGAGCAGGATCGCGCCCATGATCATGTAGGTTTCAGGCCAGCCGATCCGCGCGGCGATGATCAGGCCGAGGGCGCCGCCGACGAGCGAGGCGAGGCGGTAGCCCATCTGGTAGATCGTCGAGAGGATATCGAGCGTCGCTTCCTCGTCGGCCACGTCAATGCGCCAGGCATTGATCGCGATGTCCTGCGTCGCGCTGGCGAGGGCACCGATCCCGGCGAGGAGCGAGAACCAGCCCAGCTGGGTCTTCGGCTCGAGCACACTCATCGTGACGAGAATGGCGCCCAAAAGGATCTGCGCGGGAACAATCCACTGCTTGCGCTTCCCGAAGCGGCGGAAGGGCCCGAGATTGACCTTGTCGATCAGCGGCGACCAGATGAACTGGAAGGCATAGGCGAGCCCGATAAGCGAGAAGACGCCCATCGTTTCCAGGTCGACCTCGGCCTCCGTCAGCCAGGCATAGAGCGTGCCGAGGAACAGCGCGAAGGGCAGCCCGCTGGCAAAGCCGAACAGCACCATGAAACCGCTCTTGCGATTGCGTAGCGAACGAAACACCTCGCCCCAGCCCGGTTTTGCCTTTTTCGGAGTGTCCCCCTCGATCGCCGTATCGGCCATGCGCGTTCCTTTTGTTTTTCCGTCGCGTGTGCCAGACTAACGCCTGCTGGTTGAATGGGAAATGGATGATGGCCACGAAGGCTCCCGAAAAGCGGGAATCGCGACCGACACCGGGGCAACTGGCGCTCGCTCAGGACATCGCCGACGGGATCGCACGTCAGGGAGAGGCCGGCCTGACCCTGCCGGCCGGACGCTATACCGACCCCGATTTCTTCGTGCGTGAGAAAACCGCGCTGTTCGGGAGGATGCCGCAGGTGCTCGGGCCATCCGCGTTGCTGCCCGAAAGGGGCATGGCGGTGCCGCACGACGCCACCGGGCAACCGCTGCTGATCACGCGTGACAAGGACGGCACCGCGCATGTCTTTGCCAATGTCTGTCGCCATCGCGCCACGCGACTGGTCGAAGGCGATGAAGTGCAATGTTCGAAGCGACTGGTCTGCCCCTACCATGCCTGGACCTACGCGCTCGACGGACGCCTCCTCGCGCTGCCCCGCCCCGAAACCTTCCCCGGCCTCGATAAGTCGGAGAAGGGCCTGATCGAGCTCCCCAGCGTCGAAGCGGGCGGATTGATCTGGTTCGCGCCCCACGCAGATGCCGATTTCGGTCCGGCGGAAAGTCTCGGCGAGGACTTCGACGCGCTCCACCTCGCCGACCAGCACCTGTTCGCGCGCCGTACGCACGAGGTCGCGGCGAACTGGAAGCTGATCATGGATGCCTTCCTCGAAAGCTACCACGTCCAGCGACTGCACGCGAAGACGATCGGGCCGTTCTTCAAGGACGGGATCACCGCCGGCGACCAGATCGGGCCACACCAGCGTTCGGCCGTCGGACGCGCGGAGGAAATGGACGGGATGGACCTGCAGGACCTCGACGGCCTGCGCCGCGTGATTACTTATGCCTACCAGCTCGTCCCTGGCACGATCCTCATCTTCAGCCCCGATTACGTGAACATCATGACGCTGATGCCGCAGGCACACGATCGCACGCTGGTCGAGGATTTCATGCTGATCCCCGAGCCACCGGCGACCGACAAGGCCCGCGATCACTGGCAGCGCAGCTGGGAACTGCTCGACGGCGGCGTTTTCGCGAGCGAGGATTTCCGGGCCGCCGAACTCGGCCAGCAAGGCCTCGAAAGCGGCGCGGTGCCCGAAATCACCCTCGGCACGCTCGAAACCGGGATCGCTCGATTTCACGAAACGCTGGACGAATTGCTCCGCGCCAGCAATTGAGCGCCCATGTCTGATGAACCGAAACGTGAAGGCGAGCGGATCGCCAAACTGCTGGCGCGCGCCGGCGTCGCCAGCCGGCGTGCCGCCGAGCGCATGATCGACGAGGGTCGCGTGGCGCTCGACGGCAAGTCGCTCGACACCGCCAACACCGTGCTGCCCGACCTGCGCGGAGTGACCGTCGACGGCAAGCCGGTCGGCAAGCCTGCGCCAACGCTCGTTTACCGGTTCCATAAGCCCACCGGACTGTTGACTGCCGAGCGCGATCCGAAGGGGCGCGCGACGATCTACGATGCGTTGCGCAACGCGATGCCCAAGGGTTCGCCGCGGGTGATGCCTGTCGGTAGGCTCGATCTCAACACCGAGGGCCTGCTACTGCTGACCAATGACGGCGAGCTTAAACGCGCACTCGAACTGCCCTCCTCCAACATCCCGCGCACCTATCGCGCCCGCGCTTTCGGCGAGGTCACGCAGGAACAGCTCGAGGAATTGAGCGAGGGGATCGAGATCGACGGCGTCCGCTACGGCCCGATCGACGCGAATCTCGAGCGCAGCACCGGCGCGAACAAGTGGATCGAGATCACCATCACAGAGGGCAAGAACCGCGAGGTACGCCGTGTGCTCGAACATCTCGGTCTCAAGGTCTCGCGGCTGGTCCGCACCGCCTACGGCCCGTTCGCGCTCGACGACCTGCCGCGCGGCGCAGCCGATCGCATCGCGCGCCCGGCGGTCGATGCGCTCAAGCGGAAGCTCAAGCTGTGAGGCCAGGCAATCTCCGGATCGTCGCCGGCGCATGGCGCGGTCGCAAGGTTGCGATACCGAAAAGCGATGCGACGCGCCCCACCGCCGATCGCACGCGCGAAACACTGTTCAACATGCTGGCCAGCCGGATCGGCAGCTTCGATGACCTGACGGTCGCGGACCTGTTCGCCGGATCGGGTGCGCTCGGGCTCGAGGCGCTGTCGCGCGGGGCGGCGCATTGCCTGTTCGTGGAGGAGGACAAGCAGGCAATCGACACGATCCGCGCGAATATCGATGCGCTCGACGCGCGTGCTCGATCCACCGTGCAGGCCGGTTCGGTGATGGGGCTGGGCCCCGCCAAGCAGCAGACCGACCTGATCCTGCTCGACCCGCCTTACGATACCGGTGCCGGCCAGGTTGCGCTCGACCGCATGATCCGCCTCGGCTGGATCGGCCCGGCGACCTGGATCGCGCTCGAAACGGCACGCGACGAGGACATTGCAGTCAGGACGTTGGCGGTCGAGGCCGAGCGCAATGTCGGCAAGGCCAAGCTGACGATCCTGCGCCCGGAATAGGCTACCCCGCCTCGCCGTCCTGTGGCGGGAACCGCTCGAATTCGGGAAGGCGATGCACATCTTTCATCCATCCGATCCGTTCGGCGGTCTGGATATGCGCCTGTGGAGCCACTTCGCCGGGCTCGTCGAGAGTCGCGCTTTGCACGTCGACCTTGCCGGGCAGCATCTCGGCATTGGAATAGAACAGGCCGGTGCCGCACTGGACGCAGAAATAGCGCAGTGCGTGTTCGGACGAGGGATAGACCACCGGCTCGCCGCTGATCTTGAGCGCGGAATTCTCGACCATCAGCCAGCCGACCATCGGCGCGCCCGAAGTGCGCTGGCAATCGACGCAATGGCACAGTGCGTGGTTGATCGGTTTGCCCTCGATCTCGTAGCGGATCGCACCGCAATGGCAGCCGCCTGTCAGCATTTCGATTTCTCCCCTGTTGGTACCACGCATAGAAAAAGGGCGCCGCGAATGCGACGCCCGATTTCGTGAGATCGTCAGCGATCAGCTGTCATCGTCCATCTCGCTGGCGGGCTTGCCCGGCCAGTAATCGAGCGGGCGATTGCCCCAGTTCTTGCCCGCGGCGCGGGGCTGGATGCAGCCATCGGTCATGTCGCCACGGCAGATCGGGTATTCACCCCTGGCCGAACGCGTCGAAGCAGGCGTCGTCTGGACCACGGCATTCGACTGGTAGCGCGGAGCCGTCGTGGCGTCCGTCGTGGTTGCCGTCTGCGCCGTGGCGCTGCGCTGGTTCATTTGCTGCGAGATCGACTGCCATGTTGCCGCACGCTGAGCCGGGGCCATCTCGAAGATTGCGACGCGCTGTTCATCGGTGAGCTGCCACCAGGCACGCGTCTGCATCGGCGTCAGCGTCCAGTAATAGGCCTGAACATCGGCGGGCCAGGCGTCGTAGGTCATGCGATTGGCATCGCTCCAGCCGTCATACATCGCCTGCTGCTGGGCGGTCAGTTCGACCTGCATTTCCATGTGGTCGTCGGCCATCGCGTTCGGAGCCATGGCCATTGCGGTCGCTGCGGCGACACTCGTCATCAGAAGCTTTTTCATCACAAAGTTCCTCTCGATTGGGTATGTGCCTGAGAAACGGGACCCTTCGTCGCAAGGTTCCGTCGATTCCGTTAGTCGAGCCCTTGCCGCGACGAACCGTGTTCCCTAGCTGTTCGCCTGTGAACGAGATTTCCCCCAATTCCCCCGAAAGCGAGATCAGCGATGGCGAGCGCGCCTTCCTCGCGCGGTTGAACCCGCCGCAGCGCGAGGCCGTGACCACGACGGACGGCCCCGTCCTGATGCTGGCGGGCGCGGGCACGGGGAAAACCGCCGCGCTCACCCACCGGCTCGCCTACCTCGTCAACAAGCAGTTCGCCTGGCCGAGCGAGATCCTCTGCGTCACCTTCACCAACAAGGCGGCGCGCGAAATGCGCGAACGGGTCGGCCAATTGCTGGGCGATCGGGTCGAGGGGATGCCGTGGCTCGGCACTTTCCACTCGATCGGGGCGAAGATGCTACGCCGCCACGCCGAACTGGTCGGGCTCGAGAGCAATTTCACGATCATCGATACCGACGACCAGATTCGGCTGCTCAAGCAGCTGATCCAGCAAAATGATCTCGACGAGAAGCGCTGGCCCGCGCGCCAGCTCGCCGGGCTGATCGATCGCTGGAAGAATCGCGGGCTCAACCCGGCCGATATCGATGCGGCGGAAAGCGAAGCCTATGCCAACGGCAAGGGCCAGAAGTTCTACAAGCTCTACCAGGACCGGCTGAAGGCGCTGAATGCCTGCGATTTCGGCGATTTGCTGCTCCACATGCTCAACATCTTCCGCAAGGAGCGCGAGGTGCTTGCGCAGTACCAGCAGCGCTTCAAGTATATCATGGTCGACGAGTATCAGGACACCAATGCAGTCCAGTACCTGTGGCTGCGGCTGCTGGCGCAGGAGCGCAAGAATATCTGCGTGGTGGGCGACGACGACCAGTCGATCTATTCTTGGCGCGGAGCAGAAGTTGCCAACATCCTGCGGTTCGAGAAGGACTTTCCCGGCTGCAAGGTGGTGAAGCTGGAGCAAAACTACCGCTCCACGCCGCACATCCTTGGTGCCGCGTCGGGCCTGATCCGCGCCAATAGCGAGCGACACGAAAAGGAATTGTGGACCGAGGTCGACGCGGGCGAGAAAGTTCGCGTGATCGGCGTGTGGGACGGACCCGAGGAAGCCCGCCGCGTGGGCGAGGAGATCGAGCGGCTCGAAGGCGAAGGCGCCGATCTCAACAAGGTCGCGATCTTGGTGCGCGCACAATATCAGACACGCGAATTCGAAGATCGCTTCATCCAGATCGGGGTCAACTATCGCATCGTCGGCGGCTTCCGCTTCTACGAGCGCGCCGAAATCCGCGATGCGCTCGCTTACCTGCGTGTGATCGCACAGCCGCAGGACGACCTAGCCTTCGAGCGCATCTACAACCAGCCCAAACGCGGGCTCGGGGCGAAGACATTGGAAGCGATGCACCGACACGCCCGCGCCACCGGCATGTCGCTCGCCGCTGCCTCGCTCGACCTCGCCAATAGCGACGAGCTGCCCAAACGCGCGAGCGGCACGATCGCCGCGCTGCTGCGCGATTTCCTCCGCTGGCGGGAGATCAGCGAGCAGGTCCCGCCCGCCGACCTGCTCCGCACCGTGGTGCAGGAATCGGGCTATGAGGACATGCTCAACAAGGACCGCAGCGCCGAGGCTGCGGGGCGGCTCGAAAACCTCTCCGAACTCGCCCGCGCGATGGAGGATTACGACACGCTTGGCGATTTCCTCGAACATGTCGCGCTGGTGATGGACAACGATGCGTCGGACGAGGCCGAGAAGGTCACGATCATGACGATCCACGCCGCCAAGGGGCTCGAATTCGACAATCTATTCCTGCCCGGCTGGGAGGAAGGCGTGTTCCCTTCGCAGCGCTCGCTCGATGAGGGCGGATTGGCGAGCCTCGAGGAGGAACGCCGCCTCGCCTATGTCGCGATCACCCGCGCGCGGCGCCGCTGCATGATCGTCCACGCCGCCAATCGCCGTATCTACGGCCAGTGGACCAGTTCGATCCCCTCGCGCTTTGTCGACGAATTGCCCGACGAGCATGTCGACAGTGAAACCACCCTGACCGGGGGCGCTTCGATGTGGCGCGCCAATTTCTCCGAGCGCGACGATCCCTTCGCGCATGTCGCGCGCGACGCCCCCGGACGCGCCGGGTCTCGCGGCCCGGGCTGGCAGCGCGCGGTGGCAAGCGGTTACGACGCCGCGCCCAAGCGCCTGCCCGAACCAAAGCGCAGCGCCGCCAGCTTCGCCGCCAAGCCGCGCACCGACATCGCGATCGGCGACCGCGTGTTCCACGACAAGTTCGGCTATGGCGAAGTGCTCGGACAGGAAGGCAACAAGCTCGAGATCGAATTCGAGAAGGCCGGGACCAAGCGCGTGATCGACAGCTTCGTCAGCGCGGCCTGATCAGGCAGTCGCCGTCTCTGCGTTTTCAGGCACGAGATGTGAGTCACGCACAAATGGCCGCGCCAGTTCGCCGACCAATCCGCGCGATCCGCCGCACACTCCGGTGGCGCAATTCAGATACGGTTGTGGGTCGACATATGTGCCGAACAGCCGGTCCCACAGCGTCAGCGTGTTGCCGTAATTCGCGCCGCACAGCACCAGATCGTCGATATGGTGCAGGCGATGCGCGGCAGGTGACATCAGCACCTTGCCGAGCGGGCCGAGCGTCCACGGCACGTCGGCGTGTATGAAGAAGCCCCACCAGCTGCGGATCACCGCCGCCAGCGCGATCGCCCATAGCGGCAGGCCGATCAACAGCAGCGGCAAATGGTCGACGACGGCGGAGAGGAGCTTGGCCAGCGGGTGCTTGCGCAGCAGCGTGAACCAGGTGATCGTCTCGTCCGAATGATGCACCGCGTGGATCGGCCACCACAGGCGATGGTGTTCGAGCCGGTGCCTCCAGTAGATGGTGAATTCAGCCAGCAGGAAAGCCGCCGCTCCGGCGAAGGCGGCAGGCACTACATCCCAGAAGTTCGCGAGGCCCGGAAACAGGCCCATCTGCGCCTCGAGCCACGCCTTGGGCAGGACAATGAACGGCGCAAGGAACACGCTGTTGAGCGCGACCAGGCCGATGTTGGTCATCGTCTCGCGCTGCGATCGGCGCATCGCCGCAATAATTGCGCGGCGTTTCACGAGCACGGCCAGCAGCGCGAACGCCGCCATGGCGGGCAGCAGCTCGTGCGCGAGATCGTTGATATGGAGAGCCCAGACCTGCATGTGGCCGAGACTATCCCGAGAATGGCTAAGGACGCCTTAAGGCGTACGCTTCCAAACTGTTATCAGGTCGCCGAATGGTCGAGGAACGATGGTCGCGGCCCTTCCCACTCGCCTGCTTTCGCCTTGGGTTCGCTATCCTCGCGCGGTTTGCGACCCTTCGACGCGGGTTTATGGGATTTTGCCGGTTTTTCGTCTGCCGCAGGCTTTTCGTCCGTCGCAGGCTTTCCGCGCCCGCCCTTGGGTGAGCGATCGTCCCGCTCCGGCTTCGCGGCATCGTCGCGCGACTTGCCGCCGCGACGAGCCTTGTGCGCTGGCTTGTCGTCCTTCGGCTCTTCCCCCCGTGCGTCATCCTGCTTGCTGCCGCCGCCCGAGACCTTGAACACCTCGATCTTCTGGTTGGTGAGCTTCTCGACGTTGGCGATCGCCTCGGCGTCCTCGGGTGTCACGAAAGTGAACGCGCGGCCCTTGGCCCCGGCGCGACCGGTGCGCCCGACGCGGTGGACGTAATCGTCCGGATGCCACGGCGTGTCGTAATTGAAGACGTGGCTGACATCCTTCACGTCGAGCCCGCGCGCAGCGACGTCCGACGCAACGAGGACGGTGATCTCGCCGGCTTTGAACCGTGCGAGTTCCTTGTTCCGCGAAGCTTGGTCCATATCGCCCTGGATCTGGCCGGCCGCGAAACCGGCCTTCTCCAGATCTTTCGACAGGTCGCGCACGGTCGTCTTGCGGTTGGCGAAGACGATCGCGGTCTGCACGTCGTCATTGTTGAGGAAGTAGCGCAGCGCCTCGCGCTTCTGCCGGTTGGTGCACAGCACCTTGTATTGCTGGATGTTCACGTTGGTCGAGGCCGGGCGGGCGACTTCGATCGCCTTGGGATTCGACAGGAACTTGTCGGCCAGCTTCTTGATCGGGGGCGGCATCGTCGCGCTGAACAGCAGCGTCTGGCGCTGTTCGGGCAGCTTCGAGCAGATTTCCTCGATGTCGGGGATGAAGCCCATGTCGAGCATCCGGTCGGCCTCGTCGATCACGAGCAACTCGCAACCGGTGAGCAGGATCTTGCCGCGTTCGAACAGGTCCATCAGGCGGCCCGGGGTCGCGATCAGCACGTCGACGCCCTCGTCGAGCGCCTTGACCTGGTCGCCCATCTGCACCCCGCCGATCAGCAGCGCGAGCTTGAGATCGTGGTTCTTTCCGTATTTCTCGAAGTTCTCCGCCACCTGCGCCGCGAGTTCGCGTGTCGGTTCGAGAATCAGCGAGCGCGGCATCCGCATACGACGGCGGCCTTCGGCGAGGATATCGATCATCGGCAGCACGAAACTGGCCGTCTTGCCGGTCCCGGTCTGTGCCACCGCAATAAGGTCGCGCATCATCTGGACCTGGGGGATGGCTTCGGCCTGGATCGGCGTCGGCTCGGTATAGCCGGCATCGTGGACGGCGCTCAGAAGCTCTTCGGAAAGGCCGAGATCGGCAAATTTCATATCTGTCTGTAATTCCCGCTGGGAGGACGGCGCGGGGTCGCGCGGTCGCTCCCTGCGCCCCTAAGGCGAAAACGGCCAAAAAATCAAGCTGGACCTCAGTCCTCGACGGGGACGAGCGCCTGCCACGACTTCACCTTGCACTTCGCTCCGACCCGCGACTGCAGCCGATCGCGATCGACGCACAGCAGCTTGTCCTCCTGCGGGGCGACGTAGAAGCCGGCATAGAAATCGCGCGCGCGGCACGCATTTTCCAGCGCGGCGAGCACGATCCGGCGATCGCGCAGATAGAGCAGCAGTCCGTTGTTGCGCGTGACCTGGACCCCGGCGACGCTTTCGAGCGGCAGGCAGCGATCGATCGGCACGCCGCGCATCTCGCGGCTCACCGGTGCGGTCGGCAGCGCCGACAGCAATTGCGATCCCCCGCGTCGCGGGCGGATACGGATCGTGATCCGCCCCTCGACCCGGCTCTGGTAACGTCGCGCAGGCAGCATCCCGCCCGGTTCGGGCGCGAGCGACATCGGTGCGCTGCGCGGTGCGTCGACCGACCGCGCGCCCGTGTCCTCGCCGACCGGTGTGGCGAGCGTCAGCAGCATGGTTCCGATATGAGCGGCGAGGCCGAGCATGGCGCGAAGGGTGTGTCCCTCTCGATTGGCAGTGTCGCCGGATCCGTGGTCCCGGCAGGCTTGCGGCGCGAATGGCCCGAACTGATTGAATAGGGGCTTAATTGACGCGCTCGGTCAAGCTCGGCGCGCGATTTGAGGCTGGTAATTGCCCGTCTTGCCGTGCGAAAAGATGCAGATGGGCAACAGTTCGACCTTTCTCGACGCCGCACGCGAACTCCTTGGCGATCGCGGTCTCACCACCGATCCGGAACTGGTCGAGCCTTGGCTGACCGATTGGCGGGG
>Ga0210039_1003593_pt1 | contig 11827 bp, 12 predicted proteins | sample CryGeyCG2114_250_3_FD_185460 | JGI IMG/M metagenome (GOLD analysis project Ga0210039, IMG submission 185460) | Groundwater microbial communities from aquifer - Crystal Geyser CG17_big_fil_post_rev_8/21/14_2.50 (SPAdes) (version 2) | ecosystem: Environmental > Aquatic > Deep subsurface >...
TCGCTTTCTTTCTTTCGCTTGCTATTTTTCAGTTCTTGATCTTTGAATCGTTATCGGTCGACCTCGCCGAACACGATGTCCATTGTGCCAATGACGGCCACGACATCCGACAACATATGCCCTTCGGTCATCTCGTTCATTGCCGCGATGTGGGCAAAGCCGGGGGCACGCAGATGCATGCGGAACGGCTTGTTGGCTCCGTCGGAAATCATGTAGCAGCCGAATTCACCCTTCGGCGCCTCAACCGCGGCATACGTTTCACCCTCTGGAACGCAGTAGCCCTCGGTGAACAGCTTGAAGTGATGAATCAGGGCTTCCATGTCCTCCTTCATTTCCTCACGCGATGGTGGTGCCACCTTGTAGTCGCTCACCATCACCGGCCCTGGATTGGCACGCAACCAGGTGATGCACTGCTTGCAGATCCGCACCGATTGGCGCATTTCCTCGACCCGCACCAGGTAGCGGTCGTAGCAGTCACCGTTGACGCCGACCGGGATGTCGAAGTCAACCTCGGCATACCTCGCGTACGGCTGCTTTTTCCGAAGATCCCATGCCACGCCCGAGCCGCGCAGCATCGGGCCGGTGAACCCAAGTTGGCGGGCACGCTCCGGGGAGACCACGCCGATGCCGACATTGCGCTGCTTCCAGATCCGGTTGTCGGTCAGAAGGGTTTCGTAGTCGTCGATGCACTTGAACTGGTAGTCCATGAACGCATCGAGATAATCCAGCATCGATCCATCACGCCACTCGTTCATCCGCTTGATGTCATCGGCCCTGCGCAAGCGTGAAGGCTCGAACTTCGGCATCACATCAGGCAAGTCACGATAGACGCCGCCAGGACGGTAGTAAGTTGCATGCATGCGCGCCCCGCTGACAGCCTCGTACGCGTCCATCAGGTATTCACGCTCACGAAAGCAGTACAGAAACAGGGTCATGGCACCCAGGTCAAGACCGTTCGCACCGAGCCACATCAGGTGGTTCATCAGGCGCGTGATTTCATCGAACAGGGTTCGAATCCACTGTGCCCGCTCCGGCGCCTCGATCCCGAGCAGTTGCTCGACGGCGCGCACATAGGCGTGCTCACTGCACATCATGGACACGTAATCGAGCCGGTCCATGTAGCCAATCGATTGATTGTAAGGCTTGGACTCCGCCAGCTTCTCCGTGGCACGATGCAGCAGGCCGACATGCGGATCGGCCCGCCGCACCACCTCTCCGTCCATCTCCAGGATCAGCCGGAGAACACCATGCGCCGCGGGGTGCTGCGGGCCAAAGTTCAGGGTGTAGTTGCGAATCTCAGCCATGGGACACTTCCTTGCGCTCGCCTCCGTCACCGATATAGCGGGAATCGTGCCGGATCACGCGCGGCACCAGAACACGCGGCTCGATTTCAGTGGGCTCATACACCACGCGAGCCTTGTCCTCGTCGTAACGGACGGTCACATTGCCGATCAGCGGGAAATCCTTACGGAACGGATGGCCGATGAAACCGTAGTCGGTCATGATTCGGCGCAGATCAGGATGCCCTTCGAACACGATACCGAAGAGATCGAAGGCTTCACGTTCGAACCAGTTGGCCGAAGCCCAGATATCGACCAACGTCGGAATGGCTGGAAAATCGGACTGCTCCGGGTGACATCGCAGCCGCAGACGTTGATTGATGCGCGTCGAAAGCAGATGAACCGCCACCGCGAACCGCTTCGGGATCGAGCTTGCTTCAGGACGGCTGGCCCAGTCGAAGCGCCCGGGACCCAGATGATCGACGCCGCGCGAGAAGCCGGTGCTACTGGCCTCGGTGGTTTCCCACTCATCATCGCCGTAGCCGAGGTAGTCGACGCCGCAAAGATCGATCATGGTGTCGAACTCCAGCCCGTCACTATCGCGCAGCAGAGTGGCGGACTCGATCCAGCAGGCCGGGGCGATTTCGGCTACCAGCTGGTTCCTGACTTCGGTCAGCCGGACCAGTCGCTCGCCCAGAATCGCGACGACCTGCTGCACCAGTGGCTGGTTGCGTTCGCTGAATTCATTCATGCTGCGGGCGCCATGATGGATTGGGTGCGACGGATTTTCTTCTGCAGCTGGATAATGCCGTAGATCAGTTGTTCTGCCGACGGCGGGCAACCGGGAACGTAGATGTCGACCGGCACGATCCGATCGCAGCCTCGCGTGACCGCGTACGAATAATGGTAGTAACCACCACCATTAGCGCAAGACCCCATTGAGATGACCCACTTCGGATCCGGCATCTGGTCATAGACCTTGCGCAAGGCCGGCGCCATCTTGTTACAGAGCGTTCCTGCCACGATCATGACATCGGACTGACGCGGGCTGGGTCGAAATACCACGCCGAAGCGGTCGAGATCGTAGCGCGCGGCGCCGGCATGCATCATCTCGATCGCACAGCAGGCAAGTCCGAAAGTCATTGGCCACATGCTGCCGGTTCGCGCCCAGTTCATCAGCGCATCGACGCTGGTTGTAGCCCAGCCACGGCCGACCAGCGGGTTGCTGTCGGCGTCTGGTCGCAGAATGTCATCGATCTGATTGAGTTCGGCGGTCATTCCCATTCCAGCGCACCCTTGTTCCATTCGTAGATGAATCCGATCACGAGTATGGCGAGAAATACGGCCATCGCAATCAGTCCGGTCATGCCGATGGCATCCAGTGCCACGGCCCACGGAAACAGGAACGCGATCTCGAGGTCGAAAATAATGAACAGGATTGCGACCAGGTAGAAGCGCACATCGAACTTCATGCGCGCATCATCGAAGGATTCGAAGCCGCACTCGTATGTAGACAGCTTTGCACTGTTGGGCCGGCGCGGGCCGAGAATGCCGCCGGCCGCCATCATGCCAACCCCCATGCCGGTCGCGATCAACAGGAAAATCAGGATCGGGAAGTATTCCATCAACATGTCCGACTACCCTTGGTTTGGTCGCCGGCGCATGCCGGCGTTCGTCATGGTCGATCAGGGCCTGATGCCACCGGCCCGCGGCGCGATTGAATTCCGCTTCTGGCCGCTGCGTGTATCGCGGCCAACGGACTATCGATCAATTGGTGCCGAAGGCCGGACTCGAACCGGCACGGCCAATGGCCACTGCCCCCTCAAGACAGCGTGTCTACCAATTCCACCACTTCGGCAATTGATCGATGAACGATTTGAATTGTAACGCTCAACCGCCGGCAGGGTTGGAACCATCGCCCTCGTCATCAGACGTTTCGGGGTCTTCGACGGGCTCGGCCGAGGACTCCACCGAGGGTTCGACCGACTCGAGCGACTCGATGACCGAATCGATACCCGCGGCCTGGTCCGGTTCGACTTGCTGACGAGCTGCCTGCTGCTGCATCACCGACCCGGCCAGGCTCGATGGATCGCCACCGGAAAGCCCGGTCGCCAGTACTGCAAGGGTCAGGCTGATGCCAAAAAAGCCCAGCGCCAGCCAGCCCGTGGTACGGGTCAGAAAGTTCCCCGCCCCGCGAGATCCGAACACGGTGCCCGAGGCGCCTGCACCAAAGGCCGCGCCCATGGTCGCGCCAGGTCCGCGCTGCACCAGAACGATCGCGATCAGACCAATCGCGACCAGAACCTGAAAAACAATAAGAGTCGTGAACATGATTTCAGTCGTAGTCCTTAAAAAATAGACTTTGGTCCGCCCCGGCCCAGAGTCAAACTCGCGCGGCCGCGTGTGCGATCGCCAGAAAATCTTCCGCCGCAAGGGAAGCTCCCCCGATCAGGCCGCCGTCGATGTCTTCACGGCTGACAAGATCGGCGGCGTTGGTCGGTTTCATGCTGCCGCCGTAGAGAATTCGAATACGGCCGGCTATTGTAGCATTCCGCTCCGCGACACGGTGCCGGATCAACGCGTGCACCTGCTGCGCCTGCTCGGGACTTGCGGTACGGCCCGTGCCGATGGCCCAGATCGGCTCGTACGCGATGACCGCTTCAGCGAAGGTCTGAATCCCGCAGGCTTCGATCACGACGTCCAGCTGGCGCCCGACCACAGTCTCGGTGATGCCGGATTCGCGCTCGGCCAGCGTTTCCCCCAGGCACAGTACAGGAATCAGCCCGGCGCGTCGGGCCGCTTCGAACTTGGCCGCGACCAGCGCATCGGACTCTTGATGATACTGGCGCCGCTCGGAGTGACCAACCAGAACATGGCTGACGCCGACATCAACCAGCATGGCCGCCGAAACCTCGCCTGTATAGGCGCCCTCGGCATGCTGGCTGAGATCCTGAGCGCCGATTGCAAGGGGGCTGCCAGTGGCGGCTTCGACAGCCAGCGCCAGGTACGGCGCCGGCGGTATCACCGCCATCTCGACACCCTCCGGAATCGCCTCGGCAACTGCGGCAACCAGCGCCCGCGCCATGTCCCGGGTGCCATTCATCTTCCAGTTCCCCGCAATCAACGGTGTCCGAGCGCCGTGCTGCATCGATTTTCCTCCTGTGCTCCGAGATCGGGCCAAATCGATCACTTGGAGCGAAACATTCGAACCATTGTTCACGCCAGATCGAGCACCATTGCAGTTCACCAATCGATCCGGCTCCGTAGCCGCTGGAGTATACCCTTGAAGAAAGTCACGATCATTCTCCTGCTCAGCCTGCTGACACTTGCCGAAGGCAGCTTCGCCGCCGAGCGTTATGTCATCGATACCCGCGGTCAGCACGCATTCATCCAGTTCCGCATCCCCCACCTGGGCTTTTCCTGGTTGTATGGACGATTCAACCAGTTCGAGGGCGAGTTCACCTTCGATGAGCAGAATCCGGCGGCCTCCAGCGTCATCGTGTCAATCCAGACCCGCAGCATCGATTCAAACCACGAGCGGCGTGATGACCACCTGCGCGGCGAGGATTTCCTCGACACCGGAACCTACCCCAGCGCCGGGTTCCGTTCGACCGCATTCGTTCCGCTGGGCGACGACCGCTATCGGCTCGAGGGCGAGCTCGAACTGCTCGGCCGCAGCGCCCCGATCAGCATCGATGTGACCCAGATCGGTGCCGGTACCGACCCCTGGGGCGGCTTCCGTCGCGGCTTCGAAGGCACGACCATGCTGACCCTGGCCGCCTGGGGCATCGACTACGACCTGGGCCCGGCCGCGCGCGCGGTCGAACTGACGCTGTCGCTCGAAGGCGTTCGCCAGGACGACTGAAGCTGCATCGATCGTGCATCGGACCGGCCGTGCCGCTGGGCACGGCCGGTTCGCAGCGTCGCACGCACGGCCGGGAACAGAATCGGGCCGGACCGTATAATTGCAGGCAATAACAAAAGAATCGGGGTTGAACGCCATGAGTCGCACGATGCGCGCGCTGGTCAAGCCGGCCGCCGCTCCCGGAATCGAATTGCGCGAGGTGCCTGTCCCCTCGCCAGGCCCCGGCGAAGTGCTGGTCCGCTTGGAGAAGACCGCGATCTGCGGTACCGACCTGCATATTTACCTCTGGGACGAGTGGTCGCAGCGCACGATCCGCCCGCCACTGGTGATCGGCCACGAATTTGTCGGCCGGATCGCCGAGATCGGTGTTGGTGTATCCGGCTACAGCGAAGGCCAGCGGGTCTCGGCCGAAGGCCACGTGGTCTGCGGCGTGTGCCGCAACTGCCGCGCCGGCAAGCAACATCTGTGTCCGCACACCCAGGGCATCGGCGTCAACCGCGACGGCGCCTTCGCCGAGTACGTGGTCGTACCGGCAACCAACCTCTGGCCAATCCCGGACGCCATCCCCAGCGAATTGGCGGCCTTCTTCGACCCCTTCGGCAACGCCGCACACTGCGCGCTGCAGTTCGATCTGGTCGGCGAAGACGTGCTGATCACCGGAGCCGGACCGATCGGCATGATTGCCGCCGGCATCGCCCGCCACGTCGGAGCTCGCCACGTCGTGGTCAGCGACGTCAACGACTATCGGCTGAAGCTGGCCGCCGACATGGGTGCGACCCGGACCATCAACGTGCGCAACGAGCGCCTGCTGGACGTTGTCGACGAACTCGATATCGATGGCTTCGATGTCGGCCTGGAGATGTCGGGCAACCCGCAGGCCTTCAACGACCTGCTCAAAGCGATGTATCACGGCGGCAAGGTCGCGCTGCTCGGGATCCTGCCCTCGGGCACAGGCATCGAATGGGACAACGTCATCTTCAAGGGCCTGCAGATGCACGGCATCTATGGTCGGCGCATGTACGAGACCTGGTACAAGATGACCCAGATGGTACTCACCGGCTTTCCGCTGGAACGGGTACTGACCCACCAGATCCCGATCGACGACTTCGAAACCGGATTTCAACTGATGGCCAAAGGCGAGTGCGGCAAGGTGGTCTGCGACTGGACCGGGGAAATCGAACCCTCCACCTGAGTTCGGATGCGCGCCTCAATGCTCGCAACAACAACCGATCCGTCCACAGATGACCGCGGGATCAGCACAGATAAAACGTTGATTCAAGATACATGGGGCGGACCTTCGAGTTGCAACGCCATGGACAGCACGAAGAAAAATCGATCATCCGAGCCGGATCCCTCTCCGGACGCTGCAAACTGCGTACGGCCTCGGCGCGCCGGCTCGTTCGTTCAACCTTTCATCCGTGTTCATCTGGGCACAAAACGCTTTTCAAATTCTTCGAGGAAAAACCGATGCCCGACGCCAAGACTGTCCAACGCTTCCGCACCGAGCTCGCCGAAATCGAAACCGCCGGGCTGTACAAGCGTGAGCGCCAGATCACCACGCCGCAGCGGGTCGCGATTCGAACCGCCGGACACGGCGAGGTCCTGAACTTCTGCGCCAACAACTATCTCGGCCTGGCCGACCATCCCGAGATCATCGCGGCGGCCACGGCCGCGCTTGATGACCATGGCTTCGGCATGGCCTCGGTGCGCTTCATCTGCGGTACGCAGGACCTGCACAAGGAACTTGAGCAGGTCATCGCCGACTTCCTCGGCAAGGAGGACTCGATCCTTTACGCGGCCTGCTTCGACGCCAACGGCGGCCTGTTCGAACCGCTGCTCGGCCCCGAGGACGCGATCATTTCCGATGCGCTGAACCATGCCTCGATCATCGATGGCATTCGACTGTGCAAGGCCGAGCGCCACCGTTACCCGAACTCCGATATGAATGCGCTGGAAGATGCGCTACGGAAGACCCGGAATAAACGCACCCGCCTGATCGCCACCGACGGCGTGTTCTCGATGGACGGCTACGTCGCCAAACTCGACCAGATCACCGCCCTGGCCGAGAAGTACGATGCCTTGGTGATGGTCGACGACTGTCACGCCACCGGCTTTTTCGGGCCCACAGGAAGAGGCTCGGCCGAACATCACGGCGTGCTCGACCGTGTCGACATCATCACCTCGACACTGGGCAAGGCGCTGGGTGGCGGCATGGGTGGCTTCACCGTGGCACGCCAGGAAGTCATTGACCTGCTACGCCAGCGCTCGCGCCCCTACCTGTTCTCCAACTCGCTGGCACCGCCGCTGGTCGCGGCCAGCATCAAAGTGTTCGAGATGATCAGCGAATCCACCGAGCTGCGCGACCGTCTGGCCGACAACACCCGGTTCTTCCGCCAGGCCATGACCGAGGCCGGCTTCGACATCAAGCCCGGTGAACACCCGATCGTCCCGGTCATGCTCTACGACGCCCCGCTGGCCCAGAAAATGGCCGACTTGCTGCTCGAACAAGGCATCTACGTGATAGGCTTCTTCTACCCCGTCGTGCCCAGGGGCGAGGCCCGGATCCGGCTGCAGATCTCGGCCGCGCACGAGCGCGAACAGCTCGAACGGGCGGTCGAGGCATTCATCAAGGTCGGACGCAAGCTTGGCGTGATCTGAGTCCGGTTTGTTCATGAATCGACCTGCTGCGACGCCCCAGACCCTGCATCCGCGAGGTTTTGCTCGGTCGCGCATCCTCACCTGCCGTTATTGACAAGCAGGGCGAGTCCGGCTGCGGTGCGCTCGGTCGCGAAACGCCGCGGCAACAAGACCTGGAGCCGTCTCGCGCCGGTCGGGTCATGAATGATCCGGGCTGAGACACCACTGCCTGACCGCGTCAACTGCGTATTCAGGAACGACTACGCCAGATTGATTTCCTCGATCCGTTGCCGCAGGTAGTCATCCGACTTGATCGGCTCGAGATAGCGGTTCGGGTTGTCCGTCGTGATGCATTGCGACAGAGTCTCGATCACGAAATCCGGATTCGGATGCAGGAAGAACGGGATCGAGTAGCGCGAGCGTCTGGCCGCCTCGCCGGGCGGATTGACCACCTGGTGCGTGGTCGAGGAGTAGACGTGGTTGGTCAGCCGCTGCAGCATGTCGCCGACGTTGACGATGATGGTGCCCGGCAGCGTCGTGACCGGCACCCATTCGCCGCGCTTGTTCAGCACTTCCAGCCCCTGCTCGCGCGAACCGATCAGCAGCGTGATCAGGTTGATGTCCTCGTGCCGTGCCGCGCGCACCGCGCCGGGTACCGCGTTGCGAATCGGCGGATAGTGGATGGGCCGCAGGATCGAATTGCCACGGTCGACCCGGCGCGCGAACCAGTCGACCGGCAGTTCCAGGTCGAGCGCGATGGCCGAAAGCATGCGCTGGCCCAGGTTGTCCAGCGCGCCGTAAAGCGCAAGAGAGGCTTCGCGAAAGCCCTCCACCTCGTCCGGCCAGACATTGGGCAGGAGAATTTCGGGGTATGGGTTGAGGCCTTCCAGTTCCCGACCCACATGCCAGAACTCTTTCAGGTCCGGCACATCGTGATCCCTGGCTTTCTCGACGCCAAAGCCGGTGTAGCCACGTCGCCCACCACCGCCGGGCTGGTGATACTTCAGCTTGATCGACTCGGGCAAGGCAAAGAGTTCACGGAACCGGGCGTAGGACTGCTCGATGATGCCGTCGTCGAGGCCATGCTGGGTGATGCCGACGAAGCCATACTCGCGGTAGGCGCGGCCGAGTGCAGCGGTGAACCCGTCGCGCCGCCCACTGAACTCCGAAAGCTCGAGCACCGGGATGCCGTATTTCTCGACCGTATCCTCCTGCAGGCCAGTGACCTCACTGTTCACTGACGGCTCCTTGCCGAACGACATCGGCCAGTTCGATCGCCAGCATCCGGATCTGGTCCGCGTCCCGGCCTTCGACCATCACCCGCACCACCGGCTCGGTTCCGGAAGGTCGCAGCACCACCCGTCCCTGCCCGGCCAGCGTCTGCTCGACCCGCGTCACCGCGGTGGCGATTTCCGCGTTGCCATCAAGCGCCGAGGCCGGCACGGCGACATTGATCATGACCTGAGGGTACTTGTGCATGCCTGACGCGAGCGAGGCCAGCGACTGTCTGGTGACCGCGAGTACTTCCAGAATCTGCAGGGCACTGACGATGCCGCAGCCGGTCGCGGCCCGGTCGAGGCAGAGAATGTGACCCGAGGCCTCGCCGCCTAATGTCCAGCCACGTTCGCTCAGCTGCTCATGGACATAACGATCGCCGACCTTGGCCCGGACGAACTCGATTTCGGCAGACTGGAATGCTTCATCAAGCCCGAAATTGCTCATCACCGTACCCACCACGCCGCCACCCAGGCGCTCTGCGGCCCGGCGCGCCATGGCCAGGATGTAGAGAATCTGGTCGCCATCGACCAGCGCACCGTTGTGATCCGCCATCAGCACGCGATCACCATCGCCATCGAACGCGATCCCCAGGTCGGCTGCGTGCTCGCGCACGGTGGCACACATTTGCTCCGGATGGGTCGATCCGCAGTCACGATTGATGTTGACGCCGTCGGGCTGGTCATGAATCGCGATCACCTCGGCACCCAGTTCGCGGAACACGGTGGGCGCGATACGGTACGTTGCGCCGTTGGCGCAATCGACAACCAATGTCAGGCCATCGAGCCGGGTGCCATAGGTGATGGTGCCCTTGCAGTATTCGACATAACGCCCAGTGGCATCATCGATCCGCCGCGCCTTGCCCAGCCGGTGCGGGCGAACATGGCTCATCGGCTGCTCGAGCAGTTCCTCGATCCGCCGCTGCTGTGCGTCAGGCAGTTTCTGGCCAGCCCCGGAAAAGAACTTGATTCCATTGTCTTCGAACGGGTTATGCGAGGCCGAGATCACGATGCCGGCCGCGGCACCCAGCGAGCGGGTCATGTGGGCTATGGCCGGTGTCGGCATCGGTCCGAGCAGCATCACATCGACACCGGCGGCGGCGAGGCCTGCCTCCAGTGCCGATTCGAACAGGTAGCCGGAAATGCGTGTGTCCTTGCCGATGACCACGCGTGGCCGCTCGTCGATCGACTCGGCCAGCATGCAGCCTGCGGCCCAACCGAGCCGCAGCGTGAATTCAGCGGTGATCGGCGACTCACCGACCCGGCCCCGGATTCCGTCGGTTCCAAAGTAGCGAAAGTTCATCGACCGGATTCTACTCCGGATTCTCCGCGCTCCGATCGTCGGCGCATACCTTACCCCTGCGTGTCAAGCGTTGCTCCGGTACTGCTTTTGAGCTTGGGTTCTGTCGGAAGCGCCTACAAACCCACACCCTTGACTGCATTGGGCAGTCATGCGTCAATATCGTCGCCGGTTCCGACTCGTGGCAGCTCTTTGAAATCATGACGCAGGCAGCGATAAGGCTCGAGTTTACGGCCCTTGGAGGTTTCGATCAGGCGGCTGCGATTGTGGCTGGCTCGGGCGCAGGCAGGCGAATTGGGAGAACAGCCCGTTCTTGCAGCCAACCGCGAACGGTCGGATGGTATCGGTCGCCAATGCCGGGCAGGCCCGATCGGCAAACGATCATCCGTGCTTGCGGGGATGCGGCCAAAAAGTCGCGGCGATCTTCGCCTGGCGTGGCGGAAACAGCCCGACCACTACCTCGAGATCGACGAACTCCTGCTGCATCCCCTCGATCTTCCCATCGCGCTGGAGCGCCTTCTGCAACCGCGCGGACCAATTCACGGTCGAGACAAGGGCACCTTCCAGGACCTGCGATACTTTCTGGCCGCCGGGCTCGTCGTGCAGGAATACCAACAAGGCCGAGGCATCCAGAACCAGGTCACGCATGCGTTCTTTTCCGCTTCGTCGGCCGCGACGGCGCGTCTGTCGGCGATCAGTTCATTGGCCAGTTGGACGTCACCGGGAAATATGGCGGAATCGATCGCACAGGCGCTTCTCCAACGTCTCGCGGCGTTCCAGCACCAGGCCCTCATCGACGATCCGCGCCACCTGACCGGCACCGGGCTTCAAATCCAGCGCTTTGCGCAGCGCGACTGGAATCACCACGCGCCCTTGCGCGCCGCGACTTGCACTTCGTTTTCCCTGACTGCCGTGACTATTCTCGCGTGCCTTGATTTTGATAGTGCGGCGCAGATTCGAAAGGCTGCCAAATACAGAGTGGTCCTTGCTCCAGCGGCAAACCAGACTCGATGCATCTCAATCGGCCGATGCTGTCGTGGCTGCAAGTCCGGGTCGTGGTGGGTCCGATGCCGCGCCGTCGGCGCAATGTGGGTCGGGATGGTCAACTGCCTCCGGTCCCACCGACAGCCGGCTGGACGCTTGAATCGGCCTTCAGGGTCCGCCGATGTGCGGTTACGGCAGATAATCCGGAGAGGAACGAGGCAGAATCATACTTGCCCTGTAACCTGACCAGGCTGACCCTTCCCTCAACGACAGTCGCATGCGATCATGAACCATCATCGGCATCCCGAGTTCAGTCAACGCTGTGCGCTATCGATGTCGATTGACAAACCGGCACACCGGGATTCACACATGACTCAACGAACCACTCAAGCGCTGCTCTTGGCGCTATTACTGACGGGGTGTAGCGGCATGACCGACAACAAGCAAGACCCAGCCACGATCTCCGAACTTGCGAGCTGCCCGTCGA
>Ga0210039_1003603_pt1 | contig 11810 bp, 9 predicted proteins | sample CryGeyCG2114_250_3_FD_185460 | JGI IMG/M metagenome (GOLD analysis project Ga0210039, IMG submission 185460) | Groundwater microbial communities from aquifer - Crystal Geyser CG17_big_fil_post_rev_8/21/14_2.50 (SPAdes) (version 2) | ecosystem: Environmental > Aquatic > Deep subsurface >...
CAAAATGTGGGAAAGGGACCTGGCGGATTGGGAATTTTGCCATAAAGGGATCGAGGATTGGACGAGAAAACTGCAAGATATTTTGCTGACATAATCGAACTCGCCCGCTCCGTGTTCGAGCAGGTCGCGGTCGAAATGGACACCACGCCTGAGCGGTCCATTCTCCGTCTTCAAGCGGATTACGGTCCGTATCGGGTTTTCGTGACAGAGTTGTTCAGCGATGCAGTGCGGAAATATCAGTACTATGTTTTACGGGGAGATTTTGTGGAAGCCGGGTTTGATAACAGCCCCGACCCGCGTGTTATTCGTCTCAAATACGGGAGCATTGGAAAAGAACATGTTGGGGAACACATTTCCCACTTGCGCCTGAATGACAAAACGCAGTTATCGTTGACCGAAGAAATGACATTTTCAGGCTTTGTGGAATGGGTGGGGAAAAACCTATGAACGGAAAGTCGTGTCAGGGTTGCGTGAGAGGGTCAAGGCGTTGCCGGGATATGGAGAGAAGGTCACGGAGAGGGTGGTATAGGGAAAAGATGAAGGATGAAGATCGGATGTGAGTTGGGAGATAGGAGATGCGTGTTGCGTCCACTCCGCTTCGCTACGGGATGATAGGTTGCGTGTTGCGTTTGGATGAAGGAGAGTGATGAAATGTTTGCAGACAATAAAAAGGCCGCAGAGATAACATTATGGTCGCTCTTCGAAACGGCCGTCCAGTATGGGGCAGACGCCATCGAACTGGAATATGCGCCGGAAGGATTGGAAGCAACCTTCATGCGCGGAGACGTGGGGATCGGCAATGTCATCAAAGATGACGAGGCGATTGAGCGAATCATCGGCGAACTCGTCGCACAAGCCAGACTCGAACACAAATCTCGCGGCATATTCAAGTGGATTCACAAACAGAAAGAATACGAAGTCCGGGTAGAGGAATATGAGAGTTTCGGCGAGAGCGCGTTCAGGCTGGTTTTGAAAAAATCCAAGCGGCGCGCCTGATAAGCGGCAAAACGCGCCGTACCCCATTCATCCTTTAATCAGACTTTTGCGGAGACCCCTTCGGCTGGTCTGTCCCATTTTCAAGCGGACACGTTCTTGATTTCGGGGAAGATTGATGCTTTATTCTGCCAGCATAAAATCCCCACCCTCCAGCACTCCCTCCATAATCACCTTCACTGCATCCGCCCTCGCCAACTCCTCCAACTCAAATGGCTTCAACCGCGTCTGTGTCGTGCGCACGGACGGCTCAAGAAACTCCCCGAACGGCAGTGATGTGCGGAACAATTGGTAATACAAAAATCTGCGCGCATTGCGTTTGAATTCCAGCGGGACATCAATCGCATCGGCCGCTAAAAATTCTTTCATCTTTCTTCTTACCTCTTCCACCGTCTGCGGAAAAAATACCGTCGGATATTGCGTAAATCTCGCCTTGCCCGCGCACAACACCGCCGCGCCCATGATCGAAGCCTCCAAGCCGATGGTCGAGTTATAGACCATCACGAACTTCGATTTCTGGATCAACTCATACGAACTGAGCGTCTCTTTAGGCCCTACAAAAATAACGTTCGGTTCTTTGTCCGCGCCGCTGGCTTCGAGCCACGCGGCGACGGTCTCGCGGCTGGCTTTGCGGACGCGCAACTCGTCGGGATGGGCGCGGATGACGAATAGCGTGTCGCGGTGCTGGCGGATAACTTCCAGCGCCAGGTCGAGCCAATCGAACATATCCTCAAAGACCGTGTTGGCGTGCGGCTGGCTGGTATCGAAGATCACATTTGTAAACACAGGCACGATCTGTTTGAAGCCCGCGGCCTTTTGCAGGAACGATTCGTCGAGTCCTTTCATGTCCGCCCAGAACTTGATGCCCGCCATCGTGAAGTCGCCTTGAAAACGCTTCGCCAGATACGCATCCAATTTTGCGTTTTGTTCAGCGTTCATCTCGAACGACTCGGGAACCGGGATCGGAGACGCTGTCGCTTCGCCATCGGTGAAGAACGCCGTGGCGGGTTGGAATCCCACTTCATGCGTAATGACGCGCAGTCCGCGCTTCTGGGCGATCCAGCGCGCGGTCGCTTCGGGGAAGAACTGTCCATTGAACACGATCACTGCGCGCGGATTGGTTTCATCGAGAAACCGCGAAAACTTCTGCGCCACACTCCACGCGGACAAGATGTATTCCCGCAAAAGATAGCGCGTCGGTTCGTCATCGTTCAGGTGCTGGATTCGCAGTATCCAGCGCAATCCAGGCAAACACAGCGCACCGAGGGGAATGTTCTCGTATTCAAAATTCATTAACTCAGGGAGAGAAAGTTGCGAGATGCGGGATGCGAGTTGCGCGTCGCGATCAAAATCGAACCAGTTTACCTGTGTACCTGTATACCTATGTACCTGTATACCTGTATACAGCGTCTTCGATTGATAAATGCACGATCTGCATGGCGGTTCTTTCTGCGGATGGTCTCGGTTCGTGCCGAGAACGCAGTGACTCATCCCCGCATTGCACGCGAAATATGCGACAGGGACGCCCTGCAAGCGCAACGCCCACGAGGCCAACAGATGAAATCCGCTGTTCCACGAGAGATCGTCAATCCCCGTGGAGGCCTTGAAGAAGACGACAGGCGCGCCCGAAGGCTGTGGTTCCTGGCGAGAAACTTTTCGCGCCATCGCCGCGATCTTGAGATTATTGAGCCTGCGGACAAGTCCGCGTTTGATGCGTTGGGTGAAAAACTCTTTCATCCCGCCCTTACCAATCATTATTTTTTTCATAACCTAATCTTACCAACAAATCCCCTGCTACATCCTTGAACAACTTTTTGTGTTCCTCGCTAAAATGCTCGCGCCACCCGCCCGTCTTCCCCGCGCGGAAGGTGTGGCTTTTCTTCGGCTGGATCGCGTCCACCAAAACGGACAACGCCTGCTCGCGCGGGGTGGGGATTATGTAGCCTGTCTTCTCTACTTCTTCGAGCATGGTGTTCAGGGTTGCGTCGCGGTTGTTGATCAAGTCCTCGAAGCGGATGCACATTACGCCAGGAGTCGCCAGCCATTGGAACACGCCCTCGTAACGTCCCTTCACACTGACCATGGTCAGCCCGTTGCGGTCAATGCCGGTGATGGCGACCTTGAGCCGCTCGCTGAAATCGGGCAGGGAATTGTAGAAGTCGTGCATCCCGTGTTCTTCATACATTTCTGTAGCAAAGAAGACTTGGGAGACGAGCAGGTCGCGCGGGTCGCGGTAAATGAAAAAGTTGACGCGCCCGCTCAAGGTCAGGAAAGAGACGTTTTCGGGCGTCGCGTCCAAATATCCCCAGCCGATCACGCCGGATGGAATCCGTTTCAGTTCCGTTGAAATTTCATCTTGCGTGTTGCGTGTTCCGTTTTTTGCGATCGTTCTTATTGGATCGGCCTCAACATAGAGATACGGCATGATCTGGGTAAAGCCGTTCAACACCTGCAACAGCAAATGCGACCCGCTCTTCGGCTTGGCATTTCCGAAAATGGGCGGCGCGTTGTTGAACGTGAGACGCTTCCAACGCGCCATCGCCTGCATGGTCTTTCCCGCAGGCCGAACGGCGCGTCGGAATTTCTGAACGACACTCATCAATTCACCATTACGGAACACGCAACACGCAACACGTTTACTCGTCGTTGACTCGGCGCAATTTTTTCAACGAACCCTTTTCAGATTCGTAGACGCGCTTCACGCCATCGCCGAGCGCGGCCTCGGTGACGCGCAGGTATTTCACGAGGCGCTCGAAGCCGCCAGGCTCCACGGACGCGGCCTGGTCACTGCCCCACATGGCGCGGTCGAGCGTGAGATGACGTTCCACCATGCACGCGCCGAGCGAGACAGCCACCGCCGAGGGGACGAGACCGACTTCGTGTCCCGAATAGCCGATGGGGTTGTTGGGAAATTCGCGGCGGAGCGTTTCGATCATTTTAAGATTCAACTCTTCGGGTTCGCACGGATAAGCGCTGGTACAGTGCATGATGACGAGATTTTCATCGCCGACGGCCTTCGCGCCTTTGTGGATCTGCGCCATCGTGGACATGCCCGTCGAGATGATGATCGGCTTGCCCGTCTTGCGGACGTGCTTGAGCAGCGCGTGGTCCGTGAGCGACGCGGACGGCACCTTGTAGGCGGGCGTATCGAATTTTTCCATGAAGTCCACCGAGGGTTCGTCCCACACCGAGGCCATCCAGGCGATACCTTTCTCTTTGCAATGGCGGTCGATTTCGCGGTACTGCGCTTCGTTGAACTCGACCTTGTAACGATAATCGAGGTAGGTGATGTAGCCCCACGGCGTCTCGCGCATTTGCTTCTGCTGTTCGATGGGTGTGCAAACCTCGGGCGTGCGCTTTTGGAACTTGACCGCGTCCGCGCCCGCATGCACCGCCGCGTCTATCATCTGCTTGGCGATGTCGAGGTCGCCGTTGTGGTTGATGCCGATCTCGGCAATGATGTAGGTGGGATGCCCGTCGCCGACCGTTCGATTTCCCAGTTTAATTTCGCGTGCCATGTTTTCTCCTATTATTAGTTTCCGTCATTGCGAGCGAGCGCTGGTCGAGTAGGCCGAGGTACTCCGAGGCCGTATCGAGACCAAGCGAGCAAAGCAATCCCCAATGTTGCGAGGAGATTGCTTCGCCACTCGTCCTTCGACTTCGGGGGTACCCTCCGCTCAGGACGGTGGCTCGCAATGACGTGCTACAGTTTATGTAAAATTAACTCACACAACTCGCGCACCGAGCCATGACCGCCGGGTTTGGTCAACACATGATCGGCGGCTTGCAAAACTTCGGGATACGCGTCTGCGACCGCCACCGCCCAACCTGCGATCTCGAAGCACGGCAGGTCGTTCAGGTCGTTGCCAATGTATACCACATGCGCGGCGTCCACCTTCTTTTCGGCGAGCAACTTTTTGAGCGCCTCGCCCTTGCCGCGGATATCAATTCCCTGGACGGATTCCACACCCATCTTTTCGGCGCGTGCTTTGACGACGGGATTGGGTTCCGACGAAAGGATCATGACCTCCACCCCGCGCTCGCGCAGATCGCGCACTCGCATCGAATCGGACCTGGTAGCGGCTACCGTTTCCTTGCCGTTTTCGTCCGTCCAGACGCGGTTGTCGGTGATGACGCCGTCGAAATCGGAAACGATCAACTTAATCGTGGACGGCATCGGCCTCCGCACGCGTCCCGCCCAGACCATGTCGAGTCTGCCTGTGGCGACGAGGTGCTCGTAGCGCGCCCAATCTTGTAGGTTGTCAATGTCAATCGTGTAGCGCGGGTCAATCACCAGCGGATAGATCGTTTTGCCACTCATCGAGCCGTTGAGAATCGTCGCCGTGCGGATCGCGTCAATGTGACCCGTCTGCCAGTAGACGGGCGGGAGAATCTGGCGCGGCGCGTTGTACGGTTCGTCAATCCCGTCCACGTCGAGCAGGTTCTTCATCGGACTGTTCTCGTTTATCAGAAGCCACATCTTGTGCGGATTCTGTCCCGCGGGGACGACCCCGCGCACGCTGTCCGCATCGGGATGCGCGAGCAGGATTTCGATGGCCTTGTCCACCAGTCCGCGCGGGCGGATGGGCGAGGTCGGGCGCAGTTGCGCAACCACATCTGGCTTGTAACCTTCATGTTCGGCCAGCCATTTCAGCGCGTGGATGAAGACAGGCAGGTCGGTGGTGTTATCCTGTGCGAACTCCGCGGGACGCAGGAATGGCGTCTCCGCGCCAAATTGACGCGCCACCGCCGCGATCTCCCCATCATCGGTGCTGACGAGGACGCGCGTCACCGACGCGGATTGCTTCGCCGCGGCGATGCTCCACGCGATCAGCGGATAGCCCGCGAAGTTGCGGATGTTTTTGCGGGGGATTCCTTTCGATCCGCCGCGAGCGGGGATGATTGCGAGTATGTTCGTCATCAGTTATCAGTGTTCAGTCATCAGTAATTGGTAAATGGTAAATGGTAATTACCAATCACCAATTACCAATTACCAGGCAGTCCATCCTCCATCCACAACCACATTATTTCCCGTCATGTACGAGGACGCGTCCGAGGCGAGGAACAGCAACGCGCCGTTCATTTCATCTTTCTTTGCCATGCGACCCAGGATGGTTTTGGCGGAATAATTGGTGACAAAGTATTCTTCGTGGTTATTGAACACGCCGCCGGGGGTGAGCGCATTGACGCGGATTTCCGTGCCTGCATAATACGCGGCCAGATATTTGGTGAAACCCATCACGCCCGCTTTGGTCACGGTGTAGTAAACAGGCTTGAACGCGACGCGTTTTCCATCTTTGATGTAAATACGCTGGTCGGGACCGTTGAGTCCATAGGTCGAGCAAATGTTGATGATGCTTCCCTTCTTGCCCTGCGCCAGCATCGGCTCGACGCATGCCTGCGTGACGAGGAACGTCCCCGTGAGATTGACATCCAATGCCGCGTTCCACTGGTCAAGCGGATAGTCTTCGAACGCGCCCGGGGCGATTCCCTTCGCGGCCGCGTCGGGATCAAATTTTGGGTCGAGGGCCGCGGAATTTACCAGCACATCGAGCCGCCCAAAGGTCGAGAGGACCGAGGCGACCATCGTCGAAACGGAATCAGGCTGGGTGATGTCGGTGGCGATTCCCAGCGCGCGGTAACCGTCGCGGGTCAGGTCGTCCGCAATTTTTTTCGCGGCGTCCGCGTTCAAATCCACGACTGCGACAGCCGCGCCTGCTTCCGCGAGCGTGCGGCAAAACTCCGCGCCGAGCAGGCCCACCCCGCCGGTGACAATGGCGACGCGATTCGTCAAATCAAATTTTTCTTGAATGGTCATTTTCACATCCTCAATTTCCGCCGTCATTGCGAGCGAGCGCTGGTCGAGTAGGCCGAGGTACTCCGAGGCCGTACCGAGACCAAGCGAGCGACACTTGCCCTGGCGGGCAGTGCCAGGGAGCAATCTCCTCGCCAAGGTGGGGATTGCTTCACCGCTCGTCCTTCGACTTCGGGTCTCGATACGGCGAAAGAACACCGCCTACTCGACCCTCCGCTCAGGACGGCGGTTCGCAATGACGGACACAACAACTACGGAGGCGGCGCGTAATACACCGCGTCGCCGCCAGATTTCATGATGAGATATAAGCCGTCGGTCAACAGTTCATAATCGGCTGCGTCCTCTGAATCTACATCGAACAACACCAGCACGGCGTATCCCGAACGGACATCGTTTCGCACGAACGCCACGCCCTCGTCGAAATTGTCCCATGCGAGGCCGGTGACGGGGTCCACGCGCTCGGGGAGGACGCGACAGCCGCGTCCCGTGTAGAGATAGACCGCGCCCGGCTCGTTGGTGTAAATGGCAATATCGGCAGGCAGGGTTCGCAAATAGTCCATGGCTTTTGAATCGTACCACTTGAAGGACGCGTAGCCCTGTCCGCCTTTGGACAGTTCCGCCACCGTTCGCGCCTGGCCGACGATGGATACGCTAAAGATGAGCAGACCCAACCCGATCACGATCCCGCGCCCCACGCGCTGACGGCGATTCCACACCCACCTCCCCGCGTTGACGAGGAGCAACAGTAACGGCAAATAAACGGGCGCGAGGATCCGCACTTTCAACGGTGTGCTGGCATCGAACAAACTAATGGAGAACAACACCGACGCAAGATATCCGAAAATGTACAAGCCGTTGGTGAAGCCAATGACTTCGGGCACGGGCATGGACGGTTTGAAGAATCGGCGCAATCCATTGAACATGATCCATGACAAAACAACAATCGAAATGACGGCAATCACCGCCATAAAAATCTCCGGCGTCTTGAACAACGGACGCCGCCACTCCTCCACAGGGATGAGGAACTCTGAGAACGTGCGCAGTCCCTGCTCGAGAGTCTCTGCCGTCACGGGATGCCAGGCCAGCGAACGGTTGGTGGCATTCCCCGCCTCGATGCGGTTGCGGATGCTCCAGGCAATTACCAACGGCGCGAAACTGGCGAGGTAGATGAGCGTGCTGGTAATGCGTTTTTTCCAGGTGTCTTGCAGGAGGATGAGCGAAACGACAAATGTAGCCACCAGCGCGAGGCCGGAGTAACGCGTCAGGTAGGTGAGGGAGGTGAGTAGGCCGGCAACAGCAACAGCAACCCATGTAGTGACGAATTTATTCGTCAGACGACTAAAGTCGTCACTACGTGGAGGAAAATACAAATCAAAACACAAAAACGCCAGCAGGCTAAAAAACAAAAACAACGGCTCGCTCATCGCCACCGCGTGGACTCGCAACAGCGAGTCGTTGACGATGAACAGCGCCGCCAGCACGATGCCTGCCATGGACGATTTCGTCATGCGCCAACCTAGCAGACCAAGCAAGGCCGCGTTCAGCCCGAACAGCAACGCGTTGACGAAGCGCGCGCCGCGCAACGGGTCGAGTCCCGTCAGGCCGGTGAGTGCGAGCGTGCCAGAAAAAGCGGGTGGAAAATGTGTGACAGGCTGGTTCGATTCCAGCCAGGCCTCGCGGTATCCGTCGCCCGCCAGCAGGCTGCGCGCCCCCGCGATGTACGCGATGGAGTCGTCCGAGAGGCCGAGGCCTTCGGGAGTCGCCGTCAGCGTGAGAAAGGTCCCGATAACGGCGAGCAGGCCGAGGGTCAGGAAAGAGGCGAGGCGATTGGTCATCATAAAACACAATCGCCGTCATTGCGAGTCTACGAGAAGCAATCCCCAGTCCAACAAGGAGATTGCTTCGCCGCTCCGCGGCTCGCAATGACGGCGCTTAGTCTAATTTTGCGGCAGGATGTAGCCCTGCTTTTCGAGATAGGCAAGGATCGTGCGGGCGTTGTCTTCGGGCGTCGCGCCGAAACCCTGGAGGCTGATCTCGGGTTCGATCGGCGGCTCGTACGGATCGTCCACGCCGGTGAAGCCCATCGGTTTGCCGTCCAGCATGGCCTGGCGGGCTTTGGCGTACAGGCCTTTCACGTCGCGCTGTTCGCAGACTTCGACGGGCGTGTCCATGTAGCATTCCACGAAGTTCTCACCGACCATCTTGCGGGCTTCGGCGCGCGTGGCGCGGTAGGGACTGATGGCCGCGCAGATGACGGCGCCGCCCGCGTGGGCGATCTCGCCCGCCACGAAGCCGATGCGGATGATGTTGGTGTCGCGGTCTTCCTTGCTGAAGCCGAGGCCTTTGGAAAGATGCGTGCGGACCACGTCGCCGTCGAGGATGGCGATCTCGCGCCCGCGTTCGAGCAACAGTGAAGTCACCACCTGCGCCGTCGCGGATTTTCCCGAACCGCTCAAGCCGGTGAACCAGATGCAGAGGCCCTGCTTGTGTCGCGGGGGATACATCTCGCGCAAAATTTCGGCGGTCTCCGGGCGGGTGAACCACTCGGGGAGCAGTTTGCCTTTGGCGAGATAATCGTCGCGCACTTGCGTGCCGCTGATGTTGAGCGTCTTGGCGCCCTTCGGCACATCCTTCTCTTCGACGTAGCGCTGTTCATCGGGCAGGTAGACGAGCATTTCGAACGGGATCATCTTGACGCCCAACTCGGCTTCGTACTGCTTCATCACTTCCTGCGCGTCATACGGACCGTAGAACGGTTTGCCGCTGGAATCGTTCCCGGGTCCCGCGTGGTCGCGCCCCACGATGAAGTGGTTCACGCCGTGGTTGCGGCGAATGATGGCATGGAGCAATGCTTCCTTCGGCCCCGCCATTCTCATCGCCAGCGGAAGCAGGCTGAGCAGGGTGTCTTTTTTATCGTAGTAGTTGTCCGCCAGCGCCTTGTAGGTGCGGACGCGGGTGTAGTGGTCCACGTCACCGGGCTTGGTCATGCCGACGACCGGGTGAACCAGCAGGGAACCTTTGACCTGGGCCGCGGCGCGCTTCGTCAGTTCTTCGTGGATGCGGTGCAGGGGATTGCGGGTCTGGAACGCGACCACGTTGTCGTGTCCCATGTCTTCAAGCAGGGTGCGCACCTGGGCGGGCGTCTGGCGCAGGTCCACAAAGTCGTAGTACTTCGGCATGTTCACAACCTGCAGCGGGCCGGAGATGCAGACCTTGTTCCAGCGCGCCATCTCGGAGACCATCGGGTGCTTCGAGTCGGTGGAGCCGTAGGCCAGCGCGGCCTCGGTTTCCGCGTCCCAGTGATAGATCTCTTCGAGCGTCATCACCGCGATCATATCGTTGTTGGCGTTGCGCAAGACGATATCCTCGCCGACGGTCGGCAGTTCCTTCGGGTCAGCCGTCAACGTGATGGGCAACGGCCAGAGCGTCCCGTCCGCCAGGCGCATTTCGCGCAGGACGCGCTCGTAGTCCGCTTTGCCCATGAAGGTGGTCAGGGGGGAGAATCCGCCCGAGGCGATCAGTTCCAGGTCGCACAGGTTTCTCATGGTGATCTTGATCGAGGGCAGTTTGGAGGCGCGCGCCAGCAGGTCTTCGCGCTCTTTCCCTTCGACGACCAAGTTCACCAGTTTGCCGCCGTAGGGAGGGATCAGTTTTGCATTTGCCATTGTTACTCCGTGAGGGTTAAGACTTCGGAAGTCTCAGAGACTTCCGAAGCCTGGATTTCGTTTGCAAGGCCAAATTATACTTCAAAATTCAGTCTTTGAATTTTGGAATTTTACTCGGTGGTCGAGTAGCCCCGAATGCTCTTTGAGGGGCGTATCGAGACCATCACGCTCCATGCAAGATTTTGTTCACTGGTTACCGTTGGTCTCGATACGGCGGCAACAGATGGCAGGATGCAAACAGTAGTACCGTTCGCCGCCTACTCGACCAACGGCGTACACTTGAAACAAGCCATTATGTGATTTGGACAACCCGCCCCGACTTCTGTGACTCTTGCGCGGCCAACGCGAGACGAAGAGTCCGCGCGCCATCCGCAAGCGTGCATCTCGGTTCAGACTCCCCCGCGGCGGTTTCCACGAAATGACGCGTTTGCGCCAGAAAGAGTTGGTTCCGCTCGAAGCCCTCGGGCGGCGCGACCGCCTCGACGACGGGCGCGGGCGGCTCCTCGCTGAACGTCCCGAACGTAGCAGGCATCTTGAAGTGGTGTAGCACGCCATCCGCGTTGTCCCAGCGAAGCGTGCCACCCGTCCCGACGATTTCCAACCTGTGAACAGGCGGCCTTTGGAAATAATTCAGATGCACGCCACCCACCGCCCCGCTGACAAATCTCAGCCCGATCTCGGCCGCGTCTTCCACATCCATTTCGAGCGGCGAGAGATGGCCGTTGAACGACCACAGCGAATCCACTTCGCCAATGAGATAGCGCAAATAATCCAGCGGATGCGTGAGCGTGCGAATGACGCCGCCGCCAAGATCTGCGCGAGCCGCGTAACTCTGGCGATAGTCTTCCCACGGATGCCACTGCGGCAGGTACTCGCCCCAATGCGCGTGGACGGTCAGCACCTTGCCGAGCGCGCTTGCCTGGATCAGTTCACGCGCTTTATTCAAAGTGGGATGATAGCGAAATTGGAATCCCACCAAAATCCTGCTCCCGCTTTTCTCGGCGGCTTTTTGCAAAACATCGAGCCTGTCGAGCGAATTTGAAACAGGCTTCTCCAACAGAATATGGCATCCCGCTTCCGCAGCAGGGATGGCGACATCCAAATGCAGGGAGGTTGGGTTAGCGACAATAACCGCTTCGGGCTTGTGCTTTTTCAACGCCTCCGCTAAATCTGTTTCAACGGGATAGCCCGCCAATTCGTCATCGGGTAGGGTGGCGCGATGCGAACGCAGGAGGATGATATCCTTTTCGCCGAGGGCGATCAGGTTGCGGAAGTGTCGGCGTCCGATGGAGCCGAGTCCGGCAATGAGAAATTTCATAGTTGCCTTTTTCTAAACA
>Ga0210039_1003606_pt1 | contig 11809 bp, 12 predicted proteins | sample CryGeyCG2114_250_3_FD_185460 | JGI IMG/M metagenome (GOLD analysis project Ga0210039, IMG submission 185460) | Groundwater microbial communities from aquifer - Crystal Geyser CG17_big_fil_post_rev_8/21/14_2.50 (SPAdes) (version 2) | ecosystem: Environmental > Aquatic > Deep subsurface >...
AAATGTTTTATCAAACTCATTCCGCCAAAAGGGGTAACTTGTTTGCTCGAATATTCTATCGGTAGATTAACCATTTGGGTTACTTTTATTTTTGTTTTAAGTATAACTAATATAATAATTTACATGACTTTTTTGAATCCTATTGCATAAGGCAGGTTTAACACTGCAATAAGCAAAAGTATTTTACGTATCAAAAAAAGTAAACCAAAATTGATAGATGGAAGCCCTAAAATATTTGCTGCAAAATTGGGGTTTTATATGAGCATTTCTATTGTTGTTTTATCTATTTACGATTCTCAAATAATTGCAACTATTTTTGGTGTTTTGCTAATATTTTTTGCATTGCTCGAAGGCGTTTTGGGATATTGTGTAGGATGTAAAATTTATACATTTATAGAAAAATTAAAAAAAACCCAATCCTAATTTGATAGGATTGGGTTTTAAGTTTTTTTTACTAAATAGCTTTAATTTGTTTTCAGTTAATCAAAAACAAAGTTTCTTTAAATAAATTAGTCTTCAAGAACTGCAAGAATATCTGCACGTTGAACAATTTTATATTCGTTGCTATCAACAGTAATATCCTCACCACCATATTTAGCAAAAAGAATGTTGTCACCAACTTTTATAAGCTTTTGTAATTCTTCGTCTGTACCAACAGCAACAACTTTACCCATGCGAGGTTTTTCTTTTGCAGTATCTGGAATAATTAAACCCGAAACAGTTTTTTCTTTCTCGGCAGCTACTTCTACTAGCACTCGGTCATCTAACGGATTTACTTTCATATTATCTCCTTTATTTAATGTTTAATAAATTATTAATTTTATTTTTATCAAACCCAACAATTGGTTTATTTGCAATCATAATTACTGGAACGCCTTGTTGACCTGTTCTTCGTTGCATATCGGCAGCAGCACGCTGGTCCTTTGAAACATCAACATCTGTAAACTTAATTTTCTTCTCCTTAAAGTATCTTTTTGCAATATTGCAATAACTACAAGTTGGGGTTGTAAATATAACAACTTTTGGCTGAGTTTTCAGTTCCATTTATAAATTTCCTCAATAATTTTAAAATCATTTGATGAAAAAACAAATAAAAGGATTCAAAATTAGATTGTTTTTGTATAAAGCAAATTGTTTTTGGATGATTTCTTGAAGCCTACATTTGTTAAATATTTGATGTGCTCTTTAACTTCTGATTCGGTTGATATTTTAGAATATCCAAGATTTTTAAGATATTTAATCTCGGAATTATACAAATGCTTACCCGATTTCATATCGCGATAATCTGGAATTACATAATCAACGTGAATTTTAATCTCATGTTTTGAAATCTCCTCAAGTATTAAAATTCCAACAGGGCGTAAATCCCGCAACAAGAAAAAGCATTGCAAGTTTTCAGTTTTTTCTATTTCAAATTTTGGAAAATATTTTAGAATGTCGTTTAAGTAAAAATCTAAAAACAACTTTAAGTAATTGTGCTGTTTATCCAAAACCGGAACCATTTTGAACTGTTCTTCAGTTGTGTACATTCTGTAAAGATAGAAAATATCAATAAGCACAATATATCCATTTAAAATAAATACAGGCATTGCCCCAATCAACAAACCATACATTGAAAAAGTAAAAGCACCTACTAAATTAATGCGTCTTAAAAGACGAATGTTTTTCATGGAAAGCGATAACGCAACTAAAAATGAGCCAGTATATCCAACTAATTCATAAGTTGAAAGCATGTAAAATCCTAATAAAAATTAAAGCGTATCACAAAGATACAATCAAGATATGTAACTTTCAGAGAAGTTAGCGTTTTTGAGGCATACTAAAGCGAACTCACTTTTTTACGTTTGTTTTACACAAAATCCAAACTTAGAACGAGTTAGCCGAATATGCAATATTGCTTTGCTAAAGCAAGTTTTGGATTAATAATACTCGTAATAACTCGTTGATGTGTTTTTGCTTGAACCTCCATTATTATTATAAACTGTAACACATTTAATTGGGTAACCAAAATAATTATATGTGTAACTACTTGTGGAAATATTAATGTTGGCTGGACTAACAGTATAATAAGCATTAGTCCATTTTGTTATATTATTCTTGCTCAAAGTAAATGCCGAAATAAACGAAATATCCTTAGTTAAAGGATTCAATTTATCATCATATTCAAATGTTTGAAGATATTGGAGAATGTTATTGCCATCATATTGAGCTTCTTCTATTATATTTTCGCCATCATATTTCAGAATTTTGTATTGCCTTAATTCGTTGTTTTTATCGTAGAAAGTAGATTTTACTAACTTATTGGACTCATATTCAAATTGAGTACGACCCCCAAATTCATAAGTATCTCCTTTTTTGAGAAAGACGGATGTTTCAAATAACAGATTGTTTAACGAGTATTCGTATGTTAAATAGTTAGATAATGGAATTCCTGCAGCTTTTGAAAATTCGTCTTGCCTAATCAATTTTCCTTTGTCATCATATGTAAACGTAATTGAGGTTTCAAGTTCGCCCAAAAAGAATCTTTCTTTCTTTGTTAAAAGGCTTTCTCTGTAATAATACTTTACAAAATCTTCGTTTGAGCTAAGTACTTTTTTAATGCTTTTTGAAATTATTGTTGAACTCTCAGTTGGGTTATCGTTACATCCAATTAGTAACAGTGTAAGATATGGGAAAAGCAAAATAAATATTAACCTTTTCATTTTTCTCCTTATAGAACTACTTTTAACAAGTTAGCTGAAACGGAACAACTAACAGTAAATTTAAAAATGCCAAATGGAAGAATCACCGAGATTGCCATAATGAACCCGATTGGGTACTTATTTACCAAATTACATCTGATTCATTAATTTAAAAAAAAACATTCAAAAAAGCTACTTATTTAAAACTGCAAACCCTAAAATTTGTAAATTGCCGAACAGCAAAAGCGGTCGGGTTGATTTGTTTGTTGGTCATTTGATACTATTTTAATACAACTAATTTTTTGGTAATACTACTATTTTCAGATATTAATTTATAAAAATAGATTCCACTGCTTAGTTTGCTAGCATTAAATTCAATTTCATAGTCTCCACTATTTTTTATATCATCAATTAATGTTTGGATTTCGTTTCCTAAAAGATCATATATGATTAAATGTACTTTTGATTTAGTCTTTATGGAGTATTTTATTTTTGTAATTGGATTAAATGGATTTGGGTAATTTTGACTTAGGCTGATATTGTTTGGTACTATGTTTTGATTTTTAACGCTTGCCCATCCTCCTCCTTTAAATCTCAAACTTTCATAGAACCCCACACCAAAATAGGAGTAATAACGAGTATACGATCTGACATTTTTATTAAGATTTAAGGCATAATCAATTGAATAGTATGAATCATTAAAATTTGTTGTTATAGGTCTATAGTGTATAAATAATGTGTCATCTATAATATTTAAGGTGCTATCAAAATAAGGTTCGTAATTTGCATACAATTTTGAATATTGATAAGTTGGAATTGAGTCCAGTGAATCAGCAATTGATTCATCCAAAGTATCTGGGAATATCCATCCAAAAATATGTCCAAAGTTACCATTTTCATATACATTTTGAATTGTATATACAGAATCTATCTCTTCAATTTGTATGTTTTCAATAGATAAAGTATCAAAATAATTTCTTTCAATTTTTTTCACATCTTTCAATAATTTCAATCTATAAATAAGTGTATCAGAATCATATTTTCCATCAAAGATTGAAACCGTTAGGGTTCCTTCGTAAGAGGTTAGTACAATTGATGAATCAAGATATGCATTATTGTGGAATTCAATATATTTATAATCATAATCAATCCAATTAATATGACCTACTGGACCATAATTAAAATAGTATGTAAAATCATATCCTTGAGCATTAAGAGATATATATGTAATAAACATCACGTAAATAATTTTGATAATAGTTTTTGTCTTATACATTTTTTCCCTTTTGTTACTGTCTAACGGCTTCGTTGCTTACTTGTCCACCGTTTTCACGATTTTACAAACGCAACCTTAACACCTTTTGTTAAAAAATAATTTATTAATTCAATTCTCATATACATAAACTTACATCCTTAAATACACACTTAAAAACCAAAAGGCCAAGCTTAACGGTGGTCAATGTAGAGCAACTTGTTATATTTTGCTCCTTTTGCTCCACATTTGCTAAAAGACATATTGTAAACCTACATCAATTTGAACTGACTTCTCTATTTGATGAATTCAATGTGTGTTAATGTAATCCCCTTCCTCATAATCATCAAACCTTAAGTCATATTTTCTATATTGATATCCAACACTAAATAGGATATTTAATATTTTAGCATCTATATTGTATCCGCTTGAAAAAGTCCAAATATTATCATTTTGTGAATTGGGGAACATATATCCAGATTCGTCGAACACATGATCTGCACTTCCCGTCCCAGACCTATCACTTATTTTTGCCCATGTTAACGATATATAAATAGGCCCAAGAAAGTTATTATTAGTTTGACTTAAAGGATAAATGTATGTGACAACACCCAGAATACCTTTTGTCATATCATTGTCAGTGCTATAAAACCAATTATATCGTTCTATATTATAATGTAAATCTGCAAAGCCTAATAATATTCCAACACTAAATATATTACTAGTGGCAAGTAATGCCTCAAGAGTATAAGCATTATCATAATTTTCATTAAAAGGTTTGGAGAATTTCCCATTTATAACAATGTTCTGTGCGGATGTTGAAACGAATAAACTCAACAAAAACATATAAAAATATTTTTTCATTTTATCACCTATTTTAATTTTAACGAATAATAGTTCTTTCTCTGCCTGTTTCAACTTTACTAACCAACAACCATCCGGCGGAGTTTTCATCTTCTTGGTCACAACTAGAACATGGGTCAGGTAATAGACATTCAAATTTACACAAATATTCTCGTTGATACTCCTTTCGTTTTAACCATCCTTGAAAATATGCTGCCTCTACAAACTTTTTAATATCCCTATCAAATTTTGATTGGGTTAGTGTTTCTGGGTGGTCTGAAATTGCAAAAAGATATTTCAAAAAAGATTAATTCCCTCATGGCTGATCTTTACTAATTATACGGTTGCTTTAGCGGAGCCGAAGTAATGATTGAAATAGCCGATATATTTAGGAAGCATGGCTGTTCATATTTTAGTAAATATTCACTTAATATGTTGCCATCGCACAGAAAAGCATTTGAAGATATTCTTAAATGCAGAACACCTATTATGGGTGGTAAGGTCTATTGTTGTCCAGATTGCAAAAAGTATGAGTACAGTTACCATTCATGCGGTAATAGAAGCTGTCCAAAGTGTCAAAACGATAAAGCTAATACTTGGTTGGAAAAGAACAAGAAACTTCTTTTGCCAGTTAATCATTTTATGGTAACTTTTACTATTCCCAAAGAACTAAGACCTCTTGAACGAAGCAACCAAAAATTATTCTATTCCATCCTCTTTAACGCTTCATCAAAAACAATGGAGAGGTTATCATTAGGCCCAAAATATGTTGGTGGAAAACTTGGGTATATTGGGATTCTTCATACTTGGAGTAGAACGCTAATATATCATCCTCATGTACACTAAATAGTAACTGGTGGAGGGCTATCAGAAAACCAAGAAGCAATTTTCTATTTCCAGTAAAGGCTCTTTCTAAAATCTTTAAAGCAAAGTTCAGAGACTTATTAGAAAAAGAAAATCCAACTCTCTTTAATTCTATTCCAATAAAAGTTTGGAACAAAGCTTGGGTTGTAAACTCTATTCCAGTCGGAAGAGGTGAGAAAGCACTTAAATATCTTGCTCAATATGTTTTTCGGATAGCAATTAGTAATAGCAGAATAATATCACTTAAAAATGGATTTGTTGTTTTTAAGTACAAAGAATCAAAAACAGATGAGTGGAAAATTATGAATATTAAAGCCGAAGAGTTTATTAGAAGATTTTTGCAACACGTTTTGCCATCTGGATTTGTAAAGGTAAGATATTACGGTTTATTTGCCTCTGCAAACAGAAAACAGCTTGCAAGAGCAAGGGAAATCTTGGGATGCAAAGAACTAAAATCTAAGAAGCAACTCAAACCAAACAAACCATTTAAATGTCCACAATGCAAAAAGGAAATGATACTTGTTTCTGTAATGCTAAGATATGCGGTGCTAAATAACAAAGCTCCACCGATAATAAAATTATCCACAATTAACACGTACCACCTAAGGGGGGTGGAATAGAGCAATTTATTCAATCCCCTAAAAAATATATTTTATGGTAAGCGGAGAGCTATGCAGATAAAATAGAAATACTCAAATAATGAATGAAGCTAATAACCAAATAGTGAGTTGGAACTAGTAGAAAAAACCAAAAGACCTAGTAGCCTACGTAAAACTGTAGCAAAATAAAAAATCCCCACCCCTAAAAACACCAAAGCAAATTACAAGTAGTTGCTGCGGCTCAGCTCTCACAAAGTGATATACCTCAACTGAGTTTACCCCTCTATTTTTTATGGGGTTCGGCATAAATCCATTTAACGTTATACCGCTTTTACATTTAATTGAAAAGCTGAATTAAAAAGAAGAAATGCACTAATTAAATTGAAAGGAATATTTTATAATCATACAGCGCAACAACTAAGTTTCTTAACATCTTTATCAAAACTTATAGCTGCTATTTTAACTCCCTCTGACAAAGTTAAATATGGATGAAACATTTGTTTTAATTCTTTTACTGTAATTCCGTATTTGATTGCAAGAGAAATTTCCATTAAAAGTTCTGAACCTTCTGAAGCTAAGATTCTTGCACCGATTAATTTATCATTTTCTTTGTTACGAATGAGTTTGATAAATCCTTTTGTATTTCTCGCTGCAAGAGAACGGGGAACATCTTTAAGTTGAATTGTTGAGACTTCATAGTCAATTTTATTTTCGTATGCTTGATTTTCATCCGTTCCAACTCCGGCTACTTGAGGGTCGGTGAATATGACCCACGGGAAAACAGAATAATCTTTTTTAGTTGGGCTTTCAACAAACATATTTACAACTGCCAAAGAACCTTCACAAGCAGCGGAATAGACAAATAAATATTCACCAGTTACATCTCCGGCTGAATAAATATTTGGTATTGATGTTTGCATATATTCATTTGTCTTAATGAAATTTTGCTTATGAAGTTCAACTCCCAATCCTTCTAATCCAAAACCTTTAGTATTTCCTTTTCTGCCGGTTGCAACAAAGATATGTGTTCCTATAATGATTTTTTCTTCATCTTTAACGGAAGCATTAACTAAAACCTTACCTTCTTTCGTATGAATCGAATTTATTTTTACGCCGGTTTTTATGTCTATTCCTTCTTCTTCCAAATAGTCTTTTAATGTTTCGGTTACATCCGGCATTTCATCGGGAAGAATTCTGAATGAGCGTTGTAATATTGTAACTTTAGAACCGAGCCGTGCAAACATCTGAGCATTTTCCAAAGCGATGTATCTACCACCAATTACAATTAAATGCTCGGGCAGTTCTTTTAAATCATACAAAGTTTCGTTGGTTAAATAGTTAATTCCTTTTAAGCCGGGAATATCCGGCACAAATGTGGTGGAACCGGTTGCAATCAAAATTTTTTCAGCAGAATATTTATTACCATCTGCTTCAATTGTGTTTTTGTCTATAAGCTTTCCGTACGCTTTAACAATCGTTACATTGGAATCATCTTTAAGAACATCTATGTATTTATGTTCTCTTAATTCTCCAACCAGTTCAGTTTTTTGGCGTATAGCTTCTTTAAAATTAATTTTATTATCGCCGGATTTTATTGAAGAAAAGTTCGGATGGTTAGCAATGTGAAATTGTTCTGCTGTCCTAATCAAAGTTTTAGAAGGAACACAGCCAACATTAACACAAGTACCGCCGATAGGAAGTCCATCATTAATCATTAATACTTTCTTTTCAAGGTCACTTGCTTTTATTGCAGCAGCAAAAGCAGCAGAACCTCCGCCAATGATAATCAAATCATAATGAGCATTTTTATTTTTATTCGACTCTGTCTCACCAACAACTTTATAATTACCAATAGAATTTATGGTATCTATAATTTTAGATTTTGATACTTTGTCTGAATCGAATTCAAATTCACCTTTCTTTTCCGGATAATTTACTTTTTTAGAAATTATACCTTCTAATTGAGAAACTTTTTTACTGATTGTTCGCGCACAATGCTCACAAGTCATTCCGTTAATTTCTAATTTTATTGTTTGAACAGACATAATCGCTCCATCTTAATTTTCTTTTTCGTTTATTGTTTGAATCTTTTTCACTTTATAGCCGACTTTATTTTCAACGGCTTTCTTTAATTGTTCGGGCTTGACTATTGTGTCATCAAATTCAACGTAAGCAATTCCGGTTTTGTAAGATGATTCAGCACTCAAAACACCTTTTTCTGATTTAAGTGCATAATCAACCGATTGTTCGCAGCTTGTGCACGTCATTCCTTCAATTTCTAACTTCGCTTTAACAATATTATTGGATTGAACAACTATCACATTATTGTTGTCATTCGGGAATAATGCTTGTGAATAATATGGAAATGTAATTAATACAACTGCAACCAATGCTACAATCCATAAAAAAGTTCTTGAGTTTATAAAACTTTTCTTTGTTTTGATTTCTTCATCCTCACAAGCACATTCTATCTCATCTTTTTTCTTTGGTTTGTATGAATTATAAAAAGCATTGCCAAGAATGATTACTGTAAAAGCAATAAAGTAAGGTCGCAGTGGTTCCAAAAAAGAAAATGTAGACGCAATACCACTCAATCCGCCTAATATTGCTAAGACCGGAGTGATACAGCATAATGAAGCAAGTAACGCTGTTACTATTGCACTGTTTCTGAAAAATTTATTTGTTTCCATAATAATCTCCTTTGGCTATTTAATTTTCTGTTCTATTACTTCAAGAATCGGGCAATCTTCTGTTGACACTTCTTCGCAAACACACTGATTAATTAATTTTATCAAAACATTTTTAATATTCTTCAAGTCTTTTATTCTTTCTTCGATGTCTGTCAATTTATGTTCTGCTAAATGTTTTATATCTCCGCAAGTTGCTGTTGATTCAATTTTTAAATTCAATAATTCTTTTATTTCTTTTAATGTAAAACCAAGTTCTTTAGCTCTTTTTATGAATAATAATCTTCTCAAATCCAACTCATCATAAAAACGATAGCGTGATTCCCTACGCTTAGGTTTAGGCATAATTTTTATTTTTTCATAATAGCGTAAAGTCTCTACATTAATACCGATTTTTTCAGCTATTTCGCCAACTTTGTAATGTTCCATTTCTAAACCTATTTTTCACTTAATACAAACATAATATCAGTAGTATAGTACGGAGTCAAGTATTTTTTTTATTCAAAGTAGATTATTCCTAAAAATTGAGATTAGCAAGAATTTTGGAAGATGTTTTCTTTGCTTATTGGTATAAACTTTATGCGGTATAACTTTAAAGAATTTTATCTGGAAATGAGCAAAAAAATATAAGACCCCATTCATTCATTTCATTTACAGACCAGTCCCATATTTTATTTTGGGATAAAATTTTGTTGTCCCATAAAAAAAGGGATAAATGCGAAACCACCTTTTGCATATTGTTATGGGTATTTAATCTGGTTTGTATTGTGTTATTTAATTTAAATTTCGTCATTATTTTTGTTCAATTAAATAATTTAGTTAAAATTAAACATAATAATCTTTTTATGCAAAGAGAATTTTAGGACTTTATTTAAACAAATTGCTTTTGGTTTTAAAAACAGAAAAAATGTAGATAGTCTTTTCCCCTTTAGCTTTAACAAACAATTTATTAGCTTGCATAAAATATTTTTAAATTCATTAAGGTTTTAATATGAACAAATTTGTTGCTAAAATAAGCATGTTTTTAATTGTTGTTTCATTTTCTAATTTTGCAAAAGCTCCCGAAGAAGGACAATATCCACTAAGTGAAATTAAAAAACTGGATTTACAAAAAGCAGGATTATTAATAAGCCAGAACGATATTTATAATCCAAATGGAATTAGTTTAATTGATGCGCTCGTAAATGTAAATGGGTGCACAGGCTCTTTTGTTTCAGCCGAAGGATTGATAATTACAAATCATCACTGCGCATTTGCTGGCGTTAATGCAGCTGCAACTCCAGAACATAATTATTTGGAAGATGGATTTCTTGCAGAATCGCGGGTAAAAGAAATTGCCGCAAAAGATTATAAAGTAAAAATAACCGAATCTTACGAGGATGTTTCGGATGTAATTCTAGAAGCTATTTCTGGTGTTGATAATCTTGAAGTGCGCTCAAAAATAATTACAAAAAAAATGAAGGAACTTGGCGAAGCTGCTACTGATAAAGAAAATTCAATAGAAGGTAAGGTTTCAGAAATGTTTGCGGGACAATCTTACATTTTGTTTAAATACAGAATTATTGAGGATGTCCGCTTGGTTTATGTTCCACCAAGAACTATTGGAGAGTTTGGCGGCGAAAGTGATAACTGGGTTTGGCCGCGTCATACTGGCGATTTCACTTTTATGCGTGCCTATGTTGCACCAGATGGAAGTTCTGCTGAATACAACAAAGAAAATATTCCTTTTGTCCCTAAAAAATATTTAGAGGTAAATCCTAAGGGTGTTGAGGAGGGCGATTTTGCTTTCATTTTAGGATATCCTGGAAGAACTTATCGCAATCAACCATCGCAATTTATTGAGGAACAGTATAATTATCAGTTGCCATATATTTCGGATTTGTATGAATGGACAATTAACTTAATTGAAGCTAAGACAGAGGAAAATGAAGAAATGAGTCTTGCTTATTCCACACATATTAAACGACTTTCCAACACAATGAAAAATTACAAAGGAAAAATTCAAGGTTTACGCAATACAGAATTGATTAAAACCAAGCAAGCAGAAGAAAAAGAAATGTTGGAGTTTATTAATAAAAACGACAAAATGAAACAGAATTATGGAACCCTTTTAAGTGAATTAAACGATGTTTACTCAAAAAGGATGGAATTAGCAGAAGCGAATTTGTGGTTTGGCGCGCTTTATAGACTATCGGATGATTTTAAATTGGCAAGATTTGCAATTCATAATGCTGAAGAAAAAGCGAAAGATAATTCTGAAAGAAAACAAGCTTTTAAGGATGATAACATTGAAAAATCAATTCTAAAATTTGATGAAACTTTTAAGATATCAATGGAATCAATTGAAAAAGAGCTTCTTGTAAAAATGATTTGCGATGCAAGAATGTTCTCTGATAATTCCAGAATTATTGCGGTTGATAATTCAATTACAAAGGAAATGAAAAAACAAGATGTCGCTAAATTTGTTGAAGACAATTTCATTTCAATGAAAATTATGAATAAGGAAAACTTTGAAAATCTTTTAACAAAATCATTGGACGAACTAAAAGGGTTGGATAATACATTAATTAAATTTGCACTTGAATTAAATGAACAAAATAAATTGCTTAATAGCGAAAATGACAAAATAGATGGCGCATTAAGCAAACTGCTTCCTCAGTTTAACGAAGTAAAAAAGGAATGGAAAAACACACTATTTATTCCAGATGCAAATGGCACTTTACGTTTTACATACGGATACATAAAAGGTTACTCACCCAAAGATGCAATTTACTCGTCACCAATTACTACTTTAAAAGGAATAATTGAAAAAAGTTATCTTGGAAGTGAATATGCAATTCCAACCAAATTAAAAGAACTGTATGATGCAAAATATTTTGGACA
>Ga0210039_1003619_pt1 | contig 11785 bp, 7 predicted proteins | sample CryGeyCG2114_250_3_FD_185460 | JGI IMG/M metagenome (GOLD analysis project Ga0210039, IMG submission 185460) | Groundwater microbial communities from aquifer - Crystal Geyser CG17_big_fil_post_rev_8/21/14_2.50 (SPAdes) (version 2) | ecosystem: Environmental > Aquatic > Deep subsurface >...
TGGCGCTGGCGCGGGCCATCGTGCGACGACCCGCCGTGCTGATCCTCGATGAGACGACCAGCGCGCTCGACGCGCGATCGGAGGAACAAGTGCTCGATTTGCTGCGCAAGACCGGCGCGACGGTCGTGATCGTGACGCATCGTCCGGGAACGGCGCTGCGCTGCGACGAGGCGATTCTGCTGAAGGACGGGCTGATCGCCGCGCGCGGGGCGCCGAAGGCGATCATGGCCGATGTCGCCGCCGCGGGGCAGCCTGAGTCGGCGGAGGCGGCGTGATGGCTGAACCCGCGCGCGACGCCCACCGCAACGCCGCAGCCATCGAAGCCGAGGAGCGCGCGCTCGACGACGTGCTGTTCCGCGTCTCGACCATGCTCAGTCCGGCGGCCGGCGGCAGTTTCGCCGCCGCCGAGGCGCCATTGACCGCCGCCGTGCGCGCCGCCGCACGCTACTACCATCGAAAGCCTGAAGGCGGAACGGGCGGCGGAGAAGGCCCCGCGGAGGCTGTGGAGCAACTCGCGCGCTCGGCCGGGCTTACGGCGCACGCCGTCAGGCTCACGCCGGGCTGGGAGAAGCGCTTCGCCCTGCCGATGGTGGCGAGCCGCGCGGCGGACGGCGCGCCAGTCGCGATAACGCCGAAGGGCGCGCGCTGGATGGTCACGCATGGTGACGCGCCCCACGCGCCCAGGCGGGTTGACCGGGCGATGCTGGCCGAACTGGGCGATGAGGCCTTCGCGCTGTGCCCCACGCTGCCCGATGGCAAACTTACGCTGAAAATGCTATTCTGGTATGCGCTTGGGCCGAAGCTGGGCGATCTGGCGGCTTTCGGGCTGATGACTTTCATCGCCGGGCTGGTGCTGGCGCTGACGCCCATCGCCAACATCGCGGTGACCGAGATAATCATTCCCGGTCGAGATGCGCCGCTGCTCATGCATGTGGTTGCGATGCTGCTCGCCCTTGTGCTGGCTGCGCTGGCGACCCGGCTGGCCGCCGAACTCAGCATGCTGCGCATCAACGGGCGCACGGGGTTGATGCTGCGGGTCGCGAGCGCCGACCGGATGATCCGCGTGACCCGCGCCGCGGCAAGCGGCGCCGCCGTGCCGCCCGCCGCGGCCGCGCTGGTGACGCGCTGTGTGGAAGGCTGGCACAGCGGCGCGTGGGGCCTGACGCTCAGCCTGGCCGCCGCCGCGCTCATCGCGCTGCCCAGCCTCGGCGTGATGATGCGGGCGGCCCCGGGCGCCGCCGTAGCCGCACTGGCGGTGATCGTCGCCGCCACCGGCTTCGCGGCGTGGACCGCGAAGCGGCAGGTGGCGACGCTGTTCGCTGGGCCAAGTTCGCCAACGAGCTGGATCTCGCTATCGCATGAGGCTCTGTCGCAGGTGGAAGCGCTGCGCGCCTACGGCGCCGAGCGACGCTTTTTCTCTCTGTTCGCGGAAAGTTTCCTCGCGCTGAAGGAGCGGTTTCTCGTCACCGACCGGATGGGTTCGCGCATCCACGCGCTGGAGAAGGCGCTGGAGGGCGGCGTCATCGCAACCGGGATCGGCGCCGCCATCGTGTTCCACAAGACGATGGCGGTTCAGGACAGCGTGGCGTTCACCGTCGCGCTGATGACCGTCACCGGCGCCGCCGTCACGCTGGTCCACAGTTTTCTCGACGTGAGCATGCTGGGGCTGAAGCACAAGATGATCCAGCCGCTGCTTGACAAGGAGCCGGCGCCGAATCAGGCAGGCATGCAGCCGGCTTCGCTGAGCGGCGCGCTGAACCTCGACCGCGTGACGGTGCGGCGCGACCCCAACGCGCGGCCCATTCTCGACAACGTGTCGCTGGCGGTGAAGCCGGGCGAGCATGTCGCCATCGTGGGTCCGTCGGGCTCGGGCAAGACCACGCTGCTGCGCGCCATCCTGGGGCTGGAGACGTTGGAGCAGGGTCGCGTGCGCTATGACGGCATCGGGCTCGACCAGCTCGACGCGGCGGCGGTGCGGCGGCAGATCGGCGTCGTGGGCCAGTCAGGCCAGCTCTTTCCCGGCACCATCCTGGAAAACATCGCGCTGGGTCTGCGTCTGAGCGTGGAAGACGCCTGGCGCGCGCTGGAGCAGGCGGCGATCGACGATGAAGTGCGCGCCCTGCCGCTCGGCCTTTCGACGCCCATCGGCGACGCCGGTTCGGTGTTCTCGGGCGGGCAGGTGCAGCGGCTGCTGATCGCGCGGGCGCTGGCGCAGAAGCCGCGCATCGTGGTGCTGGACGAGGCCACCAGTGCGCTGGACCCTGCGCGCGAGGCCCGCGTCGCCGCCGCGCTGGATGGGTTGAAGGCGACGACGATCACCGTCGCCCACCGTCTCGACACCATCCGGCATTGCGATTGCATCCATGTGCTTGACGCCGGGCGGATTGTCGAGAGCGGCGACTATGCTCAGCTCGTCGCGCGGGGCGGGGTGTTCGCAGGGCTGGTGGCGGCCGATGCGCGTGCAGGCGCAGATTCGTGATGAACAAAGGCCGACAGCGCACTGCGTTTGTATTTCTTCAATATTTGGCGGGCCATAAGTGAGTACACTACTCTGTTTGTCGATGTAGAAGTGGAGTTCCAGTGATGGCGCGAAATATAAAGCTGAAAATAGAGACTTTTGACGAGGTTTTGTCAGACGAGGCGCTGATCAGCGCCTCTGGCGGCAACACCCTGTTCAAGCAGGACCAGGGCGGCGACGCGGTTGCCATGGTGGACGCTTCGGAGAGCTTTTCCTCCGGCGCCGCGTCGGGCTCGGTGGGCGCGTCGGCCTCCAGCGGCACGACCGTCACCAGCGGCGACGGCGGCTACGGCTTCGCCAGCGGCTCGGAGGCCAGCGCAGGCGCCTCGGTCGAGGTCGAGGCCGGTCCGGCGACCGTGGGCGCCTCGGCAGAGGTGTCGGTCGTCTCCGGCGTCTCCGCCGAGGTCCATCACGACCAGAATGAGACCGGGGCCAGCGCCTTCGCGGGCAGTTACGCCTCGGCCACGGCGGAGGCGTCGGTTGGCGTCGAGGCGGGGCCGGTGAACATGTCGCTCGGCGGCGACGTCGGCGTGAAGTCGGGCACCTACGCCCAGGGCGAGGCGTCGATCCAGCACGGCGGCGGGGCCTATGGCGCCTCGGGCGAGGGCGAGGTGTTCCACGGCACGGCGGTCGAGGCGAACGCCAACTACAGCTACGGCGTGGACAATGTGGGCGGCGCCACCACCGGCGCCGGCGTCAGCGCGGGCGGCTACGGCGTGGGCGGCGGCGGGACCGCCGGCTACGACAACGGCTCGGTGACGGTCGGCGTCAGCGGCGACGTCGCCGCCTATGTCGGGGTCGGCGTTGATGTCGAGTTGACGGCGGACACCCACTACGCCGAAATGGGCGCGACCGCCGCTTACGACGCGGTGGACGACGACGCCGCCAAGGCCGCCGCCGCCGCCGAGCAGGCCGCGGCCGAAGCCGAGGCGCAGGCGGAGAAGGCGGCGGCAGAGGCCGAGGCGCAGGCGGAGAAGGCGGCGGCAGAGGCCAAGGCGGCGGCAGAAAAGGCCGCCGAGGAGGCCAAGGAAAAGGCCGAGAAGGCTGCCAAGGACGCCAAGGAAAAAGCCGAGAAGGCGGCCCAGAAAGCCAAGGAAAAAGCCAAGGAACAGGCGAAGAAAGCGGCTGATAAAGCCAAGGAAAAGGCCAAGAAGGCGGAGAAGAGCGTCAAGAAGTCCTTCAAGAAGTGGTGATGGCCTGACGGCGGCGGGCCGGGCGGTGCGCGCCGTCCGGTGCCGAGGAGCGTGTGGCGGCGGTCTCGGGCCTGCCGGCGGTGCCCAGCGGCGGTTGCCGGGGCGCTCCGCAGGCCCGAGCCGGTAACCATCGCGGTAACCATCCCGGAGTCGGTGCTGGTGGCGGTCCTGGCGGCGCGCCGGCCGTCGCGCGCCTAGCGGCCGGCGCCGAAGCGCCCGGCGGGGTCGAGCGCCGCGCGCAGCCGCGCCGTTACCGCATCCCAGTCGTCGGTTGACGTTGGCATCCGCGCCCGGCTCGGCAGGGCGAGGCGATAAGGGCCGAAGCCGAGGTCGAGCATCCCGTCAAGCAGCATGTCATGGCTGGCGAGAGCGCGCGCATCGGCGCCCGGTTCGTCACGGTCCCACGCCAGCGAGACATAGCCGAGAAGCGCGCGCGGGCTGACCGCCTCGGCGCCCGCCGCGACGAACACGCCGTGCGCGTCCGCAGCCCGCTGCGCCAAGTGCGCCAGCGCGGCCAGCGCCTCCGGCTCCAGGGGCATCGCGGGGCAGAGCCACAGGAAGCCGCAGCGGTCGCGATCAGGGTTCAGCGGCGCCGCGCCGAGCGCGGGCTTGGCCCAATAGCAACTCTTCAGGTTCGCGCCGTCACTTCGCCCGCGCAGGCCGCTGGCGGCGTCGTCGCTTTCGTCGAACACTTCCACGGACTCGGCCAGCGGCGTCAGCGCCGCCAGCGCCAGCGCCATACGGCAGTCGAACAGCATCTCATGGCAGGCGCTGATCGCGATGGAGGCCGACCACGCGCGCAGGTCGGCGGGCTGGTTCAGTCCGCGCCCGTAGTCGGCGGCGATGGCGGCGCTGGAGAGACGCTTGGCGCCGTCCCAGAAGAACACGTCATGGACGCCCAACACGTCCTCCTGCATCAACGTGCGCACCGCCGCCACAAAGGCGGGAACGCCGGCAGGCGCCAGCGCGCAGGCGAGATAGGCGGCAAAGCCTGGCGTGCGCGGCAGCGCAAGCCGACCCGACAGCACGCAGGCGGCGCTGGTCTGACTCAGCAGTCCCTCAAGCAGCGGCCCGGCGGGGCGGGCGTGCAGCGTTGACAGCCGGTCAAGCCCGCGGCGCGCGTGACCGGTGCGCAACCGCTCGCCCGTGCTGAGCGCGACATCCAGATCCCACAAATTGGCGAAGCGGTCGCCCAGCGCACCGGAGCCCTCGCCACGGTCCAGGGCGTTGGCGAGCACGCTGGCGTCTGGTGGGCCGCCGAAGGAGGGAACGTGGAAAGGCGCGCCGCTGAGGGCCAGCGCGGCTTCGAGCTGGCTGAAGGTGACCCCAGGCTCGATGCGGACGGTTCCGTGCACCGCGTCGAGGTCAAGGATGCGGTCAAGCCGCGACAGATCAAGCACTATGGCGTCCTGCGGCGGCAAGGCCGAGCCGAGCCCCCAGGAACGGCCGCGGCTTATCGGATGCAGAGGCGCGCCCATTGCGCCTGCGCGGGCGACGCAGGCGGCGGCGGCGTCGGCATTGGCGGGTCTGACGACGCCGAGTGGACTAGCGGGCCACGGAAAGGTGCAGCCCGTCTCGGGGCGCAGCGCCGTTGCTCCAGCAGCTTCGAGGAACGCCGCTATTGCGGCGCGATCCGTCGCGTTCGCCGATGCGCCATCGCCCGCATCCTGCGCGAGCGCGCCAGCGCCGCCTGAGCCGTCCATCACGCGTCTCCCTTCATTTCCTGGAGACGAGCGTGCGGGACCAAGCGTTGAGAATGCCTTCACGCCTGTGTCGCATGCTTCGCGGGTGCGAATGGAGACCGGCGCAATGATCCTTTTTCCAAGCTCAGCACAGCGCGCGGCGCCTCTGAACGAGGCGGCGGGCGATGCGGCGCTGATGGCCCCGCCGTCAGTTGGCGGCGCTGTCCCCGCCATCGCCGCCGCCAGCCTGCGGGCGCGGTTTCGCGATCTCGCGGTGATGACGCTGGTGGCGGCGCTGTCGCTCGGCCTGCTGGCCTATGTTGCTCTGGGCGAGGCGAATCGCACCTATCCCCGCTTCGTTATTGAGAAAATGAACGCTCAGGGGGCGCTGGTGCAGAGCGCCCTGGAGGGTCTGCTGCGCGCCGGTCTGCCGCTGACGCAGCTTCCGGGTTTCGAGAGGATGGCCGACTCGATCAGGTCCTCCGACCCAGACCTTGCGGCGATCGTCGCCCGGGACGCTGGCGGGGAACTCGCCTTTTCGGTGGGCGACGCGGAAGCTTTCGCGGTAGGCGCGCAGGACGGGTTGGGCGCCCATGCGCAGGACGGCTGGCTGTGGGTGACGCTGCCGCTGCGCAGCCGTTTCGAGACGGTGGGATCGCTCACTGTCGCTTCGCCGCAGGCCGCTATCGACCGCGCCGTCATGGCGTGGGCCAGGCCGGTCGGCGCAGCCGTGGCGGCGCTCGGCGCCGCGTTCTGCCTGTTCGCCGCGGTGACGGGCGGTCTGGCGCCGGCGCGGCGCTGGCGGCTTGCGGGATTGGCCTATGGCGTGTGCTTCGCTCTGGCCACGGCGGCGGTGGTGACGGTGCTGGTCGAACTCTACGCCGAGGGCGCCCAAGCGCGCGCCCGTGCGCTGACCGAGACGCTGGCGCAGCGCATCTCTTCGCTGCTCGACTACGGATTGCGGCTCGACGACGTCAGCGGTCTCGACGCGATGCTCAGCCAGTATCGCGCGCTGAACCCTGACATCATCGCCGCAGGAGTGATGCTGGAAGGCGTTGTAGCGGCCCACAGCGAGGCCGGAGCGGTCGGCGCGCCTTGGGTCTCACCCCCAGGCGCCTATGTCTATGCGACCCACGTCGGCGCGTCCGGCGCGGTGACTGTGGCGGTCTCGCTGCCGTCGGACATTGTTTGGTGGGCGGCGGCGCGCAGCATAAAGAACTTCGCGGCGCTGTCGATTTCCTCGGCGCTGCTGGCGGCGCTGTTCTTCGGAGTGGCCCGTGCGCTGGGCGCGCAGGCGCCAGGCGCGCCTTCGCCGGCGGGCGGGGATGCGCGGCGACTGGCGCTTGCGCGACCGATACTCTTCGTCGCGGTGTTCGCCGAGAGTCTGAGCGCCGGCTTCCTGCCGCAGGTCCTGCGGGAGGCCGCAATGGCCGCCGGCCTCGGCGCGCAGGCGACTTCGCTGGCGTTCACCGCTTATTTCGCGACATTCATGCTGGCGCTCTTGTTGGCGACGGCCTGGCTCGACCGGTTCGGCGCGCAAGCGCTGATGGTCGCCGGCGCGCTGATGATCGCCGCGTCCGGCGCCGTCGCGGCGGTCGCGCCCGAGTTTACCGCGCTCGCCGTGGCGCGGGCGGCGGCGGGGCTTGGCCAGGGGGTGCTTTTTGTCGGCGCGCAGGCGGCGGTGAACGCCTTCGCGCCGCCGGGCCAGCGCACCACCGCAGCGGCGATCATGGTGTTCGGCTTCAGCGGCGGGATGATCTCGGGCGCCGCCATTGGCGCGCTGTTGAGCCAGGACATCGGCGCGGCAGGGGTGTTCGCCAGCGGCGCGGCGACGGCGCTGGCGCTCGCCTTCTACGTCGGCGCAACCCTGGGCGCGACACAAACCGCCTCCCGGGCGGCGCCGGGCGGGCTCGGGCGTCTGGCGCGCGCGGCCCCGCTCGCGCTGACCAGCAGGCGCTTTCTGGGGGCGCTGCTGCTGATAGGGGCGCCCTCCAAGGCCGTCATGACAGGGGTGGTCGCTTTCGCCGCGCCGCTGATGCTGGTTGAACGGGGATGGTCGGCCGAGGACGTCGGCCAGTTCGTGATGCTCTACGGCGCGGGGGTGCTGCTGGCGAGCGGGCCGGTCTCGCGGGCGGTGGACAGGGCGGGAGACAGCCGAACCGCGCTGCTGACGGGCGCGCTGCTTTCCGCGCTGGCGCTGACCGCCATCGGCGCGCCGCCGCCGGGACCACAATGGGGGCCGCTCTGGCCGCAGGGCTGGGGCGACGGCCTGTCGGCTGACTGGGCGGCGGCGTGGCGGACCGTCGCCGCAGCCGGCGGCGCCGCTCTGCTGGGGATCGCTCATGGCTGTGTGAATGCGCCGGTCGTCTCCTATGTGGGGGCCGCGCAAACGGCGGGGGCGCCGGACGATCCAGGCGCGGCTGCGCTCTACCGCGTCAGCGAGCGCATCGGCCATGTCGGCGGACCGGCGATCGCCGGGGCGCTGATCCTGCACACAGGGGACGCCGGTCGCGGGCTGGTCTGGCTCGGCGTCGGGGTGGCTGGCGCCGCGCTGGCCTTCGCCTTGCTGAGCGGAGGGAGACGGCGATGAGGCGGCTTCTGATGGTGCTGGCGCTGCTGGCGGCGGCCGGTCCTGCGCGGGCGCAACAGGGCGCACCGGATGAGGCCGCGGCGCTGGAGGCCGTCTCGGACTGGTTCCGCGTTGGCGCGGCGGCGCTCGATCACTGGGCGCCGAGCCTGCCCGATCCAACCGACGACAGACGCATCCTTTTCACCCCGCGGGCGCCGCGCGACGGCGTGCAGCGCACGGTCATGGTGATCTATCCTCGCCGCTCCTCGGCATATGACACTGCGATGACGACGCTGTTGGCCGATTTTGCGGCCCGCCCCCATGCCCTGCGCTTTCTCGCGGTGAACTACGACAGGGACCCCGCGCGCGGAGCCCGGCTGGTGGAGGAGGCGCACGCGCAGGACCATGCGCTGATCTACGCCATGGGCTCGGAGACGGTGGCGTGGCTGTACGGAGAACATCGGGCCATCGCGACGCCGGTGGTGACCGTTTGCGCCAAGGACCCGGTTCAGCTTGGTCAGATTGCAGACTATGACAGCGGCAGCGGTTCGTCCTTTGCCTTCACATCGCTCAATGTGCCGCTGGACGTGCAGATCGCGCATCTGCGCGCTTTGCGGCCTGGCTTGCGCAATCTTGGCGTGCTGGTGGACGTGCACAACGCCTCCGCTCTCGAGACGCAGGCGCGTCCGATCATCGACGCGGCCACGGGGCTTGGCGTGGACGCCTTCACCGTGGAGGTGAGCGACCCGGCCCATGCCCGCGATCAGCTGGCCGAGGCGATGCCCGCAGCATTGGAGCGGATGCGCGCGCGCGATCCGGCGCTGGAGAACAGCGTGTTCTGGATCACCGGTTCGACCAGCGTGTTTGCCGAGATAGACCTCATCGCGGAAGCGGCGGAGCGCGCGCCGGTGCTCGCTGTCGTTCCCGAGGTGGTGCGCGCGGGCGCCGCCAGCGCGGCGCTGTCGATCGGGGTTGGTTTCGAGTCCAATGCGCAACTCGCGGCGGTATACGGCGCCGAGATTCTGAGCGGGCGCTCAAAACCAGGGGAAATGCCTGTGGGCCTTGTCTCGCCGCCCGACATCGCTCTGAATTTCCAACGGCTTCGCGCGATCGGACTGCAGCCGCCGTTCTCATTCTTCGAGACCGCCAGCTTTGTCTATGGCGCCGATGGCCAAGCAATGCGGTTGCGCGGGCGCGATGTAGGCGCGCTTGCGGAGTAGCGCCAGAGGGACCTTTCCGAATGTGGGGGCTGAGCGTAGAGGGCTCGGCCAGTTCCCGTTCTGGAAGGGCCTGGCATGGGTTGGTCGTTGCGGCTGGTTGAGCGGGTCGAGGGTGGGGACGGTCGATCGGTGGATGTCATCGACATCGGCGAGATCACGGTGCCGACGGAATTGGCGACGCTCGGCCTAACGATGGCCATGGGGAGGTCGGTGCTGGCGCGGTTGCAGACCGAGATCGTCGCTCGCCAGGAAGCGGCGTTCACGGAGGCGGCGCGGCGTTCGTCGCGTCCGATCAAGGATCATCGCCGACGCGTGCCGCAGACGCCGTTCGGCGCAGTGGCGATGCGCGTGCCCCGGCTGCGCCGGCGCGGCGCCGATGCGAAGATCACAGCCTGGCCGCGCCATGCGCGCGCGACGCCGGAGTTCGATCGGCCCCGCGCCCGGCTCGCGGCGTGGATGAGTTATCCGGCCGCCATGGCGCTGCTCGATGAGCTATACCCCGCGTCGGCCGGCGTCGGCCGGGCCACGGCCCACAGAACGAGCGCGCGCGTCGCCAAGGAGGCCGCAGTCTGCGGGTGTTCGGAAGACGCGCCATTGGCGGCGCGCGCGACCCTGCAGCTCGAAACGACGTTCGTGCGCAGCGCCGATCCGGCGCGGCCGCGTGGTCTGGAGATCGTGGTCGGCGCGATCGAGCCGGAAGGCGGCGGAAGGCGCTGCTTCGCCGCGCCCGTCAGCCTGCGCGAGGAGAGCCTCGCGGTTGGGCGCTGCGCCCGGAGACGTCCTTCCCGACGCCCGCCGTCGTGTTGCAGGCGGCGAGCAGCCCGACGAGAAAGGGCGCGAGAAATGTTGTCGTCGCGGATGGCGCCGTCATTTTCATGGCGTCGCCTCCAGGCGTGGACGCCGCCGCCGCTCCGCCGGTATGGCGGGAGGCGCAGGGATCGTCAGTCGTCGGTCTTCGGCGGAGGGCGCAGGCGCTCCTCGTCCGATCGTCGTTTCACCGAGTTGTTTCCCGCCGCGATCGTCGCGATGAGCGAGGCCGCCGCCGCGCCTTTCGCAGTCGCTTCAGGCGACTGGCCCGGCGCGAGATGGGCTGCGGCGGCGTCGTCGAGCAGACCGACGACTTCGGTCTCGCTCAGAACGCGCAGATCGACGAGGCAGAGCAGCATCGACTCGCAGATCGACAGCGCAGCCGCGCCGGTCGGATCGAGGTTCTCCGCCACCTGTCGCTCCCTTCCCGTTTCGTCGGACCCATTTTCACGATAAGTGATTTTCCGGCCCGTCAATGGCAGTATCGGACCTTGCGGACCCGGCGACGCTAACCCCGATCAGCATCGCGTCAGATTGGCGGCGCTAAACTCTCGTCGTTCGCGTCGCAGAAAGGCCCGGCGCCATGCAAAGCCCGCTCGCCCGAAAGCTCGCCCATTTCGTAGCCCTCGACATCGAAGAGCTGAACGCGCTCGGAACGTTCCAGCGCGCGACGCAGATCATCGCCGCGGGCACGGAACTCGCCTGGGAGGGCCAGCGCGGGCAGAAGGCGTTCATCCTGTCGTCGGGCTGGGTGACGTCCTACAAGAGCCTGCGCGACGGCTCGCGCCAGATTGTCGATTTCCAGCTTCCGGGCGATTTCATCGGCGTGCGCAACATCCTGTTCCGCACCTCCGAGCACAGCTTCGAGACGATCACCGACGTCGCGCTGTCCGAAGTCTCGGTCGACGATCTCTTCCATGTCTTCGCCGCCGCCCCCCGGCTCGCCACGGCGATCCTTTGGGCGCTGTCCTGCGAGGAGGCGATGGTGGTCGAGCATCTGGTCGACATCGGCCGACGCTCGGCGCTCGTGCGCACGGCGCATTTCCTGCTGGAGCTCGGCGCGCGGCTGCGCCTCGTCGGGCTCGCCTCGGCGGACGGCTATGATTGCCCGATCACCCAGTATCTGCTGGCCGACGCGCTGGGCCTTAGCGCCATCCATCTCAACCGCGTGCTGCGTCAACTGCGCGAGAGGGGTCTGCTGACTTTCCGCGAGGGCGCTGTGCGCTTCGACGACCTCGACGCTCTGGTGACGCTCACCGAGTTCGACGTGGCCTATCTGATGGAGAACGGCCCGTTGCTGCAGCGCCGCGCCCCCGCGTCGTGGCGATGACCCGCCCGCCCGCCGACCATGGCGGAGCGGGGCGTCACGGCGCCTCCACAGGTCCCTCAGTTCACGCAACTCGCATCCGGGCCTTCAGAACAATGATCCAGCCGACCCGTCCCCGATCAGCCGAGCGCCTTCACCGCGGCGTCGAGTTCGCGGATGACGTCCTGATCCTTCTTCTCGCCCATGGCCTTGCCTGCGGCCACGTAATGCTTGTGGGCGATGCCCTCGGAACGTGTCAACGACTTTGAGACAGTTGGTTCTTGAGTTTAGGCTTGTGCTGGCTCCGTTTTCTTGGGCGGGTTGATCCAGACGGCAGTCGGGATTTGGGACGGTTTGGGGCGCTGGCGGACGAACCGCTCTGGGGTGCTGAGAAACGCGGCGTCGAGCGCGGTCTGGCGGGCGGCGTGAATTGCTTCGGCCTGTCCGAAGTGGATCTGGTCGGGCGTCATCAGGCCGATGCCTGCGTGAT
>Ga0210039_1003621_pt1 | contig 11781 bp, 13 predicted proteins | sample CryGeyCG2114_250_3_FD_185460 | JGI IMG/M metagenome (GOLD analysis project Ga0210039, IMG submission 185460) | Groundwater microbial communities from aquifer - Crystal Geyser CG17_big_fil_post_rev_8/21/14_2.50 (SPAdes) (version 2) | ecosystem: Environmental > Aquatic > Deep subsurface >...
CATGCAAGGTCCACTACCGGGTATCAGTAGTCAATATTATGATTTACCGGGTGTACCATGGAATCTCTATTTTACAGAACAAGGAGCCGTTATTCATGGTGCCTATTGGCATAATTCCTTTGGAAAAGTTTGGTCACATGGTTGTGTTAACCTACCACCCGAAATTGCTAAAAAACTATATCTTTTTGCAGATCTTGGGACCACCGTTATTATTCGTGATTGATATTAATTATCAAAATTTTTTGTCTAAAATTAATAATCAAATCCTTAAACACCTTCTACCTATAATTTATTTTTAATATCGCGATTAATCGCGATATTAAAGTGACTTTAATTTTGATGTCTTTCTCATTTGCCGTTTTATCATTTAGAAAAAACGAGTAGTAATTAAAATTATGTCTAATTAGATGATTTTTAGAAGTGGCGAATATTCACAAAATATAATTTCCGACTCTGGCTTCCCTAATTTTTCGGCAAAAACACGCTTGGCTTCTGCCCGATCACCAAGACGGTCAATTAACTTCGTTTCTAATGCTCTACTTCCTATCATAGTGGACCCATCAGCTAATGACAAAACCGCATCGGAAGTAAGGTGGCGATTCTGAGCCACAATTTCCACAAAAGAATCACGTACTGAGACTAAATCATTTTCAAATAATATTCTTTCTTCCTCGGTTAATGGTTTATTAGGATTACCGGCATCCTTATATTTTCCTGCTGAAAGTGAAACGAAAGTTAAACCATCTTTTTTATTTTTTTCTGTTTCGTCTAAATATGACATGGTTACACCGATACCTCCGATAACAGACATTTTTGAAGCGATAATTGTATTTGCTCCACTTGCTACCATATATCCACCCGAAGCTCCAATATCTCCAATCAAGGCGAGCGTTGGTAAAGTACTGTTTTTAATATCAGTGGCAATTGTTTCCGAAGCGACTGGAGTACCACCGGGAGAATTAATCTCAAACATAATACCTAAAATCCCTGATTCCTCCTCAGCTGTTTTTATAAAAGAACGAACAATGGTAGGAGTAACAAATAATTCTTCTGCTGTGGTAACGTTGGTAAAAGGAAGAATGGTTCCTTCAATCGGCATAACAGCAATATTACATTTGCCATCGCTAATCATACCTAGACTTGAATAACTAAAATTTACAATTACTACAATGATAACAATCGTTAAAACAACAGCAGTCATCTTAAGTAGTAGACTTAATACTTCACGTTTAAACGAAATGGGATGCATAGAGAACAGTGTATCAAAAAATTACTAATTTAAATATGTGATTGTTAATTGCAATCCAGTCGCAAAAATTACCCAAAATAAATAAGGTAAATTAATAAATGCCACCCAAGGTAAATATGGATAGACAACAAATAATGACCAGACCAAAGTAAACAACACGAACAAAATATCCAGAGTAGCTAACTCATTATTTTGCAAACCAAATTGCAACGGAGTAAATAATAAATTAAATAACAAATTTAAGGCAAAAGGCAAGGCGATTAGATAAGGCAATTCACCCTTAAACACCCTTAAAAATACTGTCCCAAAAGAAACAAAAATAATAATGTAAAGCACACTCCAAACTGGACCAAAAATCCATGCTGGTGGTGCCCAATTAGGTTTAATTAGTTCCAAGTACCAAAATTTTTCGTTCATTTAAGTAATGATAACATAATAAAATATAAAAAATAAGTAACACTAAGGGGCGGAATTTTCCGCCCCTTTCGGCTTTCTTAAAATAGTAATCCAGTACTTTCACCACATTAATAACAAACGAGTTCGCGCCTGTAGTTAATATGTGAGTAAGTACAATCGTATTTTCGTCTATCGGGTACACCAGGAGGTAACTGGTAGTACCTCCCACCAGAGACATAATAGTTTGGCCAGTGACGAACACTGCCGTAGCTGAAATGACTATAATAGGTCACTGTTGTTCCGGGGTTATTACCTGAATAAAAATCTGGATTGGGTGTCACTTCAAGACACCCAGAAAGAAAAAACATAACGAAGAACATAGTTACAACCTTAATTTTCATCGCAACCTCCATTTATACGCCAAAAATATCTTTGGCGTTTCCAGTACTACAATGGAACAGAACTACAATAAAGTCAAGCTAAATTCCCTTCTTTCCGAGTTTATCAATCTCATGGAGCCATTTCATTCGACAAACATCGTCAACTCTATTGCATGGTCCATAAGCAGAAACGGCGGTCCTAATGCCAGCAAACTCCAAAATGCCATACTGAATTTCATTAGTAAAATCTCCGTAATTCCACCAAGTTATAAAAGGTGAGTGGGTACCAGACAAAATAATAACTCTAGCTGATTTACCCGTGAGATGCTTTTCCACTTTTCGGGTTTGTTTATTGAAATTAAAAGCAAAACCAGGTAACCAAAAACGGTCAAAAAGTCCTTTAAGAAGAGCCGGCATTGCACACCACCAATTGGGATAAACGATAACAATATGTTCTGTCTGCTTAAATTTTTCCTGTAAATCTAATAAATCCTGTTCAAGAATTTGAATTTCCTTGTAACCCTTATGTAAAATTGGATCAAAATTTAAATCGCCAATATTTACCCGCGTGACTTCATGACCAGCATCCTCGGCCGCCACTTGATAATGATCACAAACCACTCCACTAAATGACTCCTTATCAGGATGACCACATAGGACTAGAATTTTCTTTGACATAGTAATTAGTATATAGCAAAAAACGAACCTAGTGTTTCCACTCTGTTGATTACTGGCTTCATAAAAATCTATTGTCTAATGCTACCGTTGGGATTAAATTTCCCCTGTGTACCCATTTGCATCTTCATCATTTTCTCTTTCATCTCTGGTGTCATTGTTGCTAAAATCTCTTTCTGATATTTTGGTAAAATCTTCATCGCTGCCGTCATTTGATTATTTCCATTTACTTTTAGCTCGGCCTGCATTTCTTTAGCAATTTTCTCAAAGGTGGTGGGATCCTTTTCTAGCATAGCCATAATCATTTCTTTTTGATCGGCAGGAACATTCTTCATCTGTGATTGAATCACTTTTTTAATCGCAAAATTTTTTATTTTTCCAAACATATAACCAAGATTTTAGCACGAAATAAAATTAGTTGCTGATATTTTTAGAGTAGACAAATGACCTTTTTAGTGTTATTATACTATACATAATTATTTTTTATGTCATATACCATTGATTTTATCATCCAGTTAATTCTAGACAGTTTAAAATTACGATATCAAAGAAAATCAGTCTTAATATTGTACGCTGTCATATTTATAGTGGCTTTTTATTTTGTTTTCTTTAATAAATCAGTTGCTCCAGTGATAAGTGAAGATACTAATGTCAGTATGGTCACAATGAAACCCATCCGCGATTTAACCGCCACCGCTTCTTTTAAGGCTGTTGGCACAGTTGAGGCAATTTCCGAAGCTAAACTGCAAACTGAAGCGGGTGGAAGAGTAACAGCAGTTAATACTACTTTGGGTGCCAGAGTGAAAGCTGGTGCAATTATTGCTAGAATTGAAAATGCCTCAGAAAGTGCTAATTTGCTTCAAGCGGAAGGTGCTTATGATGCTGCCAAAGCTGGAGTAGCCCAAAGTAACGTTGGTATTGAACAGGCAAATAATGTTCTTTTGACTGCAAAAAACCAAGCCCTTAGTTCTGTTCGGTTAGCATATTCAACCAGCAATGACATTTTTTATAATAAAATAAAAAATGTCATTAATGATAATTATATTTCATCGCCCGCCGTAATATTTTCTGAAAGTAAACTCCCCTTTCTAAAATCAGAGAAAAAGAAAATGGAAATTGTCCTCACTAAATGGCAAGATTCAGTTAGCAAAATGACAGTAGACGATGATTTAACACTAGCTCTTTTGGATGCTCAAAATAATGTTAAACGAGTTATAAACATTACTGATATTCTGATAAATGTTCTTAGCGATAGTTATTTAGAAAGAATAGTAGCCGACCAGACAGTAAAAACTCAAATTTCTATTCTCACCAATACTAGATCCAGTCTAAGTGCCTCTCTTGCCACACTTGAAGTGGCAGAAGTTGGTCTGAGTAATGCTCAGAATACCCTAAAGCAAGCCAAGATATCTGGATCTAGCATCAGTGATGAAGAATCCTTGGCAAACGCCCAAATAAAAATTGCTCTTGGTTCCTTGCGCTCCGCCCAAGCTAATTATGAAAAGACTTTAATTAGAACTCCCATAAGCGGTGTCGTTAATGCTCTTTATCTAAAAACTGGTGATTATGTCAATCCTGGACAAATGGCTGCTGTGATTGCCAATAATCATGGTTTAGAAATTATTACGTCAATTTCCACCGACGATAGCAACAAATTAAAAATTGGTGACAAAGTAATGATTGACGGTAACGCTACTGGTACCATTAGCGAAATCGGTGGTGCGGTTGATCCTACGATTGGTAAAGTTGCTCTTAAAATTACTCTACCTAATAATAGTCCCTTGCAAAATGGGACAACTGTTTTAATTGAATTTGCCTTAGACAATAAAACAACTAATTTCAAGATTTCCGTACCTCTCTCAGCGGTGAAATTAACCGGGATTGGTCCGGTTTTATTTACTACTGCTTCCAGTACATTAGTAGCTTTGCCAGTTGTTTTAGGTAAGGTAGAAGGTGAAAATGTTCTTATTAGTGAAGGAGCGGATTTAGATACCATAATAGTGACTGATGCTCGGGGATTGAATGACGGTCAAATAGTTAGGGTAACCACAAAATAATATGCACTTCCTTTGGTTATTTTTTCTTAGAAAAAGACAATTTAGTATTTTACTGATTATTGTTTTAGTCGCTTTTGGCATTTATTCCTTAGTAATTATTCCTAAAGAATCTGCTCCGGAAGTCATCATTCCAATTGGAATAGTAACTACCATTTATCCCGGTGTCTCAGCTTCTGAAATTGAGGAATTGGTAACTAATAAACTAGAGAATGAAATAGAAAATATTGATAATTTAGATAAACTTACCTCTGCCTCCAAGGATGGTGTTTCTAGTATTACCGCTGAATTTAGTGCCAATGCCAATATAGATAAATCAATTCAAAATCTTAAAGAAGCAGTAGACCGAATAAAAAATACCCTTCCCCAGGACGTCAAAGATCCCATAGTCACTGAAGTGAACTTTGCTGATCAACCAGTTTTAATAATTGCTATATCAGCTAATTTAACTCCGATTGCTTTTACCGAATTAAGCGAAAAATTAAAAACTGAGTTACTAGGAGTTAGCGGTGTTTCTAATGTTGTGGTATCCGGTATCAGAAATAGGATAGTGGAAGTGTTGGTAAATGATGAATCACTGCATTTGTATAATCTTGGTATAAATGATGTCACTAATGCCCTTTCACAAAGTAATGCCTCAATGCCAGTTGGAACCATTTCTACAGCCGGAATTGAATATGCCATTCGGTTTGAAGGTGAAACTTCAAACAATCAAGATATTGAAGCTTTACCAATTGGGAATAAAAACGGGACCTTAATATATCTTCGCGATGTTGCTACCATAAATTATGCGGTGGACAAACAGTCCAGTATCTCCCGTGTTTCAGTAAGCAATCGGCCTTCGGAAACAGCCCTGACCTTATCCATTTATAAAAAGTCGGGTCTTAATGTGACTACCGTAACCGACGGAATCCTGGCCAAATTAGACACTCTTAAAACAACTGGTGGCCTACTAAGTGATTCACAGTTATTGACCGTTTTTGATTTAGGAAAACAAGTTCGAAAAGATTTAAATGAATTGGTAAGAGTAGGATTTGAAACAGTCTTTCTAGTGGTGCTTTGTTTAATTCTGACAATTGGCTGGCGCGAGTCATTAGTGGCGGCTCTGTCTATTCCATTATCATTTGTGATTGCTTTTATTGGTTTAGATTTATCTGGTAATACCATTAACTTTATTTCCCTTTTTTCTTTAATACTGGCAGTCGGCATTTTAGTTGACTCAGGAATAGTGGTAACTGAGGCCATTCATACTAGAGTAAGAAAATTTGGAAATGTAAACATAGCCGCGACCGAAGCTATTAAAGAATACGCTTGGCCATTGATTGCAGGGACAATGACTTCAATTGCTGTTTTTGCACCTCTTTTCTTTCTTTCTGGTGTAGTCGGAAAATTCATTGCTTCTATTCCCTTTACAATTATCTTTGTTTTACTAGCTTCAATTTTTGTAGCCCTGGGAATGGTGCCTCTCATTGCAGTCTATTTAACCAGTAATTCACACTCTAATCGTTTTGAAAAAAAACAAGAAGAATATACTTTAAGAATACAAAATTGGTACCGAAGCAAGTTAGTATCATTCCTCCAAAAACGCCACCAGCAAAATATTCTCATTTATGGTCTGGCTTTAGCATTACTCTTGTCGTTTTTATTACCAGTTACTGGTTTATTAAAAGTTATTTTCTTCCCACCCGATGAAGCTGATTATGTTTACATTGAAATTGAAACCAAGCAAGGTAATCCTATTTCCCAAACTGATTTGGCAGTTAGAGCTGTGGAAGAAATCCTCTACGAAAAGGATTACCTTGAATCTTTTACAACTACTGTCGGATCAGGTTCGTTCTTTACTGGCAGTACTGAAAGTGGCAATAAATTTGCTAACATTACTGTTAATTTAAAACCCACCCGAAAACTATCTAGTGCTGAAATAGCCAGTGAATTGAGATCGGATTTCAGTAAAATAAAAGACACTACAATTTCTATTACCGAACAACAAAATGGTCCACCAACTGGCGCACCAGTCTTTATAAAATTTCAGGGTGATAATTTAGGATCCTTACTATTAGCTTCTGATCGGGCAGAAAAACTTTTACACTCCATAAAAGACACTCGTGATATTACCTCTAGCACCAAAAGTAACGCTACTGAATTCGTCTTAACAGTTGATAAAGCCAAGGCTAGCGCCTTAGGTGTATCGCCACTGGCTATCGGTGTATTATTACGTTCAGCGGTTTTTGGAATCAATGCCACCACTGTAAATCGTAACGGAAAAGATATTGACGTGATAGTTAAATTACAACTTGATAAAACTAGTAAAGATTATTCCGCCAATCCAGAAATAACATTAGAAGACCTAAGAAACCTTGAAATATTAGGTTTAAATGGCAATCGTGTTCCTCTTAGTAGTGTTATTAGTGAATCATTAGCTCCAGCTAATGCCACCATCAATCATGAAGACAAGACACGTTTGGTGACAGTATCATCTTATACCGAAGGAAAAACTGTGGCCGGTGATATTGTAAGTGAATTTAAAAGACGTCAGGCGGAATTAGAATTGCCTAATGATATTACAATTAGTTTTGGTGGAGAAACAGAAAATGTTAACCAATCATTTACTGAAATGTTTTTAGCTTTAGTGGTTGGGCTACTACTGATGTTAGGAATTTTAGTTCTATCATTTAATTCCATTCGCTATTCCTTATATTTATTACTCGCCGTACCCTACTCATTGATTGGAGTCTTCTTTGGTTTAACCATCACCGGACTTGCCTTATCGTTCACCTCGCTTCTAGGAGTAATTGCTCTCTCCGGAGTAATAATTAATCATGCCATCATATTGCTGGACTCACTAATTAATAAAAAGGCATCAGAAAATAATTCGGTCCCGCTCATTGATCAAGTAGCTGATGCCGCTGTTTCCCGTTTAAGACCAATTATTTTAACCACCATCACCACAGTAGTTGGTATGATACCGTTATCACGCATTTCTGGTTTTTGGAGTCCATTGGCGTACGCGATTATGTTCGGTTTAAGTTTTGCCATGATTCTTACCTTAGTGCTTGTTCCGACCCTCTTTTATCGAGCTGAAAAAAGGAAAATGGAAAAAAATAAAGTTCAAAATAAATCACTGTTTTAGCTTTGTCGGAAGAGTTAAAAGATATTATATTTACTACCCTTTCAATTTAATTCTTGCTATGATGATATTTATGAAAAAATATCAACACTTGTTTTTTGATATGGATATGACAATCACCCCTTCTCGTCAGTCGATTTTACCTGAAATGTACGAATTATTGATGTCCCTACCGCAAGATTTGGTTATCGTTTCGGGGAGTGAACTTGAGCAGATTGGTTTTCAGACCAATAACCTACCAGCTTACTATCTTGGGGCAAATGGTAATCATGCTCTTGATGTTGAAAAACATCAACTTTGGGTAAACCCACCTCTTTCAAAAAAACAAAAACAAGAAATCCATGCTCATATTCAGAAAATAATTTCTCTGCTTGACCATGACCTAAATGAAGAATGGGAACCAATTAGTGATCGTGGAGCGCAAATCACCTTCAGCCCACTAGGGAATAAGGCTCCAGTGGAGTTAAAAAAGGTCTATGATCCCGATCATCAGAAAAGACTTTCCTGGTTGAAATCAGTACCATTTGTATCTGAGGAATTAATTATAAAAATTGGTGGTTCTACCAGTATGGATTATCTGCACAAAAACGGACACAAGGGAGCAAATGTTAAAAAACTGATTGAATATCTAAATTGGAATAAAAATGAATGTGTTTATTTTGGCGATGGTCTTTATCCGGGTGGTAATGATGAAGCGGTAATTGGTATTATTGATACAATATTCGTGCGTGATCATCTTGATACCTATGAAAAACTAAAAGCTTTATCCGTTAAAAATTTCTCAAATTTATAAAGTTAGTCACCCTCGCAAATAATTTTTATTTGTAATGCGTTATAATTAAACTCAGATTAGAAATTATAAATTCACCATTTAAATTTTAAATATGGATATCGGATTATTGTTAGTGCTAGTACATTTGGCAGGTACCATTTTAGGGGTCGGTGGTGCCACCCTGATTGAGGTTCACTTAAACCAGGCCTTAAAGGATTCATTGGTGTCCAAAGACGAAAGTGCTATTTTAGCCCTAGATTACAAAATAGTCCGCGTGGGACTAGTCTTGGCAGTCCTGTCTGGTTTTGGTTTCTTACTAAATTTTAAACTAGAAGGTGAAGTAGAAAATTTATATAGTCCTGTTTTATGGGCAAAGCTAGTAATTGTTATTATCATTGCCTTAAATACTTTACTACTTCAAGCGCGAAAAATTGGGCTTTATTGGGGAGCAGCTTTTTCCTTTGTTTCCTGGTGGGCAGCAGCCATTCTAGGAATGTTAATGTCAGATAATGTCACTGTCGGTGCCTGGGTAGGTGAAGGATTTTTACCAATTTTTAGTTCAATTGTAATAATCTACTTGCTAGCCGTGGCTATTGGTAGTGTTATTCTACACTTAATACGAACTAAAGTAACTAAAAAAATAATATGAGTACCTTATTCTTAGTACTATTAATCACCCATGTTATTTTTGGCATGATTGGATTGATGTCTTCTTTTATAACTTCATTTTTATTGATAAAAATGAAGGCAACCAGAACAAAATTATTAAGCTATTCGTTTTTGGCTTTCTTCTCGTATCTTGTTTCTTGGCTCGCGGGTGGTTGGTATTATTGGAAATACTACGGCTCAGTGGTAAAACCAATTATCGTTAAAGGTGAATATATTTGGGCTCATCAAGTTTTTATGGAAACAAAAGAACATGTTTTTTTGTTTTTACCATTTGCCACTCTTACCCTCGCTGTAATAATTTTATTTAAGTACACCGAACTAAAAAATGACTCTTCATTCAAGAATCATGTCTTAATTTTTTCCTTAGTAATCACTTTAATTGCCCTATTTATTACCATTTCAGGTATTTTAGTAAGTGGTGGCGCACAATAAAATTTACATTATGAATAAACATTATTTTACTCGCAGTATTATCATCGGTGCCATAATGGCCATTGTCTTTGTAGTTGTCATCACTATTGCTGGTGAGCTTTACAAAATCACTGGCGCTGATGGCAAAATGGTTAGTCCAATCAAAGATTTACTAAAATCATTACATGGTCATCATTGGGTGGGTAAAGGTATTTGGGCAGTGGGACTTTTTTCTGTCACCACCATAGCTACATTTTTAGTTAATTATAAAAATCAAGATGAGAGATCACTTAACCCTCTGATTGCTCTTCTCACTACTACCCTACTTGTTGGCACATTCACTTTACTAGTATTTAATATTTACGAATATCTAGCATAATTCCAAAATAGTGATTAACAATTTGTTCTTTATTTTTATTAACTTTGAATAATTTAATTCATATAACTAGTTAAATTCATAAACACTCAGGCAAGGTCTTCTCATCCTCAAGTAAAGCGCCACTGACGCTCTACTTGAAAATCCACAAATGAAAAAATCCATCTTGCTAGGTGGATTTTTTCATTTGTGGACCCAAGAGGATTCGAACCTGACGGTCGCTAAACTCGTTTATTTCCTTTCAGTCATAAACGAGCAAGCGCCACGGGTCACGCCTCGCTCGTAGCAAAGCTACATCACTCCGGCGGTTCGAATCCTCGCACAAGGTGTGCAAACACCTTGCTTCTGGTCACACGAACAAAAATGGCCACCTTTTCAGGTGGCTCAATTTTGTAATCGTGGACCCAAGAGGATTCGAACCCCCCGCCTCCTCAGTGCAAATGAGGCGCTCTACCAAATGAGCTATGGGCCCAATTTTTCATACACAGATGCCAAGCAAATGTATGCGCTATAATACTCAAAATAATCGGTTAAGTCAATAAAACTACTTCTTGATAACTTTCCACGGTGTATCTGAATTAACTGATGTTAAGTCTCCTACCACTAAAATATCGTCTTCCCGCCAATAGGCTTTCTCGGCCACCTGGCGAGGTGTGACTATTTTTTGTTTTTCATTATTTACAAAATGCATGTTTGATGATTTAACATCAAAAATAAAATTTGAACAATTATCTTTTTCTCCATGCTGTTCGCAAAAATATATAAATTTTTTATCAGCTGACACTAAATAAAATGGTGACTTATTACTATAATGGATACCATAGTCTTTAAATTCAATTAATTGTTCTGTATCAACCTGATCTTTATTAATTGATAAAAGAAAATCACCATTGTCGCTATGTACACTTAGTCGCCCATCATGATAAGTAACTAACTCATTTGTAGACTGATTTGTAGCTATAGTGGCATTAGGTTGTTGAATATTTTGTTTATCCACAAAATCAGTATTTTCTAAACCACTAGTCAACCCTAATTCATTTTCAAAAGGAAGGTAATTTGGTGTTGGTTTAATTCCATAAGCAATTAAAGCAGAGGTAAAGCCAATAAGATATGCCAGAATTACTAGAATTACTTTTTCATGTTTGGTGCCTTCCATATCATTTATATTATATATGATAAATATCAAAAGAAAATTACTGATATTTTGTAGTGGTGGATAAAATTAGTTGATCAATTAATCTGGCAAAGTTAAAAATACTACTAGTTAAACCAGCTTCACTACTATCTTCAAGATTAATTTTAATTTTGTCATGGCTTAAAGCAATTAAAGGAAATTGTTTTTGTACCTCGGTGTGAACAATTATTTTACTAATTAGTATTAGAGCATTAATATAGCTGGTACTTTTTATGATTAAGGTGATACTGGTACCAGTATTATTACACTTCCAATTATAATGAAGGGATTTTAATTCTTCATTTAATTTCTTTTTACTAAGTTTTTTGGTCATAAAATAAAACTGATTATATTTTTGCAGTTCTGATTAGATGGTCAATTAAACTTTTAAATTTTAGTCCTACCGCTTCGGCTGATTTTGGAAATAGTGAATTTGGTGTCAAACCCGGTAAAGTATTTACTTCTAAAAAATAAACTTCGCCTTTTCTAACTATAAAA
>Ga0210039_1003625_pt1 | contig 11771 bp, 10 predicted proteins | sample CryGeyCG2114_250_3_FD_185460 | JGI IMG/M metagenome (GOLD analysis project Ga0210039, IMG submission 185460) | Groundwater microbial communities from aquifer - Crystal Geyser CG17_big_fil_post_rev_8/21/14_2.50 (SPAdes) (version 2) | ecosystem: Environmental > Aquatic > Deep subsurface >...
TTTCCATGGCCCTGACCCGTTTCACCAGCTCGCCCAGATGGCGCAGGTGGACGGCATTGTTGCGCCACTCGTCGTTCTTGCTGAACGGATAGACCCCGGCATAACTGCCCGCTTCGGTGATCGATTTACCAATCAGGGTGAAGGACGCGATCTCGACGTTGTCCGCGATCTGCAAATGGCCGAGGATGCCGGCACTGCCGCCGATACGGCAGTATTTGCCGATGGTTGCGCTGCCAGCGATGCCGACGCAGCCGGCGATGGCGGTATGCGCGCCGATGCGCACGTTGTGCGCGACCTGAATCTGGTTGTCCAGTTTCACGCCCTCTTCGATCACCGTGTCGTCCAGCGCGCCGCGATCGACCGTGGTGTTGGCGCCGATCTCGACCTGATCGCCGATGACCACGCGACCGATCTGCGGAATCTTCAGCCAGCGCCCTTCATCCATGGCGATGCCGAAGCCATCCGCACCGATCACGACACCGGCATGCAAGATCACCTGATGACCGATGACACAGTCGTGATAGATCGTCACGTTGGGATAGAGCAGGCATTGCGTGCCCACGCTCGTGCGCTCGCCGATGACGCAACCCGCCATCACCACGGTGCCCGCCCCGATGCACGCGGCCGCACCGATGCTGACGTGCGCGCCGATGTGCGCATCCGGCGCGATCACGGCCCCCGCATCAATCACCGCCGTCGGATGAATCCCTGGCGGCATGGCCGGCAAGGGGTTGAGCAAGGCGGATAATTTGGCGAAATAGGAATAGGGATTGGGCGCCACGATACGCGGCAATCCGGTGAGCCCGGCATCGCTTTCGGCAACAATCACGGCGGAAGCGCGACTGTCGGCCAGTTGCTTGCGATATTTGGCATTGGCCAGAAATGCAATATTGCCGGGCGCGGCTTTTTCCAGAGTCGCCACCTGGAAAATTTCGGTCTCGGAATCACCCAGTACTTTGCCGCCCAGGCGGGCGACGATTTCTGACAAACGAAAACTCGGATTTTTCATGGAATAAAACCGTGCAATCCAGCCCGTAGCGCCCTCACCAAACGGGTGAGCGTAAAATTGCGACTAAAGTTGTTTAGAACCAAAACGCTATAACTCATGGCAAGCGGTCAACTGAGGTTTTAAGGTTTATTTACCCGTCGGCTCAACTTGTTCGCCCGCGAGGTATTTCAGCACCTTGTCGGTGATATCCACTTTCGGACTGCGATAAACGGCTTCCTGCAGGATGACGTCATATTGCTCGCTCTCGGCAATCCGTTTGATCGCCTGGTCGGCCTTGGCCAGTATCTGCGCCAGCTCTTCGTTCTGGCGCAAAGACATATCCTCGCGGAACTCGCGTTGCCGGGTTTGCAGCATCAGATTCAAATTGGCGATCTCGCGCTCCTGGATGCGCCGAGCCGCATCCGACAGGGTTGTCCCGGCTGCTTCGAGAGCCGCTTTGGCATCCTGAAACTGTTTGGCCAAGGCCTTGACTTCCTGCTCGCGCACGGCAAATTCCTTGTCGATTTTTTTTTGCGCCACCAGCGCCGGTTCAGATTCGCGCAGAATGCGCTCGGTATCGACGAAGCCGATACGGGTAGATTCCGCCATGGCACCGGCGGCGAAAGCGAACAGCAAGATGCCCGTCACTATTCCGTATTTCATATTGACTCCTTTTCGCTACGACTATCTGGTGTCGTGTTTGGCGTTGGGTTTCGATCCAACATGTCGGACTAAAGTCCGACCCACATCAGAAGAAGCCGCCGAGCGTGAACTGAAAACTCTGCACTTTGTCCTGCGGCTGCTGGTTCAACGGCTTGGCCCAACTGAACTGCATCGGGCCTGCCGGTGAGAACCAGTTTATACCCACGCCGAGAGCATAACGCATTCCCTCCGAGGCTAGGTACGGGGTCTTCTCGCCGTACACCGCGCCGCCATCGAGAAAAGCGCTCAAGCGCACGGATTTGCTCTTCTCCATGCCGGGGAACGGGAACAGCAACTCGACATTGCCGATCACGCGCTTGTCTCCGCCCAGCGCATAACCGCTGTCGTCACGCGGGCCGAGTGAATTGGAGTCATAGCCGCGCACCGAGCCGGTGCCGCCCGCATACAAGTTCTTGAAGAACGGCAACACCATCCCATCGTAGCCGCCGGCAATACCCAAGTCTCCATTCAGGCGCAGCGTCAGATGCTGGTTCAGTGGCTGGAACCACTGCTGACTGTAAGTAAATTTATAGAAACGCTGGCCGGAGACCGGCAATGACGCCTCCAGCAAAGCGCGTTGGGTGGATCCCTCAGTGGCGTATATCCCGCTGTCGCGGGTATCGCGCGTCCAGCCGATGGTGCCCAGCACGTTCTGGTTGTGATTGCCAAAAGTGTTGATGTAATCGGTGAAGCGTGGCGGGCTGCTTGTGGTCAGCGCCAGTGTGGTGTCTTCCAGCGACAGGCCGTACTGGAAAGTCTCATCTTCGTTGATCGGCACCCCAAAGCGCACACCGCCACCATAGGTTTCGGAAGTGTATTGACTGATTGAAGTCGTGGTCGCATCGGTTCTGCGTTTGTACACATCGAAACCGCGGCTGATTCCATCATCCGTGTAATACGGGTTGGTATAGGAGATCGACAAGGTCTGGTTGATCTTGCTGGTATTGATCTGGGTGGAGAGGGCATTTCCGGTGCCGAACAGATTGGACTGGGTCACGCCTCCCATCAGGGTGACGCCCTCGCCGTTGCTGAAACCCGCGCCGATCTGGAAGTTGCCGGTCGGCTTCTCTTCCACATTCAGGTTCAGATCAAGCTGATCGTTGCTGCCGGTGACCGGCTGCGTCTCGACGTTGACCGCACCAAAAAATCCCAGCTTATCGATACGCTGTTTCGATTTCTTGATCTTGGAAGTAGAGAACCAGCCGCCTTCCATCTGGCGGAATTCGCGCCGCACCACTTCGTCCTTGGTCTTGTCGTTGCCGGTCACGTTGATGCGGCGCACATAGGCGCGCTGCATCGGATCGACCATGAAAGTGAAGGCCACCTGATGCGTGTCCTTGTCAATATCCGGGATGGCGCTGATGTTGGCAAAGGCATAGCCCTTGTCGCCCATCTCCTCCCGAATCTTGTCGGAGGCCGCGGTCAATGCCTCGCGCGAAAAGATTTGCCCCGGCTGAATTTCGATCATGGCGCGCAACGCCTCGTTCGAAAAGACCTGTTTCGCCCCCGCCACCTTGACGTCGGACACGGTGTATTGCTCGCCCTCGGTGATGTTCAGGGTAATGTAGATATCTTTCTTGTCGGCCGAGATCGAGACCTGGGTCGAATCGATGGCGAAATCCATATACCCCGAATTGAGATACAGACTGCGCAACGCTTCCATATCCGCTTCCAGCTTGGGTTTGGAATACTGGTCGTTACTGGTCAGCCAGGTGAACCAGCCGGGTGTGGTCAGCTTCATCTCGTCCAGCAAATCGCTTTCCGTGTAATGCGCGTTGCCGACGATATTGATCTGGCGAATTTTTGAAGGGTTGCCTTCGGTCACATCGAGCTTGACGGCCACCCGGTTGCGTTCCAGTTCGGTCACCGTGGTGGTCACCACCACCGCGTATTTGCCGCGCGCGATGTACTGGCGCTTCAGCTCCTGCTCCGACTTTTCCAGCATCGCCTTGTCGAAAATGCGCCCTTCGGCGAGCCCCACGAATTTAAGATTATCCAGCAACTGCGGCTTGGGGAAATCCTTGATCCCGTTCAGCTCGACGCTGGCGATGGTCGGGCGTTCCTGCACCCGCACCACCAGCACGCCCTGGTCGGCCAACAACTGCACATCCTTGAAAAATCCGGTGGCAAACAGGGCATGCAGCGCCGCCGTCGCCCGCTCGTCATTCAGCGTATCGCCCACTTTCAACGGCAGATAGCTGAACACCGTACCGGCTTCGGTACGCTGAATCCCTTCGACCCGGATGTCCTTCACCACGAACGGCTCGCCCGCCCAGACGGATGTGCCATAAAGCAGCGCCCACACGCCCGCCAGTTTTTTTAAATCCATTATTTTCAACCCAAGATCAGGCGACTGATGTCGTTGTACAAAGCAAAACTCATCAACGCAAGCAGCAAGGCGATACCCACCCTTTGCCCCGCATCCCACAGCGCGTCCGGCACCGGACTGCCCTTGAAAAGTTCGACGGCATAATACAGCAAATGCCCCCCATCCAATAACGGGATGGGCAACAGATTGAGGATGCCGAGACTGATGCTGATCAGCGCCAGGAAACCGATATAGGCGCCGAGCCCCATCTGTGCCGACTGCCCGGCATAGTCGGCGATGGTGATCGGGCCGGACAGATTTTTCAGCGACACCTCGCCCACCACCATCTTCGCCATCATCTTGAGACTGATGACCGAGGTCTCCCAGGTTTTGCGCAATGCCTCTTCCACCGCGCGCAGCGGCGGATAACTCACTTCGATCAGCATGGCATCGAAAGCGGCGCGATCGATCTGCGGCGCCGCGCCGATGCGGCCAATGGCTGCATGGTTTTCTTCGATCCGGTCAGGCGTGATGATCAGCTGCTGCAACTGCCCCGCGCGCTCGATCTCGACTTGCAAAGGCTGCTGCGGATGCGCGCGCACCACCTCGACCCAGTCGCGCCAGAACGGCATCGCCGCACCCTCGACTCGCACGATCCGATCACCCTCGCGCAAGCCGCCCCGCTGTCCCGCCCCGTCCGCGACCAATTTGCCGATGACCGGATAAACCGGCGGCTGATAAGGTTGCAGACCGAGCTTGGCCATGAAGTCGCCGTCGAGATCGGCGGCGGTCAGGTCGGCCAGACGCAGCGTGCGCAGCGCAGTGCCGCCCTGCGCGGACTGCACGTCGAGCCGGGCCTGTTTGCCCTGCAACACCCGGCCAAGCAACACCCAGCGCGCATCCTGCCAGCTCGGCACCGCGATACCGTCGATCGCGACGAGAATGTCCCGCTCGTGCAGCATCGCCATGGCCGCCGGGGTGCCCGGTCTGACCTCGCCCAATACCGGCTTGACGCCCGGCACCCCGTAAATGAACAAAGCCCAATACAACAGCACCGCCAGCAACAGATTGGCGACCGGCCCGGCCACCACGATCGCCATGCGTTGCAGCACCGGCTTGCGGTTGAACGCGCGCGGCAAATCCGTTGCGGACACCTCACCTTCGCGCTCGTCCAGCATCTTGACGTAGCCGCCGAGCGGAATGGCGGAGATCACCCATTCCGTCTCGCCGTTGCCAAAACGTTTGGCGTACATCACCTTGCCGAATCCGAGCGAGAAGCGCAGCACCTTGACATCGCACCAGCGCGCGACCATGTAATGTCCCAACTCGTGGAACACCACCAGCACGACGATTGCTAAAATGAACGCGAGCAGCGTCGTCATATTCAAAAACTTCCGAACTTCAAACCACAAAATACACAGGGACCACAGAGAGAATCGCCGGTTCCTCTGTGAACGCCGTGTTCTCTGTGGCAAATTGTTTTACATTTCATTGCGCGATCCATTCTTGCGCCGCGCGGCGTGCGGCGGCATCGGCCTCCAGCACGTCCTGCAATTTATTCACTTCGGCACGCGCCACCTGCCCCATCACGTCTTCGATCAAACGCGGAATATCAAGGAAGGCGATGCGCCGTTCGAGGAAGGCGGCGACCGCGATCTCATTCGCTGCATTCAGCAAAGCCGGCACGGTGCCTCCCGTAGCCAGGGCCTGATAGGCCAGACCGAGACAGGGGAAACGGGTGAAATCGGGCGCACTGAAATCGAGGCGGGCAATCTGAAACAGATCGAGCGGCGCAACTCCAGAATCGATCCGTTGCGGCCAGGCCAGCGCATAGGCGATCGGCGTGCGCATGTCGGGATTGCCCAGTTGCGCCAGCACCGAGCCATCGACGTATTGCACCAGCGAGTGAATCACGCTCTGCGGATGCACCACGATCTGAATCGCGTCGGCTGGCGCGTTGAACAGCCAGTGCGCCTCGATCACCTCCAGCCCCTTGTTCATCATGCTGGCGGAATCGACCGAGATTTTGCGTCCCATGCTCCAGTTGGGATGCGCGCAAGCCTGCTCCGGCGTGACCTGCTCCAGTTCGGCCAGGGGCGTATTGCGGAACGGGCCACCGGACGCGGTGAGCAAAATCTTTGCGATGCCGCTGGCCTGCATATCGCCCGCATAAGCGCGCGGCAACGATTGGAAGATGGCATTGTGTTCGCTGTCGATGGGCAGCAGCACGGAGCCGCTGCGGTGCACCGCTTCCATGAAGAGATGGCCGGCCAGAACCAATGTCTCTTTGTTCGCCAGCAGGATTTTCTTGCCGGCCTGCGCCGCCGCCAGCGTGGGCGGCATTCCGGCCGCACCGACAATGGCGGCCATCACCGCATCGACTTCGGGCAAGATCGCCACGCGCACCAATGCCTCAGCACCGCACAGCACTTCGGTATCCAGTCCGGCCGCCCGCAAACGCGCGCGCAGGCGCTCGGCGGCAGCCTCGTCCAGCAGCACGGCATAGCGCGGATGAAAACATTGGCACTGCTCGAACAACAGTCCATCCTGTTGCTGCGCGGTGAGGGCGATGATCTGATATTCACCGGGATGGCGCGCCACGACGTCCAGCGTGCTTTTGCCGATGCTGCCGGTGGAGCCGAGTATCGTGATGTTCTGCACTAATTGATTCCCTGAAACAGCAGCGCCAGCGCCGCCAGCGGCAGCGTCGAGGTCAGCGCATCGATGCGGTCGAGCAGACCGCCGTGTCCCGGCAGCAGCGCGCCGCTGTCCTTGACGCCTGCCTGGCGTTTGATCGCCGACTCGAACAGATCGCCGATCACTGCCAGCACCACCCACCACCATGCCGTCAGCATCAGCGCGGGCAACACTTGCAGGCGCGAAAATTCCGCGCTGAAGGTCCAGACCAGCGCCACATAAATTGACACGCCGAAGATCGCACCGGCCACCCCTTCCCAGGTCTTGCCCGGGCTGATGCTGGGGGCCAGTTTGGTCTTGCCGAAGCGGCGGCCGGCAAAATAGGCTGCAATGTCGGCCACCCACACCAGCCCCATCACGAACAGCAGCACCCACGGACTGGGCGTTGCTTCGCGCAGATCAATCATGGCCAGCCCGGTCGGGATCAACACCGCCCAGCCGACCCCCATCATCAACACAGGCTGGGTGACGCGCATCCCCGTTATCAACCAGGCCGGAACCACCATTAACCAGAGCACGGCCGACACCAGATACACCGCGAGATGAATATAGTTGCGCTGACTTGGGTCAGTGTTGGCGCCCAGCCACAGCAGACCGAGCATCAACAATAGAGTCGCTCCCCAGTACAGCGTGGCGCGCCGTCCCTGCAGACCCGACAGGCGCGCCCATTCCGCCGTGCCCTGCATCACCATCGCCACCACCAGCAGCGACCAGCCCAGCGGCGGCAGCAGGAACAGCGCCGCCAACAACACGAGCAGCAACAGGGTGGCAGTGATAATGCGTGATTTAAGCACTCGATTGCTCCTTAAGCTGGTCGCTGGTACGGCCGAAACGGCGTTCGCGTTTCTGGTAAGACTTGATCGCCGCCTCCAGCGCGGCACGGTCGAAGGCGGGCCACAGGATATCGGTGAAATACAGCTCGGTGTAGGCCAATTGCCACAGCAGGAAGTTGCTGATGCGCTGCTCGCCGCCGGTGCGAATGAACAAGTCCGGTTCCGGCGCGTAGTACATCGAGAGATAGGGTTGCAATTCTTCCTCATCGAAGGCGGCGGCACGGTCCGGATGCGCCTGGCTCAGGGCGTGCATGGCCTGCATGATGTCCCAGCGCCCGCCGTAGTTGGCCGCGACGGTCAGGGTCAGCCCGCTGTTGGCGGCAGTAAGACGTTCCGCTTCCTCGATGTGGCGCACCAGTGGCGCGTCGAAACGGCTGCGGTCGCCGATGACTTTCAGGCAGATGTTGTTCTCGTGCAATTTGCCGACTTCGCGCTCCAGCATCTTCAGGAATAACTGCATCAGAAAGGACACTTCGGCGGCAGGGCGGCGCCAGTTTTCGCTGCTGAAGGCAAACAGGGTCAGGTATTCCACCCCCAGTTCGCGGCACGCCCTGACCATCTCGCGCACCGTCTCGACGCCGCGCTGGTGCCCCATGACGCGCGGCATGAAACGCTGTTTTGCCCAGCGTCCGTTGCCGTCCATGATGATGGCAATGTGACGCGGCACAGCCGTGATGTCGGGGATGCTGCGGGTGGAGCTGAAGAAGGGTAGCGCCATGATCGGCAGTCTGAACTAGACCGCCATCAGGTCGGTTTCTTTGGCCTGCAGGGCTTTGTCTATTTCTGCCACAAAACGGTCGGTGAGTTTCTGCACATCGTCCTGTGCCCGGCGCTCATCGTCTTCGCCGACTGCTTTGTCCTTCAGCAATTTCTTCAATTGCTCGTTGGCATCACGGCGGATGTTGCGCACCGCGATCTTGGCGTCCTCGCCCTCGCTCTTCACCACCTTGATCAGGTCGCGACGGCGCTCTTCCGTCAGCATCGGCATCGGCACGCGAATCAGATCGCCGTTGGTGGCAGGATTCAGGCCGAGATCGGAATCGCGGATCGCTTTTTCGATCGGACCGACCATGTTCTTTTCATACGGCTGAACGCCAATGGTGCGCGCATCGGTCAGGGTCACGTTTGCCACCTGGTTGACCGGGGTCGGATTGCCGTAGTAATCCACCATGACGTGATCCAGCAAGCCGGTGTGTGCACGCCCGGTGCGAATCTTGCCCAAGTCCAGCTTTAATGCTTCCAGCGACTTGTTCATCTTTTGTTCAACGCTTTTTTTGATATCAGCGATCATGCTTCGCTCCTAATCTACTCGCACCAAGGTTCCTTCACCCTCGCCCATCACCACGCGCTTCAGTGCACCGGGCTTGAAGATGCTGAACACGACAATCGGCAGCTTCTGGTCGCGGCACAGGGTCAGCGCCGTCGCATCCATCACCTTCAGATTCTTGCTGATCGCCTCGTCAAAACTCAGGCTCTGATAGCGGATCGCATTGGGATTCTTTTTGGGATCGTCGGTATAGATGCCGTCCACCTTGGTCGCCTTGATCACCACGTTGGCGGACATCTCGACACCGCGCAAAGCGGCTGCGGTATCGGTGGTAAAGAACGGACTGCCGATCCCGGCCGCAAAGATCACCACCTTGCCGTCTTCCAGGTAGCGCAGCGCCTTGCCGCGGATGAACGGCTCGGCCACCTGCTCCAGATTCAGGGCTGATTGCACCCGGCAATCCACTCCGGCCCGGGTCATCGCATCCTGCAAGGCCATCGAATTCATCACCGTGGCCAGCATGCCCATGTAATCGGCGGTGGCGCGATCCATTCCGGCTGCGGCAGGTGCCACCCCGCGGAAGATATTGCCGCCGCCGATCACCATCGCCACTTCGACACCCAACTCGGTCACTTCCTTGATCTCCGCCACGATGCGTTCGATGACCACACGGTTGATCCCGTAGCTGTCATCGCCCATCAGGGCTTCGCCGGAAAGTTTGAGCAGGATGCGTCGGTAGGCGGGAGCGGACATGGTTGCCTTTCTTATTTGTTGGCCGCAGCGGCCGCAGCGGCAGCCACTTCAGCCGCGTAGTCTTCCACCTTCTTCTCGATGCCTTCGCCGACGATGAACATCCGGAACGCACTGACCGATGCGCCCTTGCTCTTCAGCAGTTGCTCGATGGTCTGCTTGCCATCTTCGGCCTTGACGAATACTTGTCCGAGCAAGGTGACTTCGCGCAGGAACTTTTGCACCGTACCTTCGGCGATCTTCTCCAGCATCGCTTCCGGCTTGCCGGATTCCTTGGCTTTCTCGATGGCGATACGGCGCTCGGTGGCGATGTCTTCCGGATTCACGCCGGACGCATCCACCGACTTCGGCTTGGAAGCTGCGATGTGCATTGCCAGATCCTTGCCCAGGATCTCGTCGCCGCCGGTGTAATTGACCATCACACCGATCTTGTTGCCGTGCAGGTAAGTGGACAGCTTGCCGGTCGTCGTCGCATAGCGTTCAAAACGGCGCACCGTCAGGTTCTCGCCCAGCTTCATCACCAGCGCCTTGCGTGTCTCTTCCACCGTGCCGGAGCCGTTGGTGATGGGCAAAGCCAGCAAGGCGTCGATATCCGCCGGATCGTTCTTCGCCACCGTTTCGGCGACGTTTTTGGCGAATGCCATGAAGTCATCGTTCTTGGCCACGAAGTCGGTTTCGCAGTTCACTTCCGCCACCGCGCCGGTCTTGCTGTCGGCGCTCAGATACGAACCGATTACGCCTTCCGCCGTCACGCGCGAAGCAGCCTTGCTTGCCTTCGCCCCGCTCTTGATGCGCATCAATTCTTCTGCCGCCTTGAAGTCGCCGTTGGTCTCGACCAGCGCCTTCTTGCATTCCATCATGCCGAGGCCGGTCGCCTCGCGCAGTTCCTTCACCATACTTGCGGTGATTTCAGCCATGTCACACTCCTAACAATCTCAACAAAATTCAGGTTACAAAAAAGGGGGCTTGCGCCCCCTGGTTACGGAGAGGCCGCTTAAGCAGCTTCTTTTTCCGCGACCTGTTCGACCAGATCGGTGGCCGCTTGCTCGCGCCCTTCCAGCACCGCATCCGCCACGCCTCGCGCATACAGGCGGATCGCCTGACTGGAATCGTCGTTGCCGGGGATCACGAAATCCACACCGAGCGGGCTATGATTGGTATCGACCACGCCGATGACCGGGATGCCCAGCTTCTGCGCTTCGGTGACGGTGCCCTTCTGGTAGCCGACGTCGATCACAAAGATGGCGGAAGGCAATCCTTGCAGATCCTTGAAACCGCCCAGGCTGCGATCCAGCTTTTCCAGTTCGCGGCGGAACATCAGGCCTTCCTTCTTGGAAAGCTTGTCAATGCTGCCGTCTTCGATCATCGCTTCCAGTTCTTTCAGGCGCTTGATCGAGGTTTGTACGGTCTTGAAATTGGTGAGCATGCCGCCCAACCAACGATGGTCAACAAAGGGAGAACCGGCGCGGATCGCTTCTTCGCGGATGATCTCGCGCGCCTGGCGCTTGGTCGCCACAAACAGGATCGTGCCTTTTTTCGCCGCGATCTTGCGCACTTCCTTCAGCGCGTCGTTGAACATCACGACGGTCTTTTCCAGGTTGACGATGTGAATCTTGTTGCGATGGCCGAAGATATAGGGGGCCATCTTGGGATTCCAGAATCGGGTCTGGTGACCGAAATGGACACCCGCCTCCAGCATTTGACGCATTGTGACTGTTGCCATGTATTACTCCAATCGTTAAGGGTTAAGTCTTCCACCCGTCAGCCTGATCCCCAAAATGATTGCGGGACACCCCAACATGAACGAGTGTGTGGATTACCGTCTCCCGGCACTTGCCGGATCAACGGGGCGCGCATTGTAACCGAAGCCGCTTACCGACTCAAGGACGGACTTCGGCTAATCCGTTGACTTTACCGCAACACCCAGAGCGCGGATACGCTGTGCAAACTGCTCCAGTTGCGCATGCGGCAAGGCCGACAGGCGCGGCGCTTCGGCCTGCAAGGATGGTCGCGCCAAGCCGTACAGCAAAACCCCCTGCGGGCGAATATTGTCACGCAGTACGCCCGCCAGAAAATCCAGATAGTCGTCTTCCTCCTGTTTGCCCGGGGGAACGCCATCCAGTGCGAACCAGCAGGTTTGCAGCCAGGTGTTGGGACAACAGGCGATGGCGGTGGCGAGGTTTTGCCGCACCGTGTCCAGGGTCGTCCTGGTGTCGTTAACCAGCG
>Ga0210039_1003626_pt1 | contig 11767 bp, 6 predicted proteins | sample CryGeyCG2114_250_3_FD_185460 | JGI IMG/M metagenome (GOLD analysis project Ga0210039, IMG submission 185460) | Groundwater microbial communities from aquifer - Crystal Geyser CG17_big_fil_post_rev_8/21/14_2.50 (SPAdes) (version 2) | ecosystem: Environmental > Aquatic > Deep subsurface >...
TTTGCAAGATCTCTTCTGAAAGAGTTATTATTCCAAAACAAGGATTACATATAGTTGCAATTGGTGCAGCAATCTACGGTCAACAGGTTTATTTAAATAATATAATAAAAAAATTAGAGCAAAAATTGACCAAACCCTTTAACTATGAATCACAGGGTCCTCTAATCCTCAAAAAATCCATAATTATGAAGCCAAAAGAAGATTGGCCTTATGGTGCAGATGTTCCTTTAGCTGGCTTAGGAATTGACATAGGCTCTGTTAGTACAAAGGCTGCATTAATAGCAAAAATTAATGGTAAGTTTAGATTGCTTGCTTATCACTACAGGAGAACAGAGATAGACCCTGTTGGGGCTGCAATAGATGTGATAAACAAAGTATATAATCAGGTTATAGAAAGGGGCTATAAAATTGAGAAAGTTGTTGCAGGAACAACTGGGAGTGGAAGGCAGCTTACTGGTTTCATAGTTGGGGCTTCTAAAGAACATATTGTTGATGAAATCACTGCACAGGCTGCAGGCATAACAACAGTCTATCCTCAAAAAGAGTTTAGTATTATTGAGTTTGGTGGTCAGGATTCAAAATTTATTAATATCAGCCAGGGCGTGGTTGTTGATTTTGCAATGAATAATGCATGTGCTGCTGGGACCGGAGCATTGCTTGAAAAATATGCCATGCGCAGAGGCATTAAAATAGAGGATTTTGGAGATATTGCATTAAGAGCAAAGAATCCCCCTGATATAGATAGCACTTGTGCGGTTTTATCAGAGCAATCAATAATGAAATATGAGCAAAACAATGTATCTTTAGAGGATTTATGTGCTGCCATTACCTTGGCAACTGCAAGAAACTATTTAGCCAAGGTAGTTAGCGGCAGTGAAATAAAAGAAAAGGTTGTTTTTCAGGGTGCAACTGCATTTAATCTTGGACAGGTTGCTGCTCTTGAAACTGTTCTTGGAAAAGGAATAATTGTACCTCCTTGGCCGCATATAACTGGAGCAATAGGTGCAGCAAAATATGCCTATGATACCTCTAATTTAGGTGGTTTTAGGGAATTTAAAAAAATATTAAATCTAAAATACAATGTAGGGCCTTATGAATGTATAAATAAAGGGTGTGGAAATGACTGCAACATAACCATGGCTAAAATCGGAGATGAAGAGTTTTATATAGGTGACAGATGCCAGAGATATAGTGCAAAAAAAGATGAGAAAAAAATAAAGCCACCCAATTTATTTAAAGAGAGGCAGAAAATAATGGAGGATGCATGCCAATGAAAGTTGGAATTCCAAGGGGCTTATTATTTAATGATTTCTCGCCCTTGTTTATTCCTTTTTTTAAGTATTTAGGAATAAAAACTGTTATTTCAGATGAAACTAATAGGAAGATAATAAATCGTGGTCTAGAGATAGTACCAGCAGAATATTGTTTTCCAACAAAGGTTGCCTATGGTCATGTTGACAATCTACTAAAAAAACTAAAAAAAGATGATTTTATTTTTATTCCCCATATTGCAAGTACAGGAGAACCAACTGGCAGCTATAAGTATTCTGTTACCTGTCCATGGACACAATCTGCACCAGATCTCATGAAATCTGCACTAAAGCTTACTAAAGAAGGCCTTAATCTAGAAAACCTTGTTTCTCCTTCACTGTTTTTTGATTGGGGATTAAATCACATTGAGGATCAGATGAAGAAAGCTGTAGCAAAGATGGGTTATAGCACGAAAAATGTGAGGGCTGCACTTCAAGAAGGATTAGTAAACAAAAAAAAGTTTGATAAGAAAATTGAGGAAAAAACAAAAGAAGTCTTTGATTCTATTAAAAAATATAAAAAAAACGAACCTGCTTTTTTGGTGATGGCAAGACCATACACAGCTTATGATGCAAATGTTAATAATAATATTGTCAATAAAATTTTAGATGCTGGTTATCTTGCTATACCCCTTGAATTTGCTCCCATAGGATCAATAGATATTTCTAAACAAATGCCAAAAATGTACTGGATACAGGGCCAAAAGAAGTTGGCTGCAATAGAATTATTAAATAAAAATAAAAACCTGTTTGGAATTGATATAACCTATTTTGCCTGCGGTCCTGATACCCAGATAAACCAGCAAATGAGATGCAGAACACAAAAGCCATTTTTAACAGTGGAAATGGATGAACATACTGGAGATGCTGGAATTGATACTAGATTGCAGGCATTCTTCAATACAGTTAAATCTTACTTAGGGATAGAAGCAAAGCAAACCGGTAAGGTTTTTAGTGTCAAACTAAAAGGTCTTGATAAGATTAAAGACAAAAAAATTCTTGTTTTTCCTCCAATGTCAAAACATAATTATGCATTATCTGCTGTTTTCAATGCCTATAGAATTCAGTCAAGGGTTTTAGAAGTAAGCCCTGATGAAACCATGGAAAGAGCGAGAAGCTGTACCTACGGCTTAGTATGCACACCCTATCTACATACTACCGAGGCTATGCTTAATTTTATGCAAAAACCAGGGTTTGACCAGGAGAAATTTGCCTTTTTTCAGGCAACATCCGATTGTGGCCCATGTAGACTGGGGCAGTATGCAAGCCTGGAATCTCTTTTATTCCAGAAAAAGGGAATAGATGTTGATATAATAACCGGGGGTGAAGTAGGAAGTGAATTTAGTCTTGGCATGCCCTTATTAATCAAGGCATGGTCTGGTATAACTGCAGTTGACCAGCTTGAAAAAATGAGAATGCACACCAGACCCTATGAGGTTAATAAAGGAACCTCAGATCAGATTTATGAGAAATATATGAAAAGGCTTCTTGATCATTTAGCAGACCCAAAAACTAATCTTGGAAAAATGAAAACCTATTTAACTATTGGGAAGGTATTTTTCTCTAATTTATTTGATGGAAACTCATCCCCTATTGAAGAAATCCTAAGAAAAGCTCAAGGTGAATTTTCTCAGGTTAAAAGAACTAGTGAAGAAAAACCAAAGATAGGCATGATTGGTGAGTTCTTTGTAAGACTTCATGAGCCAGCAAACCAAAACATTCTAAGAAAGCTTGAGGAAAAGGGAGCAGAAACTTGGTTAGCTTCAGCAGCAGAATACCTTACTTATTCTTATTATCTTAGTTCTGTTTTTGCAAGAGAAAAATTCAGCTTAAACAGAAAAAAAGAGAATTTAAGGGAATGGATCTTGAAATCAATATTATATAGATTTATGATTGGTTATGAGCATATGTTGTTTAAAGCAACCCTACCATATATGCAAGGCTTTGATGATATATCTGCACAAGAAATAGTTTCAAATGGTGAGAAATATATTAGACATTATATTGGCGGAGAGGCCATAGTAAGCATGGGAAAGGCAGTAGATTATGTAAAAAGGGGCTTGGATGGCATTATTAGTGTTATTCCATTTAACTGCATGCCAGGACTGACTGTAGCTGGTTTTATTCCTAAATTCAGAAAAGATAATAATAATATTCCCTTTGTGTCTATAGAGTATGATGGTTTTCAGGATAGTACCAGAGAAATGAGAATTGATACCTTTGTTGCACAAGTAAAAGAGAGATATGAGAATAAAAAATATACAAAATTTCATTAAAAACAAAAAAATTTAAATTTAAAACACCCTACAAAAATATCTAAACAAAATGAAAGGTTCATTAAATCATATTTAAAAAGATACCATTAGCACAAATATTTATTTAAATATACTAAATATCAGCAACAATTTTAATTCTTTTCTCATAACAGGTAAAATGTCTTTTTGTTTTAATTATATTTAATTAAGGAGCGAATGAGACTATGGTTCTAAAAGTAGTGGGAATGGTAAGTAGTCCCAGGAAAGAGATGAACACTGATACTTTTGTAACGAAAGCTCTGGTGCAAATATTTTGCCAATGTTGAGTTAGTAGATACTTTAGTTATTACGGACTCTGACCGTGGAAAAGGTGCCAGAAAGCGAGAAGAACTGCTCCACAAAGCTTTTGAACTCGGGATATCATTGGGACGAGGATAGAATCATAAAAATTAAAAAGATAATACGTTCAAAGAGAAAAAGCATTGCTATGTATATAAATGAAGACGCTGCATTAATAGTAAATGCACCTTTTAATACCAGTGAAGAAGTTATAAATAAAGTTGTATTAAAATATATGGATCGATTGCAGAAAACGCAAAAAGAAATACAATTAAGAAATTTAAAATTTAAGAAAAAAGAATTTATAAATGGAGAAAGATTTCTTTATCTGGGTAATTATTACAATTTAAAGTTAGTGGATAATCGAGAAATTTTACTGGATTTTAAAGATGAATTTTTACTTTCAAAAAAATATTTATCCTACGCGAAGAATATTTTTATTTATGGCACCTTTACCTATCGTAGATTCCGTCGTTGTTCATGAGCTCACCCACCTGGAAGTGAAAAATCATTCAAAAGCATTTTGGAATGAAGTGGGAATCTTGGACCCCAAATATAAAGAACATAAAGATTGGCTAAAAAATAATGCTTATTTATTGAAGTTAGAATAAGAAGAAAATGAGGTTAGGAATGCCCTTTAAACGCACGTAGAGTGTCTTTTTTGTATAAGATGGGGACAGACTTCTTTTTATCTTCCCGCATTTATTGTCAAATAAAAAGTAAAGCCTGTCCCCATCTTATTAGATAATTACGACCCCTGTTTAAAGTTTTTTTAAAAAGAAGGATTTCATAAGACTTTTGTTGTATTATAAAAAGGATAGCATAAACCAGATCTTCCACTTTAAAAATGATTAAAAGGGATTAATTAATATGCCAAAAGAAGCCAAAGCGCGTATACGAATAAATAAACTTCTTGAAGAAGCAGGATGGAGATTTTTCGATACCGCTGAAGGAAGAGCAAATATATGCCTTGAAACTAACCTAAAAATTACTGAACAAAAATTAAATGATCTTGGAGAAGATTTTGAAAAGACTAAAAACGGTTATGTTGATTTTTTACTGCTCGATGAACAAGGATTCCCTCTGGTTGTTTTAGAAGCAAAGAAGGAAGGTAGAAATCCTTTAGATGGAAAAGAGCAAGCTCGTAAATACGCCAGGGCCCTTAATGTTCGATTTGTAATTCTGTCCAATGGCAATCTCCATTATTTTTGGGATATTGAATTTGGTAATCCAAACCTTATTATAACATTCCCCACAAGTGGTTCTATAAAGTACAAAAAATCTTTCAAACCAAATCCAAATAGTTTGATTAATGAACCTATCGAATCAGGGTACATTGCTATTTCTCAAAAACCTGATTATAAAAATGATCCCAGTTGGATTTATGAACAAACAAGAAATTCATTTATCAAAGAAAATAAGCTAAAATTTTTGCGAGATTACCAAATAAGAGCCATACAGTCTTTGCAAGATGCAGTTAAAGAAGGTAAAAGCAGATTTTTATTTGAAATGGCAACCGGTACCGGAAAAACCTTGGTTGCAGCAGGAATCATTAAACTTTTTATAAGAACGGGTAATGCCAAAAGAGTTCTTTTTCTTGTAGATAGATTAGAATTAGAAGATCAAGCACAAAAAAATTTTGTGATATATTTAAAGAACGATTATAAGTGTGTGATTTATAAAGAAAATAAGGATGACTGGAAACATGCAGAAATCGTAGTTTCAACAGTCCAAACCCTCCTCTTTAATAATAAATACAAAGACTTATTTTCACCTACCGATTTTGATTTAGTCATATCCGATGAGGCACACCGATCTATCAATGGTAACAGTCGTGCGGTATTTGAATATTTTACCGGTTATAAATTGGGGCTCACCGCAACACCAAAAGATTATTTGAAAAAAATTGATGAAAAAGAATTAGCAGAAAAAGACCCACGTAAATTAGAAAGACGTCAATTACTGGATACCTATATTACTTTTGGCTGTGAATCGAGTAATCCCACCTTTCGATATACCCTTTTAGAAGGGGTAAGGGATGGTTTTCTGGTCAATCCCATTGTGATAGATGCTAGAACAGAGATCACCACAGAACTTCTATCAGATATGGGCTATTCTGTAATTATAGAGAATGAAGAAGGCGAAGAAGAAAAAAAGACATACTTTCAAAGGGATTTTGAAAGAAAATTTTACTCAGAAAAAACGAATATAACCTTATGTAAGACTTTTTTTGAAAATGCCTTAAAAGATCCTCTTACTGGGGAAATTGGAAAAAGTATTGTCTTTTGTGTTAGTCAGAAACATGCCTCTAAAGTAGCACAAATCTTAAATGAATTTGCTCATAGATTTTATCCCGGCAAATATAATTCCGATTTTGCGGTCCAAATTACTTCCAATGTTTCTGATGCTCAGCAAATGACCATTAATTTTGCAAATAATAATCTTAACGGACATACCTCCTTTAAAGAAGGTTACAAATCCAGCAAAACGAGAGTATGTGTTACTGTAGGAATGATGACCACCGGATATGATTGTGAGGATATTTTAAATTTATGCTTGATGAGACCTATATTTTCACCATCCTACTTTGTTCAAATGAAAGGTAGAGGGACGCGTAATTATGAGTTTGTGTATAAAGAAAAAAATGAATTAAGCGGTATAGAAAAAACTACTGCTCAGAAGAAAAATTTCAAGCTTTTTGATTTTTTTGCTGTCTGCGAATATTTTGAAGAAAAATTTAATTATGATGAAGTAATCCCATTACCACCGGGAACCGGTAAAGATGGAGGAGGGGACACTCCACCCACCGTCCTAAAAGATTATGAGAGTATAATTCCTGATCCTCTCAAGGGTATTGCAGAAACTGCAATCGGCTTTGAAGGAATGAAAATCGATCGTAAGCTTTTTGAGAGATTTGAGGAAACAGTCAAAGCTGATGATTATATAAAACAAAAGATAGATGAGGGTAGATTTAATGAAGTTGAGGAGCATATAAAGCAAGCAATTTTTAACAAACCGGAAGATTACTTCGATCTTGATAAATTAAGAAAATCTTTAAAACTTGATCGTCGATTGAGTTTGCGGGAAATATTAGAGAAAATATTTGGGAAAATAAAGAAATTTAAAACCAAAGATGAACTTCTGGAAGAAGAAGTAAATAAATTTATTTCTATTTACCATCCAGAAAATAAATTCATCTATATTATAAGGGAATTTATAAAAGCCTATATTTTAGATACAGAATTAAGAAAAATTATTGATTCTAAAGAATTTGCAAGTCTTGCTACTAACCCAAGATTCAATATAAAAGATTTAAAAGAATTAGATGGCTGGAAAGACCCGGTTGTTGAATATGTCAGAGATTATGTTCCTCTAAATACTTTTGCCGCCTAAAGGAGATTAAAATATGTTGGATACTCTTACTAAAAGAAGAATAGATACCGCAAGAGATATTCTCGTCGGAAAATTACCCGACCCCAAATCACAGGTGGAACAGATTACCATTGCCTTGATTTACAAATTTATGGATGATATGGACAAGCAATCGGAAGAATTAGGGGGTAAAACAAAATTCTTTACCGGTGAATATGAAAAATATTCCTGGAGCAAAATCTTTGATCCTCGTGTGAGCGGATATGAACTTGTCGGTTTATACGGAGAAGCTATCCAGAAAATGAATCATAACCCCAATATCCCTCAGTTATTTAGGAATATTTTTAAAAATGCCTATTTGCCCTATCGTGATCCGGAAACATTAAAAATGTTTCTTAAAGTTATAGGAGAATTTGAATACGATTACAGCGAAAAATTAGGAGACGCTTTTGAATATCTGCTTTCTATTATGGGCTCCCAGGGTGATGCGGGTCAGTTTAGGACACCAAGACATATTATTGATTTTATGGTGAAAGTTGTTGACCCATCTAAAAACGAAACCATCTTAGATCCTGCCTGTGGAACGGCCGGATTTTTAATTTCTTCATTTAATCATATCCAGAATAAAAATAAAAAAGACGGTAGAATTAATTTAACGCCTGACGAAAGGGCGAGATTGATAGAAAATCTTTCTGGCTACGATATTTCTCCCGATATGGTGAGATTGTCTTTAGTTAATATGTATCTGCATGGATTCCAAAGTCCAAAAATTTACGAATATGATACCTTGGCCTCGGAAGAAAAATGGAATGAGTTCTATGACATCATTCTAGCCAATCCTCCCTTTATGTCACCAAAGGGTGGAATTAAACCCCATAAGAGATTTAGTGTACAGGCAAACCGCTCTGAAGTCCTTTTTGTTGATTACATCGAAGAACATTTGAATCCCAATGGTCGGGCAGGTGTGATTGTGCCGGAAGGTATTATTTTTAAATCTGAAATTGCTTATAAAAAACTTCGAAAAATGTTGATAGAAAATTCACTTTATGCAGTGGTTTCTTTGCCTGCCGGGGTCTTTAATCCTTATGCCGGCGTGAAAACATCCATACTATTTTTAAATAAAAATTTGGCTAAAAAAACCGATAAAATTTTATTTGTAAAAGTAGATAACGATGGATTTGGTTTAGGTGCCCAACGAAGAGAAATCAAAGAAAATGACTTACCGATGGCATTGGAAATTATTAAAAAATATAAACAGTGCATCATGGAAGAGAAAGAAATAGAATTTAATTTAACTGAAACAAAACTTGCACATTTAGTGAAAAAAGAAAAGATTGCCGAGAGCGGAGACTATAACTTAAGTGGTGATAAGTACAAAGAAGTAGTTGTTTATAGCGGTAAATGGGATTTTGTTAATCTTGGACGCGTTTGTGAGCTTATAGGAGGATATGCTTTCAAAAGCACAGAGTTAAAAAAAGAAAAAATATCAGATGAATATTTACCCGTAATTAAAATAGGAAATTTAACAAAAGAGGGGAAGCTAAATTTAGAATCTATTCAATATTATAAATATGAAGATCATTTATATAAATACTTAATTTTGCAATCGGATATTTTAATCGCTATGACTGGTGCAACAGTTGGTAAAGTATCAGTTTCACAGCACAGTAGATTATTGCTAAATCAGCGAGTTGGAATGGTTCGAGCAATGGAAGATAAAATCAGCAAAAGCTATCTTAAAAATTTACTTTTAGGTGATTTATTTTACGATTTTTGTCAAAAATTAGCAGGTGGCGGTGCTCAAGGAAATATATCCCCAAAAGAGATCCTATCTTTTGAAATTCCTCTTCCCCCTATTGAAATACAGGAGCAGATTGTTTCTGAATTGGACAGCTATCAAAAAATAATCTATGGTGCAAAACAAGTTGTGGAAAATTACAAACCAACCTTCAAAATTGACCCTGAATGGGAAATTATAGAATTAGATAAGATATGCAAACTTGAATATGGATATTCAGAATCAGCAAAAAACAATGGCGAATATCGGTATATTCGTATAACAGATATTTCTGAGGATGGGTTGTTGAAATATGACGAAATTAAATATGTAAATCTTAACGAAAAATCAAAGAAATATATTTTAAAAAAGGGTGATGTTTTAGTTGCTCGAACGGGTGCTACATATGGAAAGACTTTATATTTCGATGAAGAGATTAAAGCTATTTTTGCAGGATATTTAATAAGGCTTAATTTTAGAAAAGAACAAATTAATAGTAAATTTTATTGGATTTTTTCACAAAGCTCAAATTATAGGAAGCAAAAAAATGAATTGGTACAAGGAGGAGGGCAACCTCAATTTAATGCAAATGTTATTAAACATATTAAAGTTCCTCTTCCTTCTCTCGAAATACAAGAGAAAATTGTTTTTAAAATTATAAAAGAACAAAAAGTTATTAATGCCAACAAAGAATTAATTACGATTTTTGAAAATAAAATTAAAGATAAAATCGCAGAAGTATGGGGGTAAATAAAAAAGGAGATGCCTTTTAAATATTTGATTACCTGTGATAACTAGATAAATTTAGTCAGGTGAGAAAGAGTTTTGCCTTAATAAAAAATCAAAAAATAAAAGAGGTTTATAGAGAAATTATAATGCAAAATTTTATAAAATATATTATTAAAAATATTTTAAAAATTACTTCTATTTTACTTCTATCAATATTTTTTGTATTTCTGATTTTTCCTGTATTATTTCAATTAAACTTTATTGATGGTTTATTAAACAAACCCTTAACAAATCATTTAATAGCAATTACTGCTCTTATTCTATTTTTTCTTATACTTTCATGGAAAAGAATTCAAGAACTATTTCAGAGGTATAAAAATACTTATAATTTAAAAGAAACTTCCTTGATTTGGGTAGATTATATAGTTTTGTTTATTTTTTTTAGTATTTTATTGATTATCTTATTTCAAAATAAATACACCACCAATGTTTCATATAAATTTTGTATTTTTCTATTAGTTAATTTATTTTTCGTACTAATTTGGATTTTATCAAGCTATTATTGGAAAGATAAAAGAGAAAAACAAACTATATTAAATAAAGATAAATATTCACTCTTTGATGAGCCTATTCAATTTATGGAACAGGATTTATTGGGTAGAGAAAAATTTATTGAAGATTTAGAGAAAGAGATTAAAAGTCTTCCTTTTGAAAATTCTTTTATTTTTGGACTTTATGGAAGTTGGGGAGAGGGTAAAACTTCAGTTATTAATTTATTAAAAAATAAATTTAAGGAGAGCAAGGATTATCTAATTGTAAATTTTGACCCTTGGAATTTCAAAGGCGAAGAAGCAATTTTAACTGCCTTTTATAATAAAATAGAACAATCTCTCAGTCAAAAGTTTATTTTTCCTGGGTTTAAAAAAACATTTCTGAAGTATCGAAATCTCATTTCTATGGGACTATCTCAAACAGGAATTACAATAAATTTTTCGGATACTAAAGAGTCTATAGAAGAAATTAGACAAAGAATCGAATCATATATAGCACAGACCAAAAAGAAAATTATCATCTTTATAGATGATATTGACAGACTTCAACCAAATGAGATTTTACTTGTTTTTAAACTAGTGTAGTGCGTCATAAATAACTTGACATTTAAAAGGATATATGTTATGCTTATTTCAAATGAACATATCAGAACGTATTATTTTAGATCCTCAAGAACAGGCAACCATCCGACTCTGGGCTCACGGGAAAAGCTTCCCCCTGCGATTGGTACAACGCGCCCAAATCATCCAGATGGCAGCCGATGGAATCTTCAGCCACGACATAGCTTGTCGCCTGGGGATTTCCCGTCCTACGGTTCAACTCTGGCGGCAGCGTTTTTTGTCCCTCCGCTGCGCCGGGTTGGAAAAGGATGCGCCCCGTTCCGGTCGTATCCCCAAAATTTCGAAAGCGAAAATCAAAGCGGTGGTCGAAGCCACTCTAGAGACCACGCCTCCCCAGGCGACGCACTGGAGTACGCGAACCATGGCCAAAGCTCAGGACTTAAGCGAAGCAACCATACGTCGGATATGGAAGCAACACCACCTGAAGCCACATCTGGTCAAAACCTTCAAACTCAGCCGCGACAAGCACTTTGTCGAAAAGTTGTACGACATCGTTGGATTGTATCTGAATCCTCCGGACAAATCGCTGGTTCTCTGCGTGGACGAAAAGAGTCAAATCCAGGCCCTGGACAGGACCCAGCCGGGTCTGCCGCTAAAGAAAGGCCGCTGCGGAACGATGACTCACGATTACCAACGCCACGGCACGACCACCTTGTTTGCGGCCTTAAGTATGCTGGACGGCAAAGTTATCGGCGACTGCATGCCGCGTCATCGACACCAGGAGTTTATCCGTTTCCTCAAGCAAATAGATGGAGAAACCCCCTTCGGACTGGATCTTCATTTGATTGTAGACAATTACGGTACCCACAAACA
>Ga0210039_1003628_pt1 | contig 11761 bp, 9 predicted proteins | sample CryGeyCG2114_250_3_FD_185460 | JGI IMG/M metagenome (GOLD analysis project Ga0210039, IMG submission 185460) | Groundwater microbial communities from aquifer - Crystal Geyser CG17_big_fil_post_rev_8/21/14_2.50 (SPAdes) (version 2) | ecosystem: Environmental > Aquatic > Deep subsurface >...
GAACCAGATCTCGACCGAATGCAGACGGGGCGAGTGTACTGTCTGGTATCAATTGCTGAAATGAGAGTCCCGTTTGTTCATCCGAGTCCGGACTCAGCGACAAGAAATCCGCAATTGCTACTCGGCGTCACCCAGCATGTAGTCGATCGCCAGCCCCGCCAGCGCCCGCACACCGGTCTTCATGCCCGATTCCTCGATGTAGAAGTCCGGCGTGTGGTGCGGCGCGGCTTCAGCCGGATCCTTGCCTTCGGGCATGCCGCCGACAAAGTAGTACAGCCCCGGAATCTGCTTCTGGAAAAACGAGAAATCCTCGGCCCCGGTGATCGCCTTGATCTGCAGCGCATTCGCGCCGCCGACCCGCTCCAGCGTTGGCGCCATGCGCGCGGTCAGCGCCGGGTCGTTGTAGGTGACCGGGGTGCCGCGCGCGATCTCAACCGTCACCGTCGCACCCTGGCTGGCGGCAATGTGCTCGGCGGTGCGGCGGATATCGGCGTGGATCTTGTCCTGCATGTCGGAGTCGAGCGTGCGGATCGTACCGATCAACTCGGCGCTCTCGGGAATGATGTTGTTACGCACGCCCGAGCGCACTCGTCCGACCGAAACCACCGCGGCCTCCCGGGTCAGCTCAGTCTGGCGGCTGACGATCAGGTTCAGTCCGATCACGATCTGCGCGGCGACCGTGATCGGGTCGACCCCGGTCCACGGTGTCGAACCGTGGGTCTGCTTGCCATGCACCGTGATCTTGAACTGATCGGCTGCGGCCATGATGCCGCCGGCGCGATAGCCGATCGTGCCAACCGGCGCCAGCGCCCAGATATGCTGACCGAAGATCACCTCGACATCCGGGTTGGTCAGCACGCCCTCGGCCACCATCAACGCGGCACCGCCCTCCTCGCCCGGCGGCGCGCCTTCCTCGGCTGGCTGGAAAATGAACTTGATCGTACCCGGCAGTTCATCCCGACGCGCTGCGAACAACTCGGCGATGCCCAGCAGCATCGCGGTGTGGCTATCGTGGCCGCAGGCATGCGATACCGGCACCGAATCGCCGAGATACTCGGACATCACTGTCGGCGAAAACGCCAGACCGGCCCGCGACGGCACCGGTAATGCATCGATATCGGCACGCAGCGCCACTACCGGCCCCGGCCGGCCACCGACCAGCAGGCCAACCACGCCAGTTCGTGCCACGCCTTCCGTGACCTCGATATCGAGCGCGCGCAGCGCATCGGCGACGTAGGCCGCGGTCTCGAACTCGCGGTTCGACAGCTCCGGATTGGCGTGGAAATGGCGCCGCCAATCGACCACCTGATCGAAACCCTGCTCGGCCTGGAGGTCGATCCAGGCATGCCAGTCAGAAAGAGTCATCTCCGCCCGCGGGGCAGCACCCGGCAACAGCAGACCGAGTACGAGAATCGGCACCAGGCCGCGAATATTCAACATGAAGAATTGCCTGCAGAGAAGAGGAAAGCGAGTATCACCCCGCTCCGACACGAACACAAGCCCTGGCCAGCCTGCCGGCGATTCACGGCCTCAACGTATTTCGCAACGACATTCGGCTGCAGACAGGCTGCTCCAGCGATGAGCATAACCATAGCCCGCCTCAGCCCACCTTGCTGAGTGCCAGCGCGGTGTCAAGCATGCGATTGGAGAAGCCCCATTCGTTGTCGTACCAGGCCAGCACCTTGACCAGGCGGTCGCCGGCAACCTTGGTCAGGGTGGCGTCGAACACCGACGAGCGCGGATCATGGTTGAAGTCGACCGACACCAGCGGTTCGGTGTTGTAGCCGAGAATGCCTTTGAGCTCGCCTTCGCTGGCCGCCTTGATCGTGGCATTGACCTCCTCGACCGTGGTGTCGCGGCTGGCGATGAAGCTCAGGTCCACCACCGAGACATTGATCGTGGGCACGCGCATCGAGAAGCCATCGAGCTTTCCGGCCAGTTCCGGCAGTACCAGGCCAATGCTGGCAGCCGCCCCGGTCTTGGTCGGGATCTGGCTCATCGTGGCCGAGCGCGCACGGCGCAGGTCGGAGTGAAACACGTCGGTCAGCACCTGGTCGTTGGTATAGGCGTGAATCGTAGTCATCAGGCCGGTTTCCAGGCCGATCGCCTCGTTCAGTGGCTTGACCAGTGGTGCCAGGCAGTTGGTCGTGCACGAGGCGTTCGAGATGATGTCGTCGCCGGCTTTGAGAAGGCGGTGGTTTACGCCGTAGACGATCGTCGGCAGATCCGTGCCGCCCGGCGCCGAAATCACGACCTTGCGTGCGCCGGCGCGCAGGTGGGCCGAGGCCTTTTCCTTGCTGGCGAAGAAACCGGTGCATTCCAGCGCGACGTCGACACCCAGCTCGCCCCAGGGCAACCTGGATGGATCACGCTCGGCCAGCACCCGGATGCGATCACCGTTGACGATCATCGAATCACCCTCGACGCTGACCTCGGCGTTGAACTTGCCATGGGCGGTGTCGTAGCGGGTCAGGTGGGCGTTGGTGCTCGGGTCGCCCAGGTCGTTGACGGCGACGATCCTGATCTCGTCGGTACGGCCGGATTCGTAGAGCGCGCGCAGAATGTTGCGGCCGATGCGGCCATAGCCATTGATGGCAACCTTGATGGGCATGGGAGTCTCCGAAAGCGATTGGAAAAGATAACCCACCGGATTGTACTGCCGCCCGCCTTGGCCTGCGGCTGCAAATCGGGGATGCTGGCGGTGGAAGAGGCAGAGTTCGGTTCAACCCCGCTTCTCGTCGGAGCCGGCCTGCCGGCGATTGAGGCTCGGTTCAGTCGGCCGGCGGAGCGGCCTGCTGCAGCATCGGACGGAGCCGGTTTTGGTGGGAAGCCGGCCTGCCGGCGATTGAGGCTTTGATCGAGCTCAATGGACGAATTCGATCGCCTGCAGGCAGCAGTCGGGCGGCGACGGTCGTCCGGCCTCAGTCCAGCACGGCCAGGTAGGCGCGGCCGCGGCGGCGGATTTCGAGGGCGATTTCCCGGTTCTCGGCGACCGGGAACTGGCGTCGGAAGTCGCCGAGCTTGCGCACGGCTTCGCGGTTGACAGCGACGATCAGATCGCCTTCGCGCAGGCCCGCTTCCCAGGCCGGGGTGTTGCGCCGCACCTCGCCGACCACCACGCCACGCAGCCCGCTCTGCACATACTGATCCGGCAGGCGCACCAACACAAGGCCCTCGAGCCGGGCATCGAGGCGCTGGCCGGAGATGCGCTCGTCAAGGTTTTCATTCAGCGTCATCCGGGCGCTGCGCTTGTGACCCTCGCGCAGGTACTCCAGCTCCACTGGACGCCCCACTGCCATCAGGCCCTCGATATTGCGCAGTCCCTGACTGCTCTCGACCGGGCGCTGGTCGATCCGCACAATCACATCCCCGGGCCGCAAATCGGCTGCCGCCGCCGCACTGTCCGGTTCGACTCGGGTGATGATCGCGCCACCGGACCGGCCCAGCGCCAGCGCCTTGCGCATCTCCTCGCTGATGTCCTGCGCCTCGACCCCGAGGCTGCCGCGCCGCACCTCGCCGAACTCGACCAGCTGACGCATCACGTAATCGGCAGTCGAGGCCGGAATGGCGAAGCCGATGCCGACATTGCCGCCCGACGGGGTGAAGATCGCGGTGTTGATACCGACCAGCTCGCCCCTGAGATTGACCAGTGCCCCGCCGGAGTTGCCGGGATTGATCGACGCATCGGTCTGGATGAAGTTCTGGTATTCCAGGCCTCTGAGTCCGGCCCGGCCCAGCGCCGAGACGATGCCGGAGGTGACGGTCTGACCCAGACCGAAGGGGTTGCCGACGGCGAGCACGAAATCGCCGACCAGCAGCCGATCGGTGTCGAACAGCGGCAACGCGGCCAGCTCGCCGGGCTCGATCCGGATCACCGCCAGGTCGGTATCGCGGTCGGCGCCGATGAATTCAGCATCAAACTCGCGGCCATCGTTGAGCGTGACCTTGATGTTGTCAGCGTTGTCGATGACGTGGTTGTTGGTCAGGATCAGACCCTTTTCCGCATCGACGATCACGCCCGAACCCAATGAGCGCTGAACCCGCTCACGCGGCACCGAGGGCATGTCGAAGAAGCGACGGAAGAACGGGTCGTCGAAGAACGGACTGGTACGCACCTGCACCCGCGTGGCCGAGTAGACGTTGACCACCGCCGGCATGACCCGCTCCAGCACCGGTGCCAGCGAGGGCAGTGGCTGGCCGTCGACCGCGGCCGGCAACGCCGCCTGCAGGCTACCGGCGAGCAGCAAAAGGGCCGCGAGGGCCGGGGTGAATCGCTTGTACTGTTCAGGATTCATGGCATCCGTATCCGCAGAAAACATGGCTGTTTCGATGGTAGCGACGGCCGCAAGTTTCAATCCTGCGCCAATTTGTACCCTCTCGTCATCGAAGTTTCATCGCACGGGGCTTGCAAATGAACATGGTTTGGGGCAAAGATAGATCACAGGCATCACGACCACCGCCCCAACATCCTGTGTGGAGCGGAAATGGGAAGCCCAAGATGTTGCCCTTGAATCAGCAAGTCCTCCGGACAGATGTGTCCGGCATGCCCCTGGAGTGGATCGGTTACCAGGAAGCCGTCCGGCTGATCGTGCTGGGCCAGGTGCGCTACGCCCTCGGATCTGTGCTGTACTCGCTGCACGGTGGGACCAACGCGATCAGCGGCCTTCAGACCGAAATTTCGGTCAATGCCATCCTCGCCAGCCACGGCAGCCACCCGGCCGGCAGCCGCTTCTACCGCCGCTATACCCCGCCGCTGTCGAACCGCGCCCTGTTCCGCCGCGACCAGAACCTGTGCCTGTACTGCGGCGTCCAGTTCCTCGACCGCGACCTGTCGCGCGACCACGTCAAGCCGCTGGCACAGAGGGGCCAGGACTGCTGGACCAATGTCGTGACCGCCTGCAAGCGCTGCAACAACCACAAGGGCTCGATGACGCCCGAGCAGGCCGGCATGCAGCTGCTGGCCATCCCCTTCGCCCCGACCCACGCCGAGTATGTCTATCTGCAGGGCCGCCGGATCCTGGCCGACCAGATGGATTTCCTGGTCGCCCACTTTCCGAGAAACAGCGTGCTCCGACGGCGGCTGGAGCGCGGTGAAGGCTTGATTGCATAGCCGGCTGTTGGCCGGCGGGTTCCGGTTTCAGGACCCGCTTCGAAACCGCCCGAGCCTCTCCGAGTGCCTGAAGCCGCGCAATGTTTCATTCCGCTGCAACCTTTCCACCTCCGCTCCGGTCCTCTCGCCACCTGAACTACACTTTCGACCCATGAAAACCTACGACATCGCCGGCTTCACCCTGGTCCTCGACAAGATCGCCCTGGTCTCGGCCGTGTTCGAGGCCAAGGACAACGAAGGCTGGCAATTCAACGTCCGCATGCTCTCCGGCCACCGCGTCGCTATCAAGCGTCCCGACCGCAGCAAGGCCCTGCTGGACCGCGAGCTGCTGGTCAAAGCGATCAACGAGGCGTGAGGTTCGCGCCGTTCGGCGCGGGTTTGCATGAAGCGAAGTTTTCAGCTTTCAGTTTTCAGCAAAGGCGGATTTTGGCAAGGGGAACGCTTCGGGCTTCAAGCATGACGTAGAGATCGAGGAACCGCCAAGTCCCATTCGGCCGACGAAGCGGCCTCCTACAGAGAACCAGGCATTGCCCGCTGTAGGAGGGCCCTCTGCGGCCCGACCGGGCGAAACCGCCAAATCCCATTCGGCCGACGAAGCGGCCTACAGAGAACCAGGCATTGCCCGCTGTAGGAGGGCCCTCTGCGGCCCGACCGGGCGAAACCGCCAAATCGCATTCGGCCGACGGAGCGGCCTCCTGCAGCGGCCGATGCTCACCGAACGAAGCCGCTGCACCCTCGGCTCAAGGACACGGCGAGTTCGGCCACTCACCCGCATCGATCGTCTCCAAATACGCATGCCAGGTCGCATAGCCCAACAGCGGGATGGTGACGATCAAGCCCAACCCGGCGGTGGCGAAGCCGATCCCGGTCAGCAGTACGATCAGGCCGATCCAGACCAGCATCGCCGGCTTGTTGCGCAGCACGGCGTTGATGCTGGTGATGCAGGCGGTGATCATGTCGGCATCGCGGTCGACGATCATCGGCAGCGAGAACGCAGCAGCCGAGAAGCTCACCAGGGCGAAGATCGAGCCGACCGCTGAGCCGATCGCGAGAAAGCGCGCAAGCACAATCGCATCCAGCTCCCCGACCGGAAAGAACACGTGCACCATCACCCCGGCGCGGACCCAGACCAGGAAGATCACCAGCAGCACCAGCGCGAACACCAGGGCATCGCGCAGCACCGCGCGCATGCGCAAGCACGAGCGAGCGAACGACGGCTTCTCGCCGCGCGAAATCTGGCGACTGATCGAGTACAGCCCGGTGGCCAGTAGCGGCGCAATGAAGACGAAGCCCGACAGCATCGATATGACCAGCACATAGCTGCCGAACTGCCAGGCCAGTGCCGACACCGCCACGCTGACGCCGAAGATGATCAGGCCGTAGGCCAGGCTGGTGCCGGGACTCGAGCACCAGTCGCGCCAGCCGGCAGCAACCCAGCGCAGTGGCGCACTTGCGGGAAGACGGCGGCAGGGCGCGGCAAAAGGGTCGGGCTTCGGTTGCGGCTTCATGTAGTGTGGACATGGGCTGTGGGCACCGCAGTCTACAGACAACGATAGCAATCCGCGCCGGCGGCGTCATTGTGCGTCGCACAAAAGCGCGCTATGCTGCCGGGATCGCACGCAACCGCAAGCAGCGGTCGCCCAATCTTGCGCCACACCGGAGCGCTGCATGTTCTTCAATCCGTTCGAAGCCGCCGTCCAGACCACCCGCTATTTCATCGATGCCCAGCAGCGCTCGCTGCTGTTTTTCGACACCCTGCGCCAGCGCGGCAATCAGACCCTGGAACATCGCGACGCCGGCAAGCCGCCGGTGCTGGTGTTCGACTACCAGACCGTGCTCGACGCTGAATCCTTCGATCGGCCCTGCAACTACCTGCTGTTACGGATCACGCCACCGGCTGACGCGCCGGTCGATCCGGAGAAGCGTCCGTTCGTGATCTTCGATCCCAGGGCTGGCCACGGACCCGGAATCTCCGGCTCCAAGGAATCGAGCCAGGTTGGCGTTGCACTGCGCGCCGGGCACCCGGTCTACCTGGTGTCGTTCCGGCCCGAACCGGTGCCGCATCAGACCCTGCGCGACGTCGCCGCAGCCGAGATCCGCTTTCTGAAAAAAGTCGCAGAACTGCACCCCGACGCGCCGAAGCCGGCCATCGTCGGCAACTGCCAGGCCGGCTGGGCGATCATGATGCTGGCCGCGCATGCACCAGAGCTGGCCTCGATGATCGGCATTGCCGGTGCGCCGCTTTCCTACTGGGCCGGGGTCGAGGGCAAGAACCCGATGCGCTATTTCGGTGGCCTGAGCGGCGGAACCTGGGCCTCGGCGCTAGCTGCCGACCTCGGCGCCGGGTTGTTCGACGGTGCCCACTTGGTGTCGAATTTCGAGGCCCTGGACCCGTCGCATGCGCTGATCGGCAAGCCCTATCACCTCTACGCCAACGTCGATACCGAAACCCGGCGCTTTCTCGACTTCGAGCGCTGGTGGAGCGGCTATTTCCTGCTGACACGCGAGGAGATCGTCGGCTTGACCTCGGAGCTGTTCATTGGAAATAAACTGACCCAGGGCCGCATCCTGGCCGACGATGGGCAGCCGATCGACCTGCGCGCGATCCGTGCCCCGATCGTGGTGATTGCCTCGGAGGGCGACAACATCACCCCGCCGCCACAGGCGCTGAACTGGATTCTCGATCTGTACGCGGACGTCGACGAGATTCGCGCCAACGAGCAGACCATCGTCTATACCGTCCATCCCGAAATCGGGCACCTCGGCATCTTCGTCTCCGGCCGGGTCGCGGCGCGCGAGCATGACTCACTGGTGCACTCGCTGGACCTGATTGACACGCTGCCGCCCGGGCTGTACGAGATGGTGATCGATGAGGTCTGCGAGGACGACGCCAACGGCCAGCCCTGCGATAGCTATCGGTTACATTTCGAACCGCGCTCGCTCAACGACATCCGCAGCTATGACGATGGCCGCGCCGATGAGGAACCATTCCGCGCGGTGGCAAAGTTCTCCGAGATCAATGAAGGTCTGTACTCGAATTTCGTCGCGCCCTGGCTGCAACTGGCCGCCAACCCTGCGCTGGCCGAGCTGAACCGCCTGATGAACCCGCAGCGGCTGCGCTACACCCTGTTTTCCGACGCCAATCCGTGGATGGCCGGCGTCAAGCCGCTGGCCGATCTGGTGCGCAACAACCGGCTGGCGGCCGACGCCGAACATCCGCTGCGCAGGATCGAACGCCGGCTGGTCGAGTCATTTCAGCGCCTGATCGAACAGGCAACCGAGCGGCGCGACCTGGCGATCGAGCAGGTATTCAAGGCAATCTGGACCCATCCGCTGATCCAGGCACTGGCGGGCGAATCTGCAACCCATGCCGACGCCCGCAAACCGCCGGCCAGCCGGCGCCGCGCATTGGAGCAGTTGCGTGATCTGAAACTGCAGGCAATCGCTGCTCGCGAGCACCAGGGCGACTTTGCCGACGCGGTGCTGCGCGTGGTTTACTGTGCGATCAAGGCCGGCAAAGCTATCGACGCCCAGGCCTTCGCCGCCGCGCGCGAGATCTGGACCAAGCACGAGCGTTTTGCCGGACTCGAGCGCGATCGCTTCATCGAAAAAGCACGCGAAGCCGCCCTGATGGTTGCCTTTGACGAACAGACTGCGCTGGAATCGCTGCCGGCGCTGCTGCCCAGTGCCCGCGACCGCGCCGACGCACTGCACATCATCGACCGCATCATCGAACTGCATCCGGACACCGCCGGGGCGATGGCCGGGGTCCGGCAGAGGGTCGAGCGGATTCTGCAGCCGGTCCGGGCCCGGCCGGCGAAGCCGCGTTCTTCAGGCGCCAAGCGCAGCCGCGCCGAGCTGCTCGGACAGTAATTCATCAGGAGCCGCACCCTGGCGGCGAGGTCGCGGCGCTGGGGATCGACCTCGCCGCATTCGATGGAATACCTACCGGCTCCAGGCGTAGTCCAGGGAGTCGTCCAGCGCCGGGGAGTCGAACGGGAAGTCGGAGGGCAGTCGTTCGGTCCCCGGTTGACCGATGCCGACCTTGCCGATGGGATGGCGGCCACCGTTCCAGTACTGCGCCGTCGCAAAGCGCAGCGAGGGCTGCATGCCCGCGGGATCGACAATGGCCACGGTCACGACGTACTCACCGGCCGGCACGTTCGGCCAGAACAGGCCGGCAACCGTGTGCACCTGCGCCGGCTCGGCCCAGCCGATTGCCTGGCTCGACCAGCCATCCACGACGGCGCTGAATGGCCAGAAATCGATGGCTTCCCATTCCGGCGGAGTCCAGCCGCGGGCCGGAGTCCAGCGCCGGATGTCGGCTCCGGCCATGAAGTCGCGCCAGACGACTTCGCGTGTGTCGCCATCGAGCAGCGCGACCTCGATCGGCCAATCGTAGTAGAACGGTGCGGAGCCTTCGTTCCGGACGTCGAGCTCGACGCGCAGGCCGGCCCAATCGGGCGTCTGCGTGAATCCCACGCGATCGAGCACGAAACGATAGCCCATGGCTCGCTGGAGCTCTTCGGCGCCGGCACGGGCGACCGGATCGCCGGCGTCGTAGGCCGAGATCCAGCGGAGATGGGAGTTGTGCAGCCAGCGAATGGAATTGATGATGAAGTCTCGATGGACCGGGTCGGAAACGCTGTCGGTGGGGGTGGTACCGGGCTGGATTTCCCAGGCGCCCCAGTTGTACGCGACTTCTCCACCGACGTAGCTGGAAAGATAGAAGTCGTCGTTCTCGTTCAGCTCGGCAATCCTGTTTCCATGCGGCCACATCTGCTGATAGTGGCCCCACGAATCCCAGTATTCGCCGAAGCCGAAGCCCTCGAATTCGCTCCAGGCGTGGCGAACCGAGACCTGCTTGTCCGGAAAGGCATCCCGGAAGGCCTGACCGACCAGCTGCTGAAGTTCCAGCGTCGGCGATGGCGAATGATGCTCGCCCCACTTGCCGAAAATGCCGAGCTCGACGAAGGCGACGCGCGGATCATCGTTCCAGGCCTGCCCCAGGCGCTCGACCAGGCGCGTTGCCCGGAACTGGAACTGCTCACTGGTGTAATCGTCGGTGGTCATGTCCGCCGGCCAGTACTTCTGGTCGTCGGCGGACCAGTGCAGATAGACCCTCGGGATGAACTTGACGTTGTTCTGCGGGCCATTCGCGAATTTCTGGTCGGTCACGACCAGGATCCGGTCCATGCCGTGCGACAGATCGTCTTCCAGCTCGTTCCAGCGGATATAGCGATGCGACAGCGTGGCCCATTCGTGGCCGATGTTGCCGATAAACCCCTTCATCGGGTTGCGCAATGCCGGCGAATAGCTTGCGGGCGTGTCGTACAGCAGCTCGAAACTGTCTTCGAGGACGAGCTCACCGGACGAGCCCGACGCAGCAGTCAGCAACAACACAGCCAAGCTCACAGCCGGCACGATCAGGGTCCGTTCAGTCCGCATTTTCGGTCATCGGCCATTGCCCGATTCGAAGTCTAGCACGACATGAATCAGCAACGTTTCGACAAGGTCGACGCGCGCGGAGAAGGCCGCTGGCCGGGGCATCCAGTCAGCCAAAAAAGAACCGGGGTGTCCAGCGCCCCGGTCAAAGGTTCGACGGATTGCGCCGAACTTCGGATGGAGTCAAGCCGGCCTCGAAGCGGCGTTCAGGAGTCGTCCCAGCCCGCCCGCACCAGCCGCACCGACAGCAGGGTGGCGCCATCGGCCGGGGCAAGCCGGCCGTTGTCGAAGTTCACCGTCCAGGCCGCGTCCAGCGCATCGAACTGAGGCGACGAGGTCCAGTAGGCACCGGCCGGGCCGTTCGGGAACACGCCTGCATCCAGCGCCGGCAGAAAGCAGCGCGATTCGACCAGGCTGGCCAGCTCGTTGCGGTTCGGCAGCCGCCAGTCGCTCCAGCCATCCTGCACGTGCACCTCAGCCGCCTGCAGCGCCGCACTCCAGCTTAAAGTCTGCGGCGTGCCGGTGCAGCTCTGGCCGTCCCAGACCTGACCCAGCACGCAGCGCTGCCACTGCAGCCGGCTCGGGTTGTGCACCAGCGTGCCGTCATCGCGTTCGTCGAACTGGATCGCGGGGGCAGTCGGCGTGATCCCCGGGTTTTCGTTGCCGGCAGTGCAGCCGGCCTGCGCCGTGCCGTGCAGGACAGCCAGCAGCAGCACGGTCCGTTGCATCATCGTCTTCCTTGCCGTGTCCATCAGTCCACCTCCCGAACCAGTCGCAGTTGCCGAGGGTTCGACTTCAGCGCGACTTCGATCCGGCCATCGCTGAAGTCCAGCACCCAGGCCTGATCGGCATCGGCCGCCACCGGCGTGCCGCTCCAGCTCACCCCCGCACCCTGCGGGAAGAACTCGGTCGAAAGCGCCGGATCACGCCGGCCGGCGTGCACCAGGCTGAGCAGTTCCTCGCGCGTCGGCAGGCGCCAGCCGGAGGCACCGCAACGCAGTTCGGCGTTGAGCGCATCGACCAGGCCCTGGGTGTCGCAGGCGCTGCCGGTGCAGACCCCGCCGTCGGCCAGCCCCGGCGCGCCGCCGTTGATGCTGCCGTTCGGCTCGAACCAGCTGTAGCTATGGCCGAAGTGGCTGGAGCTGGCCGGGTCGTCGAGCTTGACCTCCCAGACCAGGCCGGTGTAGTTGTCGAGCACGCAGGACC
>Ga0210039_1003650_pt1 | contig 11706 bp, 3 predicted proteins | sample CryGeyCG2114_250_3_FD_185460 | JGI IMG/M metagenome (GOLD analysis project Ga0210039, IMG submission 185460) | Groundwater microbial communities from aquifer - Crystal Geyser CG17_big_fil_post_rev_8/21/14_2.50 (SPAdes) (version 2) | ecosystem: Environmental > Aquatic > Deep subsurface >...
CAGCACCGTGCAGACCAAGCCCGGGAAGGAACGCCCGACACGGCTGGTGGCCTGAATATATTCGGCGGTTCCTTTGGGTTGGCCATTCACGGCCATCAGCCCGAGTCGGTTCACGTCAACACCCACGGACAACATGTTGGTCGCCAGCACCACATCTATGGCGCGGGTGTCACCCTCCTGCCAGCGGGTCACGTACTTGCCAGTTGCAGTGTCGAACTCAGACTTGAACTTGATCTCTAAGTTGTCGAGGTACTTGGGGATGTCCTGGCTCGATACCCGAGACGTCAACTCGCGAATGTTGCTGATGCTGCGTTGTGCCAGTGCGGGCCGCTCCACCATGCTCATCTGTACGCGGTATGAACGCGACTGAACGTCGTCCTCTGCCAAGCGCTTCATCCCACCCAGCTCACGCAGGGAATTGAAGTAGCCGACCATCGTCATGTATGGATCAGCGGGTTCGCCAAAGTGGCCGAACAGTTCCTGTGCTGCCGTTAAGAACGCGGTGTAAACGCGGATTAGCATCGCGGGACGCGAACTGCCGGGTGAGCACACCCCGAGGTAACGTCGTCCCGGTTTGTCTTCGATCGGGCGTTGCACCGAGAAGAAATTGTCTTCCACATCCAGACCGTGCGGCGGAAACACCGAAACACGGCGCATGAAGACGTTATTCACTTGTTCCTTGGCTTTGCGCACTGTCGCCGTGGAGGCAATGATCTTCGGTTTGACCGTTTTGCCATTGAGCGTCCAGCCGCACAGCTCATCCACGGCGGTCTCATACAGGCCCACCATGGTGCCCAGCGGTCCACTGATCAGATGGAACTCATCCTGAATGATCAAGTCAGGCGGACGAATCGGGTTGATGGTCTTGACCTTCGAAGAAGGAAGCCCCTTGCCAGCCTGGTGCTTACCATTGCAATCGGCACCTTGCCAAAGCAGTCCGTGGCGCTCGCATTCCTGGCCCACGCGACCAAACAGTGTGCGCACCTGACCACGCCACGCCATCATGGCGAACTTGTCCACGGTGGCGATCATCATCGTGGGGGGGCGGTGGTAGATCTCTTCGTCGACCACCAGCACAGGAATTCCCGGATGTGGCTGCTTGCTGGACTTGCCCTTAGAAAAGTCACAGCGCCCTTTCTTGTCGCCGCAGTAGACGAATGTACGGCCAGAGCCTTTGTCGACCTCCACATCCCGTCCGGGAGCCACTTCCGAGCCGCACCACGGGCAACTGGTAAGCTGCGCGGGCGATGCCGCTCCGGCGTTGTATTTTCCGGGGTTGCGCACATCCTCAATGGCGCGGTGGCTGTCCTCAGTGGTACCCGGTGTAACCTTGTTGCCAACCCAGAGGCCGATGGTGAAAGGTTCCGTGCCGAGGGATTTATCGCCTCTGTCGAGCGCCTCACGTCGCAACACCTCCATTGCACAAATCAACGCTGTGGCACGCTGGAACTGCTGCAACGTCAGCAAGCGGAGTGTGTAACGCATGATCACGGCCAAACCGCGTGAACTGTCGTATCCGCCAAGATTGCCCTGCATGCGTCGAATGGCCATGGTGAAGGCTGCTACACCCAAATAGGCCTCGGTCTTACCGCCACCGGTGGGGAACCACAGCAGATCGGCGTAGGCCTCGACAGGCTCAACACGATCCGGGTGACTCGGGTCTGCTAGCGACGGGATCGAGAGCAACAGAAACGCCAACTGAAATGGACGCCAGCTGCGGTTTTTCAGTACATCAAATTTGTCGACCGAGACATCATCACCCCGGCGCATGGCGAGCGCGTATTGGCTGCGCACGCGTTGCGTCGCCATCGCTCGGTTGGCAAACCGGAAAGCAGCCAGCGCCTTGTCATTACTATTAAGCGCATCGATACCTTGCTGCAGGCGTGTGTGGATCTCTTGGCAGCGATCCATCGCTTGTTGCGACTGCGTGTCGTAGCCGGTCACATCGGCCCCGACGCGAGCGCGCTGTTCATCAATCCACGCGGCGTAGTCCTTGGTCAGCATGCTCAAAGCGTCGACCAGCGGGTCGAGGTCCAAAGTCGCCAGTCGCTGCATATCGAGCAAGCCACTGTTGACCATTTCGCGCATCGCCGGGCGATCGGATGGATCTAGCCCCGGGGTCTCCGTCACCTGCACCTCGTACTGTGGCATTACTGTAGTGCGCACCTCGGTAGCTAGCGTCACATCGTCTGCGGTTTCGGCATGAACGGCAACTCCATGGCCCGCAGCGAATTCGACGCGATTGCGATAGATCATCTCTAGCGCTTCGCGCTCGGGGTCCATACCGTCTGCGTCCAGCACTGGCCTGCGCCGGAAAATGTCGCGTTTGGCGGCATCCTTTTCTGAACGAACAATCAGCTCGGGTTGGAACACCCACGCTGTATCGCGGTTGGTGTCTGGCTCTTCCTGTGCATTCACTAGGAACAACGTGACCAGCCGATCGCCATTGGCATTCTTGGCACGAATGGAACCCTGCACCCGAACCTCAGGGAACTCACTATCAGGTGCCTGATGCGGAATCACACCTTCGATTAGCGGCAACACGATTGTGCCGCCACAAGGAATACGCTGCCAGACTTTGGCCTTGGTCTGCACTTCCGCCCCAGTTTCCTTATTCTTGCGGGTGCGGAATATCTCGTGCTCGTCACTGCGCTCATATCGGCCCCAGCGCGCTTCGATCTCAATCCGGTCGGCGTCACCATCCACGCAGAAGGTCATGCCAAGGCTGCTTGGCACCAGCGACTGGTTGCTGGCGGCATCGATCTCGTCAGATGAATCCGATTCCGGCTCCACTCGCCCGGTGGCCGTTCCAAACTCTGCACCGGGTTCGTGCCGTCCGGGAGCCTTGGCCTCGGCTGGCTCTTCGGCATCGTCATTGGCCAATGGCCCGTCCAGCCCTTCAATGCCGCCCTGTGCGGCCTCACGCGGGGCTAGTTTGCCAACCAAGTAGCGGTCGCGCACACCCATATCGACAATGCGCTCACGGGGGCCGCCAGCTGGGCCGAGCAGGTCGTCCATCACTGCCAGTTGCAACAGTTCGCGGATATAGGCCTGATCCTCAATGGTCGGTATTTCGGCGATAGTCTTGTGCAATGCCTTGGAGAGCGATTCAAGAAAATCCGTCCATTGAATGCGGCCAACGCTGCCGGAGGATGGTGGGGTGAGTGAGGTAAGACCAATCGAAACTGCCGAATCAACCAACAACATGCGGTCAAAGTAGATCGTGGTGGTTTCAAGGTCGGAGCGAATTCGCAGGACACGTCCGACACGTGTAATCTCGGTCTGAGGATTGACGACTAGAACCCAGTCATCATCTTCGATCGCCTGATACAGCGACTTCTGACCATTCAGCGTCAATGTGTAGTGAGCAAGTCTGGAATCACTGCCGTTGTCGATGGCAATCCAAGCATTAGTTGTTCTGGCCATTTGCGTTCCTCAAATCCTGTCCACGATCTTTTCCAGCTTGTCGAGTTGTTTGCTCTTATCAAGATATTGCGAGTAGGCCTCTTGGGCTCCTCGAATGAGCGTGTCGTAATGCACGATGCGACTACCCGGGGAAATTGCTTCCATTGAGGCTTTCAACCGATCAGGATTCGATGCTTCTTCGTCGACGATTTTTCCGAGGATGAAGACCACCTCGATATTGGGCGTGGCGTCGTTTTGTTTGAGCAAAATTTTTCTTAATTTATCGACATAGGTTTGACCTTGTTCCTGCAGTTCGAGCAACTTCATCTTGCGCTCGACCTTCTTCAATTCGACGATGATATGTTTGCCGGCATTCGTGCGATAGGCGATATCCACCCGACCGAGGCGTTCCTTCTCAGTCATATCCTCAGTCAATATACCTTCCTCGGCAAGCCGTGTTTCCATGACTGCACTGTCCGTAGCTCGCTCCCAAGCGGGGTCCAACAGCCAGAGGTGATTGAACAGATATTTCTGCAATACCCGTTCTTGTGCTTCTTCGTCGACGATGGCTTGAAAGTTTTTGATGGCTTCGAGACGAGACTTGACGATGTCGCGATAGAGTGATGCTTCGAGCGAGTCCCGGTCGGCCAGGATGGTGAGTAGTTTTTCCACACTCTCGACGCTCGTAGCCAACTCATCGGTCGAGCCACGGAGCTTCATCCGTTCGAATGCGAGGATGCCATGCCGGTACATCAGCTTGCGATCCTCTTCGTCATCGACGGGCAGCGCGCTCAATTTAGAGATAAGCGTCTCGGCACTTTTTTTGTAACCGACGGGTAGTGAGTCGAGCCACTCTGCCAGTGCGGGTGAGGTTTCCTTGGCCTTCTCGACTTCGTGTTTCTTCCGCCATTCGCTCCATCGTTTTTCGACTTGTACTAGGCATGATCTCAGAAATGCAATGAGCTGGCCGTATCGTGGATCATCCTCCTGAACGCGTTGGCGATCGCTGGTCGCAATATCAGGTGCATCATCAGCATCGAGAAAATCCGCCTCGATCTGCCCGGTGAGATATTTCGTATAGAGCCTACCGTCGTTGAGCTTGTCGAGGATGTTTTCGTGAAATAATCGTCCGCGAGCGAATACGACGATGCCGTTTAGGTTGCCAGCTTCTTCGCTATCCAATTGTTTTGGAAATCTTGCCGTACCGATCCAGCCACTGACTTTCCAGCCAGCCTCCCAAGCTTCAAGGCGATTGGGTAGAGACTCCTGCTCCAAGAGTTGAGTGGCCGATGACAAATCTGGTTCGTAGTCCTCAAAATTCCAAAGAAACTGAACCATCGGTAGATCACCTCGATCTGCTGATGTGACAGGTTGCCCGTCAATATTGATTTTGAAACCGTGGGATTCCCCGATGACCGAAAAGCGCCGGGCCAGACGTTTGCGCAGTGCGAGCACGCCACGTCCCAAGCGCTGACGCTTGATATCGGAGAGGACTATCTGCGTGCCTTTCGATACAGTTACCTGTGCAGGTGGCAGAGATTCTGGGCTGTAAAAAGGCTCTTTCTTCTGGACTGATTCGTGGATGCCATCGACGGTCATCTTCAGTCCATGAGCCTGTCCATCTTTCGCCGACTGAACATTGATGATGTTCGCAATCGAGAACAGCGACAACTTGCCGAGCCCTTTTCTTCCCATGACGGGTCGGCCCTTGGCGGTCGTCCTGCCGTTCTGTGCATCCTCATCACGCCGTCGATAACCGACCCGAAGATATTTGCCGTTCATGTCGTCAACCGACATACCGATGCCGTCGTCGGTGATCTTGATCCAGTTATTGTCCGGATCAATCTTGATCTCAACGATTTCTGCATCCGCATCCCAAGCATTCGCCACGGCCTCGGTCAGGACGGCTGCGATGTTGCTGTAGAGGTTGATTCCGAGATGATCGAGTACGTTCAGATCCACGGTCATTTTGTATGTGTCAGTCATGTGGTTTTCCTAGTCATCAAAAGCTCCGATACCGTCAGGATTCTTTCCTGCCTTGATCATTTCAAACTCTTTCAAGAATTGTGAGACGGCTTCCTGTGCGAACTCTGGCACCTGTCTGGCCTGCTGTAGTGCGATCAGGCGCTGTGCGCAGGCTGAGGTGTCGACGTATCGCTCCAGCCAAGTCGGATTCAGGCGCGGATGCAGGCGGACGGCCCAATCACCCATCGTCTGTGAACGTGTGTGCGAGCAGAATTTTGTTAGGAGGGTCAGCAGCCCATCAGTTGATGAAGTTGCCGCTTCACACCATGTCTTTGCTTCGGCAGGGGCACCCCATAGGCACCATGCGGCCAATAGACGGCCAAGCTGCAAATGCGCCAGCAATTCACTCTGACTGAGCTTTGTTTTCAAACCGTTAAGCCAGCAGGCTTTCAGTTCGTCGAGTGCAACGGTATCCATCAGCGCTTCCTCACCACTCTTGGCCGATTTTTCAAGTTCATCAGAAAGATAGGCAATCAAGTAGCGCTGAACCCCGATGGCACGGCCTTGGTCTATCGCAGTCTTGAGCAGGGTATGCCGATGCGCTCGTTCGACTCGCTTGAGGAGGTGATAGATCACTCGCGTTACGCGTGATTCGTTGCCGAAATCAAAGGAACCGCGTTCATCGCTGTCCAGCACAAGCGAGTCGCCAATATCAAAGAGCACACCGATGAACACCGGGATATGTTCATCGGGGATGTCCTTTTCGACGTGATCCATCAGCCGTTCGAGTAGTGCCCGTGCTTTTGACAGGCCATCAGGACGCTTCTCGCGCGTGGCTTGAACCAGCGCATCGCCCAATGCGGTTGGCGTTTCTGCCAAGCTCAATAGCGCCAGCATTTCGCTGCGGCGTACAGCGCCGGGAGGAACGGTCAATCGGAAGTAAGTGGGAAACACATCAGGATGACAGGCGCGAAGACTTCTCCTCCATTGCGTCAACCAATCAGCCCCGTAGCCCATTTTTCCAATTTTCGGAAAAATGCGCTCGAGCAGTGCTCTCGTGCTGGATTGCAGCTGCTCTGGCACTGCTTGCGCCCACTGATCGTGGAAGTTTGCTATGGTTTTTTGATCGCCGTCATACCGGTTGTCACGACTGTGGCCTGAAAACTTGTCTTGATTCGTGCGGATGACGTCATACAGACTGGGCAGAAAAACGCGAATGGCTTCGAGTGCGATGAAATCCACAGGATTGACCTCTCCACGTACCGCCGGATAGGTCACTGACAATGTATTCGTGAAACGAACGACATCACGCGGCACCTGGATCAGCGGATCAATGCCGTCATGAAAAGCATTCGTCCAATAGGACTGGTCGAAAAGGCCATCTGATGTGTCGACCAAAACCTCGTCAAGCCGTTTGAACAACGCAGCCCTTAACGCCACCCGATCGACCGGTGGCAGCTCGAACGGCACTTGGATAATCTTCTCCAGATAGCGCTCGCCCGGCATCCCACTCTGTTGCTCGATGGCCTGTGCGGCGACTTCACGATCAAATGCGAGCAGATAGACAACGTTGGGGAAATCGGCCAAGGCCTTGATGACAGTGAACAGCTGGCGGGTCTCTTCGGGCGTGAGGCGGTCGATGTCATCAATGACGACCAAGATTCGCTTTTCAGCTTCGCGCAGTATCTTGCTGATTTCAGACTTGAGTGCGGGAACGTCCTTTGGCTTGCGCTTGGTCACCAATCCAATCAGCTTGCCGATCTTGCTGCCCGCGCCGCCGGTCATGCCACTCAGGTCGATCAGTCCACCAACGCCTTCGGCAAAATCCCCAAGTAGGTCGCCCAGCTTCTTGAACTTCTCGCTCTTGGCGGGCAGGACGGCCTGCAACTGGCCGAGAAAAGCACGGGCGAGGTTTTCCTGACCAGAGAACCACCACGGATTGAAGGTCACGATAACGGGCTGGTCAGTCTCCGTGCGCTGTTCCAGGTAATGCCGTACATAGCTCAGTACCGTGGACTTTCCAGAGCCCCACGGACCATAGAGCGCCAGCACCAAGCCATCATTGCCCGGGTAGCGACAAATACTGTTAGCAAGGCTTTCAGCGAATGGAGCGTGCCCGAATAGGTCGTCCTGTGGGTTTGAGCTGGGACGATCGGCGGAGAGTGCAGTCATAAGTATTTTTCGCCGAACAAATCATCAGGCATTTGCCGCAAAACTTGTTTTGGTTTACGTCCACGTTTCGTATTGCCCTTTGTAGAGTCTCCGGATGTTTGATTGCTGGACTCCTCTGCGGCGAGTGTATGGTTTAGTTCTAATAACCGCTGAAGCAGCTTACTTCTTGAGTCAGGACAAATCGTGTAACGAATCCCATCCCTTGGCGTTTCAAAAAAGTCATGATTTAATACAATATCACTCCAACCATACGTGGATAGGGTTGACTGATCCATTGCTGCCTGCAAGCTGCGCAACTCAATTATTCTTGGATCTGCTTCATTGGGATCATGAAACTTGTTGTAGATCTCAACCAGCCCAATTCCACTACTTACACAGATTTTCTTTCGAAATTCAAAAAATCTTTCTCCATCCAATGCGGCCACCTCTCTTTTGTATGGAAGAGGGAAAGTTTCAAGGCAATCTGTTGGTGTGTATCTGGCAAGACTTAAGCTGTACGAGGTATAACGCCTAACCCATACTTCATGAATGTTTGACTGCAATATTGCAAAACTCCCGAAGTCTGAAAAGCAAATGACTACATGAGGTGCAGCAAAAACATTGCCTACGTCAACGAATGAAAAAGCAACATATTTGCTTGTGAAACTATGAAAAAGAACGTGCCTTAACGAAGAGATTTGATCGTAACTTTCAAGCCTTTTGTCCCAGAATTTCCAGTAATCATATTCATGAATTTGGCCGCCTTTGGCGACAATCTTGTCTCTGCCAGGCTTAACCTTCTCTTGAATAATTGAAAAACAATCTGGATATTCCATTGCCTTTTCAATAGGCCAATCTCTAAAGTTTATGACGTAAGTTGACGGACTTTGAGTTGGGGTTGAATTGAAGTCTTCACCACGTAAGTAAGGAATGAGGACATCCGCATTTTTTGGGTTTTTCTTGATTAACTCTGCGGCTTCTGGCTCGCTCAGAACGAACCCCGTTCCATGTACAACTGTGCCTTGAAATGCAATGTCTCTATTGGCTTTCAGTCTGAACGGCTTACCTTCAACAAGACCACCCTCGTAAAGGTATGGATTAATTAGCTTGACGACTGCATCGTTGAGCCTGATCAGACCTTCCCATTTGTTTTTTGTTATGCAAATTGGCGACACCGTAACGCTTGCTTTTCCAGGCCATGGAAAGCTCTGGTGTGCGTAAAAAATTGTCGCACCTCTTCCAAGCAGATAATCCAACCCAACTTCTCGCGTATCACCTTCAGCTATAGAGCTGGTTGCAACTACACCAAGGTTGCCTGCCCCGTTGATAATCTCCCATATTCTCAACAGAAAATACCCACACAGATCAGCGCTACCTTTTCGACCATTTGCGATATGACACAGCAAATGTTGTCGATATTCACTCCCAAGCTGCTTGCCGATTTTCTTTCCACCAGAATAAGGCGGGTTCGCGATTACTGCATCAAATCCCTCCTTGCGTCCGGAAACAAAAACCTCAGGAAACTCTAAAGGCCAATGAAATGGGCGCAGGGTCGCCATGCCCGTTGGTAATTCGATAGTCAAATTGGATGCAATCTGATTTGCTAATACTTTCATAGCATCTAGATCACCATCAATGACTTTGCTGCCCTGAGCCGAGAGAGACGCCAAACCTTTCTCTAAGGTGGCCCCAGTCCCCTTGGCAAAAACGACACCAATGAAGGCATCGGCAATTCGCTCCGGAACTTCGAGATGGTTGCGGGCATCTGCATCCAAACGCGCCATGACCTCGACGTCGTTGATGTCGCGAATCGGCATCTCGCGCAAACGCTGGCGCAGCGCGATTGCCTCGGTAACGGCTTTTTCGATGCTCTTCCCGAACAGCCGCTGCTGCCCTTTGCCGCCGGGCGTCATCGAGAGTTCTGTGAGCTGATCCAGCCTGTGGATACCGAGCAAGCTGTCGCCGCAGCGCAGGTTGTGATCAAGAAAGCCAAATGGACGGCCATTGGCCAGTGTCACCAGCCAGATGGAGAGCTTTGCGAGCTCGACCGCCAGCGGGTTCAGGTCGACGCCGTACAGGCAACGCTCGGCGATGAGACGTCGCGCGATCACCGTGCGAGCTTCGCTGTCGCGGGGTAAATGTTCTGTGGCTGCTCCTGCATCCAGAACTTCGCCATCCACACTCACTGTTTTGCCCGAGTCTTCGACCTGTGACCATGACTCGACGAGGCGATCGGATAGCCAGCGGCAGGCCTGCACCAGGAATGCGCCCGAGCCCATGGCCGGGTCGCAGATCTTGAGGTCGAGCAACTCAGCGGGAGATTTCAGTACCCAGCGATCGCGCGATGCTCCCTCGGCCGGGCCAACATAGGCCACTGGCGTGAGAGTCTCGGCGACGATTGCTTCGGTCAGCGATTTCGGGGTGTAGTGGGTGCCGGTTTCGCGACGGTCGGAACCGGTGGTGACGATGAAGGCACCTGCGGGATAGACCAGCGGATAGCCCCATGGGTCGGTACGCAGCAGATGGACATAGGGTTTGAGGCGGTCGCGGAGCTTGGTGTCGCCCTGGCAAGCGGTCAGCAGGCGGTCGGCCAATGTGTCGTCGACGGGCTTGGCTAGATCATTGCGCACCCGGCTGGCCGAACTGCCGGAGCGTTGTTGCAGCAACTCGGCCAGTCGCGCTGCACCATCCAAGCGAGCCGAATCCAGTTCGGCCAATTTGACCCATGGCGTCTTGGCGCTCTTGGTGGCATCCAGTTCCAGCGTGACTTCGTCGGTGCGCTTGACGGTGCGCTCCAGCAAGCCCTCGTAGACGTAGCCGATCTGTTCGACATCCAGCGCGCGGTATGACAGCGTGCGCCCCTGGAATTGCTGAATGGCCTCCAGCAGCAGCAGCACGGTGCGGTTGTCGATGGGCAGTGGTTTGGCTGCATCGCTGCGCCAGTTGGAACCTTTGGCCCGTCCTTCGAGGAAAGGGAAACGGTCGGGATCGAACAGCGAGCCGCCCAGTGCAGGCAGTCGCAGGTTTTCGTGCTCAATGCCGCCAAATACCGCGCGGAAGATCGCCAGCAGGCGCGACCAGGCGTCCCAGCGGCGCTCCAGAATTTCCTCGGACTCTTTGCGCAACTGCATGCGCAAGGTTGAGAGCGCGTAGTTGGCTTCGTAACGTTCGTCGCCCATCAGGAGCAAGCCGCGTTCCTCGGCAGAGAGCAGAAATACCAAGCGCATCATTACCGTCAGCGCGGCCTCATACAGCTCGGGCTCTTTGACGTCGTGCAGGAGCTCTCGATTGCGGTCCTGGTCGGCTTTGTCTAGGGTTTGAATCAATACTTCGACTGCGCGGCGTACTTGTTCGCCTAGGGCGTCGGTGACTTCGTCCTGGTACTTCAGGGAGCGATCGAACAGTGCGGGCAGTTGTTCGGTTTCGTCGACAAAGAAACGACGAATGCCGAGCAGGTGTACGAATGCCTGCAAGGTAATGGGCTCTTGGCTCCAGATGCGGGCATACCAACTGGCAAAGGTGGTAACGGCACCCACCGGGGCATCTACCAGCATCCAGCGCTCGCCGTTGGTCACCAGTCCGAGTCGACAACCCAGCGAACGGCACAAAGCAACCATGCGATCGGCGGGTGTGGCGGCCCAGCCGTCTTGCTTCAGGGTTGAATCGAGGTCGACATCCTGCGCATAGGTCTGGATCAGCAGCAGTGGCTTGTTGGCGCGTTGCTCATCTGTCACTGCAAGATTTGGCGACAGCGTCACGCCGTGTTCTGGCAAGGTGGCTTGGAGGTTGGCGGCGCACCAGTCGGCGCGCTTGAGGACGTCGCCTTTGCCGTCTTCATCAAGTTGAAGGCCACGCGACAGCACTTCGTCGATCCATGCCGCGTGTAATTCGGCGAACTGCGCGTCTTCCAGTTCCAGCGCTTCGCACCATTCTTCGTAGGCTTGGCGCAGACGTTTGCGCTTGGTGGTATCGAGTTCTTCCAGCCCTTGTGGAAAGGCTTCTTTCAGAACGGGGACGGCGAGGAAAGGGCCGGAGATCTCGATCAGCGACAGCCAATCATGGTATTGAATAGGCGTCGTCATTCAGGCTGCTCCTCGAAAAAAGCAATGGTGACGCCTTTGTCGGTACTCGCCCAACGGTGGCCGCATTCGCAGATTGAGGATTGACCGAGATCGATATATGCCT
>Ga0210039_1003651_pt1 | contig 11705 bp, 12 predicted proteins | sample CryGeyCG2114_250_3_FD_185460 | JGI IMG/M metagenome (GOLD analysis project Ga0210039, IMG submission 185460) | Groundwater microbial communities from aquifer - Crystal Geyser CG17_big_fil_post_rev_8/21/14_2.50 (SPAdes) (version 2) | ecosystem: Environmental > Aquatic > Deep subsurface >...
CGGGAAAGAGAAGAGCACCTACCTGTCCCCCTCAAACCCCACCCGCGCGAAAAGGTTGCGCGGTCGATTGGGGGGCGCGCCGCACCCTTGCCGAGCTCCGTCGTGTGCCCGCGCCATGGGCCGTTCAAGGCGGGCGACGGCCGCCCGCCCGCGGCGTGGGCCACGCGCGCCACCTAAGCCTCCACATGCGCGGTGGCGCCGGTGCAAGGTCGGGGTGGTACTACCTGGCGACGGTTCACCCCCTCCCGAGGCGGGCCGTCGCGGTCGTTCGGCCCCCCTCGGCGGCGGAGGGGGTACCACCGCCACTTCCGCGCCTCCTCCGTCTCTGCAAGATCTGCCTGAGTGCACGGCGCCAAGGGGGGGTAAGGAGAGGCAGAAAGACAAAGAAAAGCCGCCCGGCCATGCCGTAGAAATCGGCAGGCCGGGCGGCGGATGCGCGGGGGGAGTTAGGCCGCCTTCTTGGCCTCGTCGACCAGTTCGATGGCCGCGGCATCGACCCAGGCAAATCCATTCTTCAGCTTGTTGTTCCACAGCTTGTAGCGGCGATCCTTGGGCAGCCGGCCGAGGATCTGGACACCGCCGCGGTAGTCGCACACGAGTTGCTCACCGTGGACGGTGGCCCGTACCTTGCTGCCAGGGGTGGGGACGTGGACGAACTGGGCCTGGGGAATCTTTTGGATGAAAGCCATGGTCGATCTCCTACTACGGGTGGAACGAGAAATCCGGCGGCCAAGGTCGGCGACGCCGGGGTCGGCGTGATCCAGTGGGGGCCACCCCTGAATCACCAGGAGCGGCGCGGTCGGGACGAGAGCTTGCCACACCGGCGCCGCCGCCGAAATAGTGGTCCGGGCCGATGGTAGGATGGGTCCCATGTGCGCCATGTCCCTCATCGATCGCGTCGCCAGCGTCTTTCTCGCGGATTGCCGGCGGCTGGCGCGGGACGGCGAGCTGCTCCGCGAGTTCGATCTCGCCGGCCCCCTCCTCCTCTCCGAGGTGTGTCTGGCGCGGGCGCTCATCAACCGCCTCGGGGCGGGGGAGACCGCCGTCTTCCGGTCGCGCTGGGAGGAGACCCACCGCGACCTGATCCACCTGTGCAACGTCCTTGGCCACGAGTACGTGGATGCGGAGTTCGACGGCGTCGACTACTTCATCACCATCCGGATCCGTGGGGAGGCGGAGCGGCTGCCGCGCCGCGACGCCTTCAGCCTGCCCCACCCCGCACCGCGGCGGGTGATCACCCTCGACCTCACCCGCGAGCCGGCGGCCGAGCCGCTCCTGCCGGGGGGCAGGACCCTGTTGCCGTGAGCGGGGATAGCGACCCTGCCCGGGGGTGGCAGGGTCGCTATCGCGCTACTGCGCCGTCGGGTACCGGCGTCCTCGTGAGGGGGTCTCGAGGTCGTACTTGCGGAGCTGCTGGGAGAGCCACTGGCGCGATTTGCCGATCGCCTCGGAGGTGCGCGTCAGGTGGTAGTCATTGGCGACCCACTGGCGGCAGATGTAGTCGTGTTCGAAGGTGGCGACCACCGCCGCGCGCGCCTCGTTGAACTTGAGGTTGGTGTCCTGGGTGTGTTGCTCCTGGTGACCGCCGGTCAGTTCGGGCGGCAGGTCGGAGACCTCGATGGAACGGTCGCGGCAGACGATCACCAGCCGCTCCATGAGGTTTCTTAGCTCGCGTACGTTGCCGGGCCAGTCGTAGGCCATCAGCGCACCCAGCGCAGTCGGTGACAACGAGGTGATGCACCTTTTGCGTTCGTTGAACTGGGTAATGAAGTGGGCAGCGAGCAACGGGATATCCATGATGCGCTTGCGCAGGGGCGGCATGTCGATGGGAAGGACATTGAGGCGGTAGTAGAGGTCGGCACGGAAACCACCCGCCGCCACCACCTCGTGGAGGTGCTGGTTGGAGCCGGCGATGATCCGCACGTCGACCTCCCATGGCTCTCCGGCCGCGCCTACCGGTGTGACCCGGTGGTCCTGGAGGAAGCGCAGAAGCTTCGCCTGGACGCGCGGGTGGAGCTCCTGGATCTCGTCCAGAAAGACGGAGCCGCCGTGGGCCTCGCGCAGGACGCCGAGGGTGGAGGTGGCGGCGTCGGTGAAGGCCCCCTTCTCGTGGCCAAAGAGGAGCGAGTCGGCGAGCTCTGTCGGCAGGGAGGCGGCGTTCACCGTCCGGTAGGGGGCGACGCGGCGGGTCGAGCATTCGTGGATCGCCGCCGCCACCAGCTCCTTGCCGCTGCCGGTCTCGCCGGTGATCAGCACCGTGCACTCGCCGTCCTCTGCCGCCAGGCGAGCGATCTGCAAGGCGGCCATAAGGCTCGGATGGGTTCCGACGATCTCCGGGCAGTGCTCGCGCGCCCAGCATTCCTCCTGTTCCTGCCGCCGCCGATCGACCTGCCACTCCCGCGCCGTGATGCCACCTTTCATAACCGACTTCCTCACATCACTCCCGGATGCCGCCGGGACGGGCTCACCAGTCAAGGCCCCCCTCCGGCCGCGGCCGTGGGGTCCGTTCCCACCTCATTGAGTAGGCGCACCTTAGGAGAGAGTGATTACCGCGCGATTACACCGCCTGGCCGGGTGGCGGCACGGTTCGGGCCATCGGACCCCCGGTGACGGAAGGGGCGCCGCCCCCCTCCATCGCCCCCGTAATTGGTAACGGCGCTTTCCAATTAGGGCGGTTAATCGGTAACGCCACTTTCCGTTTTTGTGGCCAATGGGGATCGCGAAAGAGCGGATAGTTGTGCCGTAACTAACTGGCACTACGAGAGAATCCCGTTCATGACGGGCGGCGAACGGAACTTGGCACGCGGCCTGCATGAAGGGGGCTGTTCCCCCTCAACGGGCCCGGGACCTCCGCCCTCCCCCTGGCAGAGGTCCCGGGCACGTGTCCGGCGAGGTGCCGGGGCGGCCGGAGGGGAGGGACGGAAAGGTGTGCCCAACAACACGCCCGCATGGTGCGGGCGTGAACCTCTACTCCCAGGAGACCCGACCATGCAGACCATCCACACCCTTTCGCGCACCCTGGCGATCACCGTCGCCACCCTACTCTCCCTCGCCGTGCCGGCCGGCGCCGCCCTGGTCGCGGCGGTGGGTTCGCCGAGTATCGACACACTCTCCCTCTCCCTGTCGCTTGCCGTCGACAGCTCGGTCCCTGGCCAGGCCACCCTCGCCTACGACCTCACCCTCAACTCGGATGCAGGTGCCGCGTGGGCGGTCCGCGACTTTTCGATCATCCGCGATTGGTCCGAGGGGCTGGCGAGCAACCTGACCACCAACAGCGGCTGGAGCGGCTCCTCCATCAGCCACTTCATCGAGTGGACCGGTGACGCGGCCACCGCCCTCGCCGAGGGAGATACCGCCCACTTCGCCTATACCGTCGCTGCCGCGGTGCCCGCGAGTCAGATGTTCGTCTACTACGTCACCAAGGACGGCGGTGCGCCGTTCCAGGTCGTCGCTAACGACGCCGCCACGCTCGTCTCGGCGCAGGTGGTCCCCGAGCCCACGGCCCTTGCCCTGGTGGGGATTGGCCTCCTCGGCGTCTGGCGGCGGTGGGCGGCCTGACCGGCGCCCAGCCCCCGGTCGGGCGGTCGCCCCGGCGAACCTTGTCAACTACCTAACCCTCGAACCTTATGGCGAGTTACGTCGTACGTATCTATCGCGCGGAAGCGCAAGACCACCCACGTCTGACCGGTGTGGTGATGGCGATTGAGGATGAGACACCGCACCCCTTTCGCAACGTCAGCGAGCTGTGGTCGATCCTCTCCGGCCTCGAGAGCTTTGAAGGGCGGGAGGCCCCCCCCCGCCGTCGCGCCACCGCCCCCGCCCTTCTTCTTGAGTGAGTGGTTTTCGGAACTTCATCCATAACCCACACTCCGTACGACGCTCTTCGGCGAGCGGAGTGCTGTCTATCGTTCATTCGAAGAGGAAAACACAGGAGATCACCATGAAATACATCGCTCGTTTCGTTACCTGCGCCGGTCTTGTTATGGCCGCCACCCTTCTCATCGCCGCCACCACGGCCCAGGCGGCGATGGCGCCGCCACCGGCACCGGCGGTGTGGATCGACGGTGCTACGATCGCGTCCGGTGACAGCGCCGTTCTCCAGATCCATATCGATCCCACCGGGGCTCCGTTTGTTGGCTTTGACTTCTAGATCACCAACTCGAATCCGGCAGTGGCGGCGATCACCGACATCGCCGATGGCGGACTGTTTGTCACGCCGTTCTTGGCGTTCAAGAGTGTTGCCCCTGACCACGCGCGGTTTGCCGAGCTTGACAATAACTTTGTCGATTTCGTCACCGGTGGGGTGGTGGCCACGATCACGGTCAACGCCCTCACCCCGGGGGTGACCGCTCTCGACTTCGTGCTTGGTCGGCGCGGATTTACCGCGGTGGACAACACTAACGGTGAGGGAGAGGCGGTGGAGGCCCTCTACCACTTCGCTGGTGCCAACGTGAACGTCGTTCCCGAGCCCACCAGTCTGCTCCTCACCTTGTTGCCGGTGGCGGGTCTCCTGATCCGGCGTTGGCGGCCCTGAGCCCGATACGGAGAGTTTGCACAGGGCGTGCATGAAACCTTGTTGGCGGTGGGTTCGAGGTGGGGGGTGGCCCCCCCTCCCCCCCCGTCGGGCGAGGGAGAGCGCTTTCCCGGCCGCCCCGTGGGCGGTGCGCCGCGGGCGACTTCCGCGCGCCCGCCCGCGGGCGAGTGGCCGCCTGTCGCTCAATGGCGGTCCGCGATCGAGACCCGCGGGAACGGCGTGGCCGGTGATGGTGGGTGGTGTCCTATGGTGTATGACTAAGTTGGGTACGGTGGAGGCGGTCTTGGCCTCGACGTTGGGAGGATGGCGGATGAATCGCTGGGGTCTGATGAGCACCGTCGCCGTCGCGCTGGCGGTGGGGTGGGGTGTGGTGCTTACGGCGCCGGGCGTGGCTTACGCGGAAATGACCCTGCCCGAGGAGCGGCTGGCCCAGCAGCTCCTTGCCGGTGACGTCAGCGCGGCGCGGGGGGAATTCGATCACTTGCTCGCGTCACTCATGACCGGGCTCGATCAACTCGCGACTCAGCCGGCAGAGACCACGACGGCGCTTGCGGCGCGCGCCAACACCCTGCGCCGGGCGGTGATGGTGTTGGAGACCTGGGAGGGGGCGGAGCTGTGGTCGCGGAGCCGCGGGCAGGGCGCGCCCGCGGCCACGGTCGATCGGATGGTCGCCGCCGTCGACGCGCTGGATGTCCATGGCCGGGAGATCGAGCGTCTCAAGGGCAACGTCGCCGCACCCGCGGCGGAGGACCACCGGACGCGCGACCTTCGCGACGTCGGTCGGGACGTCGGCCGGCTGTGGTTGCAATCGACCGCCTTCGTGCGCTCCACCTCGGCGGACCACCGCCGGTCCCAGTTTCTCGCCGCCGCCCGCCATTGGGTTGCGACCCCGGCAACGGTGCAGGAGTTCGACGCCCGCTTCGGCGATGACCCGCAGAAGGCCTTCAATCTGCAGCCGGTCGTGCCGAGCCCGCGTCTGATCCGGCCCCAGACCCAGGCGCTCGCGCCATCGCCCGGTGAGACGCGCCGGCTGCTCGGCGAGCTGCAATTGCCCGAGGAGAGGCTCTACGAGCTTTACCTTGCGGGCTCCGTGGAGGTGGCGAGACAGGGCTTTCGGGAGCTAATCGAGGCCCGGCGGGCGGCGGTGGAGCGGTCGAGGGGAGAGGCGGATGCCACCCTCGACGGTCTCGGTCACTATGCCCTTGCGGTGGACCAGCTCACGCAGGCCATCGCGTTCTATCAGCTAGGGGAGGTGCAGCATGCCACCGGGGGCCAGCGCGCGCCGGCCGCTACCCTGGGGGAGGTAGCCGTCCCTAGCCCCATCCCGACACAGGTCGCCGATGACCTTATCCAGGCCTTCGGTCGTCTCAGTGACGATGCGGATGGATTGGTCCGACACCGGCAGGCCGTGGCGGCTCGCTTCATGGCAACCGACGGCCAGCGCGAGAAATTTCTGCAGGACTGGCGCGTCCGCGATGTGGAGTCGGCCCTCGATCGCGCCGGGCGCGAGCTCTACCGGGGTGTGCTTCTGTTACGGAGCTCGTCGCGCGCGTCGGCTCGGGCCGACCTGCTGCATCGGGCGGGTCGATTGGCCCCGGTGCCTGGGAGCCTAGCGGAAGTCGACCGCCAGCCGATCGATCTCCGGCGCGAATTCGGCATCGAGTCCGCCGCTCGCAGGGGACCGTAGGGAAGATCGGCATGGAGAATACTCACCGCATGGCTGCTCGGTCGGCGTGGAAGGGCTCTCGGCGCTCACTCGCCCTGGCGATCGCCTGGACCTTCCTGTTGCCGGGTGTGGCCCTCGCCTTGACGGTGACCGGCACGGTCAACGATTCCTCGGGCAATCCCATTCCCAGCATTCGCGTTCAGGTCTGGGATGAGGACACCAACGACGTCATCCCCACTGGCGACGACCTCATCGACACCGTGTACACCAATGCCGCCGGCGTCTACACCATGAACGCCGCGTCAGGCTGGGGTCCGGAGAACCCTGATATCTACGTCGTGGTCGACTGGAAATTCCCACTCACCCCCGCCGCCAGCTTCAACAACGCCCACATGAACATGATCGGGACGACCACGATCAACACCTGCGGCGCCGACGCGCCGATTCTCTTCACCAGTAAGACCAGCGCCATCACCACGGACTTCGCGGGTGCCAGCTTGACCGTCCCCGTGCAGAACATGGCCAATGCCTTGGCCCAGGGGGTTGGCAACTTACACCTGGCCATCAACCGGGTGATCAACTACTACGAGGACAACAAGGGAAGTGCCGGCTGGAGCCTCAGCGCAGACGTCGACGTGAAGGTGCGACTGAACCCCCCCACCAATCCGGTCGGCTCCTTTTATTGCCAGAACAATGGCACCATTTTCATCGCCGACGTGGACATCAACGGTGGTGGCGGCGGTTTCGTATCCGATATCTACCACGAGATGGGCCACCTGCTTCACCACCGCATGCAGGGCGGTCCGCTTCCCAGTGGGGGGTTCTCGGGAAGTCATAGCTCGAACACGGAATCGGACCCGGAATTTGCCCTTCGCGAGGCGTGGCCCTCCTATCCGGCCGAGCTCACCGATGGCCTCTACGGGAACGACAACAAGTACGCCGTCTATCGTGACACCTCCAACAACGGCTGGAGGGGCGACGAAGCCTCGCCAACCGGTCGCGATGTCGGGGGCTTCGAGAGTGGCGAACGGGTAGAGGCCGCCGTGGGCGGTGTCTGGTTCGGGCTGGACTCGGACCCGGAATTGGGTCTCACCACCAATGGCCACAACTTCGACGACCTGCTCCGGGTGTTTGTCGACGACAAGCCCAACCACATCTTCGCCTTCGCCCAGGGGCTCGTGGCCGACGTCGGGGCGAATACCGCAGCCGCGCGCCAGGTCTACCACCACCTCCAGCGCCACGGGATCGTCTTTACCCGGGCGCGGTTCGGACCGGATCCCTTCGCGCTGCCCCAGTCCGGGTTCAACGGCAGCGCCCAGGATGTGGGCGGCCGGGTCTTCCTGCGGGGGGTGGTGCAGACCAAGGTGGAGGCCACCAGCACGGCCGATCTCGGGGTCGACCAGACGATCGGCCTCAACCGGATACGGATCCGCTACAACACCCCGGCCGACGACCTCACCGGCACCCCGGCGTCGTTCCCGCCGGCGAACGTCACCAGTTGGGGGGTGACCCCCGGCGGGGTGATCGGGTTCGACACCACGAACCTCACCGACGGCGAGTACGACCTGCTCATCGCCGGCGAGAACGTCGACGGATTCGAGGACAACTTTCTCCCGACCTGGGCGCCCAATCCGGCCGCGGTCCCGGCGGATCCGGGCGATGCCAACCCCACGGTCGATACCGAGGAGAAGTACCTGAAGGTCCTCGGGGCGTGGTACGACCGGGACCGCAACCCCAACACCAATACCGGCCCCGAGGGCAAGGTGGTGGTCGACAACACCAAGCCCACCACCCAGGTCGGGGTGACGCCGTAAGGTCGATGACCATGAGACTGGCCGTGAACCGAACGTGGACGACGATCCTGGCGCTGCTCGCCGCGGTGGTGTGGGAGGCGGCTCCGGCCCGGGCAGAGAGTGCGCGGGAGCTCACCCTGGGGGAGATGGTGGACCTGGCCGACGACATCGTCATCGGGACCGTGGTAGAGAGCGCGGCCCACTGGCAGGACAAGTTGATCGTCACCGTCGCCACCGTGACGGTCGAGAGCGCCCTCAAGGGTGCACCCGCCGGCACGGTCACCGTGACCCAGCCAGGGGGCACGGCGGTCCATCCGACCCTCGGCGTCCCGGTCCACATGTCGGCCTCCGGGGTCTCCGTCATCCAACCCGGTGAGGAGGTGGTCCTCTTCCTCCATCACTCCCCCGCCGGCCACCGCGTGGTGGTGGGCGGCTCGCAGGGGAGCCTGCGCGTCCGCCACGACCGAACGACGGGCAAGCGCATGGTCCCGGTCGGTCCCAAGGGGCTCCGGGTCGCGACCGAGCCCGGGGGCAAGACCGTGGTCGCTGGCGAGCTGAGCCTCGATGACCTGGCCGACCGGGTGCGTGGCCACGTGACGCGGGGCGACCGCGTGCCAGGAGGAAAAACGCCATGAGGCTGCAGGTGCTCCGATGGGTCGCAGTGGTGCTGGTGTTAAGCCCGCTGTGCTGGGCCATGGCCGACGAGGCGGCCCAGTCGGTGCCGGTCGCACCGCAGCGCGTCGAGATGACCACCCCGGCAGCCCCTGTGCAGATGCGCGCGGCCGATGCCGAGGCCCTGGTGCACGGTCTGCACATCGCCCCGGCAGCGCCGGCCGCCGCGGCACCGGCAGCGGCCGAGCCGCAGGCCGCCGGCGGGGTCACCCGCACGATCCACGTGGCCGCGCCGCAGGTGGTCAACCGCTCGCCCTACTTTCAGTTCCGTGCCGTGACCCAGGAGGGGGAGGGCGTGACGCCGGAGAGATCGATGGCAGAGCGGCGAGCGTCCGTGGAGGCGTATCGCCAGTCGTTGCACAAGAAGCCGGGTAGGTGACCCCAGGGGAATCAGAACGAGGATCGGGTACGCATCGTGTACGGGAGGCAATCAATCTTCGTCAGGGCGCTCGCGGCGTCGCTCACCGCCCTCCTCATCTTGTGGGGAGGGGCGGCGTGGGCCGGGGGGAACACCGCCTTCCGCAACCCGGGCAACCTCAGCCAGGTGGTCAACAAGGTGTGGGACGACCGCATGCTCCCCATCCCCTGGCTCCTCAGCCAGGACGGGATCCCCGGCTCGACCATCGATAACCCCACGCTCATCGCCGAGCTCACCGCCGCCTTCGATACCTGGGAGGCCCTGGCGACGTCGAAGCTCGATTCACCTTCGGGGGGGAGATCGACCAGCGCCAGACCGGCCTGGGTGGGCCGCTCGGGCCGGGGATCGACGGCCACAACCTGATCACCTTCACCGATCCCGACTTCCTCTTTCCGCCCGGAGTCCTCGCGGTCACCCTCACGTTCTCCTTCGCCGCGGACGTGGTCATCGCCGCCGCCAACAACGACCTCGATGGCGACGGTATCGCGGACCTCCCCGCCGGGACCTACCCGGCCGGCACGATCTTCGACGGCGACATCGCCTTCAACTCCAGCGAGCCGTGGACCACGTCCGGGGCCAGCGGCACCCTCGATGTGCGGGCCGTGGCCCTGCACGAGATCGGCCACCTGTTCGGCCTCGCGCACACCTGCATCCGCGACGGCGTGATGTGGCCGTTCCTGGCCGCCGACATCGCCGCCGCACGCACCCCGAAGGCGGATGACGTGGCCTACGCCTCGTTCTTCTATCCCCAGGAGCCGGCGTACTCCGACACCTTGGGCACCATCCAGGGCCAGGTCATCAACGGCTTCAGCCGCGGGCCGATCCTCGGCGCCCACGTCTTCGCCGTCGATCCCCTGTCGGGCGCGAGCGTGGTCGGGGCCTACACCGGGGACGACGGGAGCTACCTCATCCCCGGCCTGCCGGGCGGGCAGGACTACCTGGTGGCCATCGAGCCGCTGGATGGGGATCCGCCGGGGCTCGACCCGTTCCGCATCAACGAGGTGATCCAGTTCACCTTCGACACCAACTTTCCGGAGGAGTTCTTCGACGCCAACGAGGCCAACGTCGAGGCCGACCCCCTGGCGGGCCTCGCCGTGGCCGTGACGAGTGGCCTCGATACCCTGGCCATCGACCTGGTGACCAACACGGTCCAGGTCCCCGGCGTCAACCGGATCCTGGACACCGGCTACAACCTCTTCGCCTATCCCGTGGCCGTGCCCACCGAGCTGACCGCCTACGACCTCTTGCTCGCCCTGGGGAGCCCTGCCGAGGTCCACTCCCTCGACCGCTTCGTCCCGGCCACCGGCACCTTCGAGCGCGCCGAGTACCAGGACGGGAGCCCGGCCGGGGCCAACTTCCCGATCGTTCGCGGTGAGGGGTACATCGTCCATGCGGGGGCGCAGGGGGTGGTGAGCTTCGCCGGCAACAGCGACTGCCCGGCCCTGGACCTGGCTCGCGGCCTCAACCTCGCCGGCGTCCCGTGCCCGCCCGCGGGCTACACCGCGTTCAACCTCCTGCAGGACATCGGCGGCGCCTTCGAGGTGCGCAGCGTGGAACGGTACGCCGCGGCCGGCTCCACCTTCGAGCGCGCCGAGTACGACGTGGCGGGTACCCCGACCGGGGACGCCTTCGCGATCGTCAACGGCGAGGCCTACGTCGTGACCATGCTGGCGGACAAGGTGGGGGTGAAGATCCCGTCGCCCGGCAGCACGTTCGCGCCGGTGGTCACCAGCCTGAGCCCGGGGCGGGGGGTGCCGGGGACGATCGTGGTGGTGAGCGGCGAGGGGTTCAATCCCGACGTCACCAAGAACACGGTGGCCTTCAACGGCATCGGTGCCGGGATCGTCTTCGCCACCTCCACCACGCTGACGGTGACCGTGCCCGCGAGCGCCACCAGCGGGCCGGTGCGCGCCATCGTCCACGGCCAGATCAGCAACGCCATCGACTTCCAGGTGGACGGCGCCCTGGTGACGGAGGACCCCTCCGGCACCACCGGACTGGTCTCTGGCCAGACCGCCACCGGTACCCTGGCCGCGGACGGCGAACAGGACCGCTACACCTTCACGGCCCTCGCCGGCTCCCTGGTCACCGCCACGGCCCACTCGGTGACCCCCGGGGTGCCCGATCTGGTGCTGGTCCTGGAGGACCCCAACGGCATCGCGGTCGCCACGGACGACAACGGCGGCGGCGGGACCGACCCCAAGATCAACAACTACGCCCTCCAATCGACCGGCGTCTTCACGGTGGTGGTGAGCAGCGTGCCGGGCAGCGGCACCGGCGATTACCAGCTCAATCTGGTGGTCACGCCGCGCGCGGCACCACCCCAGGTCTCGATCCTCGGAGGGAACTTCCAGACCGGCATGGCGGGCACGGTGCTGCCCCAGAACCTCACGGTGTTCGTCACCGGCGCCACGGGTGCGGCGGTGGCCGGGGTGCCGGTGACCTTCGTCGCCAACGAGGCCGGTCTGGGTGGCAGCGCGGTGGGGCCGATCCACGCGGGCCCACCGGAAGGCCCAAGCCACGAACGGGGTTGAACCCGGCCGATCGTTCTCGCGGCGTTGCTCGCGCATCCGCGGGGTTGGCACGGTCGCGGCGTCTGCCCTCCGCCGCTGCCGGGCGTTC
>Ga0210039_1003653_pt1 | contig 11698 bp, 7 predicted proteins | sample CryGeyCG2114_250_3_FD_185460 | JGI IMG/M metagenome (GOLD analysis project Ga0210039, IMG submission 185460) | Groundwater microbial communities from aquifer - Crystal Geyser CG17_big_fil_post_rev_8/21/14_2.50 (SPAdes) (version 2) | ecosystem: Environmental > Aquatic > Deep subsurface >...
CTACCAGATGGCGCTCGATCACCGCGCCGATCGCGGCCAGGATCGAGGGGATGTAAGTGCCGTTCATCCAGGCCCCGCCGCGCGGGTCGAACACCGCCTTCAGTTCCTCGACCACGAACGAGACATCACCGCCCCTGCGGAACACCGCCGAGATCATCCGGGTCAGTGCCACCGTCCAGGCGAAATGCTCCATGTTCTTCGAGTTGATGAAGACCTCGAATGGGCGGCGGTGGCCAGCCATGATGATGTCGTTGATGGTGATGTAAAGCGCGTGCTCGCTGCCCGGCCACTTGATCTTGTATGTAGCACCTTCCAGTGCGGCGGGGCGATCCAGCGGCTCGGACAGGTAAACCACTTCGCCATCCGCGGGTGCCACGGCCAGCGGGGCCTTGTCGCTGGTCTCGGTGACCGTCAGCACCGAGCCGGTCACGGCGTTCGGGCGGTAGGTGGTGCAGCCTTTGCAGCCCTGATCCCAGGCCGCCATATAGACCTCTTGAAAATCGTCAAAGCTGATGTCGGCGGGGCAGTTGATGGTCTTGGAAATGCTTGAATCCACCCATTCCTGCGCCGCCGCCTGCATCCGCACGTGATCGAGCGGCGCGAGCGTCTGGGCGTTCACGAAATAGTCTGGCAGGGCCGCGTCGCCCATCTTGTCGCGCCACAGCCGCACCGCGGCATCGACCACTTCCTCTTCGCTGCGCGAGCCGTCCTTTTGCAGCACCTTGCGGCTGTAGGCATAGGCGAACACCGGCTCGATCCCCGACGAGACATTGCCCGCGTAAAGGCTGATGGTGCCGGTGGGGGCGACCGAGGTCAGATGCGAATTGCGGATGCCATGGGCGCGGATCGCCTGCTGCACCTCGCCATCGAGGGTTGACGCAAAGCTGCCCGGTGCCAGATATTTCTCGGCGTCGAACAACGGAAATGCCCCCTTTTCGCGCGCGAGGTCGGACGACGCGAGGTAGGCCGCGCGGGCAATTGCCTGCATCCAGACCCCGGTCTGCGCCACCGCTTCGGCCGAGCCATAGCGCAACCCCAGCATCAACAGGGCATCCGCGAGGCCGGTAACCCCCAGCCCGATACGACGCTTGGCATGGGCCTCGGCCGCCTGTTCGGGCAGCGGAAAGCGGCTGGTGTCCACCACGTTGTCCATCATCCGCACCGCCGTGCGCACCAGATCGTCCAGCGCCTTGGGGTCGAGCCTTGCCCCGGCTGCAAATGGGTCGCTTACCAGTGCGGCAAGGTTGATCGAGCCCAGCAGGCAGGCCCCGTAAGGCGGCAGCGGCTGCTCGCCGCAGGGGTTGGTGGCGGCAATGGTCTCGACATACCTCAGGTTGTTCACGGCATTGATGCGGTCGATGAAGATCACGCCGGGTTCGGCAAAATCATAGGTCGCGCGCATCATCCGGTGCCACAGATCGCGCGCCTGAAGGGTGCGGTAAACCTTGCCGTCGAACCCCAGATCCCACGGCCCGTCGGCCTTGACCGCCGCCATGAACGGATCGGTCACCAGCACCGAAAGGTTGAACATCCTGAGCCGCGCCGGATCCTGCTTGGCGGCGATGAAGGCCTCGATATCGGGGTGATCGCAGCGCAGGGTGGCCATCATCGCACCACGGCGCGATCCGGCCGACATGATGGTGCGACACATCGCATCCCACACGTCCATGAACGACAATGGCCCCGAGGCATCCGCCGCCACCCCCTTGACCTGCGCGCCGCGCGGCCGGATCGTGCTGAAATCATAGCCGATCCCGCCACCCTGCTGCATGGTCAGCGCCGCCTCTTTCAGGGCCTGGAAGATACCGGCCATGTTGTCGGGAATGGTGCCCATCACGAAGCAGTTGAACAGCGTGACCTGACGCCCGGTGCCGGCCCCGGCGGTGATGCGTCCGGCGGGCAGAAATTTGAAACCCTCTAGGGCGGCGTAGAACCGGCCTTCCCAAAGGGCCGGGTCGGCCTCGACGCCGGCCAGGGCGCGGGCGATGCGGTGCCAGCTATCCTCGACGGAGGCATCAATCGCGGTGCCGTCGGGGGCCTTGAGGCGATACTTCATGTCCCAGATCTGCTCGGCAATCGGGGCGGCGAATCGGGACATGGGATGAGCCTTCGGCTTGTGGGGGAATGGGCAGGAGGCACAAGATACGGCGGGGGGCGGCAAGGGTCAACTTGAACTCTCACCGCTGGGGGCTATTGTGCGCCCGGCATGTGGAGAGTGATCATGGCCGGTTTCGTCAATCTTGTGAAGCTCTGCGTTGGCACCGACCGGGTCGAAGACCTGATCGACTGGCAACAGGGCCAAAGCTGGCCCGGCGGCCACCCGGTGCATGTCACGCGGATGTGGCCCAAGCGTGGCCACGAGTTGCTGGCGGGCGGCTCGCTTTACTGGGTGTTAAAGGGCGTGATTCTGGCGCGACAACGGCTCGTGGCGCTGGAGGAAGTGCAAGGCAGCGACGGTATCCGGCGCTGCGCGCTGGTGCTGGACGCGGAGGTGATCCGTACCGCCGGCGCACCCCGGCGACCGTTTCAGGGCTGGCGCTACCTTGACCCGGCGGATGCGCCGCGCGATCTGGCACCGGGGCGGAAGTTCGAGACGGCACTACCCGACCAACTGGCGCGGGCGCTGGCGGACATCGGGCTGCGCTGAGGCCCGCTCTTCCCTTCCTGCGGTCGGTCATCGCTGCAACGGATCACGATGACCGACCGCAGGAAGGGAAGAGTGCGGGGGCGCTGCCCCCGCCCCCCCGGGATATTTGGTCAAAGGAGAAACTTGAAGCGAGCCGGATGCTATCGGTTGTCGGCAGTCCCCAACCCGAGCTGCCGGGTCAGCGTGGCGAGGGTGGCGAGGGTCGCGGCGGTCCAGCCTGCGGTGCGGCTTTGGAACAGCACCGCCTGGCTCTGGTGGATCAGCCCGTCCGACAGCACCTTGAGGTGATTGGCGCGCAGGGTCTCGCCCGACGAGGTGATATCGGCAATCGCCTCGGCGGTGAGGTTCTTGACGGTGCCTTCGGTCGCGCCCTGACTGTCGATCAGTTGATAGTCGGCCACCCCATGGGCGGTCAGGAACTCGCGCGCGAGACGGTGGTATTTGGTGGCGATCCGCAGCCGGAAACCGTGGCTGGCGCGGAAGGCCGCGGCGGCGGCGTCGAGATCATCAAGGGTTGCGACGTCGATCCAGGCGGCAGGCACGGCCAGGATCAGGTCGGCGTGACCAAAGCCGAGGGGAGCCAGTTCGACAACCTGCTGGGGCCAATCGGCCAGCTTTTCGCGCACCAGATCCGAGCCGGTGACGCCGAGGTGAATCCGCCCGGCGGCCAGTTCGCGCGGAATTTCGCCAGCCGAAAGCAGAACCAGTTCAATGCCTTCCACACCTTCCACGGCCCCCGCATATTCGCGTTCGGCCCCGCTTTGGTGCATCAGGACACCGCGCGAACCGAACCACTGAAAGGTTTTTTCCATCAGGCGGCCCTTCGAGGGCACCGCAATCTTGAGAGTCATGCCGGTTCTCCGCGCAACGCGACCACCAGTCCGGGCCGGATGATGCCGCCCACGGCGGGGATCGAGCGGCCTTGCCCCAGCACCGCCGTCAGCGCGTCATAGCGCCCGCCCGACGCCACCGGCGGCAGGGCGGGATCGCTGGCGTGGAAGCTGAACACGAAGCCGTCGTAGTATTCCAGCGTGGTGCGGCCGTGGCTGGCCTCGAACGGCAGGGTGCCCACGTCGATGCCACGGGTGGCCAGCGCGTCAAGGCGCTTGGCAAAGCGGTCAACCGCCGGTGCGATGGCGGGCAGCAGCGGGGTGATGCCGCGCAGGTGGGTCAGCGCCGCAGTCGCCGGGGCCTGCAGGGCGAGAAGGTCGTAAAGCAGCGCCGCCTCGGGGGCGGCAAGCGGAGCCACCCCGGCATCCGCGAGCAGGGCGCGGGCACGGTCAGCAATCGCCTCGGCGCTGCGCAGGCCGATGGCGGGGCCTGCCGCCGCGATCAGAACCTCGGGCGGAGCGCTGGCAATGTGGTCAAGCAACCGCGCGCGCGCCTCGGGCAGGGCCACCCGGCCGGCAAAGCGATCGAGCAGCGCCCGAAACCGCGCCGGTCGCCAGATGTGGCGCAGCAGCGCCGCCTTGCGCGGTGGGGTGGTGGAAAGGCCCTGCACGGCAGCCATCAGGATGCCGATGTCGCCGGTGGCCGGGCGCAGGCCAAGCGGCGCAAGGGTCTGGGCGAACAGGGCAAAGACCTCGGCATCGGCAGCTTCGGGGGCGGCGCGGTCGAACACCTCGAAGCCGACTTGCAGGTATTCCGAGGCGCGCGCGCCAAGGTGGGCTTGGGCGCGGAACACTTCGCCCATATAAGTGTAGCGGGCGGGGTCGGCACCGTGCGCCATGTGGGCCTGCACCACCGGCACGGTGAAATCGGGGCGCAGCATCATCTCGCCGCGCAACGGATCGCTGGTGACGTAGGCGCGCGCCCGGATATCCTCGCCGTAAAGGTCGAGCAGGGTTTCGGCGGGCAGCAGGATGTCGGCATCGACCGGCACCGCTCCGGCGGCCTGAAACCGGGCAAACAGGCGCTCGGCCTCGGCCCGGATGGCGGGTTTTTCGGTCATTGATCCAGCATCTTGCGCACCGCCGCCACCAGATCGGCACGCGGGATTTCCACCTGGGCGGGGCGATCCTTCCATTGCTCCAGCGTGGCACTTTCGGCGATCCTGGCACCCAGGATCAGATCTTTGAGGATCACGGTGCCCTTTTCGGCCTCGATCCCGCCCTGGATCACGGCCACAGGCGAGCCGCGTTTGTCGGCGTATTTCAACTGGTTGCCGAAGTTTTTCGGGTTGCCGAGGTAAACTTCGGCGCGAATGCCAGCCGCGCGCAGATCGGCGGCCATGCCCATGTAGTCGGCCATGCGGTCGCGGTCCATCACTGTCACCACCACCGGACCGGGGGTGGAGCCCGCCACCCGCCCCTTGGCCCGCAGCGCCGCCAGCAGCCGGTCCACCCCGATCGAGACGCCGGTGGCGGGCACCTTTTGGCCGGTGAAGCGCTCGACCAGATCGTCATAGCGCCCGCCGCCCGCCACCGAGCCGAATTGCCGCTTGCGGCCCTTGTCGTCGAGGATTTCAAAGGTCAGTTCGGCCTCATAGACCGGGCCGGTGTAGTAGCCAAGACCACGCACCACCGAGGGGTCGATCACGATGCGGTCGGGGCCGTAGCCCTGGGCGGCGAGGAGGGCGGCGATTGTTTCCAATTCGGAAACGCCGTCGAGGCCGGTTGCCGATCCCTGCACCAGATCGCGCAACTGCGCGAGTGTCGCCGCACCCGTGTCGCGCCGCGCTGCGACAAAGCCCAGCACAACCTCGGCCTGTTGCGCGTTCAGTCCCGCGCCCTTGGTGACATCACCGCTTTCGTCCTTGCGCCCCTCGCCCAGCAGGTCACGCACCCCCTGCGGCCCCAGCCGGTCGAGTTTGTCAATCGCGCGCAGCACGATGCCGCGCTCATGGATGAAACGGCTGGGGTCGGCAGGATCGAGCACGCCCGCCGCCTCCATCACCCCGTTCAGCACCTTGCGGTTGTTCACCCGCACCACATAATCGCCGCGCGGAATGCCCACCACTTCCAGCGCATCGGCCAGCATGGCGCAAATCTCGGCGTCAGCCGCCACCGACGCCGCCCCGACCGTATCGGCATCGCATTGATAGAACTGGCGAAATCGACCCGGCCCCGGCTTCTCGTTGCGCCACACCGGCCCCATCGCGTAGCGCCGGTAGGGGCTGGGCAGGTCGTTGCGATACTGCGCGGCCACCCGCGCCAGCGGGGCGGTCAGGTCATAACGCAGCGCCAGCCAGTCGGCGTCTTCGTCCTGCCAGGCGAACACGCCGTCGTTGGGGCGATCGACATCGGGCAGAAACTTGCCCAGGGCCTCGACCGTTTCCACCGCCGAGGTTTCCAGCGGATCAAAGCCGTAGCGGTGGTAAACTGCCGCGATCTGGTCCAGCATCAGCTTGCGTTCGCTGACTTCCGCGCCGAAATAATCACGAAAGCCCTTTGGCGTTGCAGCCCTCGGGCGGCGGGTGGATTTCGCTTTGGTCGGATCAGGGGCCATGGGTTGGAAGCCTTCGCTTGACGTCGCGGGCGGTGTAGCGGATGGGACGGGCAGCGACAAGTCGGCGATGCAGCGGGGCAGGCGATGGAACGGCGGATCGAAGCGGTGGAAGAGAAAATGGCGCATGTGCTGCGCGCGATCGACGATCTGTCGGACGTGGTGGCGGCGCAGGCCAACGAGATCGACCGGCTGAAGCGTCAGGTCGGCCTGCTGCTGGGGCGCGAGGCCGGGCGCGAGGCGGAAAGCGGGGCGGTGGTGCTGGCCGACCAGAGGCCGCCGCACTGGTAAGCCCGGTTGGATGAGTATTTGGGCAAAGAAGAAGCTGCCAGCCGGGGTGCCGCGATGCCCGCCCGCAAGGAAGGGAAGAGCGGTCAGAGGTCTTCAAGCATCAGCACGCCGGGCACCGCCTTGAGCGCGCCCTTGACGCCGGGGGTCACCGGGTAATCCTGCGCCAGGGTGAGGTCGATCTCGCGGCCGGCCGCATCGCTGACGCACAGGATGATCTGGGCTTTGATGCGGCCAGGGGGCAGGCGATCGAGCAGGCTCGCGACCGCAGCCGCGGCCTCGGCGCGGCCAAGATTGATGCGCAGCGCTGACGCCCCGGCCTCGGCGGCAACCTGATCAATCGGCTGAACCGAGTTTGCCAGCAGCTTGAGGGTGTCGCCCTCCAGTTCGGCCTTGACCGAAAGCACCACGTTCATGCCGGGTTCCAGCAGATCGCGCGCGGTCTCAAGCACGTCCGCGAACACCGTGACTTCGTAAAGCCCGCTCGGGTCGGAAAGTTGCACGAAAGCATAGCGGTTGCCGCGGGCGGATTTCTTTTCCTTGCGCGAGGCGACCGAGCCCGCGATCTTGGCCAGCACCGGCATGCCCTCGGCCCTGAGCCTGATCTCACTCAGGGTCAGCACCGCGCGGCGTCGGAGGGCGGCCATGTAATCGTCCAGCGGGTGGCCGGTCAGGTAAAAGCCAACCGCCTGATGTTCCTGCGCCAGCCGTTCGGCGGCCGGCCAGTCGTCGCGGCTGGCCAGGCGCGGCTCGGGCAGATCGGCCCCGGCCTCGCCGAACAGCGACACCTGCGCCGAGGCGCGCGCCTCGTGCGCGGCGGCGGAATAGGCAACCAGCGCATCCAGCGCCTCGAACACCCGCGCGCGGTTCGGATCAAGGCAGTCGAAGGCCCCGGCGCGGGCCAGCATCTCAAGCGCGCGCTTGCCGACGCGTTTGAGGTCGGCCCGGCGGGCAAGGTCGAACAGCGAGGTAAAGGGCTGCCCGGCGCGCGCCGCGACGATGGCCTGCATCGCCTCGACCCCCACCCCTTTCAGCGCCCCCAGCGCATAGACCACCGCGCCATCCGCAACCGTGAAGGTGGCGAGGCTGTGGTTGACCGAAGGCGGCACGGTGCGCAGCCCGAGCTTGTCCACCTCGCGCTTGTAAACCGCCAGCTTGTCGGTCTGGTGGATATCGCCGTTCATCACCGCGGCCATGAATTCGACCGGGTGATTGGCCTTGAGCCAGGCGGTCTGATAGCTGACCACGCCGTAGGCGGCGGCGTGTGATTTGTTGAAGCCGTAGTTGGCAAACTTTTCCAGAAGGGCGAACACCTCGCCCGCCTTGTCGGCAGCGATGCCGTGGGTCGCGGCGGCTCCGGCGATGAATTTCGGGCGCTCGCGGGCCATTTCCTCGGGCTTCTTCTTGCCCATGGCACGGCGCAGCAGGTCGGCCTGACCCAGCGAATACCCGGCCATGATCTGGGCGATCTGCATCACCTGTTCCTGATAGACGATGATGCCCTGGGTCTCGGCCAGGATGTGGTCGATCGAGGGGTGCAGCGATTCCAGCGCACGCTGGCCGTTCTTGACCTCGCAATAGGTCGGGATGTTTTCCATCGGGCCGGGGCGGTAAAGCGCCACGAGGGCCACGATATCTTCGATGCAGGTCGGTTTCATCCGGCGCAGCGCGTCCATCATGCCGGTCGATTCCACCTGAAACACCGCCGTGGTGCGGGCCGAGGCGTAAAGATCGTAGGTCTTGGGGTCATCAAGTGGGATCAGCGAAATATCGACCTCGATGCCGCGCAGGCGCAGCAGGTCCAGCGCGTTGCGGATCACCGTCAGGGTCTTGAGGCCGAGAAAGTCGAATTTCACCAGCCCGGTGCTTTCGACCCATTTCATGTTGAACTGGGTCGCGGGCATGTCGGAACGCGGATCCTGGTAAAGCGGCACCAGCTCGTCCAGCGGGCGGTCGCCGATCACCACCCCGGCGGCATGGGTGCTGGCATTGCGCAGCAGCCCCTCGATCTGCTGGCCGTAGTCCAGCAGGCGCGCCACCACCTCTTCCTTCGCCGCCTCGCGCAGGCGGGGCTCGTCGGCCAGCGCCTTGGTGATCGACACCGGCTTGACACCATCGGTGGGGATCATTTTCGACAGCCGGTCAACCTGCCCGTAGGGCATTTGCAGCACCCGGCCCAGATCGCGGATCGCGGCTTTTGACAGCAGCGCGCCGAAAGTGATGATCTGCCCCACCCGGTCGCGGCCATATTTGCCCTGGACGTAGCGGATCACCTCTTCGCGCCGGTCCATGCAGAAGTCGATGTCGAAGTCGGGCATGCTGACCCGCTCGGGGTTCAGGAAGCGCTCGAACAGCAGGTTGTAGCGCAAGGGATCAAGGTCGGTGATGGTCAGGGCATAGGCCACCAGCGACCCCGCGCCCGAGCCGCGACCGGGACCGACCGGAATGCCCTGATCCTTGGCCCATTTGATGAAATCGGCCACGATCAGGAAATAGCCGGGAAATTTCATCTGCTCGATGATGCCCAGCTCGAACGCCAGCCGGGCTTCGTAGTCGGCCACCGACACCGCATGCGGAATCACCGCCAGCCGGGCGGCCAGCCCGTCGCGGGCCTGACGGCGCAGTTCCTCGACCTCGTTTTCGGCAAAGCGCGGCAGGATCGCCGCGCGCCTGGTCACCGCAAAGGCACAGCGCCGGGCGATCTCGACGCTGTTTTCCAGCGCCTCGGGCAGATCGGCGAACAGGGTGGCCATTTCGGCCTCGGTCTTGAAAGAATGCTGCGGGGTCAGGCGGCGACGGGGTTGCTGCTGATCGACGTAGGCCCCTTCCGCGATGCACAACAGCGCATCATGCGCCTGATACATTTCGGCTTTCGGGAAATACACGTCGTTGGTGGCAACCAGCGGCAGCGCCAGCGCATAGGCCAGCTCGATCAGCCCGCGCTCGGTGGCGGCCTCGGCGGCGGTCAGCGCGCCCCCCGGGCCGGGGTGGCGTTGCAACTCGACGTAAAGCCGGTTCGGATAGATCGCGGCCAGCCGTGCCAGCAGCACCTGCGCCTTGGCCCCCTGCCCGGCCTGAAGCAATCGCCCCACCGGCCCCTCCGCCCCACCGCTCAGGCAGATCAGCCCCTCGGCATGGGCGGCCAGCTCGTCCAGCGTCAGTTGCGGCAACTGGCCACCGCCATTTTGCGCACCGGGGCCGACGTAAAGGCAGGTCTGAAGCTTCATCAGATGGCAGTACCCCAGCTCGGACTGCGCCAGCAGCACGACCGGCGCGGGGCTGCGCGGGCGCTCGCCGGGGGCAGCGGGATCGTGCGCCACACTGATCTGGCAGCCGATGATCGGTTGCACCCCGGCGCTTGCGGCCAAGGTCGAGAACTCCATCGCGGCGAACATGTTGTTGCTGTCGGTCACCGCCACGGCGGGAATGTCCTGCGCCGCGCACAGCCCGATCAGCTTCTTGAGCGGCACCGCCCCTTCCAGCAGCGAGTATTCGCTGTGCACACGCAGATGAATGAATCGGGGCTGGCTCATGGCCCGACCCTAGCCAATGCCGCGCCCGGCGGAAAGGCCGCGATCGGGGTTGCGGCGCAGATCGGGCATTGTCGCCTGCCGGGTCGGGTGCTTTACTGCGCCAGCAAAGGATGACGCATGAAACGCCTGGCTCTTGCTCTTGCCCTCGCCCTTGGCGCACCGCTGCCCGCCCTGGCGCAGAGCTTTCCGGTGCAACGCTGCATGAACCTCGGCGACGCCCTCGATACGCCGACGGTCGAGGGCGAAAGGGGCTACATCATCCACAGCTCGGATTTCGATGCGCTGCAAAAGGCGGGGTTCGATACCGTGCGCCTGCCGGTGCGGTTTTCGACGCGCTGGAATGGCAGCGCGATCAACCCGGCCTTCCTGCGCCATGTCGATGTGCTGATCAAGGCGGCGCTGGCGCGCAAATTGAACGTGATCCTCGATCTGCACCATTTCACCGACCTGATGGCCGACCCGGCGGCAAACGCCGCCACCTTTCAGAGCATCTGGCGCGAGCTCGCGGTCCATTACGTGGGCTGGCCCGATGGCCTGATGTTCGAGCTGTTGAACGAGCCCGAAGCTCGCCTGACCACCCCGGCGGCGCTGGAGCTTTACGCCAGCGTGATGCCGCTGGTCCGTGCGCTGCACCCAGACCGCTGGGTGATCCTGGGCGGGGCGAATTTCAACAGCCTGGACCAGATGCTGACCCTGTCGCCGGGCGACGCGCACACCGTCGCGACCTTCCACTATTACGATCCGTTCAGCTTCACCCATCAGCAGGCCGACTGGATCACCCCGGTGCTGCCCGCCGCAAGCTGGGGCACATCGGCCGACCGCGCCGCCGTCAGCGCCGACATGGCCCGCGCCGCCCGCCATCCCGGCCCGGTGTTTCTCGGAGAATTCGGTGCCTTCCGCCGGATCCCCGACGCTCAGCGCGCCGACTGGCTGCGCGCGGTGCGCGAGGCGGCCGAGGCCAACGGCATCGGCTGGTGCGCCTGGTCGTTCGGCTCGAACTTCGCCGCCTTCGATACCGGGTCCAGGCGCTGGAACCCGGCCGTGCTGGACGCGCTGACGAAGTGATTCCCGCCATTCATCGGCCGTCCGGACAAGTGCTGTCGGAAATTCCGCAAATCTAATGCTTGCCAACCGGCCCCGGCGCTGGCTTCATGGCAGCACAACATCCAAGGGCGCGTGGCCCGCTTTACGCCGCATCGGGCGGGCACGCATTGGCATCAGACCAGGCCTTGAACGGGGAGAAGGCGGCGGACATTTCGGATGACCGAGATCGCGTTTCGGCTCAATGGAACGCCGGTTCGCCTGAGGGCGCAAGACCCGACGCGAACCCTGCTTGATTGGCTGCGCTGCGAGCGCGGCCTGATGGGCACCAAGGAGGGCTGCAACGAGGGCGATTGCGGCGCCTGCACCGTGATGCTCAGCGATGCCGCTGGCGCGCGCGCGGTCAACGCCTGCATCCTGCTGCTGGCCCAGGTGCATGGCAAGGCGGTGCGCACGGTCGAAGGCATCGCCGCCCCCGATGGCACCCTGCACCCGGTGCAACGCGCGCTGATCGACCATCACGCCAGCCAGTGCGGCTTCTGCACCCCGGGTATCGTGGTAGCCTTGGCCACCGCCCACACCGCGGCGCGCCACGATCACGACGACGTGCTGGCCGGCAACCTTTGCCGCTGCACCGGCTACGCCCCGATCATCAAGGCGGCAGAGGCAGTCGAGACCGCCCCCGTGCCCGCCTGGATCACCGCCGACTCTGCCAATTTCTCCTTTGCCCAAATATCCTCGGGGG
>Ga0210039_1003658_pt1 | contig 11685 bp, 13 predicted proteins | sample CryGeyCG2114_250_3_FD_185460 | JGI IMG/M metagenome (GOLD analysis project Ga0210039, IMG submission 185460) | Groundwater microbial communities from aquifer - Crystal Geyser CG17_big_fil_post_rev_8/21/14_2.50 (SPAdes) (version 2) | ecosystem: Environmental > Aquatic > Deep subsurface >...
CGCGGGCGCTACCGGAGGCGCAAGCCAAAGAGCGATCAAATGCAAAAAGAACTCCATCTGGAATATGCGGAGCTACATGAGAATTTTATCCCCATCTTGATGGAAACCGTTCACTTCGATTTAAGTGCTTTCAAGAAGATGTCGTCTCCCATAGCCCAAGCCGTATACGCTTTTATCCCCTCCAGAGCTACATATCGCCCTAAAGATAATCCTTTCTCCATCACCATAACAACCATCTTGAAACAAATTGGAGCCGCTATTCCTCAGGCAAAATGGGCTCGAAAAAAGCTATTCACACAAAACAAAGTTTCCATATTGAAACAACTAAACGGAGCCCCGACTCGGACAGGCTTCCTTCGCGTCATCATAGAAGAGACCTCAGATAAGGAAGATTACAAACTCCTCTTTTGGGAAGAGAGGGCACCCGCTGACTTACCTATTGAAAATCAATCCACCCTCAACCAAAAGAAAGCACCCCATGTCACCAGTGTCTTTTTCCAGATTTGGATTGATAGAGGAGGGACCAACGAAGGCTATCAAAGGAAGACATGCAATCTCCCTGAGATCACACCTTATGAGCAAGGCCTCATGCAAATGGCTAAGATAGAGTTCAAAGGCAATGAGAGAGCATTCCAAGTTGCAAAGGTGCTAATAGGCGATGCCTCTTTCGAGGAATGCCTTGGATACAGCAAATCTTATGCCATAGAAAACAAGAGAGTCAAAAAGTCACACACCTCTCTTTTCATCCACAAACTGAAGGAGTATGCTAAATCTGTCACAGTTAGTTAGGACAACTAAGAGGTTTAGTTAGGACAACTAAGAGGTTTAGTTAGGACAACTAAGAGGTTCGTTAGGACAACTAAGAGGTTCGTTAGGACAACTAAGAGGTTTGTTAGGACAACTAAGAGGTACGGTGAATAACTTCTTGTTGATTATCAACGAGTTACGAAGTTATTCACACCCTCTCCATTGTTTACCATTGTTTTACCATATTTTAACCATTATAGGCGCAAGCGCCGAGAATGGTTTTGCAAGCAAAGAAAAAAGAGCTCGGGCTGTCACACTTTTTGATCGTTTCGGGGCTTTAAAAAAATCTAAAAAAATTATTTAAAACCACCTTTCCTGTTGTTTTGAAAAGAAAATGAACCTCATTTAAGTCTTAGATTAGGCCTTAAACACCCGCAAAAGGCCTTTTAAAGCCATTTGCTTCGGTTTGCCTAAGAAAGTGCCTTGATAATAAACAAAACCTCCCAGAAGGGTGTTTAAAGGAAGAAGAGAAATCAAATACTGGGTAAAACTGAAAAAGGTAAAAATTTTTAAGATGGCCAAAGAACGATCCATTTGTAAGAATCATAACTAAGTTTATGGTGCCTTAAGAGCTTTGTCTTGATGCGTGAGAGGCATTGTTATGCGCGCTGCTAATTCCTCAATACCACAAAGTCTTGCCAAAGATTTGGCCGGACCGTATGCGATTAAGCTGAAGTCTCTTGAGAGGCGACTGCCTAGGTTTGTCGATGACTCAGGCGAGATTGGAATAAGGCGGTTCAACGATTTTTTTGTTGTCAGGTTGAACAATTCAAATACGCGCCAGGCCTACGCTCAAGCGATCGGACAATTCGTGGGTTGGTGTGGTGGCAAAGGTCTTTCACTTTCTCAAATAAATCCCGAAACCGTTTCCGACTATGTCAGTCAGCATCCCGGTTCCGCTCCTACCGTAAAACAACACTTGGCCGCTTTACGCATGATGTTTGATTGGATGGTGAGTGGAGGAGTCATCACAATTAACCCAGCCAGACCCGTTCAAGGCCCTCGCTATGCTATTCGGAAGGGGAAAACACCCGTTCTTGATTCTTCGGATGCCCGAAGACTATTGGAGAGCATTGATACCTCCAATGTCATAGGCCTTAGAGATAGGGCTTTGATAGGGGTGATGATTTACAGTTTTGCCAGAGTAAGTGCAGTGGTTGGAATGAAAGGCAGCGACTTTTATCAAAGCGGTAGAAAATGCTGGTTTCGACTGCACGAAAAAGGAGGGAAATTCCACGACGTCCCAGCACACCATGCAGTGGAGGTTTTTGTCGGAGAATACGTAGAGTTTGCAGGAATCCAGGAGGAAGGCCAACTACCCCTATTTCGTTCTGCAAGGGGACGGACTGGGCAGTTAACGGATAGGCCCATGCACAGGACTGACGTCTTAAGGATGATAAAGCGGCGCGTCAAATTTGCCGGATTTCCTGAAAATATTTGCTGCCACACCTTCCGAGCTACAGGAATTACAGCTTACTTGGAGAATGGTGGAACGTTGGAAAAGGCGCAGGCAATCGCCGCCCACGAGACACCGAGATCAACGCAGCTTTATGATCGGTCCAACGATCGCATCTCCCTGGATGAGATCGAACGAATTCAGCTTTAGGGGTTAGCCGTTAAAAAGACCCCTGTCCGATTTGCAGAGGATCCGGTGTTCCGAATGCCTAGGATATATTCCCCCCGATTGGAAGGTTTAACGGCAGAACAAGGAGCTCATTATTTTAAAAACCAACTCACGGACATCTACCCATCGATTTTGTGTTGGTATCGGACAGTTACCCATCAATCCACTTGTCTGCAGCGGGTGATCTCGCTAAAAATGTAGGAGAATCACGGACAAGCACCCATCAATTAGGGTTTTATGGATCAACAACGAAGTTATTCACAATCTGAACATCTACTCGCATCCGACCCATCGTTTTTTGAAAGTAATTGATAATCAACGGTCCAGGTCCTCCTAGATATAGAACGTGTTGTTTCTTTGGAGAGTGTTTCAGAAGTTTTTCCACCGAAATATCAATTTTAGATGCTGAATTCTATAATTCATGAATTTTATTTCTTCTCACAGCTCGATGAGATAGTATGAGGTCGAGTCAAAACAAAAATTTCATGCCATGGAATCCAAAGTCGTATCGGAAAAAACATTGAAAACGTCCTCAACAAATGACCTGAAGCCGGTCAGTTTCAAAGTGGATCCCGATTTTCTTCGCGAATACAAGCAGTTCGCTTTGGACAACGACATGAAGCTTGTTGATGTCTTCAAACGAAGTTTTCAGGTTATGAAGGAAAGCTCTACTCCATTTGCAAAATGATTCCATTTTCAAAACAGCAAACCAATGAACAACCGGTTTCAGAAGAACCTTTGGTCGTCGTGAAACGGGTGGGGGATGGCCGCAAGGAAATCCGAGTAATCCAGCGTTCAACCCAATCCAAAGCATACGAAGTCTGCTTCACCGCAAAAGGAAAACTAGCTCAACTCACTGATAACGAAATTGTAAACGTAGTGACCGAAGCAATCGCCAAAGGTTTACTTTCCGGCAAATTAAAAATGGAGCTCTTAGGCTGTGGAAACCAAGCAAGCACCATCTGAATCTGGCTTCGAAAGTAGGCCTCTTGTCCCGAAGGACTTCCTCCTTGGACCGGTTTTTGCAGCTAGTAAACAGGCTGGTCCAAGGCAGGTGACTGTTCGCAACCGCGAATACACTATCGGAGGTTTCCACCCAATCCACCGAACTCGAGTGTCTCCAGCCCTGGATGTTAGGCACGCCAGGCTTTGTTTTGCCATTCTCAGTTTCCGAGACATTTTTTCAGATAGCCAAAAATTCAGCTTTTCCTTCAATGAACTTTGTCGACGCTACGCCGGCAGCAACGGAGGACGATACAGCCGCGATATCGGTGACCTCTTGGGCGATTTAATGGATACGTACTTTCGTATCAGGAACCTCGAGACCGGGATTGCGCACAGTTACCGAATTCTTGAGCACATCGATATCGAAGAACGCCCCATCCGCAGGAGAGATTCCATCAAGGCCCAAACAAGCCAGATGGAAATGTGGTTTCACGGTGTTACCATCGCTCCGGGGTTCTACGATCTCCTGCAAGACATCGCCGAACTTCAGTATCTGAAGCTCGAAGCGTTTACTTCAATTAGAAGCCCATTGGCACAAGCAATCTACCTCTACATTCCAAGTCGAGCTCACCATCATAGCAAATCCAATCCTTTTGAAATCGCGATTCCAAAGCTTTTGGAGCAAGTCAGTCATCCCTTACCAAAGTACAAATCCTATCAAAAGGCTCTCTTTACTCAAAACCGCAATTCCGTGTTGTCGCAGTTAAATGGTAAAGAAACTCTGACCGGCACCTTTTACCTCAATCTCGTCAAAACCGCCGATGGTAAGAATTTCAAGCTTCAGGCATGGATTGAGCCTAGAGAGGAGAATAAAACTTTACCAAAGCCAAAATCAAAGTTCATACAGGCCTTCCTCGACAGGGGTGTTAGCTATGACGAAATCCAAAAGCGCCTTAAAAGAATTCTCCCACTTGATTCCTACGAATTGGAGCTGCTTAAAAAAGGCAAGATTATCATCGATGGCAACGAACCTTTCCTCGAAATGGCTAAAGCACTTCTTGGAAGAAACAGATTTGGGCAACTTCTTTCAGAGGCAAAAGGAGATGCCCTGGAGGATCAGCAGACCACTAAATCACCCACTCATAGACTCATCCATCGCATTATGGAGGCTGCGAAAGAAGGATAAAAAATCTCTTTGCAAAAGCATTTAGGCCTCTGGCCGTATAATGGTTAGTACAAGGGAAATCTTTAAAGGGAATTAAAAGGGGGGGATTATTGCATTCAATATAAGTGTCTTAATTACAACATGTTAAAAATCTTTTTCTAGCTAAGATTTGATTAGTTGTCCAAAGAACTTGATTAGTTGTCCAAACAAAATTCCATTCACTTGATTAGTTGTCCAAAGAACTTGATTAGTTGTCCAAACAAAAACCCCAGGTCTCTACAGGCCGATTGTCTTAGTTGTCCAAACCTTGATGAGGTCATCGGGTCGTCAAATACAGCCACTTTTAGGAGGTGAAAACATTGTCTGAGAAGGCATCTAGAAGGCTTTTCACATGGCAATGAATCAACTCAAAGTTCAAAAGCAACAATCCATACAGATTTTACGCAACCAAGGCTGGTTTTACCGCAAGATCGCCGGAGAACTGGGCATTGATCGAGCTACAGTTGGCCGTTATCTCAAAAAGGAGGATTCAAAACCCGCTTTTTTCTTCGCTGATTTTTCAACTTTGATTCAACCGATCGTTTCCAGTGAGTTTGGGTTGTTTAAAGCAAAGGCGCGTTGCGAGGCTTTACCGACTGAGCTGTTAAAATCCAACAAATGGGCAATTACTTTCTCCATTGGGGAATTCCGGATTGAATGAACAGCAACGGCAAAATGCCATTAATTTCTGAAAATCAAGGATTTACATTGAATACCACAAACTAGGAGATTTATGATTGAAAATGGCGAAAATCAAAGTGTTATCGTTAAAGTAAATGCCGTGTTCACCGAATTGTTTCTTCTGAAGATATCAACGTGCCATGTGGATAAATGCAACTTGCTTCCTTGACTTCCACATTCCGGTTGCGAGTCCGTTCCTGTTCATGCTGCGACCACGCAGCGGGTGGCAGCAGTGGGTTGGTCGCGAAGAATACGTCTTGAACCCAACCGTTCCTGCGGTCGAGTTTACCGACCCGTTTGGCAACCTTTGCCAGCGGCTAATAGCACCACCTGGGAGATTTTCCGTTCGCACCTCGGTCGATATCGAATGCGCCGAAGCCTCCGATGTGGCTCCTGGAGCTCACTTTGTCGAAGTGCAGCAACTGCCTGAGGAAACGCTACCGTTCCTGCTGCCAAGTCGTTTTTGCGAATCCGATCGTTTCAGTCAGATGGCGGCTTCAATCGTCGCGGGTAGGGCACCTGGGTATGACCAGTGCACGGCAATCGTCGATTACATCCGCCAGACGACGCGGTACACGCCTGGTGCTGGACAGGACATCGTGAGTGCTTGCGAGGTCAATGAGAGAACAGAGGCTGTCTGCCGAGATCTGGCGCATTTAGGCATTGCTTGTTGTCGTGCGCTTTCAATTCCGGCGCGGATGGTCGTCGGGTATTTGGAGAACCTTCAACCGATGGATCTGCATGCTTGGTTCGAGGCCTATGTCGGAGGACGGTGGTACACGTTTGATCCAACCCGTAATGACTTGCTGGGTGGGCGCGTGGCGATCGCCTACGGTCGGGATGCAGCTGATGTCGCCATCTATACGCAATTCGGCGATCCGGTAGAGTTAATTGCCATGAATGTCACGGTCAATCGAATAGAGACGCCTTACTGATGAGCATTGAAACCCATACCTTGCGAATAGCGTCGCCGGGAGTGATCCCCGTCTCCAACATCGTCCGCCACGCGATGGTCAGTAGGAAATGGGATGTATTTGTTGTAAAACACCGGAAAATACACCGTAAATACCGGGAAACATGCTGACAATACGCCGGGGATTAGGGGTACACGGCACATTTCTGCAAAATGTATCGCTAAGGCATTATACGCGTAAATTCTGAGCTCTGTTAGCGACGTTACTTCCAAATACCCCGATGCGGACTGGTCCGAGACTGTAAATGTCACTTCTCGGTTTTTCCCGTGATCGATTTCTGTTGGGATACTCTGGTAAAAACACACATTTTCACCAGTCAACTAAATTATTTTAAAGAGCTACTTCAGGGGACCTCAAAACGGGGTTTTTCGCACAACCCCCAAAAATTCCCATCCTGAGGTATGTGGCTCTGATTCAGCACCGCATCGCCTGCCGAAATGCAGGGATTGAGTAAAGGCCCTCCCGGAGTAACGGAACCAAAACCAACGATCTTTTACGGATTGCGAACTGGTAGCGGCCATAGGGGTTAATGGGGTCTGACAATCATCGGGTCTAACACCGGGAAGGTACGAAATCCTCCACAGCGTTTTCGAGAACCAGTTCTTTTTCAAAGAGTTCCGGTATTCTTCTTCCCTCCAAATTCCGGATGCCATTCAGCACCACGTTTTGGGGGCTTTCAGAAGTACGATTTGAGCGACCCATGCGACATTTCCTCCCTATGCCGATCAACGACCGCCAAAACGCGATTCTGTGCCAAATATTGCCGCTCTGTTTGGGAACTTAGTGAAACTGAGGTCCGGTTCGGTCGTGGTAGTGGAGATTCCGGTTCCATGGAGGATTTCGTACCTTCTCGGTGTTAGACCCGATGAGGGCGGATGGTAAAGAATCTCTTGGTCGCGCTGAAATACCCACAGGCCAGGATGAATGCGACGCGATTGGTTGGGTTACGCAGGGTGTCGGCAATCCGAACCAGAGCCGCCGGAATCTCGAAGTGTTTCTTTCTCTCTGCGCTGCTGAATTGCGGGGGAATGTCGTGGGCTTCCCTTTCCAAGGAGTTGAGGATGTTCATTCGTGGCATAACAAAACAAGAGTCTTAAAAAACGTTCGTTTGCTGAGGCAGTTTTGGGAACACGTAGAATTGGGCTTTTGGATAGTGTATTCTGTCTCATTTGGAAGTCTCAGATTTCAAAATCTTATAAACCCATCTACACTGGGACAAATGAGACATTAGGATTGAGTCATGATGAGAACAATCGGATACGCACGAGTCAGCACTGACAAGCAAGAACTAAGGCTTCAAATCGACGCTTTGAAGAAGGCTGGGTGCCCCAATCGGCTTATCTTCACCGACAAAGCCTCCGGAGCAAAAGCGGAACGCCCAGGTCTTGAGAGTTGCCTAAACTCGCTGAAAACGGGGGACACTTTAATTGTGTGGAGACTCGATCGCCTTGGCCGATCGATGCCTCACTTGGTAAATTTCATCGAGGAACTTCGTCAGCGTGGGGTTGGCTTTCGTTCCGTATGCGACGGTGCTATCGACACCACGACCGCGTCTGGAGAACTGATCTTCAACATCTTCTCAGCGCTCTCTCAATTCGAACGAAGACTGATTCAGGAGAGAACCAAGGCTGGATTAAATGCAGCACGAGCTCGCGGTCGTAAAGGGGGACGGCGGCCGTTGTCCCAAGAAGACCCAAGAGTTCGCATGGCGAAGCGGATGCATGAGGATAAGAGTATGGAAGTCGCCGAAATTTGCAAAACTCTGAAAATATCAAGAGCAACTCTCTACCGTTATCTGACGTTCGAGTGACCGAATGCGTCCATCAATCGCCTCAGCTCGGCCAAACCTGTTCCGCGTCTCGATATTTGAGGTTTATTTTTTCATGAAAAAAGGAGGGGATTTAGAGTGGAATTTCAAACTGCCTAGTGGCCTGGGTGGGTTTGGTTGAGTTTATGGTTGTCTTGCGCATGGGCCAAGGAATGGTTTTGAAGTTCGGTCTACTTAAAACAACAGTTTATGCCCTAAATTCGAGGGTTATCCTATTTTTCTCTTTACCACCTAGGGCGCGGCTTTTCTCCTGCGGGAAAGATTGAGAATTAAGGAGTTAACCGATTTTTCGGGACAACCTGCGGAAACTTTTTTATCCTCCCGGCATGAGCAAAAAAGTGCACCGCGACCTTAGCGCCGAAGAACAACATGTCTTAGAACATGGTCACCTGCGTTTGTTGACCTCTGAACAGGACATCATGTGCTGCGACCAGATCATCACCGAGCATCACTACCTCCACGATGTGACCTTGGTGGGTGAACATTTACGTTATGCTTTTGTCTACAAGGGGCGATGGTTGGCCGTGGCCACCTGGAGTTCGGCGGCTTTCCACATCAAGGATCGGGATCAGTTCATTGGTTGGACCTCCGAACAGTGTCGACGCCGCTTGTCGCTACTGGCCAACAATTCGCGTCTACTGGTTCTGCCCGATTGCCACTACCCCAACCTCATCAGCCGCTTTATGAAGCTCATGCTCGGCCAACTCTCCCAAGACTGGCAAGCGCGTTGGGGACATCCGATCGCGATGGTCGAGACTTTCGTTGATCCGCGCTATTTTCAAGGCACCGCCTATAAGGTGAGCGGTTGGTCTCATCTGGGCAAAACCGCTGGATGGAAGCGCGATGCCGATGATTTCTATGAGAAGAACGGTGTGCCCAAACAGATTTGGGTTCGTGAGTTGGTCAAGAAAGCCTGCGTCAAACTGCGGGCAGCGCAGCTTCCGGAGGCTTGGGCCAAAGTCGAAGAAGCCCGCGCTCCCCGCTGCACGGCCAAGGCCCAACAGATTCGCGGTTTGATGGAAACCATTGAACAGGATGTGCCGGAGTTCCGTCGTCGGCAAGCCTTGGCCTATCCATTGGCCGGATTGATCTGCCTGGTCGTCATGGCAATGGCCCAAGGGGTGGTTCGTGGGCCGACCGATCTTGCCCTTTACGCCGACACCCTCAGCCCGGGGCAGTTGCGCGCCTTGAAATTCCGCTCAAACCGGCATACCGGCAAGATTCGTTGCCCCAAAAAGACCGTTTTCACCACGCTATTGCGGAAAGTCGACGACGACTTGATCGAAAGGATTCTGTTAGGCTGGCAGGCTCAAATCCTCGGTCCAGCCCAAGACAAGATCCTCATCCTCGACGGCAAGAAGATCCGTCATGCCGGCCTAGAAATCGTCAATGCCCTCGACTCGCAGGGACGTTTTATGGGCAGCGTGCTGACCCAGTCCAAAAGCAATGAGATCCCGGCTGCGCGCGTGCTTTTGCGCGGGCAAGAGTTGTTGGATAAAATCGTCCTGGCAGACGCGCTGCACACCAACCAAGAGACCGCGCAGCAAATTCTCTTTGAGGGCGGAGGAGATTACCTGATGACGGTCAAAGCCAATCAGCCGACACTCCATAAGAACCTCGAAAACCTGTTTAACAAACAGGGCTTTTCCCCCTGAGCCCACGGCCAAGACCCATGCGCTCAAGCGGGAACACAACCGCAGCCGCCTGGAGATTCGATATCTGCAATGTCTGGAAGTCACTCCCAGCCAGGTGATCTTCCCGGGAGCCCGTTTGGCCGCCCGGCTGGAGACCAGGGTCAAGCGCAAGGACCCTCAGACCAAGAAAAAGAAGTGGTCGTCCGAGACGGTTTATCTGGTCAGTAGCTTTACCCTCAGCGAACTACAGGCCAAGGGAATGCTCTCGATCAAACGAGGCTATTGGGTGGTCGAGAGCCAATGTCACTGAATTAAGGAACCGCTTTCAACAGCAAAATTTGTAGCACATAAAAAATTCTCTTTTATGGCTTTTGTGTTTTCGATCGTATTTTCGATTGGGACGAATTGGCGATAGGCACTTCATGAATAAATCATGAAGACGGTTTAAATTCGTATGAAGTGCCCTCCCAAAAAAGAGGCGTGGTAAAAATCGGTTAAAACTTGATAAAGCGTGGGCCCAGTTAATTTGGCAATCATAGGAACGTTTCTCGGAGCGTTCTTCAATCTCGGTTTCCAAACCATTTGCCATCCACACCATTAAATTACAGCCAAAGAGCTTGGCATAAACATCTTGAAGCACTGTGAAAGGACTTTTCCCAGTCCAGTTTTCAATATTCACCCTAAATTTGAGTTGTTTTATTTTCTCTTCAATTGGCCATCTGAGGTGATAAAGATCACCAAAATCCGTGAACTTTATCTTCTTTTGATCCAATACGCTTGTTGCCAAAATCTCAATTTCTCCACTGGGCAGTTGTACGCGTATTAATCGTAGAGTAATTGGATCAGTCGCTACACTGTGTAGCCGGCATTTCTTCCGCGCACCTCGGCCTGGAGTTACAGTAACAATTTTTTCCGAACAGCCCTCCATGAGAAAATCTTTTATCACCTGGCGGCGCTGATCTTTCTTGAGTCGTATACAAAAATCTACCTTCCGTTCCAAAAGCCAAGCAAAAAGCCAAAAAGCATCATAATGTCTGTCGGCAATGACCAGTTGTCCAGATTTCCAAAACCAATTTTGGTCGACTAATTGATTCAACTCACTAACACGAAGATTATCCAGTTTTGCGGACAGGCATAATTGATTGAGAGGATCGTAGAGAAGATTTAAACGAGCTAGCGGAGGTCCCTGTGGATTTCCTTTGGAATCTTTATTTGGATCGTAACAGTCCAAAATATCCTCGGTATTAGGCAAGCGCAGGGTAGATCCATCAACATCAATTATTTGATAATCATGCCAAAGTTTTACAGATCCATGATCGAACCAAAAGTCCAAGGACTTTTGGTTCATATCTTGGAACGCGGAATAAGCTAAATTATGACGTGCTTTGAAAACGGCGGAATCGTCAATTGACAATCCACTGTCGGGATCTAATAGATCTATAAATTCATCCAATTCGGATTGAGTGGAGCGATTACGACAACGTATTAGGAAAAGAAATAGAGTACCAAAAGGTAATTTGCGTTTGCGAGTGAATGCATTTTTTTTAGCTATATTTTCTCGTATAAAAACCTTGGAATCTAAGGTATTTTTGATAAAGTTAATAAGGCTGGCACAAAAGTTGTTGCATTTCCCATGCCAAGTGGTTCAGAATGTTTCATATTTTTGTCAGTTTTTTAAACATTATTGTTAGTATAAACGGCGCCTTTAGCACAGTTATGCAAGGCACTGTTTATTATATCGGAATAGAAATAAATCTCGAGTAAATACTACATTTACTTGAAAATTTTCCACTTTGATTAACTGCCGTTTTGTTTTTTCCCCCATTTCCTTAATTCAGTGACATTGGGCTGGATGGATAGGTGACTGTATTCCTGGGATTACATTTCAAAATCCTGGTATACCATACACCGCATATTGTGTGTATGATACATACGATATGGATCAATATGGGATGGAAGTACCAGGCACGCGCACAACCCATCAAGAT
>Ga0210039_1003664_pt1 | contig 11671 bp, 8 predicted proteins | sample CryGeyCG2114_250_3_FD_185460 | JGI IMG/M metagenome (GOLD analysis project Ga0210039, IMG submission 185460) | Groundwater microbial communities from aquifer - Crystal Geyser CG17_big_fil_post_rev_8/21/14_2.50 (SPAdes) (version 2) | ecosystem: Environmental > Aquatic > Deep subsurface >...
GTTCTTTCCGGCGGTGAAAAAAGCAGGGTTGCGCTTGTTAAAATTCTTCTTACAAAATCAAATTTCATTATACTTGACGAACCTACGAACCACCTAGATGTTTCTTCAAAAGAAGTACTGCAGCACGCGCTGATAAATTTCGCCGGCTCATTAATTCTTGTCTCTCACGATGTCGATTTCCTTAAACCGATTGTTAATAAAGTTGTTGAAATTAGGAAAGGTAATGTGCAAACATTTTTAGGCGGGATGGATTATTACTTAAGCAAGCGGAGCGAAATTCTTGAACGGGAAGAAGCTGTCAAAGATCAAGTTGGCGATACTGGATTAACAAAAAAGGATCAAAAAAGGATAGAGGCTGAGAAAAGACAAAAAAGATATCAGGTTACAAAAGATATAATAAGTAAAATTGCCGGGCTTGAAAAGAAGATCGAAGAAACTGAATCAAAAGTCAAAGAGATTGAATCGTTACTCGCCGAGCCATCAACTTACGGAAATGCGGCAGTGGCAAAAGAAAAAAATTTAGAGTATGTTCAGGTAAAAGAATTGCTTAATAGTTTGATGGAAGAATGGGAACAACTCTCTGTAAAGCTTACCAATATTGAAAAACAATTCGATTAGACTTTTATATTTAAAAGTTCTCCCACAAGTGATATACCACCAAATAATGCAGCGTCATCGCCAAGTTTTGTAATTTTTATATGTGTCGTCTTTGCGGAGTCTTTTAAAGCATTCTCGGCAAATGATTCCTTAATTGGCTGTATCATAAAATTGCCCATAGCTTCAACTACCCCACCGCCCAAAACTATAGTGTCAAGATTAAGCAGGTTGTTAATATCAGCAAGCACGCGACCGATATAATTGCTTGCTGTTTGCAGATGCTTTTTAACAACAGCATCATCGGCTTTTACTGCTTCTAAAAGCATTCTGCTTTTTATTCTTTTGCCGCTCTTAATTTGTTCGGCAAGAAAACTTCTTTTGCCTGAATTTACATCATCAACAATATTTTTAACAATTGCTGTTCTGCTTGCAACCGCTTCGAAACAGCCGGTGTTACCGCAGCCGCATTTAGGGCCTGATGTATCAACAACTCTATGCCCAATTTCGCCTGCTACAAATGTGCTGCCGCGATAAATTTTTCCATCGAATATTAAACCACCGCCTATGCCTGTGCCCACGAAAACAACTAATACATTTTTGGATTTTTCTGTCAACTCAAAATTTTTAATTCCGAGAGCGGCAAGATTAACATCATTTTCAATTAAAACCGGGTAATCGATTAGCGGCTGTAGTTTGTCTTTAATAAAAAAGTTTTTTAATCCGAGGTTTGGAGCTAGACCAATTTTGCCAAGCTCCGGATTAACCGATCCGGGTATCCCGAGACAAACAGCCTGAATGTAACGCGGTTTTAATTTTCCGGTTGTGATTACTTTGTTTACTACTTCGACTATTGCAGCAACATATTCCTTTGGTTTTGCACCTTCTTTGGTAGGCTGTTTAACACGCGCAACAATGCCTTCCTTTGAATTTATGGCGGCGCCTAAAATTTTAGTGCCCCCCATATCTATAGTTATCACATATTTTTTAGCCAAAGCTTATCCTTACAAAAGTCTTGTTTATTACTGCCGAGATGATGTGAAAAATTAGGTATAAAAGAAGAATTATCAAAGTTGATAAATCTCAGAACTCTTCTGACATTGCTTCCCCACAAAGTTTGTTTTTCAATAGGCGCCGATTTTTTTAAAATAATTTTTGAACATAAGCCTTTAATATTTAACTTTAGCCAATGGAAAAAGTAAGACCGTTAAAAAAGTTCGGACAGAATTATCTGCAGGATCAAAATATTCTAAACAAAATTGCAGATGAGATAAATCCCCAGCCTGAGGACCATGTTGTGGAAATTGGACCGGGTACTGGCGCATTAACCGAAAAGCTAATTAATAAAGCCGGCAAAATGACTGCCGTTGAGATAGACAAAAGAGTAATTGAAAATTTACAGTGTCGTTTTCCCACTCTCTATCTTATCAGTAATGATTTTTTAGAAGTTGATTTAAATTCAATTAACAGCGAAAATAAAAAACTCCGGGTCGTGGGGAATATTCCCTACTATCTAACCTCATCAATTTTATTTAAACTTATCGGAAATAATGATATTGTGGAAGACGCCATATTGATGACGCAGCTTGAAGTTGCACAGAGAATCACTGCTAAAAGAGGGACAAAAGCTTACGGCATATTAGCTGTTTTGCTTCAGTTTTTTTGCGATGTTAAGTTGTGTTTTAAAGTATCGCCAAATGTGTTTTATCCGAAACCAAAAGTGTTCTCCGCAGTAATTCATCTTACCTTTAAAGAAGTTGACCTTAGCGGCACAACCAAGCAGATATTTATTTCGGTAGTAAAAGCAGCCTTCGGGAATAGGAGGAAAACTCTTAAAAATTCCTTAAGTAATAGTATATTTGCAAAACTAAATTTTGAAAAATCCGGGATTGATTTAAGGCTTCGGGCAGAACAGTTAAGTTTAGCCGACTTTTTAACTCTGGCAAGATTTGCCTCCTGCGAACTTAACAACCGTCAAAACATTTCCGATAAATAAATAATCTTTCGAGAATGAAAAGAATAAAATCATTTCTAAAAAACTTAAAAGCGTATGATCTTGTAGTAGTTGTTTTTTTTATACTACTGACGATAGTGAGTATAATATTTTACGATAAAGTGAAATATTGGCAGCTATTCGTTGTAATTAACCTGTGTATAATATTCTTTGCTTTTTTTATTTCTTTTCTCGAAGAAAAATTTCCCAATAAATTTATTCGCGCTTTGCATTACTGGTACATCGCTCCGCTCATCTTAATAACATTCAAAGAACTTTATTTTATGATAAAGCCTATTCGTGTTTATGATTTTGATTGGCTGTTTATTCAGATAGATAGAAAGTTGTTCGGCGTTGACCCGACTGTTTGGATTTACCAGTTTGCACACCCTGTAATAACGGAGCTGCTTCAAATTGTATACGGTTCATTTTATCTTCTTCCAATTTTTCTTGGGTTGTTTTTATTGAGGAAGAAAAGATACGTTGCGATGGACTTTGCCGTCTTTATGATTATTTATGGATTTTATCTTTCTTACTTCGGTTACTTTGCGTTGCCGGGAATAGGTCCGCGTTTTACGCTTCATGATTTTTCAAATACAAACCAGGAGCTTCCCGGTTTGTGGTTAACTAATTTTTTACGCGAAGTCGTAAATTCAGGCGAGTCGATCCCTGCCGGCACACATAACCCTGCGGAAGTTGTTCAGCGCGATGTTTTCCCGAGCGGACACACAATGATCACACTCATTGTGATGTACCTTTCCGTAAGATTAGGAAGCAGAAGTAAATATTTCTTTTTACCGATGGGAACATTGCTAATCATAGCTACAGTTTATTTACGGTATCATTATGTAATTGATTTAATTGGCGGGCTGCTTTTTATGCTGTTTGCCGTTTGGACGGGGAAATATATTTTTAACTGGTGGCGTCGTAAAATAGGGAAAGAAGAATTTATTTACGATAGGACAAAATTTTAATGCAGGAAAAAAAGATTGAAGTTAAAAGAATATTCGATACAATCGCATTTCGTTACGACCTGCTCAATCATCTTTTAAGTTTTGGCATCGACCGTTACTGGCGAAGGAAAGCGTTAAAACTTACCGGCTTAAACAGCAGTTCAATTTTGCTCGATGTTGCCTGCGGAACAGGAGACGTTGCAATTGAAGCGCGCAGGCAGGGCGTTACAAAAATTTTCGGTGCAGATTTTTCATATAACATGCTTTCGCTGTTTAATAAAAAATCGGATTGGATAAAAGGACGCAATGTGCAGCTTGTTGCCGAGAAAATGCCGCTGAAGAATGAATCTGTTACAAACATTACAATAGCTTTTGGCGTCAGGAATTTTTATGATATTCAGGAAGGATTTAACTCATTCTATCGTGTGCTAAAAACTAACGGCAAAGTGACAATTATAGAATTTAAGATGCCATCTAATTTTGTGTTTAAAAATCTTTATAAATTTTATTTTAAAAAAATACTGCCGTTAGTTGGCGGGCTTATTTCGGGCGATAAGGCGGCGTATAAATACCTTCCCCGTTCGGTGGAAGAATTTGATGAAAAAACAAATCTGCCCGAACTCCTGAAGAATTCGGGCTTTGAAAAAATAGAACAGAAGTTTTTAACATTTGGCATAGTGCAGGTAATTATAGCAGCTAAAACAAAATGAATCTATTTCAGAAGCAGTAATTTTTTAACGGAATTGAAATCATCCGCTTCCATACAGTAAATATAAACCCCGCTTGCAAGAGAAGCAGCATTGAAGTTGACCTCATATCTGCCTGCTGATTTTTGTTCGTTCACTAAAGTTTTTACTTCCCTGCCGAGAATATCGAAAATCTTTAGTGTTACAAATCCATCTTTAGGCAAATGATATTTGATTGTTGTAGAAGGATTAAACGGGTTTGGATAGTTTTGGAATAATTTGAATTCTTTAGGTTTGATTAAGCTAAGATCAGATTCTTTAAAATTATTTCTGTTCTTTAAAAGCTTCGTTATTCCATTAACAAAATCCTCTGTGGTAACTAACTTACTATTTGTCCCTTTCGCTAATCCGCTGTCACCCAGCAATAGACCGGCAGATAAATAGTCTATTTGAGCATAATAGGCTCTGTCAGTACCTGGATTGGATAATATTATTTCCTCGAATTCGTTCATCGCTGTTTCTACGTCTTTTTGCGCAATATAACATAACTCGATTAAATGTTTAACTATTTCGGATGTTGTTGCATTTGTTATATATCCAAGCTGGTTTTCAAATGTAATCCCAAGGTTCTCAAATACAGCAGTACCACTGTTTTGAATTTTAGCAATCTTAAATAATTGAATATAATTTTGATAATCATCAGGATAATCATCAAGAAAATCTAAATAATAAGTTTTTGCATTATCATAATCTTCCTGGTAAAAATATCCATCAGCAACAGCAAACAACAGAGCTCTATTAGAAATGTTAGAACTGTTTACCGGATAAATTTTAATTGTATCATATATTTGAGTCCCGTTCTGAATAAACATAAGTGAATTAATACCCTGAACGACATCGGGAGGAGATGTTAAATAAGGTTCGAAATAAATTTGGAGATCATCATCCCAGAATCTTCCCGAAGGATTAGTGCCGAACAGCGGATGATCACCCCAGTAATTTTCTACAGCATTAACCATTTCGATTACTTCCTCACCGTAAATTAATTGTTTATGAATATCAGGATCGAGAGTAATATTCCTATTATCCTCAATGGTATTATACCCGCTCTCCATATTTAAACAACTCTCAACGATATTAATTTCGGCTGCACTTATATCTGTAACTCCGTCGGTTCCATTTTCAAATATTTTGTTATAACCGGTCAGCGTAGAATAGAACAAATCGCCATCAAGATTTAAATACGTACCGGACATAGAAGCTGCCGAATTCGATAAATAAATACCTGTTAAAGAATTATTATTGATTGTATTAAAACCCAATTGTATGTCTGAATTTCCAACATCAATTCCCCTGTTAAAATTAGTTGTTTTATTGTCTCTTAGCAGCCCCTGGCAAGAGACGATATGAATTCCATTATAAAGACTCAACGCCGGAGATATAATGGAGTTATCAATGAAATTAAGCGACGCAATATTAGAAAAAAAACAACCGAATTCGCTGCTTGTAATTTGATTTTGAGATATGAATGCTTGTGCAGAATTGGTTACAAAAATTCCAAAATTGACGGCTACAATCTCGTTTCTGTTTATAACCAAATTATTCAATTCTTCGGTAAATGCAGAAACCAAGTAATGGATCCCCGAACTTCCATTAATAATATTGTTCTGAATTATAATATTTGAGTTACTCATTTTATTTAAAAAAATACAACTACTTGCGCAATTAAAGATTGAATTTTTGATAGTGATGTTTCCACCGTAGAGTTCATTTCCAGCGCGGATTATTCCATTATCTACATTTTGAAAGGTAATATTATCGACGATAATGTCTCCATCAGTTTGACGTTCATTAGATATTTTAATTCCAGTAGAATAGTTTGTTAAAGAGGAATTTTTAATTTCAAAATAAGCAGGAGAGTTTAAACTAATGCTATATTTATCAATAAGCCCTGAAGTGCCTACAAATTCACAATTATTAATTGCGACTCTTGAATATTCTAGAGCGGTAATTGAGTTATCTGCATTAAAAACACAACTAGTAAACTGAAAAGTTGAGTTAACATTATTTTTAAATTTTATTTCCGCTTTCGAATTATTAAAATTACAATATTCAAATATTAAATTAGCATTAGGGATCGATGTTGAAGATGTAAAATTAATATGAATAATAGATGAATTGAAATTTATATTGGAATAGTAGAAAAATTCACTTTCACTTTGATTCTCAATGGAGGCATCTGAGATTATTACTGGAGCACTTTTCGAACCTTTAATATGAACCCCGCCATATAGCTGTATTTTACCACTCAATGAGCAGCCTTCAGATACTGAAAGAAATTTATTAACAGTTAAATCGCCTTGAATAGCTAAATGAGAAAATTGCTGAATGTATAATGAATCCACAAAGATTGAACCATTAAAAGAATTGACAATGTTATTAGAATGTATATTCAATCTCCCGTTAACATTTAAAGTACCTCCGGTGCTTAATAAATGACCACCAATTATTTCAATGTTTCGGAGATTTAAAACTGCCTGATCTTTGATGAGTATTGTACAATTATTATCAAGAGTAAATTCAGTATCGATAGAAATTTGAGATTTTTTTTCAGCAGTTATATTAATATCATTTGATAATTGAATATTTTCTATAAATGCTCTTGAATAACCTTTAAAGTTTAGATTTGCTCCATCTTCAATTATCAAATTTCCTTTAACTTACAAGCAAGCGTTTCGAGAAAAAGTAACGTCAGCGCCTGAAGGTATAATTAGCGTACTGCCATCGGGAACAACATACTTTGTTTTATAATCTCCGGAAGTTAAAGTATTGGTGCCGGATAAGGTTTGTTCGGTATAATTGAAAATTCGGGTTAAGGGGTCTCCAACTACAATTCTGTTATCAGTCAAATTATTCATCCCGAGGTAAGCTGCCTCAACAAAAGTATAACCCAAAGCATATGATGGTAATAGAATATCATTTTGAATAATAATGCCACCGCTTGAACCATGAACTGCCTGTCCAACACCTACAGTGCCTCCCATTTTAAAGAACTCGGTTATCTGACCTTGTTCTGCTCTCCTAACAGGAGGATCTGTCCCCAATGTGGTGACATTGAAACTTTCCGCTGTATTGATTATAGCTCCGGGTGTATAGTTAAAAGTAAGTTGAGATTGTATATAATCTTCATTAAAAAAATGATTAGAACCAACTGTTGTATGCGTACCATTAGAACTATATGATATTAATGGAGATGGGAAATCTGTATATACAATTTCAGTACCATCTATTTTACGATTATTAATTCCAAGTGTTTCAAAAATATTTTCTACTGTCGTTTGAGATAGAATTATAGAACCACCTTGACCTGGTGTTGGATCAGCATCAATAAACCAGGTATAGCCTTCTGAATTAATTGCTACTTTTGAACGATCGATCATGTCTTTCGCTATTTGCAAACTCATTGCGTCTAAATGAGTAACGAGATATGATAGAGTAACATTTCTACCAAGATGTGGATTGTATATAGAATAATAATTTGGTTTAAAATTATGAGTCATTGTAAAATTAGGGTCTGCATTGAAATATGGATTTTCAATTAAGAATGTACCTCTGCAATCATGAGGTGGAGTTGGCTCCGGCGTTTCTAAATTAAGCAAATCCATCAAGGAATATGGGTTATTTATATAATCTCCCAAAAGACAAAGTAAACCATCAACTGTTACATTTTGATTGCAACTGCCAGCATGATTCGGTGTGGTTATTATTCGAAAAGGAACACCTTTACATAATACAATAAATCTAATTTTATCTTTGAGATACTCTCCGTTTACAATTGTAGTTCTTAGGTGACGGGCAATCGGTTCGGCTATTCTCTCAATAAAATAGAGCCAGGCGTGCCGGTTAATTGGGTCGTAAGAAAGCACTGTGGAATCGCTTATTAATTCACCTTCTTGTGTAATTTCAATTCTATGAGTTGTATTTGACACAGAATCGAAAATATCAGCGTTAACCAAATTAGTTAGCGGTACTATGTTTGAGGCAGGAATGTTGCGTGCGGTTTTATAGTAATTTTCTACTAAGAATGAAGTTGTATCTAAAGAGTTGTAAACCACAAGAACATTCTCTGGACCAGGAACATTCGCATTAGTTTGTGCATCTGCTACCGAATAGCAGAGAAAAAAGATGAAACAGAAAATATAGAAATGTTTCATATAAGTACTCCTTTATTTTATTAGTGTTATTTTATTAACGGCATTAAAGCCGGCGCTTGAAGTCATCCTAACGAAATAAACCCCGGAAGGGAGTAATGATGATTGAAATAATTCCTTATGCAATCCTTCTGATTTTTCCTCATTCACTATTTGAATAATCTTTTCACCTATTATATTATAGAGAGAAATATTTATAAAGCTTCTATGAGGTACTTGATAAGAAATTACGGTACTGGAATTAAATGGATTTGGATAGCTTGGATAAAGTTGAAATGTTGTTATTAAAGAATTTCCAATAATTTTTATAATATCTGAAAACTTGTATTGCCCATTATGATCAACTTGCTTCAATCTATAGTACTGTATATTAGTAACAATATTATTATCAATAAAGATATAATTTATTTTTTCGGTTGTTGTCCCGCTACCTTCAACAAAACCTATATTAAACCAATTCTCTTTATCAAAAGATTTTTCAACTTGAAAACCACTATTATTTAATTCAGATGCCGTCTGCCAGGTTAAAATAACTTTCTTATTTTCAACCATCCCTTGGAAGGAGATTAATTCTACCGGCACAATAGAAGTATCAATATATTTATAAATTAAACCTAAATTTCCAGTTGAATAGCCTAAATAATTATGGGGCGCATGAAATTTTTGAAGACCTATATTACTTAATTCACTAACTAGACTCCAAGTATTACCGCTATCAATGGTTTCATAAACTACAGAACCTCCCATTATAAACCCATGATCATTCGAAAGCCATCCAAAATTTTTAATAATATATGGTGAATTCAATTGAGTGTACCAAGTTGCACCATTATTGTCTGATCTATAAAGCTTTAATAATTCTAAAATAAATCCTTTATTATTAATAAAATAAATGTCTGTCGACATAAAAGCTGGTATATCACTTCTCTGAATCCAATTAGTACCGCCATTGGTGGTTTGCCAAATATATCTTGTGGCAGCCCATCCATTGAGTGAATCAATAAAATGTAAGCTTGAGAAATTATCAGCCGGTAATGTTATTTGCGTTATCCAATTTTCCCCGCCATCGGTTGTATTTATTATGTTTCTTCCGCTTGTTGCCCATCCGGTTAATGAATTTGTGAAAAATATTTTCCCTACTCCCCCCGGTACACCGTTAACATTATACCAATTTACGCCGCCGTCTGTGGTTTTAAATAATGACTGGCTGCCGCCAATAAACCCGGTTAAACTATCTAAAAATAGTAAAGAATTTCCGCCCGGTGCATTTTCAATTCTTGTCCAGCTTAATCCCCCGGTTGTTGTTTTATATAATGCCCAGCTTAAAATATAACCGGTTGTTTCATTAAAGAAATAAACATCAGAAAAATTATCGTTAAGAATTATTTTCTTCCAGCTTTCAGTACCTTCTGTTTTCTTGTAAATATTTAAGTCGTTACCTCCGCAGTAACCGGTTCCATCATTTAATACTTGAACATGCCAATCGCCTCCGCCGCCAACGAATGTCCAGTTTTGCCCGCGGTTGGTTGTTTTATAAATTCCTTTATTAACATTTATTGTGTACCCGGTATCTCTATTGACAAACTCTATACAATTAGCATCTTGATAAGTTGGTATGTCATCATTCATAACCCATGTTAATCCGCCGTCGCTGCTGTAAATATTTTTTCCCCCTTCATATTGTATTTCGAGTTCGCGCTCGCCGGCAGCCGCAGCATGGAGTGAATCGATAATATCTACAGAGTATAAATCGCGTGTATCGCCGGTAAGTATTTGCTGCCAGTTTACTCCGCCGTCGGTTGTTCTTAACATATTTCCATTACTGCAGGCAATCATTCCGAAGTTTTCATTTAAAAAATTTAACCCCCAGTAATGATAACTGAAAGGAAGTGAATCGCGCTGCCAGGTAAGTCCCGCATCAGTGGTTTTAAGTAAAGAACTATACATCCCGCAGACCCAGCCGACAGAGTCACTAATCATTTGCACGCCCCACAAGTCCCGGTCATTACCAAGACCGGTGGGAATTAATTCAAAGTTTTCTCCGCCGTCTATTGAGCGGAGAATTATTCCATCATAGCCGGTAGCTAATACAATTTGTCCGTTGTAAGAATGTATCTTTAGTAAGAGATTGGTTACCGGTGTTTCGGCTATTGTCCAATCAACCCCGCCGTTTGTTGTTTTAATTATTGCGCCGCTGCCTCCAACTGCCCAGCCGGTATCTTTATTAACGAAGTGTAGACCAATGTAACTAACTCTCGGCACTTTGGGGTTTAATTCTGTCCATACGCCGGTGCTTCTAAAATAATTTAACGGGAAAACTTCTTCTTTCGGTTTTTTATAATCTGATTCTTCGGGAAGATTATCGGGGTCAGTTCGTCTGTAGTTAACAACTTGTTTTGAAGGGACTGAATCGTTAATGCTTACAACATTACCGGGCGGTTTATCTGTCCGGTAACTTTGAGGGAGAGTTAACACCGAAAAGAATATACCTAAGACAACTGCATTTAATATTCGTATAAAAATATTTTCCATTACATGCCCTTCAAAAAATGAAGTGAAATATTGTTCATCAAAAAATCGTTGAAGATGAACTGGTACAAAATAATTTTAGTTTGGCAATTAGGCAAGACTGGATCAAGTTTTTGTTAGGCAGCGGCATATGATATAGTTTCATTCGGTGTGGTTATTATTCGAAAAGGAACACCTTTACATAATACTATATATCTAATTTGGTTAAAAAGGGGTTTTCCGGTATTTGGATCAACTGTATTGTTTAAATGATTTCTAATGGGACCGGCGATATATTCCTCAAAATAGTACCAAGCTAAACTATCACATACGCCATTAGAATCATAGTCGCTACATGAACCCATTCGTCTAATTACTTCTCCTTCCTGTTCTAGTTGAACAGCACCATTATAGGCGGAAGTTGGAATATTCAGTCCTTTTATATTTGAAGCGGGAATGCCGCGAACATCTCTATAGTAGATTTTGACAGAATCCGAAACGCCTGAGTTCAAATTATAAACCAGTAGCACATTTTCTGGACCAGGAATGTTTGCATAGGTTTGAGCTTCTGCTAAAGTATAGCAGAGAAAACATAGAAACGAAAACAATAAAAATTGTTTCATAAGAGCCTCCAATAATTTATTTTAAGATGATTAGTTTTTTAACGGAAGTATAACCACTTCCTGTTGTTATTTTATAGAAATAAAGACCTGAACTTAATCCTTC
>Ga0210039_1003669_pt1 | contig 11664 bp, 10 predicted proteins | sample CryGeyCG2114_250_3_FD_185460 | JGI IMG/M metagenome (GOLD analysis project Ga0210039, IMG submission 185460) | Groundwater microbial communities from aquifer - Crystal Geyser CG17_big_fil_post_rev_8/21/14_2.50 (SPAdes) (version 2) | ecosystem: Environmental > Aquatic > Deep subsurface >...
AAAGAGCTCACGGTGAAATTTGGCAAGGAGTGGAAACTTTCTAAAAAATCCCCGAAGCCAATTTATATTCATAACGGCGTTAACTTTGGTGTCATGGTTTGCTCAGAACTGCAAAACAGCAACGCACGTATTCGCTTCCAAGGTGCAGTTGATGCCCTTATGGTGCTGAGTTGGAACAGGGATCTGGATACTTTTGCATCCCTGATCGAGTCCGCTGCACTGGATGTTCATGCTTACACCATATTGGTAAACAACCGGAAGTACGGCGATAGCCGCGTTCGATCACCAGCCAAAGAAGGTTTCCTTCGGGATATTGCCAGACTCAGAGGTGGGGACAACGACTTCGTGGTTGCTGCGACCTTGGATATTGCAGCACTCAGAGCATTTCAAAGTCGCGCTAAACGCTGGCCAGAAGAAGGCGACAAATTTAAACCTGTGCCTGAAGGATTTAGAATATTGGGCGACAGACGAAAGCTGCCGCCGAAGTAGTAAGATTTTCTGAGGCTAAGTCACCAGCTTTAAACTTGGTCGCTTATTCTGAGAGATATTACCGTGTGATTTCCCGCTAAAGGCGGTCAACATCAAGCCAAAGGTAAGCTCGTCCAGCTCCTCCGGCTGGATGAGTAGTTCTCTCGCAACATCGGCTTTGGAAATGCCGTCCTCTCGCAAGCTAGCAAATACCTTTTTGAGCACTTGCGATGTTTCAAAAGGTGACGGCTCCGGCTCATGATCCCGCCCTAGTTTGGCCAAATCAATGCATAGCGTTCGATAGGTCCAGTCGGTTGTTAGGTTGAGCGAGTGAAGCCGGTAGTTAAGTGCGGCAGCAGACACATTCCAGTACTTTTTATGAGAGATGAGGCTTTTTAAGGTCGCCGACCTCGGCGCATTGGCCAGAACACTCCTGCGTGGCATTAAAAAGGCCGACGCGAAGGCATTGGCCTCTTTCTCCGCTTCTTGCCCTTGAGGAGCACCGTGACGATGCATAACCAAATGGCCGAGTTCATGTGCCGCATCAAAGCGGCAACGTTCCGCTGTTTTCTTCGTATTGAGAAACACAAAAGGAATGTCGCCATACCACATGGAAAAGGCGTCAACTTCTCTGGCATCAACAGATAGTGAGAATACACGCACCCCCTTAGCTTCAAGCAAGGCGATCATGTTTTTGATTGGAATTTCACCTAAATCCCAGTAGCGGCGGAGCATTTCAGCGGCGGCTTCCGGGTCATTGCTTTGGCTACCGCTTGGGTATTGATCCCCCTCAGACGATTGCTGCCCTTTATCGCTTTTTGACCTTTCATCCAAAGAAATTCTGTAATCCTCAGGAAAATCTGGCCTAGGTAAATCAAACTTTTTCTCGATCCATTGATTCAAAAGTAACGCAACAGAACCGGCTGAAAGCGCTATGTCTCTTTGGGCAGCAGTCATTTTGGTAAGCGCACGAAAGCTAGCCACTTCAACAGGCAACTCATCTACGTCATCAGCAAAGAAAAATTCAACGGGGAAACAGAGTACGTTCGCGATCTTTTCGATAGTTTGGCTTTCAGGTACGGTATGGCCGCTCTCATAAGCAGTAATGGAGCGATCTGTTACACCCACCTCTTTCGCCAATGCCCGCTTTGTTAGCCCTCGGCGCTTTCGCGCGAGAGCAAAACGAGTATTGTTAAACATGTTATGCCTTCTTCTTGATAGGTACTTCTATATCTGGCAAATCAGGTGCTTGAATTTCGATTGAATCATCATCCAACGGCATGCTCGGTAAAATAATACGCTCTTTCCAGCCATTGATCTTGCCACTAGACATACTGGATGGTAACGAGAGCTCACAACGCAGCTCATCCGCGGCCAAATACATCAGCAATACCCACGTTGTAAGGCCTTGAACATGTTCAATTGCGGGTAATAACTCACTAAACATGTCCAGTTGGTTGTTGATTTCAACGGCTTCAACCGTATTCACACCCTTGGGGCACTTATTTGAAGGCGTCGCCCCGATCATACCGGTTGCTTCATCACCAGTAGTAACGACAATGGCCAAACCTGCTTTCTGATTTACCGAAAGTTCGTAATTGCCTTTATCCTCTTTAACCCAACCAAGAGATATAAGCTGTTCTCTCAACACAGCTACAGCTTCTGCCCACATAAAGAACCCGCGGGCGATTCTTGGGTGATTACTCGTTGTTCGTGATCGTAAAAGATAGCCTTGCCATACAGACTCTGTCAGCGCTGCCATCGGAATGCCAAGCTGAGATAACCGATCCAGCGCACTTTCTTCAATATGTAGTTTCTCGTTCATTCAGCCGTCTCCAGGATAAAGCCTCAGTCTTCTTGTTTTTATACCTCAAAAGAGGTTAAAAAACAAGAAGACCATGAATTGGGCTGAAGTTTCAGATAACTACGGCCTTTCAGAGTATAAGGCGCCATAAGCCGTCTGAATCGCCTTCTTCAGCACCCATTTCGGCAGCCCGGTTTCCTCCCGCAGCCGCCGGCAGGCTTGCTTACGGGATTTCGGAGCTTCGGCGTACTTCTCACTAATGAAGTACTTCAAAGCTGCAGCCTGAGCCCGGTAGATGGTTTTCAGGCGTTGTTCTTCCTCGTAAGCCTTCCGTTTCTCGATGATCCCTTTGTACAAAATGGGGTAGCGATAGGCTAAGTAGCCAGTCGATACACCCGCCAGTTCGCAAACATCCTTTGCCGTCAGTGGATGGATCTTTACCTACAGTACCTCCCGCAGCATCACGACATGCTCCTGAGGCCAAGAAAGTCTTATTTCAACTCCGACTTACTAGTGTTGCCGATCATCACTTCATATGCCCCTTGGATTGCCTTTCTTAATACAAACTTCGGCAATCCCGTTTCTTCTCTAAGAATCCGATACGCCTGCTTTCGAGATTGAGGACTATTTGAGTACTTTTCTTCAAAAAAATAAGCCATAGCTTTAGCCTGAGCTTGATGTAGATTCCTATAATTCTTCTCTTTTATGTAATCTGCATATGCTGCAACAATTTGGTTTTTAACTACCGGAAATCGATATTCTATATATCCCTTTGATACTCCAACATACTTGGCCAATGCCTTTAATGATAGCGGAGGATATATTGTACGAGCAGCGTTAATAGCCTCCAAAGTTTCTGAATGATCACGTTTGTTACTCTTCCTGGATTCCAGATATCCGGTTTTAAGATGACAAAAATTTGTATTTTCTATCAGTGGAATCATCTTCAAGGCATCACCCTTCAGAAAACTTAACAACGGGATACCAAATCCAAAAGCAATACGGCGAACTACCATAAGACTGACTGGCTTATGACGATACAAAAGACTCCTGAGATCTTCAGGGTTTAGAACTCTATTGAAATCATCAATTCTCCCCGCTTCAGAGTAGAATCGGTGAAGATCAGAAATTGACACAAATGGACCATCACTTCTCATTACGATTGGATCAAGGTCTGCAATTTCCTTAAAGAGCTCAACGACATCATATCCGATATCACTCCAGCTACTCACAATACCCTTAGGACTGAGAGGCTTTACCCTCAACCCTAAGGATTGGCCACATTTCTGACAACAACCCAAATCATGACGCTTCCGATAGGACGTCTGATCATGACCACAATGCTGACACTTAGAAATAAGCCGCGTTCTATGCACAGAACAAGCGGAGATAGACTTCATATGCCATAGCAACTTAAAATAGGCACCATCCATCTTATTCATTTCTTCAATACACTCCGGACACCACCTAAATCCGTCAACGACCTCCCCTGTGGATCGCCCTACAAGATTATTAACGATCCACAAGGTTGAGCCAAAGAGGTTTTGACCTGTAGCGCACTCAAATGCTTCAATTAGACTATCTGTCGTTTTACCCTTGCATATCATTTCCTCTGGCCGCATATAACTTTTGCTAAATTGAAGAAGCTTCGGCATATCGCTGTTAACAATCTTCAGCAACTGCCCGACATCAACTCCATGAGCAATCGAAACCCGATGAATATAGGATGGTAGTGATTCAACATCTGAAGTACCTGCTCCACGAAGATCGATAGGAAATAATAGCCTCGTCATTCTTGATCTCCATCCATTCTATTTCCAGGCTGATATCGCCTTGGCTTTGCTTTAAATGGCTTTAAATTTTTCTTCTTCACCGCTTTTGTTTTAGCAGTCATTGGCTTTTCAACCGTCAAATATCCTTTGGGTTCATTTGAATTCCCCATCATTCGTTCGCCATCTAATATCTCACGACCAATAGCTTCGATATCGTCATCACTAAATCTCGTTCTCTCCAAAATATCTCTATCCAAGGGACAGCGTTTTTGTATTGAAACGATTACAGCATCAATTAGCCATTTACGTAAAAGACCAATACACCCATAAGTGTAAGCCTGCAAATATCTGGTATGTGAAATCAAGCTATCCTGTATACAAGATTCAGGCATCAGCTTTTCAAACTGTTTAACTATTGAAGCAAATTCGTTCAGATCATCCATCGTTTCAAAATATCTTGGAAGATGAACCTTGTGCTGACGACCAACTAAATGCGGCGAGTTTCGTATTATTTCCAGCATTGGATAAGATCCTGAAAGGATAAGAACAACACCAGCCTTCATCGCAAGATTTTTCCACGAATCCATTACCGCATGAGGTGCAATTGAATCTTTTGATACGTATTTAACGTGTTGAACCTCGTCAAAAAAAACATACCGGACCTTCCGTTGCTTTAAAGCATTAATCAATGCTTTGGACATGATGCTTTCAGATGTTCTGTCGTAATTCGTTAGCGCCTGCCCATCTGAATATGCGTACATCGGATGTCGTAGCTCGTTCAAAGCATCCCAAATAAAGGATTTGGTAGAAAACCCTCCACGACTTCCATCATTATCAGCTAGAAGATATATCGAATTCATATACCCAGAACGATCAGATTCACCAGGCGCGTCCAGCATACTCATGACTTTATTGATCAGACTAGTTTTCCCTGATCTTGATGGACCTGTAATCGAAATGACCTCCCCTGGATTTACCATAGATAGCAACATATAAATATGAGACAACGCCTCATCCCAGTTCCTATGCTGAATATTCACATCAAAATTTTTCATCATGACCAACTATCTGTAGGTATATCACGAATTATGAAAGTCTCTTCACCTTGTTCAGAATCTCGGTTCGACTCTGATTGAGTCTGAAAATTACTGTGATTAGAGTCCGGAATTAATGCTGAGAACTCTTTTTTTTCATCGAAACTTCTTCGGACCAGTGCAAGATCAACCCCCTTACTAACGCTAAGGTTTCTTCTTATTGTGGAGCACTCGTAAACTTCTATGCCCTGAGCAATTCTTTTCTGCAGAGAATGTTCGACGTAGCGGTTGTAGTTACTGTTATAGGCGGGACACCAACTCCCGTTAATCCGGACATAAATAACGAATGGATTTTCCGGGTCAATCCGTACTTCCGCGCGGGACTTTACGCCCTGCAGATCCCGCAATTGAGGGCAATAGTAGTGAAGGTTTTTAATATGAATCCCGCGCTGGAAATCGATTTTGTACTCAGACGACTCAACGCTGGTCGCCAGAACAAACGCATCGTTGTATTCAACTCTGATGGGGATGAATGGAAATTTCTCGATCAGTCCTTTATAAACCACTTCAGAAGACTGACTGGCAGCGCCACGCGGTTTAGAGGATCGCCAGTTTAGGAACGCCGTTAACTCCTGATAGAGATCCTCGATAGTAAGAACGGCAGATTTGTCCGGCGCGTACTTACCATCGATTGCTCGCAGCGTTTTCAGACCAAACACAAACCCTGGCCGCTGACTAAGCCATTGCTGACGGTACTCACCAAACAGGCGCTCGACTTCTGATCCTGCACGGGGATTTGCAGCAGGACGCAGCGAATGGGTAATACGGTAGTGAGCAAGAAGCGACCGGAAGTACACGGAGGTAAAATCCGAACCGTGGTCGACCAGGATTTCCCGTGGCAGCTTGCCATGGCGACGCACACATTCGCGGATCAGTTTCGCGCAAGACCTCCGGGAAGGGTCCTGAAACGAGATGGCGAACGCCAGCACTTCTGAGCTGGCCACATCGATCATGACCGATAGCCAGGGCCGAGCAACATAGATGTGGTCACCATCCTCAAAAACCACCAGAAACAGGTCGACCTTATAGTGGTCAACACTGGCCTTCATCCAGGGAAGTAGTGGAGCGAGGTGCCGTTTAATCGGGTCGGTTGGTGCCGCCATAGCGAGCGCCATCCGCTTGCCACCTTTGGCCTGGCCAACCAGCTCGGGAGCTATCTGCGCCAGTCGGCTATACAACGTCTGCGTACTGACCGGAGCATGATCAGGATGCGCCTCTTTCGCTCGAGAACAGTACTCGTAGTAAATCTGAAGGGACGACTCCGTTCTCATCGACAGGGCAATATCATTGATGAAGAATTCGAGAAAGTCTTTAACCTCAGGAGACAACTTAGAGCATCGACCAGTTAAGTTTCTGTCCGCATCAACCAGAGCCTGGAATGGAACCAGGCCTTTTTTATGCCCCTCGGCAATCTGCGCCTTCCATCGACGAACAGAACTACTTTTTTCCCCTGATTCGATGCGTTGTAGCCGTTTGAAAATGCGCTCAGCTACGCGACTATCGGGCATAAGCTCCGTCGAGACAGGTGCCATCTCATCGGCAGCCTGAACAGCTGCCAGAACAGCCGATTCCCGATGCACCGAACCCAATAGCAGCGCTGGCTTAGAGGCTACATAGCAACGCTCTGGTGTTGCGAGACTCGCGGATGCCTGATCGAACGACAGACGCCCCGCGTCAATCATCTGGATGGCAGCGGAGTAATCAGGCAAACCAAGTTCAGTAACCAATTCATCTAGCCGCCATACAGGTTGCTCTGTCAGAAGCTTTTCAGCCCTCAGCCCCAGAATCGGGTCGTATTGAGGAGTATCCCGAGAGGCCAGCAAAATGCGTATGTTCTCGGCGACTCTTTGATCCCGGCGGGTTACAACAACGATTTCGAAGCGAAGCCCGTACTGGAGCTGATAGGCTTCACGAGCGGGAATGAAGTCAAAGCCTGACTCCGTTTTGGCCCAGTTCTGAGGCTCGGACTTAACCAGCTGCTCTGCCTCCTCAAGCGTTTTTACCTCCTTCACGACAGGACCTGTCGAAGACAAAACAAGGAAGTCCGCCGTATAAGGCCTGCGGCGACGACTACCACGTTTGTCCGTTTTGAGAATCTCAATCGTGGGTGGCTGTTCCCAGTATTCGAGAACCTCCGGATCAAGCTCAAACTGGGTGGCTATTGATCGTTCCGCATGGCTTTCACTGGTGATAGTACAGCCCATCTTCATTGAGACCTCAGCGGCCACGATATTGGTGCGGGCATGAATACCCACTGCACGCGCAGGCTCAGAAGCCCTGGTCTGGTTGATGTATTCAATGGCTGGTGTTGAAAGCTTGTGCTCCGACGTAAGGTACTGCTGGTATCTCTTGTTTTCTAACATGTGAGTGTCTCCCTGCTCTTGGCCGGACCTCGCTAACTAACGAGCGAGCTGGAGCCTCGAACATAAAAAATTCGATTACAGGTGCTTGACGTCGGAAATAAGGGGGGAGATACTTTAGGCATCTACTCCGAGGCATCGCCTCCCTTAAGGCCGGAATCAAGCAATTGGTTTCGGCTTTATTGTTTAGGTCATAAACTCTTCTCCTTGTAAGGCGAGTTATCTCTTTGACTGGCCAACCAAATTGCGACTTCTCTGGTTAATGCAAATTTTCCCGAACGATTGGGAATAGCAAAAACCTTAACGGGTAATATGTTACGACTGAGTGCTTTTCTAAATGCATTTAGCGACGGATACCCTAGGCATTTTGACAAGGTTTCATTTGACAAAATGGGGCCATATTCCTGCATCAGGCTAGATTCAATCCTCTCCACCAAATCGCTTTCAGTCATAAAACTCACACTCTGGTCACATGCAGTCACATTTTATCGCGTTGAGAAATGCAATTTTAGAGAGTTCTATAGACAGGGGTTTCAGAACTGCATACGATTACTAAGTCTTTGATATGTATTGATATTTAATGTCAAGTATCCATAACTAGTGAAACTTTTTTAGAGAATATTACTATGAATCAGAAATCGGGAAGGCCTCGTAAAGACCCCGTAGAGAAATATCGTGTTCAATCGTGGTTCAATTTTGTCTCTGAAAATGGTCTTCGCAGTGCCTACGAGCTGGAGCAAGAGTTTTCTCCTCAAAACTTTAAAAAAGACGATGATGGTAATACTACCTATCCATGTACTTGGGCTAAGTATCGCTCGGGAAAAATTACTCCGAGCGAAAGTCTGTTAGCCAGAGTCGAGGAGCTATACCCAGGAAGTCGGGCTTGGTTTAATCATCCAATATGGAGATTATTGGCACAAAAGCCTCCAAGCTCCGATTTTCTAAAAGCATCTATCGCCCCAGTTAAACCCAGGCTTGCTAAAATCATAGGGGAGTACGATCCGACAAACTCATATCGAAATCTTTCGAGCGAGCATACCTACAAATATTTTTATGAATTTGATTTAGTAAAGTCATTCGCCAGATACTCACAAAAGGATAGCGTCGATAAGCTCATAGGAGCATTAGCCCTTCTCGTTGACTCAGAAAAAAGACAATGCCGTATGCAAAATATATATTCTCACCACGCAGTTATTTGCAATATTGACATAGCATGCAAGTACTTGGCCTATATAGAAAAGGAAGTTCTGCTGGAGTGTATTTATAATAGATTTTCACCCACAGAGTATTTTAATTTCATCTCTTATCAAGAGAGCGTAGGAGATTTTTCATTAATCACACCTAGCTCTTAAGGCCTGTTTTTTGGGATTGGAAAGTATCAACACTATTCAGGACGAGACAAACAGGAGTATCTTAGTTAAGTAACACGAATGTGTATGAGGGAAGCTCTATGGATTTATCACCCGCGGAGTTTGCTAGAGATGCCTCTAAGCCATTGGTGCTCTCAGAGACCAAAATGGCGCTCGCCTTGCGTCTAGGGGCTCGAATTCTTGCTAGCTGGCAAACAACAACTGAAGAGTCTGCAACCATCCTAATGGTATCTTCATCCATAATACTGGAAGCCCTTGATGGCAGTCTTGCCAGAATTGAACTGGAGTCAGAGCAAGTCCAAAGAATTGCGCTACTTGTCGACATAGACTTATGCCTGCGTGCATTATTCTCAAACCCCGAAAACATTCTCGGTTTTATGCGCATGGAGAATAACAATCCTTTTTTTGATGGGTGCTCTCCTATCGAGAGAATATTGACAGGAGATTTGGACACTTTCTGTAAGACGGCGACACACATCCGCTCCCTCCTGACATCCTAATTTAAATCCAAAAACAACACGCCTGGCACCAAGTGGTCGCCAAAGGCGTTGTGCAACCAGTTGAGCGCATAAACGGGATGTCTTCGCTATACGCTCCTCCAGCTAATAATGACTACAAGCCTATGAGCGGCTGTAAAACGTCCGGTAAAACCCCAGCTGGGAGATGATATATGAGCCATAACGAGCACTTTTTACTCAAACGCATGAGCCCTGCCGGGCAAGTCTACGATGCTGGAACCATGACGCTGGTCATCGGCGCAGGAGAACGTATTGAACAGGTACAATTCAACTACCGACCTGAAACTGAGCGACTGGATCCCAGACACTCAACAGATGAGCACGACCTGACTTTTGGTAGCAATGGCCGAGCTTTACCCGGCTTCATCGATGATTGCCTACCCGATGACTGGGGTAAAAAAATTATTGCCGCTCATATCCAAAAACGCTTCCTCAATGTCTGCGAAGTGATTGAAAACTCCGGAATCCATAGCACCCTTGGCGCTATCAAAATCGTTCGCTCTCGCGAGCCATTAGAAGAACACATCTGGGATACCGGGGTGGATATTGATCTTCTACCCTCCATTCCTGATCAGGTCTGGGATGGTGACCTGGATGAACTACGCAACAGAGAAGATGCGCTGACGATGCTTATTCGTAGTGGAAGCCAGGCAGGGGGCGCCAGACCCAAACTGATTGTTAGTGAAAAACGAGCCGAGGGTTCCAGATTTTGGCTCGTAAAATTTAACCGCTCCTCAGATCCCTTTAATTATGCTCATCTCGAGTGGGCCTGTCTGGAACTCTGCCGGCGTGCAGGACTACCTGTACCTGCCGCGGAGTGCATGACCCTCCCTTCAGGACGAACTGCTCTTAAAGTAGAGCGATTTGATGTCACGCCAAGTGGCGGACGCTACCACATGCTGACTTTTAACTCGCTGTTAAAGAATGAGCACGATCAGGACGATGCCTTGTTTGCTAGTTATGAAGCTTTGGCTGACATAATCCGGCATTACAGCTATCAGCCCCAAACAGACCTGGGGACCCTGTTCGGCCAAATGTTAATCAATATGGCTGTACGCAACACTGATGATCACTTGCGGAACTTCTCACTCATCCGTGATCAGGCAGGCTGGAAGCTATCTCCAATTTATGATGTGGTACCCAATGAGAATCTGGATACCAAGCATCAGCTTTCTTGCCTCTATAGCCAGTATTTACCTTCCTTTAAAGACGCTGAAAAAGCAGGCATACGCGGCTTTGGCCTCAGCCCTGAAGAAGCTCAGCGGATAGTCGAAAGCATCAAATTGGCCCTGCAAGAATGGCCCAGCATCATTGAGCGCTCAGGTATGAATGAAAATGATCGGGAGTTCGCTCTTACGGTAACAAAACACACGAACAGGTCTTAAGCAGAAAGAACCAGGCTGACCTGACTATTTACCGCTCTATACACTTACCAGAATACGCTAGTCTATTCAGCTCTGGCATCCATGGAGATGCATGATGAACAAGGCACGCTCGGATCAATTCAAAATAGATCAGGTGATCGGTTCATGCCTTCTATCCGGTATTGTGGTTAGCGATGAACAAAAAGAACTTCTACGAAAGATCATGTCCGGTGAGTTAGATCCAGAGCAAGCAAAGGCCGAGGCTCTCAGACTACTATCTAATAATAAGGAGCAATAACGAACATACTGTAGGACCTTTGTGTACATTTTGCTTCGTTATCGGAAGATGGGAAAGACAAAGCGGATCGGTTTGTTAACTTAAAAATCCAAGATGTAATAGGAAAGGCGGAATAAGCGAGATGAATAAACCGTCTAGATTTCTTTTGATTGACCTCGAGTGCACTTGCAATGACGACCCGCCGCTGCCAAAAGGAGAATCTGAAATTATCGAAATAGGAGCAATCTTGGGGCAACTAAGGGTGGAAGGATTTTCTCTAATCGATGAATTACAACTCTATGTTCGGCCCACAATTCATCCGACATTAACCCCGTTTTGCACCACACTCACCGGGATTGAGCAGCAGACGGTCAATAACGCACCTGAACTTGAAACTTCATTCCGCCTATTAACGGACTTCCTTAGAGAGTACTCGCCAACGGCCTGGGGAAGCTGGGGGAAATTCGACGCCCGACAGCTTGAGACGGAGGCAATCAGTAAATCTATCGCCAATCCAATAGCATCACTCCCGCACCACAACATCAAACAACTTTTTGCCCGCAAACGTGGTCATAGGGTAGGCCTTGCCAGAGCTGTACAGCTGTCTGGTTTACATTTTCAAGGCCAACACCACTCC
>Ga0210039_1003670_pt1 | contig 11662 bp, 13 predicted proteins | sample CryGeyCG2114_250_3_FD_185460 | JGI IMG/M metagenome (GOLD analysis project Ga0210039, IMG submission 185460) | Groundwater microbial communities from aquifer - Crystal Geyser CG17_big_fil_post_rev_8/21/14_2.50 (SPAdes) (version 2) | ecosystem: Environmental > Aquatic > Deep subsurface >...
ACATGGAACACATAACATGAAGCAAAAGAGAAAACAGAGCAAAAATAAACAATGCTCCATACTCCATGCTCCATGTTATATGATAATAGATTTGTTTAATGGGCAGGAAGATCTCAAGAATAAAATCATTCGCGCCGTTGGTGATCCAAATGAGAGATTTGACGAAGACGCGCTGCGGATGATGAGGGCGGTGCGGTTCGCGGTTACTTTGGGCAGTGATATAAACATAAAAAGAACTAAGGGGCCGAGAAAATTGTCCAAAGAAACCCCGTTTGCGATTGAGAAAAAGACTCTTGAAGCTATAAAAAAGAACGCTAGAAATTTAAAATTAATTGCTATTGAGCGAATTCAGGATGAGCTCAATAAAATTCTCGTTTCCGATTACGCAGCGGAAGGAGTTGAACTTCTGCGAGAATTAAAATTATTGCAATATATTCTTCCCGAACTCGAAAGGGGAGTCGGAGTTTCCCAAAATCGGCATCATATTTACAATATTTATGATCATTCGATTTTGTCCCTCAAAAATTGCCCTTCGCCGAAACTGGAAGTGCGTCTAGCTACTTTGTTTCACGACATCGCCAAGCCCGAAACGAAAAGAGGCGAAGGCGCCTATTCAACTTTCTACAACCATGACCATGTCGGGGCGCGGGTGGCGGAAAAAATTTTGAAACGCTTGAAATATTCTTCCGATATAATCAAGAAAACGAAACTGCTGGTTGATAATCACATGTTCTATTACAACGTGGACGAAGTTGGAGCTTCGAGTGTGCGCCGGCTTGTCAAAAAAGTGGGACTGGAAAATATTGATGACCTGATTGACCTTCGCGTCGGGGATCGTCTTGGCTCGGGTGTGCCGAAAGCGGTGCCGTATAAACTCCGCCACTTCAAATATATGGTGGATAAAATTTCCCATGACCCGCTTTCGGTCAAAATGCTCAAAATTAACGGGGATGATTTAATGAAAGAATTGAAACTTCAGCCCGGTCCAAAAATCGGGGCGATTTTGGACGTACTTCTTTCGGAAGTGATGAACGAGCCAAAGAAAAATAAAAAAGATTTGCTTCTTGCGCGGACGAGAGATCTAACGAAAGAAGATCTCCCCAAACTCCGCGAAATGGCGAAGGAAAAAATTGAAGAGAAAAAAGAGGAAGAGGATCAGGAAATCAAAGCGAAATATTGGGTGAAATAGCGATCATGTAACACGAAACATGTAACGTGAAACAAAAGAAAAAAAGCGGATATGACCTGCTTTTTGCGCTTTAGGTCGTGCGGATCAATTCATTAGCGATCTTTTTTTGTTCGGTGATAAAATATTCTTTTACTTTTTTCCAGTTAACCGGTTTTATCATCTTTGGCATTTCATCCTTTTCAGCGTCTTCAAAATAGGAAAGGCTTTTTATGATATGGATTTTGTTCTGACGGAGAGTCTTGAACTTTTTATCATACAATTTGAGTGTTTCCGGCAAGGTTATTATTTTTTCTTCCGCGAAAATGAAATAGAGATCAACGAAATCCCTTTTGGTTCCCCGGTCAGAAAGGGCGGCGATTTTCATTGCGGCGATGTCGCGCGGGTCGGCGATGGCGATATTGATCCCTGAAAAATTCATTTTCTTGAAAAGCAAGGGATATTGGTAATAAAAATAACTGAAACGGATTTTTCCAATATAACCCAAAATTATTCTCCAGTCTTTCCGCTCCAGCTGGAAATCAGGAATCAGTCTGACTATTTTCTGCAAAAATACTTTTTCGTCAAATTCTCGCGTAGAGAAAAAATCAAAGTCGTAGGAATGACGATGTCCGATTTGAAGGGCCAGAGCCGTCCCGCCGGCTAGGTAGGCTAATTTCATAAGTCCACTTTTGCCTAATACGGCCAGTGACTCTTTTGCATTTTTTGATAGGACTTTTTCAAACACTCGACTTTTTCCCGGTTAATATTAAAAAACAAACTCCAAAAATTGGCGCTCTTTCGCGAAAGCTGGCGGGACTTTTTGACGATTTTTTTAACCCTGTTTTTCGGCGAAATTTCGAAAAGCCACTTTATCGCTTTTGCATCGCCATATTCAAGAATCCGGACAATAACATAATCCGGATTTTTTTCGTAATCCAGTTTGGAAAAAACTCTACTTCATAAATCCTTCCCTCTTCGATTTGCGTATTACTTTTACTGTCTTGAAGTAAGATCGGCTCTTTCCCTTTGAATTTTACCTTTTTCAGAAATGTGTCGCCCAGAAGGGATTTGATCACTGAAACAGTTTCGACTTTCTCGACTGTTCCTTTGATAGTTCTGGGCACGGGAAGAATAATCCAGATAAACAGCAAAATCAGGATTAAGATTATACAGCTACCCACAGATGCATCTTTAGGATTAGTTAAATCAATTCTTTCGGACATATTATCCTCCTTTTTTAAAGAGCAGATTTAATTTATGTTTCAAACGCCTAACGATACCAGAAAATCGGCGAGTTATCAAGGGTTGGGTTGAATATTGGAACAAATTATGCGAGTTATTTAGATCAATGAAATACCTTATAAAAAGTAATATTTGACAATTTAAATGAATGGTTATATAATGTTGTCAGAAATTACAACATTATGAATATTCAGCAAGTGCTTAAAAATTATGGTTTAACTGATGAAGAAGTGAATTTATATCTGGCGGGATTGAAGACTGGCGAGGCGCCGCTGGCAAGAATCGCGAAAGTGGCCGGAATAAAAAGACCAACGGCTTATTCCGTCGCGAAAAGTTTGGGAGAAAAGGGCTTGATGGGAAACTTCAAGATGAGATCTGGCCTTCGATTTGTAGTTTCTCCGCTCTCAACACTGGAGCAAAACCTGAAACGGAGACTCAAAGAAGTTTCCGAAATTTTGCCGGAACTTTCGGTAATTGAAAGAGGTTCACAGACAAAACCGAAAATTACTCTCTATGAGGGAGTGGAAGGTTATTATACCGCGCTTGAAGATTCATTGAAGACAATAAATGGCGTGATCCGTGCCATTGGCTCGCTCAAAAAAATATATGAAGTCATCACTCCCGAGTATGACGAGAACCATTACATTCCAACGAGACTGAAAAACAATACCGTTTATCGCGGCTTGCATTTCAAGGGTGAAGCGGAAAATATATTCACGCCGGAGAGAAATGCCAAGGAAATGAGGGAAGTTAAGTTCTTGCCCGACAATTATTTTCATTCAGACTTTGTTCTAATTTATCGGAACTCGATCATCATCTGCACATCCAAAAAAGAGCTCATTGCCCTCAAAATTGAATCTGAGGAAATCGCGGAGGCGGAAAAGAAAAAGTTTGATTTGATATGGGAGTTAATATAATCTCAAAGTATGGCATCACAAGTTGCTCATGTAGTTTACGCGAAAAAATATCTCGACCGGCATCCGGCGATGAATGCCGATTTGTTTTTGCTGGGAACTTTATTCCCGGACATCCGGCGGGTGACGAACGAAGTGAAAAGAAAAGACACGCATATATTGCACGAAGATCTTGATCTTGAATTTGAGGGTGTCGCTCCTTTTGAAGCCGGCTGGAAATTTCATCTTTGGTGCGATATGCGGCGGGAGGAGATTTTAAATAAATATGAATTCTACAAACTATCCTACACGATTGACCACGATGTTCCACCAAAGCTTCTGGAGGATGAGCTGGTTTATGAGAAATACAAAAATTGGGAGAAATTGCGCTTGATTTTGAACAATCCGCCGGAAATAAAAATCGGCCTCGATATTTCACAAGAAACGAATGAGCGCTGGTACGCGATTTTGGCGAAATACTTTGAAAAAAAACCGGATGACAAAACAATGAAGGCGTTTCTTTTCAAGCAAAGGAAGCTTCGAGGGCAAGCTGAAGAGCTGGTTGACTTGGTGAGGAAATTGCGGAATAATTCAAAAGTTGTGGAGATACTGCCTAAGATTTCTGAGGAAATTTTGGAATAGTTCAAAATGTGAAAATGTTTTGTATCGGGCTGTAGTGTACCGGTAACACGCACGGTTCGGGTCCGTGAGATAGAGGGTCCGATTCCCTCCAGCCCGAAAGGTAAAAATAATTTCATGGAAAAACATCCACGAGTTGGACTTGGGGTATATGTCCTAAAAGACAATAAGGTTCTGCTCGGGAAAAGAATTGGCATTCATGGCAAGGGCTTTTGGAATTTGGGGAAACTTGGGAAGATTGTGCTAGGAGGGAAACATTGGAAGAAGCAGGAATAAGAATTAAAAATGTACGTTTCGCTGGATTGACCAACGACATTCATGAAATTGAGAAAAAACACTATATAACAATTGCAATGGTAGCTGATTATGATTCCGGAGAAGTGAAAATTATGGAACCAGATAAATTGGAGCGATGGGAATGGTTCACTTGGGATAATTTACCAGAACCTCTTTTTCTTCCAATGCAGAACTTGCTGAAGCAAAATTTTAATCCATTTGGAAAATGAAATTCGTCATCGAAAAACCGACAACGGGTGTTGCTAATTTCTTCCGCCGGGCAGGATATAGTTTTCAAAAGCGCGAAGGCGACGAAATGGCTTTTGTGCGCCGGCTCACTGACCAGCCTTTTCCGCGGTTTCATCTTTTCGTGAAGATTGTGAATTTTTCGTTTCACGTGAATCTTCATATTGATCACAAGCGGGTGAGTTACGCGGGATCGCGAGTGCATTCTGGGGAGTATGAACGGGATAGTGAATTGTTAAAAAATGAAGTGAAGAGATTGAAATCGGTAGCTGATAGTTAAGTAGCTGGTAGCTGGTATTTAGTTTATAAATTGGGCCTGTAGTATAGTGGTAGTACGCAGCATTCGCATTGCTGAGACGGGAGTCCGATTCTCCCCAGGTCCACATTTTCGAATCTATTCCGGTTTTTGTTTCGGCGTTTTCGGTTGCGGCGTTCGTTTCGGCGAGCATTTGCCAGGGGATTTTGAAATCAACGGCGAGCGTTCGGACGGAAATTTGACGGTTCGAGCCGACGGTTTTGAGAAAATTTTTCATTTCGGAAAAATTTTCCTGGCACACGATATTTTTGGCTTGGTTGGCTTCAATTATCCAGTTTCGGGTGAGTTCGAGCCAATGATTTCCTTTTCGCTCAAAATCAGATAATTTTTCTTCCAAAGTTTTATTTTCGTCCATCAGGGCGTTTTTCTTTTGCTGAAATTCAACGACTTCAATTTCTTCATCGAGATAGACATCCATTAGACGATTTATCTTTCTTTTTACTTCTTCCAGATCATTTTTGAGATTTTGAGCGAAAATTTTTGAGGAATTATCTTGTTCCTTGTCCCAAAGGGAAACCCTGCCTAAAAATTTATCTTTCCAAACATCCGGCAAAGAAACTTTTTGACATATTTCTTTCACTTGCTGGTATAATTTTTCCTCCCGCAAAAAGCCGCTCGTGCATTTCTCGGTTGTGCTTTTTCTTGCGCAGCGATAATAGGAAAATTTCAGCCCGCTTTTCTTCACGTGCTTTTCGGCGGTTATCATATATCCGCAATGACCGCAGCGGGCGAAATTTTTGAAAAGAAAATCTTTTTTATTTTGCTTTTTGCGGGGTTTTCCATTATCAATCATTGCCTGCTGGATTTTATCAAAAAGTTTCTTGGAAATCATTGGCTTATGCGATCCTTGAAAAAGTTCGCCTTTGTATAGAAAATTTCCATAATAAAAAGGATTTCTCAAAATATCTTGAATAGTGGATAAATGCAGAGGTTTGCCATTTTTTGCAACCAAGCCAAGAGAAAACATTTTGCTTTGAATCTTTGAAAGCGTATAATTTCCCGTCGCAAAAGCCTCCAAAGCTTGTTTTACTTTCTTGAAAGTTTCCCGATTTGGTTCAATAGTCCTCAATCTCGGCTCGTTGAAATACCCGATTGGAGCTTTTGCGGGAAGTTCGCCCCGGCGGAGTTTTTGCCTGATTCCCCGCAAAATGTTTTCTCTCAAATTGTCGGTGTAGTATTTGGCCTGCCCAAAGGCCACGGAAAGCATAAATTTGCCCTGCGGAGTGGCTTCAAACCAGAAAGTGGGGAATTTCAGCGCTTTTATCTTTTCCGTGTCCACAAGGTAAATTATTCTTCCTCCGTCAATCGAGTTTCTGGCAAGTCTGTCGGGATTCCACGCTAAAATTCCCGAAGCGTTGCCTTTTTCAATTTCCCGCAGCATTTCATTAAAAATCTCCCGTCCCGGCTCTTTGGCGGTTTTGCTTTCGTAATACTCGCGAATAATTAAAAGATTGTTTTGCTTGGCAAATTCCCGCAGTTCCGTAAGCTGGGCTTCGATAGACAGGATCTGTCTTTCTTCGTCTTCCGAAGATTTGCGGCAATAGATGAAGTATTTGATCATATATTTTGGAAAAGGCAACGCTTTACACCGACAATTTATTTTCGTGTGCCATTCCCGCCGAAGGCGGGAAACAAAACCATTAATTCCGCCGAATTTCCGCCCGAACGCTTGCCCTTGATTTCAAAATCCCTTGGCAAATGCTGGCCGAAACGAACGCCGCAACCGAAAACGCCGAAACGAAAACCGGACTAGATTCGAAAATGTGGTGTCTTCTGGAAAAAGTTAGAACTCACTTTCAGCAAAATCCAGATTTATGATTTTCGCCCTTGCTTCCGCGTCAATCTGCGATTGACTTTCAAAACAGAAAATTTTTCTTTCCTTTTAAGAAAAAACGGGGGGCACGAAATTTTGAAAAAAACGGAGGAAAAATTTTCGGTTTTGAGCTCCGATGAAATCGGAGGCGGAAGCAAAGAGGTAAATATCTTTTAGGAAAAAGGAAAGTTGCCCTTGCCCCAGCCCAACCCGTGCGCGGGCAACACATTGCTCCCTTTTTTGATTATATCACAATATCTAAATTTTAGATATTTACAAATTGCATATATTCTTTTAGTATATGGATAAGACAATCAAAACAAAGGAATACGCTAAATTTATTGAGAAACTGCGAAAAGCAAGGCTGGAAGCAGGACTTCGGCAGATCGAAGTCGCTAAAAAAGTGAAACGCCCCCAATCTTATATTTCAAGAGTTGAATCAGGTGAATACAGACTTGATATTTTGGAGGTAAAGCGATTCGCGAAGATTTATAAGAAAAGTGTTGAATATTTTTTGAAATAATTATTAACAAAAAATAAATGAAAAAAACAGGAATTTTCCTATTCATTATCGGAATATTCGGTTTGTTTAAAGGAAGTACATTAGCAATTTTAATGGGGCGAGCATCATTTGGAAGTCAGGGCGAAGACATTGCCTTTGCTGCAATTGGCATAGCCGTTCCACTTTTAGGCGCGTATCTTTACCTAAAGGGAAGAAAGAGCGAAAGCGTAGAAGAAGAAAATCATAAAAATAAAATTATAGGCTGGGTGATTATTTATATATTGTCATTTATTTCTATACCCTTGTCATTACTTGGACTTAATTCTCTTTATGCTGGTATTATTGATGAATTAGGTTCAATAGTTCGTTTTATACTTATTTTAAATTTTCCATTCATAAAACTACCAAGATACGTTCGAATAATAATTGCAACTCTATCTCTATCTTCAATTCTTGGAACTATTATCGGATTTGGCTTATTGTTATCTCGCTTTGACACGAAAAATGTGAAGCAGATAAAAGTTCGCGAATTTATAAAGGGACTTATTATTTTGCTTATTGGGGCATGGGCATTGGACGCTCTAACAATTCTTCCGGCTATGAAATTTCACAATTCGGTCCAATTTTCATCAGCTGACTTTTTGAGAGGCTTAATAGCACTGGCTATTTTATTCTCCATTTTTAAATACGAAAAGAAACCAAAGTTCAACTTAGCATTGCTAAGCATTTTCACCATCATTGTATTTCTTTTCTATCAATATTCTGTATTTCTTGGTCATTTCTTACTATCTTGGCCTTTATAATATTATTCTAAATGAGAATATATCAATACTAGAAACTAACCTGATATAAAAGTAAAAATAATGAAATTTTCCCGTACAATTATTGCGATTTTCCTTATGCCAATTATTTGGCTGTCTAATTTATTTATGCGGAAAAATAACAATCTTGAATGGCGCTTTATTTACGGTTTATTTTTTACAAAAATTGAGACAAAATATAAAGACCCATACATTCCTGATGACCTATTGATAGCAAGCTATTTGCTTTTTCTAGCTCGCTATTTCCATATTTGCGATGAAAGACAAACAGATTTGGTTAGAGAGTATTTATTAAGAGCGATTAAAGAAAAAGGAGACGCGAATGAACTGGGCGGCAAACTTTATGAGGTTATTTTTCAAACACTCGATGAAACAGAAAAAGGAGCAGTAGCCAGTCTTTTTAAGGGGTTTAGTTTGCCGCCAACGATGTATACTGAAAAAGAAGATCCCGGACACTCTTTTGCGAAGTATTCATTTTTAGTTTTTGAAAGTCATGGCCGGCTTAATTCAACTTTTCATATGTCATTCGGACCAGATATTGTCTTACTGCCGCTAACTATTGGAGTTTTATACGCATATGTAGTTAATAAACTGCGAGGCTATAATAAAAAAGAGGAATTGGATAAGCTGGTGATTAAATTATTGGAAGCCCATAAATCAGTGGACTGCCGATCGCAAGAAGGCTTGCATGGATTGCCGGTAAGGATTATTAATGAACATAACTTGAATTATTAATATGGATATAATTTTAACCAACAATAAGTTTATATTTTTTGCTTTTGTTTTACTGGTATTTTTTATTTGGTTTGAGCGGAAAAATATAATCGGCTCTAGACATCTAAAAAGAAAAGCATTATACATTTCGATATTGATATTCGAATTTATGGTCATATTGGGAAGTCGCTTCATCACGCCTCAAATATCAAAGGTGTTGATTAACAACAAATCAGCAGCATATTTTTTGGATATCGCTTTGTTTATCATTGTTTTTTTGCTGGTCACTAAGGCGGGTCGGTATTTCAAGATGATGATTCTTATGGGCGGATATCGTTCCATAAAAATGTCGGATGAACAAATTCAAAGAGCCCTGAATAAGGCGTGGGAATATAAAAAAACCGGCAAATATGCAAAGGCTTTGAAGATATACGATAAAATTTACAATGCGCTGATTAAAAAAGCGGCTGATCATACTCGAAAAATTGACGGTACTGTTATAGATGAAGGAACGACACGTAAAATTATAATGGAGTATTTTAAGGAAGCGGATAAGTCCCTGAAACAGGATAATGTAGCTTGTACAATCTTAAATAATATGGGAGTAATTTTTGCCGAGCTTGGTGACAAAAAAACAGCCAAAAAATATTTTGAAGAATCCGTAAAATTAACACCTGAGAGATTAAATTATCAGGATCCCTTGATTGGCTTGAAAAATTTGGAATAAATAAAAAGATACAGTTTCCTTTAATTTTCTTTTTAATTTTTTCATAGAGATTATGCGCGACGAACTCATAATAAAAAATATCAACAAGCATAATAAAGAGATTATTGAAACATTGTTATCTCGTCGTCATTTCCCGGATTATATATCCATCAAACAAGAATTTTCAAAAAATGGTGTTAGTGAAAAATTTAAAAAATCTTTTTGCCGTTTTTATATATTAAACGGTGCGAGAGGGTTGAATCCTTCACAAAAAACAGCATTTTTTTCTTTATTGTATAAAAAGGAGAATGATTTAGAAAAAATATTATTAACCTTACATAAAATACCGGGATATGGAAATCGTCAAAAGATTCATTTAAGTTTCGCATCTAAATTAGTTCATACATTAGATGACAACCTTCCTATTTTTGATAAGAGTGTTAGCAGCATTTTGTGTTTGCCTAATCCTGTTTATTGTATCCCATTTGAAAATAGAATCGAAATAATTGATACTTATATAGATGTTTATATAGGCTTAAAAAGACGCTTTGGTTTGCTGTTGAAGAATAAAGAAATAAAAAAGATATTAAAGAAAAAGCGAGATTACTTTCGCAGTAAATCTTATTGGCAAGACGATTTGATTACTGACACCAAATTATTAGATTCAATTTTATGGGCTTTATTCAAAGTATTGGTAAAAAACTTAAAATCATAATTCTTGCCGCAGCAATTGTTTTTGCAGCTATTTTTATTTTGTTTACATATTATAACAATAAGGCGAAAATAGCCCATGAAAAACATTCAGAATTTGTATCAATCAAAAATAAAAAGGAAGAAAAACCAAAAATAAAGATCGAGAAAGTTTATAAACCGATAGCGCTTGATAAAGAATCGTGTGATGAACTAATGGGAAAGTGGGTAGAACAGCCACTGACCGATAGGTATATTTGTAACATACCAACTTCTGATTCAGACAAGGAATGCATAGACGAAGCCGAATGCCAGGGCAGTTGTTTATCCGAAGAAGTTGAAAAAGATGAGTTTGGAATAGAAAGGCCAGTAAACAAAGGCAGATGTAGCGATTGGACGATAGTTTTGGGCTGTCGCTATTATATGGAGAATGGAGAGGCTGTGGATATTTGCAAAGACTGACCGGGTTTTAATTTCAGAAAGAGTGCTTAAGGAAATGGTTCAAAGCGATTTCCTTGCTTTATGAATAAAGATGTCATATGAAAAAAATATTAATTATCTCGATTTTCATTTTATTTTTAGCCGGGTGCTCATTCGGCAATAAAAAAGTTGAAAATCAAGAAATTCAGCAAAAATCAGAAAATGATATATTGTCCAGCAAATTAGATTCCGAAAATCCACCATCGGGGTCGGAAGATCTGGCGCAAGAGGTTGAAAGCAAGGAAAATGAATTAATGAAGGCGTTTGAGAACAAATTAGCGGAAAATTTCAAGAAGCCCGATTTGATTTCTACTAGTGAACACCTTGAAGATATAAAGCTGGGAAACTACGAAATAACTTTTAGGGTGCATGATGAATCCAAACAGAATAATTGGGATATGAAAGTGTTGAATGGAAACAAGGTCATCAACACTTTCTCCAGTTTTTATTTCAGCAGTCCTATTCAGGTAAAAAATGAGAACGCTACCCTTTTTCTTTTTCAAGGTTTTTCAGGGGGCCCTCATTGTTGCTTCTCGGTATACCCGGTTATTTATGACCAACAGAGATTGAAATTAGGCAAAGAGCTGGATTTGAGCCATTATGAAATCAACGGCGATAAGAATCTGTTTGTAAAAGATGGCAAATTATATCTATACGTCCTTGATCCCAGATTCGCGTATTTTTACACCAGCTTTGCTTATTCTGGAATAATGTGGTATCCGTCTTTTTATCGCTTTGATTCCCAAACGGTCAAGTTAGTGAATAAAAACAGCGAATTTAAGGAATATTACCAGATTTTTTACAAAGGCACTGATGAAGAAATCAGCAAATGGAGAAACGGAAATCCTGAAGATATTCACCGAGATTGGCTTTCGTGGCTGACCGCAAGAAGCGTCAACGGATTAATAGCCGGTAATGACAAGAATTGTATTTGGCAAAAATTCAAAGAGGACTTTGATTATTTCGTTAAATATCATAAGCCCGAAGATCTCAAAGACAAAACCGCTGATCAAGTAAAAAAAGAAATCGAAGAAATTTTAGAAAGATTAAGATAACCCGACAAGGATTATTGATAATACTAAAAAAGAAAAACAAAAGGAACTTAATGAGGCAGAAGAACTAACATTAAGTAAGCTTTCCTAAAGTTGAATTTTAG